>Ga0182229_1000328_pt1 | contig 12447 bp, 10 predicted proteins | sample G6R1MG_32_FD_129663 | JGI IMG/M metagenome (GOLD analysis project Ga0182229, IMG submission 129663) | Miscanthus phyllosphere microbial communities from Michigan, USA - G6R4_MAIN_07NOV2016_LD1 MG | ecosystem: Host-associated > Plants > Phyllosphere > Phylloplane/Leaf | place: USA: Michigan...
CGGCCGTGGAAGGGTTTCGCACGCTCGCCCATGCCGTGCGCGACCGCCTCGGCGCGTCGGTGCCCCTCGTCTACGCCGCCGACTGGACCGAGTACGGCGCCCATGTCCGCGACGACGGCGCCACCGTGCGGTTTCCCCTGGACAGCCTGTTCGCCGATTCCGCGATCCACGCCGTGGGGATCGACTACTATCCGCCCCTCACCGACTGGCGCGACGGGCCGGACCATGCCGACTTGGCGCAAGCCGATTCGATCTACGACCGGGCCTACCTCAAGGCGCGCCTCGGGGCGGGCGAGGCCTTCGACTGGTATTACGCGAGCGAGGCCGACCGGACGGCGCAGCGGCGCACCCCCATCACCGACGGGGCGCAGGGCAAGCCCTGGGTGTTCCGGCCGAAGGACCTCGTCGGCTGGTGGAGCAACCGCCACTGGGAGCGCGACGGCGGCCGCGAGACCCGCGCCACCGCCTGGGTGCCGGGGGGCAAGCCGATCTGGCTCACGGAGGTGGGCGTGCCGGCGGTGGACAAGGGCACGAACGGCCCCAACGTCTTCCCCGATCCGAAATCCGCCGAGAACGCCGTCCCGCCCTTCTCGCGCGGGGTGCGCGACGACCTGATCCAGCTGCGCGGCCTGGAGGCGGTGCTCACGCGGTTCGACCCCGCCGCGCCGGGCTTCACGGCCGCCGACAACCCGGTCTCGCCGGTCTATGGCGGGCGGATGGTCGATCCGGCCAGCGTCTTCGTCTGGTGCTGGGACGCGCGGCCCTTCCCCGTCTTCTCCGACATGACCGCCACCTGGGCGGACGCGCCGCAATGGGGCCTCGGCCACTGGATCACCGGCCGGATCGAGGGCTGCGACCTCGACCTCCTGATCGCGCGCATCCTCGCCGAGTTCGGCTTCGACGCCCCCGTCACGGTGGAGGCGGCGGCCTTCTGCGACGGCTACGCCATCGACCGGCCGCTCACCGCGCGGGGTGCGCTCGAACCTCTGGCGCAGGTCTTCGGCCTCGACGTGTCGGCCACGGGCGGCACCCTGCGCCTGCGCGGACCCCGTCGCGACGCGCCCCTCGCTTTGGCGGAATCCGACCTCGTGCGGACTTCGGAGGAGGCGGCGCTCCTGCGCCGTGTCCGCGCCGAGGAGAGCGCGCTGCCCCTGAGCGTCGCCCTCGCCATCACCGATGCGGAGAGCCTCGATTACCGCCGGGCCGGCGCCGCCGCGACCCGGCCCGTGGGCGGGCGGCGCGGGCAGACCAAGCTCGACACCGCCCTCGTCACCCGCCGCGAGGTGGGCGACGCCCTCGCGGAGGAATGGCTCGACCGGCTGATCGCCGCCCGCGACAGCGCCACCCTCACCCTGAGCCCGAGGCGGCAGGAGGTGGAGCCCGGCGACCTCCTCGCCCTGCCGGGGGACGGGATGGTCGTGCGCGTCGAGCGCATCGACGACAGCCCGGCCGGGCGGCGGATCGCGGGCAGCCGGGTGCCGCCCCGCGCCGGCCCCGCCCGCGCCGTGGCGCGGGGCCGTTCCGCGCCGCTGCCGGCGGCGTCCCCCGCGCCGGGGGCGCCGTTCCCCGTCGCCCTGGACCTGCCGGTGGACCGGGGCAGCCCGACCGCCCTGCAATACCTCGCCGTCGCCGCCGAGCCCTGGCCGGGGCCGATGGTCGTGTGGCGCGCGGAAGCCGAGGGCGCCTTCGCCGTGCAGGGCGGCGTCGATTTTCCCGCCTGCCTGGGGCGCCTCCTCGCGCCCCTGCCGCCGGGCCCGCTCTGGCGCCTCGACCGGGGGACGCGCCTGCCGGTGATGCTGCGGCGGGCGGGGGCGCTGGCCTCGGTGCCGCTGCCCGCGATGCTGGCCGGCGGCAACCTCTTCGCCGTCGTGGCGCCGGATGGGACGGTGGAGGTCCTCTCCGCCGCCGGGGCCGAGGCGACCGGCGCCGACACGTTCCGGCTGACGAACCTGCTGCGCGGCCTCGCCGGCAGCGAGGCGGCGGCGGGCCGGGGCGCGCCGACGGGGAGCCTGATCGTGCGCCTCGACGACGGCGCGGCGATCCCCCTCGTGGACCGGCTCGACGAGGCGGGCCGCGCCTTCCGCTACCGGATCGGCGCGCAGGGGCTCGATCCGGCCGATCCCGCCATGGCTCCGCTCTCGGCGACGGCCGGGCTCGCGGCGTTGCGGCCCCTGCGGCCGGTGCATCTGCGGGCGCGGCGGGTCGGCGGCGACGTCAGCCTCTCGTGGATCCGCCGGGCCCGGCGCGCGGCCGACGCGTGGGAGCCGGCCGACATCCCCCTGGACGAGGCCGCCGAGCGCTACGCGGTCACGCTCCACGCCAACGGCGCGGCGATCCGCTCGCTCACGGCGACCGGCCCCGCCCTGGTCTACCCGGCCACCGACGAGACCGCCGATTTCGGCGGGCCGCAGCGCGCCCTCGACGTGGCGGTGGCGCAGGCCGGCGCCGCCGCCGGGCTCGGGCCGGCGACCCGCGCCCTCGTCCCCATCCGCACCGCCTGATCCCGGAGGAGCCCCCCATGTCCGATGTCACGCCCCATCTCGGCCTGCCGCTCCTCGCGGCGGGGCAGGCGCAGAAGCACGTCACCCACAACGAGGCGCTGACCCTGCTCGACGGCCTCGTGCAGCTCGCCTGCCGGGACAAGGACCTCGCCTCGCCCCCCGTGAACCCCGCCGAGGGCGACCGCTACCTCGTCACCGCCGCGACGCCGACCGGCGCCTGGGCGGGGCTCTCGGGGCAGGTGGTCCGCTTCACGGACGGGGTCTGGGTCGGCGCCGTGCCGGCGGCGGGCTGGCTCGCCTACGTCGCCGACGAGAAGCTGGTCTACGCCTTCGACGGGAGCGTGTGGGCGTCCCTGACCACGGCGGGCTCCGCCCCCGCCGCCACCGACCACCTGGGGGTGAACGCCCAGGCCGACGCCACGAACCGGCTGGCGGTGAAGACGGACGCGGCGTTCCTGTCGTGGGACGACGTCACGCCGGGCTCCGGCGACCTGCGCGTGACCGTCAACAAGAAGGCGGCGGCCCAGGATGCCGGCTTCGTCTTCCAGACGGGATGGTCCAGCCGCGCCCTGTTCGGGACGCTGGGCGGCGACGATCTGGTGCTCAAGACCTCGCCGGACGGCCAGAGCTTCCACACGGCGCTCACCGCCAGGGCCGCGACGGGCGTGGTCGCCTTCGAGGCGAGCCCCACCGCCCCAACCCCCGATGCGGGCGACGCCACCACCCGGCTCGCCACCACCGCCTTCGTCGCGGCGAGCGCGGCGGCGGCCACGGCGCGGGTGCAGGTGTCCGACGCCGCCTACACGATCCGGGGCAGCGACCGCACGGTGGCGGTGATCGCGCTGACGGCGGCGCGCACCCTCACCCTGCCGGCGGCCTCGGCCTACCCGCAGGGCACGGTGCTGACCGTGATGGACGAGAGCGGCGCCTGCTCGGGGTCCTGCGCCGTCACCATCGCCGCGCAGGGCAGCGACCGGATCAACGGGCTCGCGGCCACCGCCCTGGTGACGCCCTTCGGCAGCGTCGCGCTGCAGAGCAACGGCTACAACAAGTGGACGGTGAACGACCGGGGGCTCACCTTCAACGAGCGCACCTTCGTGGACGTGGCGGAGCCGGCCTCGACGCAGATCGTCCAGGGCGGCTTCCCCCGGATCACGATGCGGAGCGTGAACAGCGATCCCGGCGGCAACTGGAACGCGACGGAGAGCTGGTACACCTGCCCGCGCCGGGGGATCTACCAGATCACGGCGTCCCTGCGGGTGAAGGACCAGAGCAGCGCCGGCACGCAATACGGGATCGGGGTCTACACCTCCGAGGCGGACGGCCCGTGGTTCCTGTGGTGCGGCGTCGGCCCGACCCCGGCGACGCGCTCGACCTATCCGTACAGCCGGCTGTCGCTGCAGAACGCCGGGGACCGGCTGCGGATGTTCAGCTACTCGGACCAGGGCGTGTACGTGAGTACCGCCGGCCTGCAGATCTGCCTCGTCGCCGACGCGGCCTAGCCATGGTGGCGCCTTCCCCCTCCGGCGCGGCGGCCGATCCGTTCGCGGCCCGCTGCGCCTGCCTCGGGCCGGTGCTGATGCGCGACCTCGCGCTCACCGACGTCCAGGCCGCCGGCCTCCTCGGCAATCTCGGCCACGAGACCGGCGGCTTCCGCCATCTCCAGGAAATCGCGCCCCTCGTGCCGGGCTCGCGCGGCGGCTGGGGCCTCGCCCAATGGACCGGCCCGCGCCGGGTGGCGATGGAGGCCTGGAGCCGGGCGCGCGGTCTCGATCCCGCCTCCGACGCCGCCAACGAGGGCTACCTGATCGCCGAGTTGCGCGGGCCCGAATCCGCCGCCCTCGACGCCCTGCGCCGCTGCGCGACCCTCGACCGGGCGACGGAGACCGTCTGCCGCCTGTTCGAACGCCCGGCCATCCCCGCCCTGCCGCGCCGCCTCGCCTACGCGCGGCGGGCCCTGCGGGCGATCCGCCCCACCCCCGTTCCCCACCCGCCAGGAGGTCCCCATGACCCGCGTCCCGCTCGTCCTCGCCCTGCTCTCCGCCGCCGGCCCCGCCGCCGCGGCCTCGCAGGAGGCCGCCGCCCTTCCCTGGGGTGACTGGCTCTCGGCGGCCCTGTCCGCCGCCTCCTCGGCCCTCGTCCCCGTCGCGGCGGCGGCGGTGACGGCCGGCATCGCCCGCACCGCCCCCTGGGCCAGCTCGATCCTCACCCGCGAGCGGGTCGAGGCGGCGATCCGCGCAGGCGTCGATTACGGCCAGAACGCCGTGTCCGGCGCCATGCGCGGCCGCAGCGTCGCCGTGAGCGTGGCCCCGGCGGTGGTGGCCGAGGGCACAAGGCACGTCCTCGCCACCGCGCCGGCCCGCGTCGTGCGCGGCGCGGGCGGGGCGGAGGGCGTGGCGGCGCGGATCTTCCGCGCGCTGCCCCTCGACGCGCAGGGCAGCGCCGAGACGGTCCTCGAACCGGCCCTGCGCCTCCTGAAGGCCGATCCGCCCCGCCGGGGCTGAGGGAAGGGGCGGGGGGAAGGGGTGGGGGGACGGCCGCAGGGCCGGAGGAGGTGCGATGACGGCCCGTTCCCCCGATCCCCCCGACGCCCCGCCCCCCTGGCAGGCCTGGATCGCCCGCCAGAGCGCGCAGCGGCTCGCCCTCCTCGACGAGATCGTGGACGAGCGCATCGCGCGGCGGGCGCTGCGCGCGTTCCTCTGCCGCCTGAAACACGCCGTCGTCGCCGCCTTCCTCGGCGCGGCGGCGGTGGCCCACTGGTTCTCGGATCAAGCGGCCTGGATCGCCGAGCGGCTGCCGGCGCTGCGGCTGCTCTGGCGCCTCGTCACGGGAGGGCACTGATGCCGGACAAGGCCGACCGAGTCCTCACCCGCCTCTGGCTCGCCATGGCCGCGCCCCTCGCCCTGGCGGTGAGCCTGCATCTCGGGGCGCTGTTCGGCGCGGGGCTCCGTCCCCAACCGGTGATGGAACCGGGGGCGGGCTCGGCCGTCATGGTCTGCAGCCGACGATCCGCCCATGAGAAGCTTTGCCCCTTCCCCGCCGAGAACTGACGCCCGCCGGACGAACTCCGGTATTCAGGGGGCATTCAGTGCCTGGAGCACAAAGCTCGGCCCAATGCGCCACGCCATCGCCCTTGCTGCCATCTGCCTGACCGTCGCGGCCTTCGTCGCGGGCGGGATCGGCTCCATGGCCGAGGACGCCCCGGCGATGCAGACCGCCCAGGCCGCCCTGTCGCCGGCCCCCCGCGTCGAGACCTGCCTCTCCCCCGCCGACATGCGCGAGGAGGTGGGCGAGCGCCGGGTGATCGAGCCCATCGCCGCCATCCGCGCCGCGCGCACGGTGATCCCGCGGGCCGAGATCCAGCGGGCCAGCCTCTGCCGGCACGAGGACGGGCTCGTGTACATGCTGACGGCCTTGCGCCGGGACGGGCATTTCGTGCACGTCATCGTGGATGCGCGCACTGGCAAGGTCGCGGGTCAATACTGACGGGGTGCCGCCCGCCCCAGGGGACCCCAAGGGAGATGTGACGTGCGACTGCTCGTCGTCGAGGATGACAAGGACATCAACCGGCAGGTCGTGGCCGCGCTGGAGGAGGCGGGCTATGTCGCCGACAAGGCGTATGACGGCGAGGAGGGGGGCTATCTCGGCGAGAGCGAGCCCTACGACGCCATCATCCTCGACATGGGCCTGCCCAAGGCGGACGGCGTGAGCGTGCTGCAGAAGTGGCGCCGGGCCGGGGTGAAGACGCCGGTCATCATCCTCACCGCCCGCGACCGCTGGTCGGACAAGGTCGACGGCTTCGATGCCGGCGCCGACGACTACGTGACCAAGCCCTTCCACATGGAGGAGCTGATGGCCCGTGTCCGCGCCCTGCTGCGCCGGGCCGCCGGCCACGCCTCCAGCCAGATCACCTGCGGGCCCGTGACCCTCGACACCCGCTCCGGCAAGGTCTTCGTGGACGGTGCCCAGGTGAAGCTGACGAGCCACGAATACCGGCTGCTGTCCTACCTGATGCACCATACCGGCCGGGTCGTCTCCCGCGCCGAACTGACCGAACACCTGTACGACCAGGATTTCGACCGCGACTCGAACACGATCGAGGTCTTCGTCGGCCGCCTGCGCAAGAAGCTGGCGGTGGATCTCATCCAGACCGTGCGCGGCCTCGGCTACCTCGTGGACCCGAACCAGCCGGCGGCGCGGGTGTGAGGGGAGCGGGGCGGTTGCGGATGCGGGACGAGGTGGCCTACGACGCCGCCGCTCCGTCGTGAGCGAAGCCGAGCCCGACGATACCCCGATGCGCCGCGTTCTCGACCTTTTCGCCCTGCGGCGGCGCTCCATCGCCGTGCGCCTCGCCGTCTCGGCCTTCCTGTCGAGTTCGGCGATCCTGCTGATCGCCGCCTGGATCCTCACGACCCTCTACCGCGAGAACACCGAGCGCGCCTTCGACAGCCGGCTCCTCGTCTTCACGAACAACCTCGCCACCGACCTCGTCACCCCCAACGATCCCGAGAGCCGCACCTTCTCCCTGGGCGATCCGCGCTTCGACCTGCCCCTGTCCGGCTGGTACTGGCAGGTCGGCAAGCCCGATGCGAAGCCGCGCGACATCCGCACCTCGCGCTCCCTCGTCGGCGTGGCGTTGCCGCCGGCCACCGACGCGGACGGCAAGGTCGGCGTCGGGCAGATCCGCCAGGGCTACGGCAAGGGCCAGGACGGGCGGCTCCTGCGCATCATGGAGCGCGACGTCGATCTCGGCGAGGAGGGCCGCTACACCGTGCGCGTGGCCGGGCCGGCCGACGAGATCGTCAACGACGTCGACCGCTTCCGCAACGCCCTCTACATGACCTTCGCGCTCCTCGGGGCGTCGCTGGCCTTGACCACGCTGCTGCAGATCCGCTTCGGCCTCGCGCCGCTGAAGAAGATGCGCGCGGCGCTCGGCGCCGTCCGCCAGGGCGAGGCCGACCGCATCACCGGGACTTATCCCCGCGACATCGCGCCGCTGACCGGCGAGGTGAACCTGCTCATCGAGACCAACCGCGAGATCCTGGAGCGCGCCCGCACGCAGGTCGGCAACCTCGCCCACGCCCTGAAGACGCCGCTCTCGATCATCGTCAACGAGGTCGGCTCGTCCGATGCGCCGGAGGACCTCGCCCTGAAGATCCGCGAGCAGGCGGCGGTGATGCGCGATCAGGTGAACTACCACCTCGACCGGGCGCGGGCGGCGGCGCTGGCGGGCACGCTGGGCACCTCCACGGAGATCGAGCCGGCGCTCGCGGGCCTCGTGCGCACCTTCGGCAAGATCTACCGCGACAAGGACATCGCCTACGAGGTCCACGTGCCGCCGGGCGTGCGCTTCCGGGGCGAGCGCCAGGACTTCGAGGAGATGGTCGGCAACCTCGTCGACAACGCCTCCAAGTGGGCGCACGGCCGGGTGGCGATCCGGGCCGAGGTGATCGCCCGGGACGGCTATCCCCTCCTCGTCGTCGCCATCGAGGACGACGGCCCCGGCCTGCCGCCGGAGGCCCGGCAGGCGGTGCTCGGGCGCGGGCGGCGCCTCGACGAATCGAAGCCGGGCTCGGGGCTCGGCCTCTCCATCGTGGCCGACCTCGCCGCCCTCTATCGCGGGCGCTTCAGTCTCGATCAGGCCACGCTCGGCGGCCTGCGGGCCGTGCTCGAAGTGCCCGGCGACGCGCCGGCCGGGGCGGCGGCCCATTGAGCGTGCGGCCAAGGTAAGGGTTGCTACCGGGCACGAGTTGGGTGACACCGTGCCGCCCGTCCGAGGCATGACGTCGGGTCGGAGCCGCCTCCATATGAAGACCGGACCCATCCGGTCCGCACGCGGGATCTGATGACGGCGATCTGGTTCATCCTGGCGGGCATGACCGCCCTGGCCGTGCTCAGCCTGCTCTGGCCGCTGTCGCGACGCGTCGCCGACCCGCGCGGCGAGGAGCCGGACGCGCTCGTCGCCACCGAGACGGCCTTCTACGAGGACCAGCTCGCCGAGATCGCCCGCGACGTGGAGCGCGGCCTCATGGCGCCGGAGGAGGCCGAGGCCGCCCGTGCCGAGGCCGCCCGCCGCCTGCTCCGCGCGAGCCGCGAGGCCGACGGCAAGGCCGAGGACGCGCCGACGCTGGCCGAGCCGCGCCTGCGCCGCCGCCGGGCGGCCTCCGCCTTCGCCCTCTCGACCATCCCGCTCGTCGCCCTCATCGCCTACGGGCTCTACGGCTCGCCGGAACTGCCCGCGCAGACTGAGGCCGACCGCACGGCGGCGCGCGGCGGCACCGACGAACTCGCCAAGGCCGTCGGCCAGATCGAGGCGCGGCTGTCCCGCGATCCCGACGACGCGCGCGGCTGGCAGGTCCTCGCCCCGGTCTACATGCGCACCGGCCGCTTCGACGAGGCGGCCCGCGCCTACGGGCAACTCGCCCGGCTGAAGGGCGACCCGCCCGAGATCCTGGCCGATTGGGGCGAGGCCCTGACGGCGGCGGGCGACGGCACCGTCTCCCCCGAGGCCAAGAGCCTCTTCGAGCGGGCGCTCGCCAAGGATCCGAAGGCCGCCAAGGCCCGCTTCTACGTCGCCCGCGCCGCCGAGCAGGCCGGCGACACCGGAGAGGCGATCCGCCAGCTCACCACCCTCGAAGGCACGAGCGCCCCCGACGCCCCCTGGCTCGGCGTCGTCCGCTCGACGCTGGCCCGGCTGAAGGGCGAGCCCGCCCCGCCCCCCGCCGCGCCCGAGGGCCCGCCCACGATCCCCGCCGAGCAGCAGGCCGCCATCCGCGGCATGGTCGATGGGCTCGACGCGCGGCTCAAGGCCGGCACCGGCACGCCGGACGAATGGGTGCGGCTGATCCGCTCGCGCACCGTGCTCGGCGAGCGCGATCAGGCGATGGCGGCCTTGGCCCGCGCCCGCACGGCGCTGGCCTCCGACCCGCAGGGCCTCGCCCATGTCGAGGCGGCGGCCGGCGAACTCGGCCTCGGGCAGGCCCAGGCCAACCCTTCCGCCGTTCCCACCCCCACGGCCAAGGCCGATACCGACGCCGCCATGGCGGCGGTGCGGGCGATGCCCCCGGCCGAGCGGGACGCGGCGGTGCGCGGCATGGTCGAGGCCCTGGACCGGCGCCTCGCGGCCAAGGGCGGCAGCCCCGACGAATGGATGCGGCTGGTGCGCTCCTACAGCGTCCTGGGCGAGCGCGATCAGGCGGTGAAGGCCCTCGACCGCGCCCGCATGGCGCTCGCCGCCAACCCCGAGGCGGTGGCCCGGATCGACGGACTCGCCCGTGACCTCGACCTCGCCGCCCCTGTCGCCAAAGGTCGCCCCTGAGGGCCAGGCGGCCTTCCGCCCTTGACCGGGAGGCCGCCGCGTCCGACACCCTCTGGCCATAGTAGGGGGAACGATCCGTCGTGACGCGCAAGAAGCGCCGCCTGATCCTGATCGCCGCCTGCGGCAGCGTGCTCGCGCTGGCCGTGGGGCTGATCCTGTTCGCGATGAGCGGCTCCATCGTCTTCTTCAAGTCGCCCTCGGAGATCGAGGCGCAGGCGATCCCCTCCGGCACGCGCCTGCGGCTCGGCGGCCTCGTGCAGGACGGCTCGCTGAAGCGCGGGCCGGACCAGACCATCGACTTCGCGGTCACGGACCACGGCGCCACCATCGCCGTGCAGTACAAGGGCCTCCTGCCGGACCTGTTCCGGGAGGGGCAGGGCGTGGTGGCCGAGGGCGTGCTGGAGCCGGGCAACCGCTTCCGCGCCGACACGGTGCTGGCCAAGCACGACGAATCCTACATGCCCCGCGAAGTCGCCGACGCCCTCAAGAAGCAGGGCCGCTGGCAGGAGGGGGGGCCGCAGGGCGGGCCGCAGGGCCAGGCGCCCGCCGCCTCGGCCTCGGCCGGCGGCACGCTCGGGCCGCGCAGCGAACGGTGAGGCTCACGTGATCGTCGAGACCGGACATTTCGCCCTCGCCCTGGCGCTCGCCCTGTCCCTCGTCCAGACGGCGATGCCGATCTGGGCGGCGCGCTCGGGCGACCCGACCCTGCGGCAGGCCACCTTCCAGGCGGCGCTCGGCGCCTTCGCCTGCGTGCTCTTCGCCTTCGCGGCCCTCACCTGGGCGCATGTCACGTCGGACTTCTCGGTCCAGAACGTGGTCGAGAACTCGCACACGCAGAAGCCGCTGATCTACAAGATCTCCGGCGTGTGGGGGAACCACGAGGGCTCGATGCTCCTCTGGGTGCTCATCCTCACCCTGTTCGGCGCCTGCGTCGCGGCCGCGCGCAATTCGGTGCCGCCGAGGCTCAGGGCGAACACGCTGGGCGTGCAGGGGCTCGTCAGCTTCGTCTTCCTGCTGTTCATCATCACGACCTCGAACCCGTTCACCCGCGTGGTGCCGGCGCCGCTCGAGGGCCGCGACCTGAACCCGCTGCTGCAGGATCCCGGCCTCGCCATCCACCCGCCGCTCCTCTACCTCGGCTATGTCGGGTTCTCGATCTCCTTTGCCTTCGCCGCCGCCGCGCTGATCGAGGGCCGCATCGACGCCGTCTGGGCGCGGGCCGTGCGGCCCTGGACCCTCTCGGCGTGGTGCTTCCTCACGCTCGGCATCGCGATGGGCTCCTACTGGGCCTATTACGAGCTCGGCTGGGGCGGCTGGTGGTTCTGGGATCCGGTGGAGAACGCCTCCCTGATGCCGTGGATCGCGGGCACGGCGCTCCTCCATTCCACCGTGGTGATGGAGAAGCGCGACGCCCTGAAGGTCTGGACGGTGCTGCTCGCCATCCTCACCTTCTCGCTCTCGCTCGTGGGCACCTTCATCGTCCGCTCGGGCGTGCTGACCTCGGTGCATTCCTTCGCCACCGATCCGACGCGCGGCGTGTTCATCCTCGGCATCCTCGTGCTGTTCATCGGCGGGTCGCTGGCCTTGTTCGCGTGGCGGGCGCCGCTGCTGCGGCAGGGCGGCCTGTTCGCGCCGATCTCCCGCGAGGGGTCGCTCGTCCTCAACAACCTGTTCCTCGTCGCGGCCTGCGCGACGGTGTTCGTGGGCACGCTCTACCCGCTGCTCCTGGAGATGCTGACCGGCGACAAGATCACCGTCGGCCCGCCCTTCTTCAATTCCACCTTCGTGCCCCTGGCGATCCCGCTGCTGCTGATCGTGCCGTTCGGGCAGGCCCTGGCCTGGAAGCGCGGGGACCTGCACGCCGCGACGCAGCGCCTGTTCTTCGCCCTCGCCCTGGCGCTCGCCGCCGGCCTCACGGTGCTGGCCTTCCATTCGGGCGGGCCCTGGATGGCGCCGGTCGGCATCGGGCTCGGTGCCTACCTCATCATCGGCTCCGTGCTGGAGATCGTCGGCCGCGCCCGCGGCTACGGCGCGCGGCGCACCCGCGCGGCCGGGGAAATCGCCCGCCGGGCCATCGGCCTGCCGCGCTCGGCCTGGGGCACGGCCTTCGCCCATGCGGGCGTCGGCGTGGTGGTGATCGGCATCGCCGCCCAGGGCTGGGCGGGCGAGGGGCTGGCGAGCCTCAACCCGGGGGGCACGCTCACGGTCGGCCCCTACGTGGCGACGCTCGATTCCGTCGCCCCGCGCAAGGGCCCGAACTACGAGGAGGCGGGCGCCTTCCTCACCATCCGCAACCGCGAGGGCGACGAGATCGGCAAGGTCGAGACCGGCCGCCGCTTCTATCCGAGCCGGCAGATGACCGTGACCGAATCCGGCCTGCTCACCATCGGCGCCAGCCAAGTCTACGCGAGCCTCGGTGAGGTCGGGAAGGACGGCGCCATCGGCTTGCGGCTCTACTACAAGCCGCTGGTGCTGCTGATCTGGCTCGGCGCCGTGGTGATGGCGTTGGGCGGCGGCCTCTCCCTCACCGACCGGCGGATGCGCGTCGGCGCCCCCGCCAAGGCGAAGGGCCGTGCCCTTCCCGCCAGCGCGGTGCCTGCGGAATGAGCGTGACGGCCCGCTGCGCGC
>Ga0182229_1000330_pt1 | contig 12434 bp, 8 predicted proteins | sample G6R1MG_32_FD_129663 | JGI IMG/M metagenome (GOLD analysis project Ga0182229, IMG submission 129663) | Miscanthus phyllosphere microbial communities from Michigan, USA - G6R4_MAIN_07NOV2016_LD1 MG | ecosystem: Host-associated > Plants > Phyllosphere > Phylloplane/Leaf | place: USA: Michigan...
GCGGGCACCGCCTCAGCCCCCCGTCGCCGCCCCGGTCAGCCACCGGGCCGGCGCCCTCGTAAGTCCGGGGGCGAGCACCGGTAGACAATCATATTTTAGGAATAATGTCAAGACATTCGATCGCTCAGAACCCGCGGGCGGGCGCGCGACACCCCGCGATGCCTCGGGCCGACCGGTTTGCGGGAGCGGAGCGCGCCGTCGCGACCGTCTCTCCCGGGGGGACCGGGGCGTGCCGCACCGCACCCTCAGGGGAAAAACTCCGGCGGGCCGGGGACGGATCGCGAACTCGGGCGTTCTGTGACCGACGCGCCGTCGGCTGCGCCCGCAACGCGCGGGGAGCGGGCGTGAGGGATAACGGAGTAAGACCATGGTTGACACGGATCGCATCGTCGGCGCGGCCAAGGACGTCGGCGGCCGGGTGCAGGGCGCGGTCGGCGACGCCGTCGGCTCGGACCGCGCCTCCCTGGAGGGCCGCTACCGCGAGGCCGAGGGCCGGGTGCAGCAGGTCTACGGTCAGGCCAAGGACAAGGCGCGCGACGTGGCCGACGACGTCTCGGACTATGCTGGAGACGCCTACGACCGCGTCAGCCGCCACGGCGGCTCCTACCTGCGCGACGGCCGCAACGCCGTGGAGAGCCAGGTCGAGGAGAACCCCTTCGTGGCGCTGCTGATCGCGGGCGCGGTGGGCTACGGCCTCGCCCTGCTCCTGCACGCACGCCGCTAGGATCGTCGATCGGGGGACGGCGCTACTGCGCCGTCCAGCCGCCGTCCACGGACAGGTTGGCGCCGGTCATCTGGGTGGCGGCCTGCGAGCACAGGAACACCGCGGTCGCCGCCACCTGCTCGACGGTGACGAACTCCTTGGACGGCTGCGCCTTGAGCAGCACCTCCTCGATCACCTGCTCCTTGGTGAGCCCGCGCGCCCTCATCGTGTCGGGGATCTGGCTCTCGACCAGCGGCGTCCAGACGTAGCCCGGCGAGATGCAGTTGGCGGTGATGCCCTGCCCCGCCGTCTCCAGCGCCACCGCCTTGGTGAGCCCGAGCACGCCGTGCTTGGCCGCGACGTAGGCCGACTTGTAGGGCGAGGCCACGATGGAATGGGCGGACGCCACGTTGATGATCCGTCCGTAGCCCCGCGCCTTCATCCCCGGCACCGCCGCCCGGATGGTGTGGAAGGCCGAGGACAGGTTGATCGCGAGGATCGCGTCCCACTTCTCGGCCGGAAACGCCTCCACGGGCGAGACGAACTGGATGCCGGCGTTGTTCACCAGCACGTCGATCCGGCCGAAGGTCTTCTCGGCCAGCGCCATCATCCCCGCGATCTCGTCGGGCCGGCTCATGTCGGCGGGCGAGTGGATCGCGCGCACGCCGAACTCGCCCTCGATGCCGGCGCGCGCCGCCTCGATGTCCTCCGCCCGGCCGAAGCCGTTGAGCACCACGTCGGCGCCCTCCCGGGCCAGCGCTCTCGCCACGGCCAAGCCGATGCCGCTGGTGGAGCCGGTCACGAGTGCGGCCTTGGACGTCAGGATCATGGGTGCTCAGCCTGTCTGGAGGCCCGCGCCGGGCCGGATCGGAGCGTTGTAGCCGCCTCCGGCCGCCGTTGCACCCGAGCGTTGACAGGCCGATGCCCCTTCGCCAGGGTCCCGCCGCCCACGCGATCCGCCGAGCCCCGGCCCTGGTGTCGGCACGGCCGGGGTCCGATATGGCCTCCGTCCCACGCCGCGATGCGGCTCCCCTCCCCTGCCCGACGGCGCCGAGAGACCGATCCTCCCGATGGTGATGCGCTCCTACCTGGATTTCGAGAAGCCCGTCGCCGAGCTCGAGGCGAAGCTCGAGGAGCTGCGCGCGGTCGCGGCCCGCGACGGCGCGGTCTCGATCAGCGAGGAGGTCGGGCGCCTGGAGGCGAAGGCGGCCGCCGCCCTGTCCGAGATCTACGCCGCGCTCACCCCCTGGCAGAAGACCCAGGTCGCCCGCCATCCGCAGCGCCCGCACTTCGTCGATTACTGCGCCGGGCTGATCGAGGAGTTCACGCCGCTGGCCGGCGACCGCGCCTTCGGCGAGGACGAGGCGATCGTGGGCGGGTTCGGGCGCTTCCGCGGCCGGCCGGTCTGCGTGATCGGTCAGGAGAAGGGTGCCACCACGGACGCCCGCATCCGGCACAATTTCGGCATGGCCCGGCCCGAGGGCTACCGCAAGGCGGTGCGCCTGATGGAGACCGCCGACCGCTTCGGCCTTCCGGTGCTCGCCTTCGTTGACACGGCCGGCGCCTTTCCCGGCATCGAGGCGGAGGAGCGCGGCCAGGCCGAGGCCATCGCCCGCTCGACGCAGGCCTGCCTCGCGCTCGGCGTGCCCAACGTCGCCGTGGTGATCGGCGAGGGCGGCTCGGGGGGCGCCATCGCGCTCGCCACCGCCAACCGCGTGCTGATGCTGGAGCACGCGATCTACGGCGTGATCTCGCCGGAGGGCGCCGCCTCGATCCTGTGGCGCGACCAGGGCCGGGCGCACGACGCCGCCACGGCCATGAAGATCACCGCGCAGGACCTGCTGCGGTTGGGCATCATCGACACGATCGTGCCCGAGGCCACCGGCGGCGCCCACCGCGACAAGGAGGCCGCCATCCGAGCGACCGGCGAGGCCCTGGCCGAAGCCCTGGCGGAGTTCGAGGGCTTGGACGGGCCGGAGATCCAAGATCGGCGCTCGCGCAAGTTCCTGGAAATCGGCCGCAGGCTCTGACGACCATGCCTGCGTCGCTCTGCCATACCCCAAGGGGTGGAACCCTTTAACGGCATCTCGATCGCTCGTCGGGCCGTCCCGGCGATCCGCCCCCTCCCCGCGTGCCGCCCCGCACGGGTCCGTGGCCTCGATGAAACGTGGTGTGAATCAATCCGCTCGCATCGGCTGTCCGCCGCATCAAGACTTGGTGCGGCCGTAATCGCGTGGCGACTGGTCCCCGTCCCCGCAGAGCGTGAGCCCGCCCGCGCGGAGACGCCCCGATCCTTGTGGTAACACGGGGGTAAGTTTAACGGGGCTATTGGGTCGGGGAGTGACGTCCGGCAGGGAGGCGCGTGCCCGCGGACGACGAGCAGAGGACGGGGTTCCCCATGGCTGTGCGTCCGTCGGCGGTGGCAGGTCTCGTCGCATCGGGTCTCGTCGCGCTGACGCTGTCCCTCGGCGGCTGCCAGGACAGCGGCATGCTGGGCGGCGTTTCGACCCGGTCCCTGACCCCCATTCCCGCCCAGACCGTCGCCCTCATGCAGTCCAAGGGCATGACGCAAGGCGACCCCATCCTGATCCGCGCCTTCAAGAAGGAGGCGGAGATGGAGATCTGGAAGCGGGGCGGCGACGGCCGCTACGCGCTGCTCAAGACCTTCCCGATCTGCCGCTGGTCGGGCCAGCTCGGCCCCAAGACCAAGCAGGGCGACCGGCAGGCGCCGGAAGGGTTCTACACGATCACGCCGGGGCAGATGAACCCGAATTCCTCGTATTATCTGTCCTTCGACGTCGGCTATCCCAACGCCGTCGACCGGGCCAAGGGCTCATCCGGCAACTACATCATGGTGCACGGCACCTGCTCGTCGGCCGGCTGCTTCGCCATGACCGACGCATCGATGTCGGAACTCTACGCCATCGCCCGCGAGGCCTTCGCCGGCGGCCAGCGCGCCTTCCAGTTCCAGTCCTACCCGTTCCGGATGACCGCCGCGAACGTCGCGCGCACCCGCAACGATCCCAACGCCCCGTTCTGGAAGAACCTCAAGGAGGGCTCGGACTACTTCGAGGCGCTTCGCGAGGAGCCCCGCGTCGGGGTCTGCGGCACGCGCTACAGCTTCGGCGGGATGGATGCCGCCGCCGGCTCCTGCACGCCGCGGGTCGATCCGCTGGTGGCGCAGAAGCGCGACCAGGACGCCCGGGAGGTCGCCGACCTCGTCGCCAAGGGGACGCCGGCGCTCCGCGTCGTCTACGAGGACGGCGGCCAGAACCCGGTGTTCCGCCCGCAGCCGCCCCAGAACGCCTTCGCGGCCCTGACCGAGGCCGACAAGGAGAAGGAGAAGGACCTGGCCTACGCCGCCCGCGAGTACGCCCGCCACCATCTCGGCGACGTGAGCCGCCCGGAAACCCTGGCCTCCGGCCCGCAGGAGATCGAGATCGACGCCAAGGGCCGGCCGGTCCTCGTCGCCAGCGCCGATGCCCCCGGCCCGACCAAGGCGGCGGCCGCGGCTCTGGCGAAGAAGCCGGGCGGCAAGGACACGGCCAAGCCGGTGACGGTCGTGGCGAAGGCCGAGCTCGAGGCGGCCAAGCCCGAGCCGACGAAGCCGGCCCGAATCACCGTGGCGGACGCCGACGGCGACCCGACCGCCTACAAGAAGCTGCTCGGCACCCTGTTCAGCAATGCGGGGAGCCGGACGCCCGCGACGCCGACGGCCGACGCGGCGACGATTCCCGTGCCCTCGCCGGAGACGACCGCGGCGGTGAAGACTGCGTCCGCGAAGTCGGCGGGCCACCACGCCGCGCATCCCAAGGATACGGCCAGGAACACCGTGACCGCGGCGCCCGGGAAGACCGCCGCGTCGAACCCGGCATCGGCCAAGCCCGCCACGACGGCATCGGCCGCGCCGAGGAACTGATCCGGCCCACGCGCCGGACATGAAAAAGGGTCCCGAAGGACCCTTTCCTCACCGGCGAAGAGGGCCCCGAAGGACCCTCCCGTCGCCGATCACATGCGGCGCATGCTCCGGCGCATCATCTGGCGGCGCATCATCCGGCGCTCCATGTTCCGACGCATCATCCGGCGCTCCATGTTCCGGCGCATCATCCGACGCTCCATACGGCGCATTTGAACGTGCCCGACCACGTCGGGTGCGGTCACGCCCACCGGGGCTCCCGGGGCAGCCGACACGGAGGTCGCGAGGCTGGCGCCGCCGAGCGAGGCCAGGACTGCGATGGCTAGGGTCAGTTTCCTCACGGTGGGGACTCCCAATTCTATGTTGCCGGGTACGGAGCCCGGTCCTTCTCCCGACGGAATCGCCCGGAGGAGTGTATCGTCGCGCAGGCTCCCGCTAAGCCCACACCCCTTAACCCATGAGTATCGGCAAAGGTTCACTCCAAATCGCCGTCCGGGGAGGAGAATCGTGCGGCCACGAAAAACGCCGTGCCTCCCGCCGGGGAGGCACGGCGCGGGGCCGGCCCGTGTCTCGAACTCGACCCGCCGATGCGCCGGGGCGATCGGCTACAGGCTGGTCTCCTCGAAGGCCCGGACCCAGTCGGCGCAGATGCCGGAGCGGACGATGTCGTCGAGGGTGAACTCCACGATCGGGATCGGCATCATCCGGCTCTTGATCAGGTGGATCACCGTGCGGAGCCCCGAGGTCTCGCGCAGGTCGGTCTGCGAGATGTCGCCGTTGATGATGACCTGGCAGTCGTCGCCGATCCGGGTCAGGAACATCTTGATCTCGGACAGCGTGGTGTTCTGGGCCTCGTCGAGGATCACGAGGCAGTTCTTGAAGGTGCGCCCGCGCATCACCTCGAAGGGCACGATCTCGATGTCGCCCGTCTTGACCGCAATCTCGAAGGCGGCGGCCCCCATGCGCTCCTTCATGGTCTCGGTGAGCGGGGCGACCCAGGGGGCGATCTTCTCCTCCAGGGTGCCGGGGAAGAAGCCCAGCGAGCGCCCCGAGGCCACGTTGGGCCGGGTGATCACGACCTTGGCGATCCGGCGCTGGCGGAGCTGGTCGGCGGCGCGCGTGCCGGCGATGTAGGTCTTGCCGGTGCCGGCGGGTCCCAGGACGATGACTTGGTCGTGGGTGGCGAGCGCGGCGAGGTAGTCGCCCTGCTTGTCGGTCAGCGGTTGGATGGGAGCGAGGTTGCGTTCGTCGTCGAAACGGGTCCGGTGCGTCCGGACGGATCGATCCTCAACCAGTTCAAGCCGTGCGCGTCGTCTCTTCATCGATCAACACTCCACCTGGACTTGGAAAACTATTCTATCTCCCTGACCTGGACTGCCGAGCACCTCCTCGCTTGTGACGCGACCAATTCACGCAAGAGCAAAGCCAAACCCCACCGGACGGTTCCGGGGGGCGTCGCATTCCCTGTGGAGCGCGTCACCCCCGCCACACCGGCCTCCCCGCGCGCCGGCTGCGTTGGCAGAGGCGGGCGACAGGGGCGTGACGGCGCGAACGGGGAAGGCGGAGAGGGGGACGCGCACCGGGTCGGTGCGGCATGCGGATCGGGATGGCACGGCATCCATGCGATCGTCGGTCTCCCCGCTCCGCGGGACGCTTCAGGCCGGCTGGACGAAGCTGTCGAGGACCATCTTGCGACCGGCCTTGTCGAAGTCAACGGTGAGCTTGTTGCCGTCGACCGCCGCCACGTCGCCCGGCCCGAACTTGGTGTGGAGAACGCGCATGCCCTGCGAGAAGGCCGAGGCCGAGCCCGTGGATTTGGCCACCAGCTCCCCCTCGATCTGGCGGGGCCCGCCCGCGCGCCCGCCGGGCCCGGCGCTGCCGCCGCGCGCGGCCCCGAACTGGCCGCCGGTGGCGGCCTGCGCCCGCTGCCAGCCCGGCGTGCCGTAGGACGACGCGCCGAAGGCCTGCGGCCGGTCGAAGCGCGAGGCGCCCGCCGCGTAATGGGCCGGAGCCTCGATCACGTCGACCGCCTCGGGGGGCAGCTCGTCGATGAAGCGGGAGGGGATCGTCGAGGACCACAGGCCGTGGATGCGCCGGTTGACCGCGAACGACAGCTTGGCGCGCTTGCGCGCGCGGGTCAGCCCGACATGGGCGAGGCGCCGCTCCTCCTCCAGTCCCGCGCGCCCGCTCTCGTCGAGCGCCCGCTGGTTGGGGAACAGCCCGTCCTCCCAGCCGGGCAGGAACACCGTGTCGAACTCCAGGCCCTTGGCGGCGTGGAGCGTCATCAGCGAGACGCGCTCGGCGCCCTCCTGCTCGCTGGCCTCCATCACCAGGGAGACGTGCTCGAGGAAGGCGGCCATGTCCGGGAACTCCTCCATGGAGCGCACGAACTCCTTGAGGTTCTCCAGGCGCCCGGCGGCGTCGGCCGAGCGGTCCTTCTGCCACATCTCGGTGTAGCCCGATTCCTCCAGGATGGCCTGGGCCACCTCGGAATGGCGTTGCGTCCCGACCATGCGCACCCAGCGCGAAAAGCTCTCGGTGAGCGCGCGCAGGGTCGAGCGCACGCGGGGCTTCAGCTCGTCCGTCTCGCAGAGCTTTCGCGCAGCGAGGAGGAGGGGGACGCGCTCGGCCTTGGCGTAGATGTGGAGCTGCTGCAGCGTGGCGTCGCCCAGGCCGCGCTTCGGCGTGTTGACGATGCGCTCGAAGGCGAGGTCGTCGGACGCGTTCATGGTGACGCGCAGGTAGGCCAGGGCGTCGCGGATCTCGGCCCGCTCGTAGAAGCGCGGGCCGCCGATCACCCGGTAGGGCAGGCCGAGCTGGACGAAGCGGTCCTCGATCTCGCGCATCTGCGCCGAGATGCGCACCAGCACCGCGATCTCGGAGAGCGAATGCTGCTTGACGTGGAGCGCCTCGATCGCCTCGCCGAGCTGGCGCGCCTCCTCCTCCGAATCCCAGGCGCCGGTCACCGTCACCGGCTCGCCGGGCACGTCCTCGGTGCGGAGCGTCTTGCCGAGCCGGCCCTCGTTCCGGGCGATCAGGCCGGAGGCGGCGGCGAGGATGTGGCCGGTGGAGCGGTAGTTGCGCTCCAGGCGCACCACGGTGGCGCCGGGAAAGTCGTGCTCGAAGCGCAGGATGTTGTCGACCTCCGCGCCGCGCCAGCCGTAGATCGACTGGTCGTCGTCGCCGACGCAGGCCACGTTCCTGCGGGCCTGCGCGAGCAGCCGCAGCCAGAGGTACTGGGCGACGTTGGTGTCCTGGTACTCGTCCACGAGGATGTAGCGGAACCGGTCCTGATAGTTCGCCAGCACGTCCGGGTTGTCGCGAAACAGCTTCAGGCAGAGCAGCAGCAGGTCGCCGAAATCGGCGGCGTTGAGCGTGGCGAGCCGGGCCTGGTAGGCCGCGTAGAGGGCGCCGCCCTTGCCGAAGGCGAAGGACTGCCCCTCGCCCGCCGGCACCTGATCCGGCATCAATCCGCGGTTCTTCCAGCCGTCGATGGTGGAGGCCAGCGCGCGGGCGGGCCAGCGCTTCTCGTCGATGTTCTGGTCGGCGATCACCTGCTTCATCAGGCGGATCTGGTCGTCGGTGCCCAGGATCGTGAAGTCGGACTTGAGCCCGACGAGCTCGGCGTGGCGGCGCAGGATCTTGGTGCCGATGGCGTGGAACGTGCCCAGCCACGGCATGCCCTCGCCGGCCGGCCCGATCAGGGCACCGATGCGGTGCTTCATCTCGCGGGCGGCCTTGTTGGTGAAGGTCACCGAGAGGATGTCGAAGGGACGCGCTCGGTTCGTGGCGATGAGGTGCGCGATGCGCGTGGTCAGCACGCGGGTCTTGCCGGTGCCCGCGCCCGCGAGCACCAGGACCGGCCCCTCCGTCGCCTCGACGGCGCGGCGCTGCTCGGGATTGAGGCCGGACAGGTAGGATGCGCCCTCGGGACGCAGGGCCGCCATGGCGCGGGCGGCGATCGAGACGGGCGCGCCCTCGCGCGACTCATCGGGCTGATGCTTCATGTCCGCTTCCCTGGACCAAAACGCGAACGTCGTCGAGGGCCGCGGCGGAACCCCGGCTCGCCGCCACGCGTCGTCCCGGCAACACCGCCGGCAACACCGTCGGCAACACCGTCGGCAACACCGTCGGCAACACCGTCGGAAGGAGGACGCCATGCGTGTCTCGACCCTGACCATCCTCGCGCTGCTGGCCGGCTTCACCCCCGCCTCCGCGCAGCTCTCGGGCGGCGTCGGATCGTCCAACGCCGCCAACCAGCAGTTCCAGCTGCAGAACCAGATCCGCGGGCTGCAGCAGCAGCAGACCTTCGACACCAACCAGACCCGGATGCAGATCGACCGCAACCAGCTCTACAACCGCCCCGTGAGGGAACCGGGCATCATCCTGCGCCGGTAGGCGGCACGGCCGCCCGTCCGGTGCGGCTCGGGCGTGCAGTGTGCTATGGGCGATCGCGGGGAAGCGCGAGACCGTCCATCGTCGTCGGACACGGTCTCGCGGCCTTCCCGGACCGTCCCGTCGGAGGGCGGCACGAGGCGGAACATCGACGTTGCGTGACATCCTGACCGCGCTCGCGGGCGCCGTCATCCTGATCCTGGTCGCGGCCATCGCCGTGCCGCCCTTCCTCGACTGGGCGGGGCATCGTGCCGTCGTCGACGCGGCGATCGGGCGGTCCGTCGGCCTGCCCGCCCGCAGCGAGGGCCGGATCGAGATCCGGCTTCTCCCCTTCCCCCGCCTGAGGCTCGACCGCCTGCGCCTGGGGGAGGAGGCGGACCCGTCCGCCCTCGATCTGCGCATCGTCAAGGCGGAGCTGGCCCTGGCGCCGCTCCTGAAGGGCGAGATCCGGTTCACCGAGACCCGCGTCGGCCGCGCCGAGGTGCGCTTGGGCGTGACCGAGGGGGACGCGTTCCTGCTTCCTCCGGCGCCGGCCGAGGGACGCGCGCGCGCCGATCTCGTGATCGACGACCTGCAGGTGCAGCAATTCCTGATCACGACCCAGGTCGCGGCCACGGGACGGACCGACCAGGTCTATGCCGAGGCCGTGCGGCTGCGGGCACCCGCGCTCGTCGGCCCGTGGCAGGTCGAGGGCACGAGCGGCGGCACGCCGTTCCGTCTGACGACCGGCGCCATCGACAAAGACGGCGTCCGGCTCAAGCTCTCGGGCGGCGGGGACAGCCGGCCCCGCTTCGAGGCCGACGCCCGCGTGACGCTCAGGTCCGTCGGCACGGGCCCCTCCCGCGCCGTGATCCCCCAGGCGGAAGGGTCGGCCCGTCTCGTGGTCGGGCCGCCGACCCAGGCGGCGGGGGCCTATCTGCCGTATGCGCTCGCCGGCACCTTCAAGGCGGACGGCGCGAGCGCCCGCTTCGAGGGGGTCACCGCCGAGATCGATCCGGGCGGCAAGACCCTGCGGCTCGCCGGCACGGGCCGGCTCGACCTGCGCGAGGGGCGCGGAGCGCTGGAGCTCGCGTCCCGCCGGCTCGATCTCGACGGCTTCCTGGCCTCGTCCGCCGGCCGCGACCTGATCGAGCGGGGCGTGTCGGCGGGGGGCCTCGGCCTGCCGATCCTGCTCGACCTCGGCCTCACGATCGACAGCCTGGCGCTCGGGGGCGAGGAGTGGTCCGATCTGCACGCGAACGCGGCCCTCGACCGGAGCGGCGGCCTCCTGCTCCGGCGCTTCTCCGCCAAGGCACCGGGGGCGAGCGTGCTCGGTGCCGCGGGCGAACTCGACACCGCGCCAGCGCTGCGCTTCAGCGGCCACGTCGATCTCGACGCCCCGCACTCCGACGGGATCGGACGCAGCCTCGACCGGCTCGGCCTCGCCGGTCCGTGGGCCGGATGGCTCGACGGGCGCCCGATCCGGGCCGCCGCCGATCTCGCGTCGGCCGGCCCCGTCCTCTCCTTCACCAACCTGCGGCTCGGCCTCGGCGAGACGACGCTCACGGGCAACGGCAGCCTGACCCGGGGCGGAGCCGGCGGGCGCGCGCGCATCGACGCGCAGATCGCGGTGCGGGGCCTCGACGTCGCTGCGGTGCCGTCCGCCAGGGGCGCGCTGGCGGGGCTCGACCGGTACGACCTCGGCCTGACGATCCAGGCGCAGGACTTGCGCTACGGCCCCACCGGACCGCATTCGGGCACCGGCACGCTCGCGGCGGGCATCCGGGCGGATGGCGCCGGGCTCGTGGTCGATCGTTTCGAGGTCGCCGACGTCGCGGGCGCGAACGCGACGCTGTCCGGACGGATCGCGCCCGACGGGTCCGGGCGGGTCGCGGGCCACGTCTCGGCGCCCGTGGCGGCACCGCTCCTGGCGCTCGCCGAACGCTTCTGGTTCACGGAGGCCGCCCTCGTCCCCGCCGTCCTTCGCGCGAGCCCCCTCGATCTCGACGTCGTCCTGGTGCGGGACGGGGCCGAGGGCGACGGCCTGCGGGCCAGCGCCAAGGGACGCGCCGCGGGAGGCGAGGCGGCTCTCGTGGTTCTGGCGCGATCGGGCCGCCTCGCCTCGTTCGAGGCGAGCCTGGCCACAGCCGACACCGGCGTCTGGTTCGGCCGCGACGACATCGCCGGCCTGCGCAAACCCGGACGCCTCAGCGTGAACGGCACCCGCTCCCCCTCCCCGGCGGAGGCCGACGCTCCGTTCCAGGTCACCGTCGCGGGAACGCTCGCGGACCTCGCCCTCGCGACGGATCGGCCGATCCTGCTCGCGGGCTCGCCCGTCCCGGCCGGCGGCGTCATCACGCTCAAGACCCCCGATCTCGCCCCCTACCTCGTGCTCGCCGGCAGCGCCCCGTCGCTGCCGGTCCTGCCGGCCGACCTGACCATCGCCCTCGCCCGCGAGGAGACGGGGGCGGCGGCCGCGATCGACGGCCGGATCGGGGGAGCCGCCGCCTCCGCCCGCCTCCTGTACCCGCCGGACGGGCGCCTGTCCGGAACGGCCTCCGTTGAGAGTCTGTCGCTCCCGGGCCTCGCCGCGGCCCTGATCCTGCCGACGACCGAGCCCGGCGGCACGAGCCTCCCCTTCGGCCCCAAGCCGCGGCCGGTGCCGGCCGAGATCGACCTGACGGTGGCCCGTCTCGACCTCGGACGCGGGCTGACGGCCGAGCGCACGGGGTTCCGTCTCGCGCTCGAGCGGGACGCCCTGACCCTGCGCGACCTGCGCGGGACCCTCGCCGGGGGCGGGCTCGCCGGTGCGGTCACCGTGACGCGAAACGGCGGGTCCGCCACGATCTCCGGCGAGGGCCGCCTCGCCGGCGCGGCGCTGACGGGGCTCGTCGGCGACGGGCCGATCAGGGGGCGCGTCTCGGCGCGGCTGCGCACCACCGGCACCGGCGAGAGCTGGGCGGCGCTCGCCGCCAACCTCGCCGGCAACGGCGAGATCACCGTGTCGGACCTCGTCCTGCCCGGCGCCGATCCCGGCGCCCTCGACCGGACGCTGGAGCGGGCGCTCAATGAGGACGATCCCCTGCGGGAGGGCCGTCTCCAGGGCCTGTTGACGGAGGAGCTCGCCAAGGGCCCCCTGGTCGCGACGTCGCCCCTCGCTACCCCGGTCACGCTGGGCGGGGGCCTGCTCCGGACGGGACCGTTCGCGCTCGATCTCGGTCCGGCGAGCTGGACCGGCACGATGGGGATCGACCTCGGCCGCAGCCGGCTCGACGCCCGCGGGACCCTACGGGCGAAGGATGCGCCGAAGGGCTGGAGCGGGGCGGCGCCCGCGATCCAGCTCGGCTTCGCGGGGGCGCTCGCCGCGCCGGAGCGGCAGGTCGATGGGGGCGCGCTCTCCAACGGCTTGGCCGCCCTGGTGCTGCAGCGCGAGTTGGAGAA
>Ga0182229_1000332_pt1 | contig 12402 bp, 12 predicted proteins | sample G6R1MG_32_FD_129663 | JGI IMG/M metagenome (GOLD analysis project Ga0182229, IMG submission 129663) | Miscanthus phyllosphere microbial communities from Michigan, USA - G6R4_MAIN_07NOV2016_LD1 MG | ecosystem: Host-associated > Plants > Phyllosphere > Phylloplane/Leaf | place: USA: Michigan...
CGGCCGAGCACCCGGCAGCTCATGAGCCAGGTCTCGATGGCGTAGGTACCGGGCTCGGTTTCTCGCGCCACCACCACCCCGATCATGCCGTTGTCGCCGAGCCGATCGACGAGGCGGAACTGCAGGGCGATGGCGTGCGGGTCGGTGAGGAGGGCACGGACCTCGTCCTCGGTGGTGCGCCGTGTGGTGAGGTTGAACTGATTGGTCTTGTTGATTAATTGCACGATGCGTGGCAGTCCGACGGTGTCGAACCGGCGCCAGATCAGGCGCATCTCGAGGCCGGCGAGGTAGGCGGGAAGATCGCCCGTTTCCGATACGGCCGCCGCCCGCGCCGCATTGGCGGCGTAGTGGGCGCCACGCGCCCGGTCCTCTTGCGTGAGGTTCAGGGCCTCGAAGTAGCCGGCCTCGGCGATGCGGGCCGCATAGAGGGCCGGATCCTCCGGCAGTTCCGGCACCGCCACCATGGGGAGTTCGGCCTGGACCCACGCGCGCTCGAACGGATTGTCGTCGACGAAGACGAGGGCGTCGAGGCCGATGTTCAGGGTCTCGGCGACCCGGCGCAGGTTCGTCGCCTTGTCGTCCCAGTTCGCGAGGAACACCGCGATGTCGCCCCGGCGCAGGAGCATCTCGGGGTGGTTGTCGAACACGTCGAGGGCGTTGGCCATGTCGTTCTTGGAGACGACGGCGAGGACGATGCCGCGCGCGGCCAGATCCCGGGCATAGGCCTGGAGGACGAGATAGGCCTCGCCCTCGGCGCTGCCCTGGCCCAGCACGATCCCGGCGGTGCCGTCATCCCCCACCACCCCACCCCACAGGGTGTTGTCGAGGTCGAGCACGAGACACTTCTTCGACAAGCCCTGCCCGGCTGCGAGAAGGCGGGCGACGAGGTCGCCGTAGAGGGGCGCGGCGGAGGGCGCCACCGCCTGCTTGGCCCGCAACCACCAGACGGGATCGTGCCAGGCCGACAAACCGTGGGCGGTCACCGCCTCGTCGAGGGCCAGGATGTCGACCTCGTCCTCCTCGGCCGCCGCGCGGATCGCCGCGTTGAGGAGCGGCACGGCATGGTGGCGCGAACCCGGCAATCTGTGTTCGTTGGAGCCCAGCAGGGGGAGCGCCACCGGCAACAGAGTCTGCTGGACCACCGGGCACCGGAAGCCGTCCCGGGCGCTTCGCCATCCCACGCGCAGGCGGGCAAGAGCTTGGGCGCGGACCTCGGCCGCCTCCTCCGGGCCGGCGCCGGGGCTAAGCCCGGCGGTGACGTGCGGGGTGTCATGGGCGAACAGCACCGCATCGGGCCGGAACGCGTGCAGCCCGGAAGCGGGGTCGGCCAGATCCTGCGCGTAGGCGCCGAACGGCGCCTCGTAGGTCTCGATCCAGAGGCCGCGCCGCAGGCCGCCGACGCGAATGGCCGGCAGGAGATGCGAGACCGTGGAGGAAGACAGGATGGCCAGACGCACCGGCCGCGTCGCGAGGTCCGGCGGCGGTCCTTCGGGACAGACCTTCCGCAGCATGCGGTCGAGGGCGTTGGTGCGAGCGGGGTCGAGATGGGTGTTGGCGAGGGCCTTGAGCCCGTCCCAGGACAGGTCACCGACCGCCGCGTCCGCCCAGGTCTTCGGTTCGGGCAGCCAGGCGAGGGGAAGTCTCAGGACCGATCCGCCGTCTTACGCGCGATGATGGCGATGAAATCAGCCACCCGGGCCATGCCGTCCACCTCGCGGGTGGTGAAGCGGATGCCGAACTCGGATTCCGCCGCGACGATGAGCTCGACCATTCGACCCGAATCCCAGCCCTCGACGTCGTTCGCCGTGGTGTCGGGATGGATGACCAGAGCGGGGTCGCCGAACACGTCGCGAAAGAGGGCGGTCAGCCGTGCCTGGACCGCATCGGTGTGCATGTGTCCCCTCCCACCCGAGCCCCTTCCTTAAGCCCGGACCGTTCATATCAAGCCGCCTCCCGGCCTGCCACCCCGCAGCGCACCGTCCGAGCGGCGGGGGGGCGACACGAGACGCAGTGTCTCTCACAAAACGCCCGCTGCGCCGCCGCACACAGAGTCAGGACCGGCGTTGATCGGGAGCTTTGCGAGGCACTCTCAATGCTGGGCGACGCCCGCCGCCATGTTGATGGCGAGCGCCAGGACGCTGGTGTTGAACAGGTAGGCGTAGAGGGTCTGCACCGTCACGACGCGGCGCATGCGCTTGCTGGTGATGGCCGTGTCGGAGGTCTGGGAGGTCGCCCCGAGGGTCACGGAGAAGTACAGGAAATCCCAGAAATCCGGATTGGTGTCACCGTTGAAGTCAAGGCCGCCGCGTGGACCGCCCTCCTCCGTCGAGCCATAATAGAGGTGGGCGTAATGCACCGTGAAGACCACCTGAACGAACGTCCACGCGCACAGCATCGTGGCGGCGGCAAGCCCCAGATGGGCGAGGCGGGGGCCTTCGTTCTCGTGCTGGCCGAGCACCAGCATCGCCACGGCGCCGAAGCTCGCCGCCGCCGCCAGGATCGCGAAGACGGAGACGGCGAAGGCGCTGTCGTCGAGGCGCGAGGCCTCCCGGCGCAGGGTCGATTCGTCCTGCCGCGTCGCCTGCCACGTGATGAGGCCGGTATAGACCACGACGCCGAGGCACCAGCCGACGAGGAGCCGGACGGTGACTCCCTGGACCGGGACCACGGCGGCGATGATGCCGACGAGGAGGAGCGAGCCGAGGAGGCGGGGGCGCAGCCACAAGGGCCTCAAGGGATTGCGCATGCGGATCAGCGTGGCCCCGGGCCGCAGGCGTCGTCGCAGGCCCTCCGACCGCCGAGGCGGCGGGCGATCCAGGGCCGCAAGGGCAGGAACAGCCGATAGGCGCCCTCGGCGAGCCACTGCACCCCGGGGATATAACGGATCCACGCGAGGCGGTGCCATCCGGGCAGGTGCGACCACAGGGTGAAGAAGCCGGCGGCGCCCGAGGCGAGGCGTCCCTCCCGGTCGCGCACATGGAAACGCGCCCGGGCATCGGCGCGCGAGAGGCCGCCGAGATCGGCCGGGCCATCCTGGCTCACATCCACCCAGGCGAGGGCATCGGCGCCCCGGTTCCGGCGATAGGTGCGGATCTCGGCCGCGCAGAGGGGGCAGGCGCCATCGTAGTAGACGGTCAGTGGGGCGGTGGGCGTCGTATCCATCGCCGAGATATAGGGCGCCGCCAACGAAAAACGGCCGCGACACCCGTCGCGGCCGTCCGATCCTCAGGGGAGCGAGGCTCAGTAAGCCGAGCGGATCTTCAGGGCCTCACGGCCGGCGTAGCGGGCCTGCGAGCCCAGACCCTCCTCGATGCGGATGAGCTGGTTGTACTTGGCCAATCTGTCGGAGCGGGCCAGCGATCCGGTCTTGATCTGCCCGCAATTCGTCGCGACGGCCAGATCCGCGATGGTGGAATCCTCGGTCTCGCCAGAGCGGTGGGACATCACCGCCGTGTAGCCGGCGCGCTGGGCCATATCGACGGCGGCGAGCGTCTCGGTGAGAGAGCCGATCTGGTTCACCTTCACGAGGATCGAATTCGCCGTGCCCTCGCTGATGCCGCGCGACAGGCGCGTGACGTTGGTGACGAACAGGTCGTCGCCAACGAGCTGGCAGCGGTCGCCGACCCGGTCCGTTAGGAGCTTCCAGCCGGCCCAGTCATCCTCCGACATGCCGTCCTCAATGGAAAGGATCGGGTAGCTGTCGACGAGCTTGGCGAGATAGCTCACCTGGGCCTCGATGTCCCGGGTCTGGCCCTCACCCTCGTAATGGTAGGCGCCGTCCTTGAAGAACTCCGTGGCGGCGCAGTCGAGGGCCAGGACCATATCGGTGCCGGGCTTGAAGCCGGCGGCCTGGATCGACTGCATGACGAAGTCGAGGGCGGCCTCAGCCGAGGGGAGATTCGGGGCGAAACCGCCCTCGTCGCCGACATTGGTGTTATGGCCGGCCTTCTTGAGGGCCCCCTTCAGGGTGTGGAACACCTCGGCGCCCATGCGCACGGCTTCGGCGAGGGACAACGCCCCCACCGGCATGATCATGAATTCCTGGAAATCGATGGGGTTGTCGGCGTGCGCCCCGCCATTGATGATGTTCATCATCGGCACGGGCAGGACCCGGCCCTGCGTGCCGCCGATGTAGCGGTAGAGCGGCAGGCCGGCGGTCTCGGCGGCGGCCTTGGCCACGGCCAGGGAGACGCCCAGGATCGCATTGGCGCCCAGCCGCGCCTTGTTCGGGGTGCCGTCGAGCTCGATCATCGCCTCGTCGATGGCGATCTGATCTTCCGCATCCATGCCCCCGATGGCGTCGAGGATGTCGGACTGCACAGCGTTGACCGCCTTGCGCACGCCCTTGCCGCCGAACCGGCCCTTGTCGCCGTCGCGCAGCTCCACCGCCTCGTGAGCACCGGTGGAGGCGCCCGAGGGAACGGCGGCGCGGCCGAAGGAGCCGTCCTCGAGCAGCACATCGACCTCGATGGTCGGGTTGCCCCGGCTGTCGAGGATCTCGCGGGCGGCGATGTTGGTGATCGCGGTCATGCAGGAGCCTTCTTCGGACATGCGACCGGTGGCGGACCCGTCTGCGGGCCGGCCCCTCGTGCCCGGACGATCGGGGCAAGCGAGGAGATCGCGATTCTGCCCAGGCTTATCCGTCAACGCCGCGCATCGGGCAAGCGTCCCTCGACCCGGATTGCCGGATCGGTCCCGAAGAATGTTGGGCAGGTTGTCAAGAAAATCTTGCGCTTCCGGTGTCGCGCCGCTCCCCAGCGACGAACGGGCGGATGCAGCCCGGAGGATCGCGCGCTATAGCGGGTGCATGACGCACAGCCCCCTGAACCCCGAAACCCTGCAACTCGGGCAGACCACGCCCCTGCCCGCTTCCCCCGAGGAAGCCCGCCTCGACCGGGTGCCGAACCCGCATCCCGGCACGGATTACCTCGCCCGCTTCACGGTGCCGGAATTCACCTCGCTCTGCCCGGTCACGGGCCAGCCGGATTTCGCGATTCTGGTCATCGACTACGTGCCGGACCAGTGGCTCGTGGAATCGAAATCGCTCAAGCTCTACCTCACGGCGTTTCGCAACCACGGCGCGTTCCACGAGGATTGCACCGTCGGCATCGGCTTGACGCTGACCGAGCTTCTCGCGCCGCGCTACCTGCGCATCGGCGGATACTGGTACCCACGCGGCGGCATTCCGATCGACGTGTTCTGGCAGACGGGCGAACCGTTGAAGTCGGTCTGGCTGCCCGAGCAGGGCGTGCCGCCCTATCGGGCGCGTTGAGCGAAAGCTCCAGTTTTGACGCCGGGCATGGAAAAAGGGGCGTCCCGCGAGGGACGCCCCTTTCTCTATTTCTCGATCTGAATGGTCTATCAGTAGCCATACCCATAGGCCGGGGCACCGTAGCCGTAGGCCGGACGGTCATAGCCACCGCGGTAGTAGGAGTCTCGCGCGGCGCCCGCCGCGATGGCGCCGGCCGCGAGACCCGCGATCCCGAGGCCGACCGCTGCGCCGGTTCCAATGCCGCGACGGCCGCCGCCGCGATAGGCATAACCGCGATGACCGTAACCACCATGGGCATAGCCGCCACGACCGTATCCGTGACCGTGGCCGGGACGGGCTTCGGCGGCAGTCGCCGCCGCCAAGCCGCCAAGGGAAAGCGTCACGGCCGTGATCATTGCAAGCTTACGCATGTGGCTCCTCGAAAAGTTGCATCTCTTGAAGAGAACAACACGAAAGGATGCCGAAGGTTCCTGCCGCCGCCCCGGGGCTAAATCTTCCGATCGGCCGGCCGGTGACGATCACGCTGCCTTTGCGAGCCGATCGAAGGCTTGCAGCGTAGCGAGGAGAGCGGGCATATCCTTCAGGACGACCATGTTGGGGCCGTCCGAGGGGGCGTGATCGGGGTCGGGATGGGTCTCGATGAAGAGGCCCGCCACCCCCACGGCCACGGCCGCACGGGCGAGCACGGCCACGAACTCGCGCTGTCCACCCGAGGTGGCGCCCTGCCCACCCGGCTGCTGCACCGAATGGGTGGCATCGAACACCACCGGAGCGCCATGGGTCACCCGCGCCATGATCGGCAGACTACGCATGTCGGAGACGAGGGTGTTGTAGCCGAACGAGGCGCCGCGTTCGGTCACGAGTACGTTGGGGTTGCCGGCGCCCGTGACCTTGGCGGCGACGTGGGCCATGTCCCAGGGGGCGAGGAACTGGCCCTTCTTCACGTTGACCACACGGCCCGTGGCGGCGGCGGCGAGCAGCAGGTCGGTCTGCCGGCACAGGAAGGCCGGGATCTGCAACACGTCGATCACCTCCGCCGCGACGGCGCATTGCCCGGCCTCGTGCACGTCCGTGAGGACGGGGAGGCCGAACCGCTCCTTGATCTCGGCGAAGATCGGCAGGGCATTCTCGAGGCCGAGGCCGCGCGCCGTGGTGCCCGATGTGCGGTTGGCCTTATCGAACGACGCCTTGAACACGAGGCCGATCCCGAGGCGGTCGGTCATAGCCTTGAGCGCGTCCGCGATCTCGACGGCGTGGTCGCGGCTCTCGAGCTGGCAGGGACCCGCGATGAGCGCGAAGGGCAGATGGTTGGCGAAGGCCACGGCCCCCGCCTGAACGACGGGACCTGCGGAAGTGGGGGCGATCTCTGACATGGAGGCGGTCTAGCCCGCCAATCGGTTCGCGAAAAGGCCGGCGCGGCGGCGCAGGGGCCTGGATGTCGGCTTGGCGGAAGCAGACCTGGCGGCGGTCACGATGCACACCGTGAGGGATCCGGCGAGGCTGTCGTCGCGTGGTCCGGTCTCGCAGCGCAGGATCGCTTGTTTGAAGCGCTCTTGGCGGGGCGTCCCCGTCAGGAGGGCATCCTGGTGCAGAGCCAGGGCGAGGGTCTCTACGGCCTCGGCCCTCGCGCCCGTGAGCGCTTGCGCCGCCTGTCCGACGAGGTTGAAGAAGCGTCGTTCCGGCTCGCGGGACAGGGACCCGAACACCATCCGGCGGGGCGCCCGGCAGGCGAGGCTCATCCGCTCGGCATCGGCTGCCCGGAACACCGCCCCCGGTCCGGCGCGGCCGGCGAGCGAGGCACCCGTGGCGCGGATGATCCGGGCCGTGAGGGCATCGCAGGCATCGGCCGCGTGGGCCGGCCCAAGGGGGATGAGGATCGGCAGGGCGAGGGCGCAAACGATGGGAAGGCGAACGGTCATGGCGGAACTCTTATAAGGTGTCCGCCGGACTGCAACGCGCGATGGCCGTTATCGCGCGGCGTCGGGCGCCTCCGCCCGGCAGGTCGCATCACCGTGCGGGCGCAGGACGCGCGCCAGATGCACGGGGTGCGGGCCGGACTCGTCCTCCAGCACGCCCGCGAGGGCATCGACCGCGAGGGTGCCGGTGAAGCGGATCGGGTGACCGTCGGCCTCCGCCGCGAAGGCGACGCCCTTCGTGGCCGTATCGACGGTGACGGCCTCGACCCGGACCGGCGCCGAAAGGGTGGCGGCCTCGTACACGAGGGAGTCGCCGAGGGGCGAGCGCCGCAGGGTGACGCGCCGTTCCGTCGCGTCCTCCGCCATCGCGCACGGGCTGGCGTAGATGTAGGTGCCCGAGGCCCAGGACGTCCGGGCCCCGGCGGGGTCCGGAAGAAGCGCCGACAAGGCGGCGAAACCGAAGGTTCCCAGTGTGATTCGACCCGACATGATCGCCCTCCGATGACCAGCGCACCCTGGGGCACGCCGGTTTCCGGTTTGCGTCGGACGGATTACGCGGCGTTGCGTTCGCGCGTCCGGCGCTCGGCTTCGACGGATGCAAGAAGAATGCACACGGCGATGCCCTCGGCGGCGGCGGTGACGTCCTTCAGGCTCGGATAGGACGGGGCGAGGCGCAGAACGCTGTCGCGCGGGTCGCGACCGTAGGGCGAGGTCGCCCCGGCCGGCGTGAGGGCGAGGCCGGCTTCCTTGGCCAGGCGCACCACCTCCGTCGCCGTGCCGTCGCGGGCTTCCACGGTGATGAAGTAGCCGCCCTCCGGCTTCGTCCACCGGGCGGCGCCCGTGCCGGCGAGATGGCGCGACAGAGCCTCCTCTACGGCGGCGAATTTCGGGGCCAGCAGGGCGCGGTGCGCGTCCATGTGGGCATCGAGGCCCGCGCCGTCGCGCAGGAAGCGGACGTGACGGAGCTGGTTGAGCTTGTCCGGCCCGATGGTGCGCTTCGAGGCACGGGCGAGGTACCAGCGCACGTTGTCGGGCGAGCCCGCGAAGAAGGCGAGGCCGGCGCCCGCCAGGGTGATCTTCGAGGTGGAGGCGAAGACGAAGGCCCGGTCCGGATTGCCGGCCTCGGCGCAGAGCGTCAGGATGTTGGCAACAGTGACACGCTCCGGCGTGAGGTGGTGCACCGCGTAGGCGTTGTCCCAGAACAGGCGGAAATCCGGGGCGGCCGCCTTCATGGCGGCAAGGCGCCGGACGGTCTCGTCGGAATAGGTCTCGCCCGAGGGATTCGAGTATTTCGGCACGCACCACATGCCGCGCACGGCCGGATCGGCCACCGCCGCTTCGACCACGTCCATGTCGGGGCCTTGCCCGGTCATCGGCACGGGGATCATGCGGATGCCGTAGGCCTCGCACAGGGCGAAGTGGCGGTCGTAGCCCGGCACCGGGCATAGGAAGGCGATGTCGCTCTCCTTCGACCACGGTTTGGCGGAGCCCGGCACGCCCGTGAGCAGGGCCCAGGCGATGCTGTCGTGCATCATCGCGAGGCTCGAATTGTCGCCGACCACGATCTGGTCGGCCGGCGCGTCGAGGAGGTGGGTGAACAGGGCCCGTACCTCGGCGATGCCCTGCTGGCCGCCGTAGTTGCGCGCGTCCTCGCCCGCCTGCGTGACGTAGTCGCCGTTGCCGGCGAGACCCAGCATGCCCGCGGCGAGGTCGAGCTGCTCGGGCGAGGGTTTGCCCCGGGTCATGTCGAGCTTGAGCCCCCGGGCCTTGAAGGCCTCGTAGGCGTCGCGGGCGCGGGCGTGCAGGTCCGCGAGATCGGTGGAGCTCCGATCGGCGATGGTGGTCATGATGGGGTTCCGGATGGCTGGGCTGCGGCAATCAAACGGGGTGCACAATGACCGCTCGCATCGCCCGCGTCACCCTGCCTTCGCCGCGTTTCAGGACGCCCTTCCCTGCATGGCGGGCATTGTCGTGCCCCGAACAAAGGAAAGCCGGCCACAGGGGCCGGCTTCAAGGTGAGGAGGAGAGGAAAGACGCCGTCCAGGCAGGGCATGCCCGGACGGAAGAGCGATCAGGCTGAGGGTCAGCCGGCCTTGTTCAGGGCGACGGCTACGAAGCGTGTGACGCCCTTGGAGCTCTTCACGCGCATCAGCACCGCCTTGCGGCCGCTCGACTCGGCCGACCGGATGCGTTCGGCGACCTCCGAGGGCTTGGAGACGCTGGACCCGGCGACATCGAGGATGATGTCGCCCTGCTCGATGCCCTTGGCCGCGGCCGGGCCGTCGGGATCGACATCCATCACCGCCACGCCTTCCTCTCCGGCACCGACTTCGGCGGCCGGGGCGAGGCTGAGGCCGAGGCGCGGCTGTCCGTCCGAAGACAGGCCGCTCCGATCGCCACCAGAGGATTTCGGGTCGTTCGGAAGCGCGCCAAGGATCACCGTGGCGGTGTCGGTCTTGCCGCTCCGGAGATAGGCGAGGTCGACCTTGGCGCCCGGCTTGAGACCGGCGATCTTCCGGGACAGCTCCCTGGCGTCGTTGATGGCGCTGCCGTTCACCGTTTCGATCACGTCGCCGGACTTGAGGCCGGCTTTGGCCGCCGGGGTGCCGGGCTCGGCGTGATCGACCAGCGCCCCCTTGGCCTTGTCGAGGCCGAGGCCGTCGGCGATGTCCTTCGTCACGGGCTGGACCTGCACGCCGAGATAGCCACGGGCGACCTTGCCGTCCGCGCGGAGCTGATCGACCACGGCCTGAACGGTCTCGGCCGGAATGGCGAAGGCGAGGCCGACACTGCCGCCCGACGGCGAGGCGATGGCGGTGTTCACGCCCACCACTTCACCACCGACGTTGAAGGTCGGACCGCCGGAGTTGCCCTTGTTGATGGGCGCGTCGATCTGCAGGAAGTCGTCGTAGGGGCCGGCTCCGATGTCACGGCCACGGGCCGAGACGATACCGGCGGTGACGGTGCCGCCGAGGCCGAACGGGTTGCCGATGGCCACCACCCAGTCACCGACGCGGGGCGCCGACTTGCTGAGCGAGACGTACGGGAAGGTGCCGCCGTCGGTGATCTTCAGGAGCGCCAGATCGGTCTTCGGGTCCTTGCCGATGATCTTGGCGTCGAGGGTGCGGTTGTCGTCGAGGGTGACCTGAACGCTCTTGGCCTTGTCGACCACGTGGTTGTTGGTCACCACGTACCCGTCGGCCGAGATGATGAAGCCCGAGCCCATGGCGCCGCGCGGGCCCTGGCGCTTGGGTCCCTGGCCACCGAAGCCGGGACCGCCGGGGCCGCCCTGGCCGAAGCGCTTGAAGAACTCGCGCAGCTGCGGCGGCACGTTCTGCTGGCCCTGGCCACCCGGACCATCGTCGTCATCCGAGGTCGCGCTGTCGTCGAGCTTCACCTTCACGGCAACGACGCCGGGCTTCACCTTGTCGACGACGGTGGCGAAGGAGCCCGGCGGATGGTCGGGAGTCTCGATGGGGTTCTTCGAAAGGGACTGGGCGTAGGCGGAGGTCACGGGCTGCGAGAGAACCCCGGCGGCGCCCGTCGTCACGAGGGCGGCCACGGCGACGGAGGCGAGGGCGTTGCGGCGCAGGCGATTGGTCTGGACGGGCATCAAGGTCTCCGGATCGGGGGGCGTCGCCGAGCGGCGGGCCGTGATGCAGGGTTTAGGGCCCGCCGCGTGACCCCTCCGTGGCGGCGGGATTACGGTTTGGACAGGTTCGGCGCAGGCCCTTCGGGTATCAGTCCGGCCCGCCAGCGCAGGTCGAGGAGGAGGCCGGCCGGATGGGTGTCGAGGGGGAGCGTCACCGGCACGCCTGCCGCGTTGAGGAGCCGCGCCGCCCAGTGGTTGCAGACATTGGCGTAAGAGAAGCGTCCCTCGCCCTCGTAGAACAGACTTGGCCCATAGAGGCCGGGGCCGCCCGTGACGGGTTGCCCCTCGACCAGGCGAAAACTCGTCTCCAGGCGCGCGAGGAGGCGCGCCAGCCCGGCGCTCGAGATCCGCACAGTCACGAGGTCCGAATGCGGAAAGCTCTCCCGCACGGGCCGCTCCAGGCCGACCACCTGCACCACGCCGGCCCGCCCGCCGGGGGTGAACAGGGCTTCGAGGGCCAGACGCAGGTTGAATTCGGCGAGCGTCGGCGTCGTGCGATAAAAGCGGGCTTCGCCCCAGCCGAATTCGAGGTCGGGATAGGCCCGGAACCGCAGGGCGATGGCGCGCAGGGCCGGGCCGGCACCCTCCCCCGTGAGGACATCGCGCGGGATCACGAGGCCGGAATGCCAGCCGTGATTGACGAGGTGGATCGTGCGCGCGTCGACCCCGACGGGAGGATAGAGCGCCGGGTCACCGGGGCGCGCCGTGAGGGTCACGGCGAGCCCCAGGATCACGAACAGGCCGGCCAGTGCGAAGCCCAGCCGGCGGAGGATCACGCGGCCTCGTCGGTCAGGCGGGTCAGGGCTTCGGTGATCTTTTCGAGGCGGGCGGCCTGGGCCGCACGGCGTTCGTGCTGCTCGTCCACGATCTCGTCCGGGGCGCGGGCCATGAAGTCGGCATTGGCGAGCTTGGCGTCGATCTTCTCGATCTCGCCCGCCGCCTTGACGGCCTCCTTCTTCAGGCGCGAGACCTCGGCGCCGAGATCGACGATGCCCTCCAGCGGCAGGGCCGCCACGGAGCCGCGCACGAGGAGCTGCACGGCGTTTTTCGGCGCCGTCGCCTCGAAGCGGATCTCGGACAGGCGGGCGAGACGCAGGAGAGTGTCGGTCCAGCGTGTGGCGCGGGCCTTCAGGGCATCGTCGGCGCCGATCACCACGAGGGGGATCTGAGCGCCGGCCGGCACGCTGGTCTCCGAGCGGGCCGAGCGGATCTCCGAGACGAGGTCCACGAGCCAACCGACTTCTGCCTCGGATTCGGCATCGTTCAGGGCGCCGAGATCGGGCCAAGGCGCGAGGGCGAGGAGCCCGCGATCGGCCACGCCCTCGCCCTTGATCGCCCAGAGTTCCTCCGTGAGGAACGGCATGAACGGGTGCAGGAGCTTGGCGATCTGATCGATGAGGAAGGCGACCGTGCCTTGCGTCTCAGCCTTCGACGCCGCATCGACGTCCTCGCCCTGGAGTACGGGCTTGGCGAGCTCGACGTACCAATCGCAGAAGATGTTCCAGACGAAGCGGTAGGCCGCCGCCGCCGCGTCGTTGAAGCGGTAAGCGTCGAGAGCCGCC
>Ga0182229_1000335_pt1 | contig 12354 bp, 11 predicted proteins | sample G6R1MG_32_FD_129663 | JGI IMG/M metagenome (GOLD analysis project Ga0182229, IMG submission 129663) | Miscanthus phyllosphere microbial communities from Michigan, USA - G6R4_MAIN_07NOV2016_LD1 MG | ecosystem: Host-associated > Plants > Phyllosphere > Phylloplane/Leaf | place: USA: Michigan...
CCTCCGAGAAGCCGAGCAGCCGCTCCCGGTCGCCGTGGATCACCGCGCCGGTCGTGACCATCTCCGTATAGAGCCGCGCCCGGCCCGACAGCGCCCGGTGGAAGGCGCGGCAATGCCGGTCGGTCCAATCCATCATCGGGGCGACGGAGAACCGCCAGCCCGGAAGGGCGGCCGGCTCGTCCGCAGAGGAGGCGGGAGAAGTCACGGGCAGGATCTGCGGCTTTGGGAAGATGCCGTTCCTCTAGCAGAAGTCCGGCCGGGCGGCATCCTCGGGATCGACCCAGCGCCATGCCTCGCCCATCTGGTGGCGAAACCACGTGAATTGCCGCTTGGCATAGGCACGGGTGTCGGCCTGCCCCCTGGCGATGGCCTCGTCCAGGCCGAGCGTGCCGTCGAGATGGGCGATCAGGCCCGGCACGCCGTGGGCGCGCATCACCGGCAGCATCGGATCGAGCCGCCGGGCGCGAAGCGCCGCCACCTCATCAAGCGCCCCGGCCGCGATCATCGTGCGGAAGCGGGCATCGATCCGCTCGCGAAGGACCGCCCGGTCGGGGGCGAGGAACAGCTTGACCAGATGCCGGCCCGCCAGCGGCCCGGGCACGGGGTCGCCGTAGAAGCTCGCGATGGGGCGGCCGGTGGCGGCGAGGATTTCCAGCGCCCGCATCACCCGCATCCGGTCGCTCGGGCGCAGCCGCGCCGCACCATCGGGATCGCGGCGGGCGAGGTCGGCATGCAGCGCCTCCGTGGGGCGCCCCTCCGCTTCACGGCGGATCTCCGCTCGGATCGCCTCCGGCACGGGCGGCAGTTCCGAGAAGCCCTGTTCGAGGGCGCGGAAATACAGGCCGGTGCCGCCGACGAAGACGGGCATCCGGCCCTCGCCCTCCGCGAGCAGGGCCGCCGCATCGCGGGCGAAATGGCCGAGGGAGTAGTTCGTCGCCCCGTCCACATGGCCGTAGAGCCGGTGCGGCACCGACGCCTCCTCGGCCGCATCGGGCCGGGCGGTGAGAACGCGCAGATCCGCATAGACCTGCATCGAATCCGTGTTGACGACGACACCGCCGGCCGCACGGGCGATGCGGCTCGCCAAGGCCGACTTGCCCGAGGCGGTCGGGCCTGCGATGAGAACCGCCGCCGGGCGATCTCCGGCTTCCCACAACGGCAAGGCTTACCTCCGCATGCTGGTCGCGGTCCTGATAGCAAACCCGGACCGCCCGGCCATCACGGATGCGGTGCTGGCGGAAAGCCGCCGGGTGCTCGCCACCGAGCATCCCACCCGCATCCTCCACCGTGAGGTCGCCGCCGAAATCCTCGTGGACGGCGATCCTGCCGACGCCGCCGCGCTCACGGAGCGCCTGCGGACGGCGCTCGGCAGTGAGCCCATCGACCTCGCCGTGCTGCCGGCCGACGCCCACCGCCGCAAGCGCCTGTTCCTGGCCGACATGGATTCGACCATGATCGAGCAGGAATGCATCGATGAACTCGCCGGGACGCTCGGCCTCAAGGACCATGTGGCGGCGATCACCGAACGGGCGATGCGCGGTGAGATCGCCTTCGAGCCCGCGCTGCGCGAGCGCGTCGCCCTCCTGAAGGACATTCCGGTCGGCGTGGTGGACGGCCTCATCGCCGACACCCTGACCCTGACGCCCGGAGGGCGCACCCTGGTGCAGACCATGGCCGCCCACGGCGCCCATACCTGCCTCGTGTCGGGCGGCTTCACCCTGTTCACCGGCCCCATCGCGGCCAAGCTCGGCTTCGCGGAGCACCGGGCGAATCGCCTCGCGGTGGCGGACGGCAAGCTCACGGGGGCGGTCGAGGACCCGATCGTCGGCAAGGCCGAGAAGCGCGCGACCCTCATGGAGTTGCGCGACCGGTTCGGCCTCGCGCCCGCCGAGACGATGGCCGTGGGCGACGGCGCCAACGATCTCGACATGCTGGGCGAGGCCGGGCTCGGCGTCGCCTTCCACGCCAAGCCGGCGGTCGCCGCCGCCGCGCGGGTGCGCGTGGAGCACGCCGACCTCACCGCCCTCCTCTACCTTCAGGGCTATGCGGCCTCGGAATTCGTCGGCTGATCAGGCGGCGAAGATGCGCCGCTGGTAATCGATCACCAGTTCGTCCACGGCGGCCGCCGTCAGCGCGGCCTCGCCCTTGGGGCGAAGCCAGAGCCACGACATCATCCGGTAGCGCGCCTCGATGCAGAGCAGCCACGAATCCCAGTCCGACCAGTTCCGCAGGAGCGGGATGTTGCGGATGTCGCGCAGGCCGTCCTTGACCTCGCAGACGTCGAAATAGCGCTCGGCCGCCAGCCTCAACTCTGCGATGGCGCTCTCCCGCCGGACGGGGTCGGTGAGCAGGAAATCGTGGAGTTCGATGATGACGTGGGATTTCTGAAGCCGGCTGAGAACCGCGTCGGAGAATAGCGAGAACTCCGCCCCCTCGATGTCGCAAAGCACGACGCATTGCGGCAGCGGGACACCGCGCGCCTCCACGAGATCGAGGAAATCGGGTGTCGCCTCACCGAAGACGGAGACCCTGTCCGCGACGCCGTGGGCTTGCGCCATCTCGGCGAGGCCCCGCCGCCGGTCGGCGTCCAGCTCGAAGATGAAGCTTCGGCCGAAGGCGCCGACCTCGACCAGCCCCACGCCGAACACGCCATCCGCCCCGCCGAGGTCGACCAGCACCTTCCGGGGGCTGCGGAGCAGATCGAGGATGGCGCAGACGGAGACCTCGTAGGTCCCGAGGATGTAGGCGCTGGAGATGATCTCGGCCCAGTTGCTGGGCGGCACGCGGAACCCCTTCAGGATCCCGTACTGCACCACCGAATCGCACTGCGACCGGATCATCATCGACAGGTACTCGCGCCGCGCATGGACCGCGCGGCTCGTCGTGTCGTCGAAATAGCGGAGCAGTTCCATGCCGGATCGTCAAATCAACCAGAGCGTCGGAGACGACGTTTCTAGCTATCCGGCATGGCAATAGCCAGCGATCGGGCGAATTAACAATATTGGGTTGAGAAATACTAAGATTGCAACCCTTAGTTACAATCTCTCAACCCGTTCCACCCACCAACTTCATCCTGAGGCGCCCGCGAAAGCGGGCCTCGAAGGAGGGTTCCAGATCACGCAGCGATCTCTGGAGCGCTCCTTCGAGGCGGCTTCGCCGCACCTCAGGATGAGGTGCGGGCTGGGATCCGCGTGTCGGCTCTGTCTCAGTCCAGTCCAAGCGCCACGAAGCGCACATCACCGTTCGCGGCGGCGACGAGCAGGAGCACGGACTTGCGGCCGTCCTTCTTCAGGGCGTCGATGCGCTTGGTCACGTCGGACGGCGTCGAGACGGCCTCCTGGCCGACCTCCACGATCAGTTCGCCCGGCTGAATGCGCTTGTCGGCGGCGTTCGAGCTGGGATCGACGCGGGTCACCACGACGCCCTTCTGGCCGTCCTTGATGTTGTAGCGCTTGCGCAGATCGTCCGTGAGCGAGGACAGGTTGAGGCCCAGAGCCTGACGCACGGCGTTGTCGGCGTCGGGCTGCTTGAGGTTGGCCTGCTGCGGCTTCTCGTTGTCCTCCAGGCGGCCGAGCGTGACCGCCTTCGTCACTTCCTCGCCCTTGCGCACGACGACCACATCGACCTTCTGGCCGACCGGGGTGGAGGCGACGATGCGCGGCAGGTCGCTCGACGCCTTCACCGCCGTGCCGTTGAACTTCACGATGACGTCGCCGACGTCGAGACCGGCGGTCTTGGCGGGGCCCTTCTCGTCCACGCCCGCGACGAGGGCGCCGCGCGCGCCGCCCTTGAGGCCCAAAGCCTCGGCGGTGGCGTCGTCCACGTTCTGGATGCGCACGCCGAGCCAGCCGCGACGGACCTCGCCGAACTCGCGCAGCTGGTCGATCACCTGCTTGCCGGTGTTCGACGGGACGGCGAAGCCGATGCCCACCGAGCCGCCGGTCGGCGACAGGATCGCCGTGTTGATGCCGATGACCTCGCCGTCCATGTTGAACAGCGGGCCGCCGGAATTGCCCTTGTTGATGGCCGCGTCGGTCTGAATGTAGTTGTCGTAGGGGCCGGACTCGATGTTGCGGCCCCGGGCCGAGACGATGCCGGCCGAGACCGAGCCGCCCAGGCCGAACGGGTTGCCGATAGCGATCACCCAATCGCCCGGCCGCATCTTATCGGAATCGCCGAAGGGCACTGCCTTGAGGGGGCGGTCAGCCGTGGGCTTCACCCGCAGCACGGCGAGATCGATCTTGGAATCCTTGCCGATGATCTCGGCCTTCAGCTTCGTGCCGTCGTGCAGGATCACCTGAATGTCGTTGGCGTCGCCGATGACGTGGTTGTTCGTCACCACGATGCCGGAGGCGTCGATGATGAAGCCGGAGCCCAGCGAGTTCGACTTGCGCGAGCGCGGCGCCTCCTCGCTGTTGCCGCCGCCCCCGCGACCGCCGCGCTTGTTGAAGAACTCCTCGAACAGGTCCTCGAAGGGCGTGCCCGGCGGAAGCTGCGGCATGGTGCGGCTGGAACGCGCCTCGACGGTGGTCGAGGCCGAGATGTTCACCACCGCGTCGGTGACCTGCTCGGAAAGATCGGCGAGGGAGGCCGGTCCCTTGGCGAAGGCCGGCGCCGGCAGGGTCGCGCCCAGCACGGTGACGCCGAGCATGATCGCCGTCGCGACAGGGCGCAGGCGGGTGAACGGCCCCGGACGGGATGCCTCGACGGGGTTCATGGCGGACCTCTTCAGCAAAGCGTTTCCCTCAGGCGCCGGCCGCTGCATGGCGGCCGGCGGTTCGTCACGGGTCATGCCCGTGCAAAGGTAGCCCGCGAACGCGCAGCGTCCAGCGTCGGGGTCAGCGCGCCGCGCCCACCGTGGAGCCCGTCGTGGCCGCCGGATCCTGGCCGGGGCGCCCGTTGGCCGGCGCCTGCCCAGTTTGGCCCTTCGGATCGCTGAAGAAGCGGAAGAAATCCGTGTTCGGGCTGATCACGAGGCGCGTGTCGGGACCCTTCAGCCCCGTCTCGTAGGCCTGCATCGAGCGGTAGAACGCGAAGAAGTCCCGGTCCTTGGCGAAGGCGTCGGCGAGGATGCGGTTCTTGTCGGCGTCGCCCTGTCCGCGCAGCTGCTCGGACTTCTGCGTCGCCTCGGCGAGGATCACCGTCACTTCCCGGTCGGCCTTGGCGCGGATGGTCGCCGCCGCCTGCTCGCCGTTGGCGCGGATGTCGGCCGCCTCCCGCTCGCGCTCGGTCTTCATCCGCCGGTAGACGGCGGCCGAGTTCTGCGCGGGCAGATCGACGCGGGTCATGCGCAGGTCCACGATCTCGATGCCGAGCGCCCTGGCTTGCCGGTTCACGTCTTCCTGGATGTTGTGCATCAGCTGGCCGCGCTCGTTCTTGACGATGGCGTCGCGGGTCGAGCGGGCGAGCACGCTGCGCAGGCCGGAATTGGTGAAGCTCTGCAGGCGTTGGTTGGCGAGGTTGATGTTCCCCACCGACTGGTAGAAGCGCAGCGGATCGAGGATCCGGTAGCGGGCGAAGGCATCGACTTCGAGGTTCTGCCGGTCGGCCGTGAGGATCGTCTGGACCGGCAGGTCGAGATCGAGCACCCGCTTGTCGAAGGTGATGACCGTCTCGGCGAACGGGATCTTGAAGTAGAGGCCCGGCTTCTCCTCGCCGGTGGCGTTGAGGACGGCGCGGACGCGGCCGAACTGCAGGACGAGGGCCTGCTGCATCTGGCCGACGACGAAGACCGACGCGTAGAGGCCGATCGCCACGATCGCCGCGACGACGATGAGGCCGGTGCGGAGTGCCTGGTTCATCGGGCGGCTCCCGTCTGGGCCGGGCCACGGGCGCCGAACTCGGAGAGGGGCAGCACGGGCAGCACCCCCGCCGCCGTAGAGGCGGAGCCGGGCGACCCGTTCTGGTCGATGATCACCTTGTTCACGGAGCCCAGAACCTTCTCCATCGTCTCCAGGAAGATCCGCTCGCGGCTGATCTCCGGGGAGAGCTTGTACGAGGCGTAGACCTCGTTGAAGCGCGCCGCCTGACCGGTGGCATCGGCGGTCGCCTTCGTCTTGTAGGCCTCGGAGGCCTGGACGATCTGCGAGGCCTTGCCTCGGGCCTGCGGGACCTCACGGCTGGCGTAGGTCTTCGCCTCGTTCTGCGCGGTGTCCGCGTCCTGCTGCGCGGCGTTCACGTCCACGAAGGAGGGACGCACTTCCGGCGGCGGGTTCACCGAGACGAGCTGCACCACCTCGATGCGCACGCCCGCGCCGTATTCGTCCAGCGCCTTCTGGACCATCTCCTTCACTTCCTGCGCGATGCTCGCCTGCTCGTTGGTGAGGATCGCCTGGATGTTCCGGCGGCCGATCACCTCGCGCATGGCGCTCTCGGCGATGGCCTTGATGGTACCTTCGGGGTTCTGGATGTTGAACACGAAGTCCGAGGCCTTGAGCGGGTTCACCCGCCACTGAACCTCGAAGTCGAGATCGACGATGTTCTCGTCGCCGGTCAGCATCAGGCTCTCGTCGGGCACGTCGCGGTTGCGCGTCTGGCCCGGCCCGGTGCGGTAGCCGACCTGAATCGAGTTCACCTGGCCGACATTCGGCTTCACGACGCCGCCGATCGGATAGGGGAAGTTGTAGCGAAGGCCCTCGCCCGTCGAGCCGACATAGCGGCCGAAGATGGTCTCGATGCCGACCTGATAGGGCTCGACCTTATAGAAGCCGGTGGCGAGCCACACGGCCACGGCGAGCGCCCCGATCACCAGGGCCCCGCGACCGCCGCCGAAGCCGGAGCCGCTGCCCGAGGGGCCGCCCGGTCCGCCGCCGCCGGGGATGATCCGCCGCAGGCGGTCCTGGCCGCGCCTCAACAGATCCTCGAGGTTCGGCGGGGTGTTGCCACCGCCCCCGCCCCCGCCCCAGGGTCCACCGCCGTTGCCGTTGGGGCGCCCCCACGGGCCGCCACCACCGCCACCGCCATTCTGATTGCTCCAAGGCATCCTGGCCGTCGTCTCCTGACCTGCCGCACCCGCCGCGCCCGCGTCTGGGCGCCCCCTGCCAACGGTCGCACCCGCCGGCTCAATCCCGAGTGCCGCCCAATCGCCTGGGATTCACACCGTCGACATCCGCAGAGGCGCAGGCGACGGCGGACCCCTCACGGCACCTGCGGGTCCGCCCCCCTCGCTGTCAAGGCTGGCAGGTGGGCACGGCGAGGCCCGAGTACAACCGCGACGGGCCGCCTCAGCGCAATCGTGCCAAGTCGATAAATGCGTAAGGATAATCGTCCCTGGGGCCGGCCGGGTGCGCCTCGCGGGACACCTCGCGGTAGGCCGCGCGGTCGAAGGCCGGGAAACGCACGTCGCCTTCGGGCTCGGCCTCGACCTCCGTCAGGTGGATGATGTCGGCCTGCGGCAGGGCGAGTGCGTAGACCTCCGCGCCGCCCACCACCATCAGCCGGTCCCCCGCCGCTGCGACGGCGCTCTCCCAGTCATGCACTGTCTCGGCGCCCTCCACCCGGAAGGCGGGATCACGGGTGAGCACCAGCGTCCGCCGGCCGGGTAAGGGCCGCCCGATGGACTCCCAGGTGCGGCGGCCCATGAGCATCGTCGTGCCCATGGTGAGCGCCTTGAACCGCTTGAGATCGCTCGACAGGTGCCACGCGAGCCCGTTGTCCCGCCCGATGACGCCGTTGCGGGCGACCGCGACGACGAGGGCGATGGTCGGTGCGGCCATGGTCAGACCGCGACCGGCGCGGAGATCGCCGGGTGCGGGGCGTAGCCCTCGATGGCGATGTCCTCGAAGCGGAAGGCGAAGAGGTCGCGCACCGCCGGGTTCAGGCGCAGTTGCGGCAGAGGTTTTGGCTCGCGCTCCAGCAGGGTGCGGGTCTGGTCGAGATGGTTGCGGTAGAGGTGCACGTCGCCGAAGCTGTGCACGAAATCGCCGGGGGCCAGCCCCGAGACCTGCGCGACCATATGAGTCAGCAGCGCATAGCTCGCGATGTTGAAGGGCACGCCGAGGAAGGCGTCCGCCGAGCGCTGATAGAGCTGGCAGGAGAGCCGCCCCTCGGCCACGTAGAACTGGAACAGGCAATGGCAGGGCGCCAGCGCCATCCGGTCGAGATCGGCCGGGTTCCAGGCGGAGACCACGAGGCGGCGGGAATCCGGGTTGCGGGCGATCTCGTCCAGCACCCAGCGGATCTGATCGACGCTGCCCCCATCCGGCTTCGCCCAGGAGCGCCATTGCCGGCCATAGACCGGCCCAAGGTCGCCCGCCGCGTCGGCCCACTCGTCCCAGATCGTCACGCCGTTCTCGCGCAGATACGCGACGTTGGTGTCGCCCGCGAGGAACCACAGCAATTCGTGGACGATGGACTTCAGATGCAGCCGCTTCGTCGTGACGAGCGGGAAACCCTGGCTCAGGTCGAAGCGCATCTGGTGCCCGAAGACCGAGAGGGTCCCCGTGCCCGTACGGTCCTCCTTGGCCACCCCCTCGTCGAGGATCTTCCGGAGTAGGCTTTGATACGCGTCCATGGACACTCCTGCCCGCGAACGATGCCTTCAGGCTCCTTAATCGACCGGAGAGGAGCCGTTTTCGACGCCGTACCGATCCGGCACGCTTAGGGAGATTCCACTACCGGAGTCCAGCGCTGCGCGGCGCCTGGCTCGTACGGTCCCCAGGGTCAGTGTGGCCAGAGCAGGTAGACGACCAGCGCGAGATTCGACCATCCGTGCAGGGCGATGCCGGGCCAGAGCCGCCCGGTGCGCCAGCGCAGCAGGCCGAGGGCGAAGGCGAGCGGCAGCAGCGAGATCGGCCGGGCGAGGCCGAAAGACGAAATGTGCGCCAGCGCGAAGACGAGGGCCGTCGCGCTCACCGCCCAGACCGCCCCGAGGGTGCGGTTGACGAGGTGATACATCTCGCCGCGCACCAGCAGTTCCTCCGCGAGCGGCGCGAGGATCGTGAGGTAGGCGAGCCACGCCACCACCGCCGTCCGGTCCATGAAGGGCGAGAGGCGCAGGCCCCGCCCGAAACCGCCGCCCATCAGTTCGGCCGTGCCCGTCACCCAGGCGATGTGCAGGACTGGCCAGAACAGCAGAATGCTGAGCAGGACCACCGGCCGCAGGCCGTTAGCCTTCTCCCTGTCGAGGGCGAGGCGGCGGCGCCAGCCGCTGCGGTCACGCCGCCACGCCCAGGCGATCACCATCGAGGCGAGGAGCACCTGCCGCAGCACATCGACGGCGAAGGCCCTGTGGGCGAGTTGCACCACGCCGACGAACGGTCGCCGCGCCGTCGGCAGGAACGGATCGATCCCGTACCAGAGGTCGAACCCCACCCGCACTATGCCGAGGGCGGCGAGGCTCGCGACGCCGAGGCAGACGATGCCGAAGGCGACCATCCGGCCGAGGGCAAGGAGGGTCGGCCCGAGCCCATGCGCGCCCGTCCGATCGCGTGGGTGCGCGTCGGCGGCCACACTCGCCGGATCGCCCATCGCCTCCGGCATGGTTGCGGCGTGATCGGGCTTCAAAACCGGGCCGATCCCCTCTATATTCGTTTTGCCGGTCGTAAGGCCGGCCATGGCGATAAACGTTCTTCGAAATAAACCTATCGGACCCGGGGGCGGTACCCGGCGCCTCCACCCAAGCCCAGGACCGATGGCCGCAAGGCTGCGGTGGAACCCACGGGGCTTCGGCAGGGGCGAAGGTGGATCGACGAGGGCGTAGGGGCGGCGGACGGGTCGGGCAAAGCGAACGCAGAATGGCAGACGACCTGATTCGCTACGACCTGCTCGTGCAGGACGCCCTTCGCGGCGTCGTCCGCAAGGTGCTCTCGGATGCCGCCCAGAACGGGCTGATGGGCGAGCACCACTTCTACGTCTCGTTCCGCACGGAAGCGCCGGGCGTGCGCATCTCGCAGGCCCTGCGGGACAAGTACCCGCAGGACATGACGATCGTCCTGCAGCACCAGTTCTGGGACCTGAACGTCACCGAACATGCCTTCGAGGTCGGGCTGTCCTTCTCCGGCGTGCCGGAGCGGCTGCTGGTACCGTTCGATGCGCTCTCCGGCTTCTTCGATCCCTCCGTGCAGTTCGGCCTGAAGTTCGACCTCGGCGAGGTCGGCAACGACCTTCCGGTCGAGCCCGAGGCGCCGGTCGCCAAGAACGGCCCGCGCGGCGCGGCGTCCGAGCCGGGCGAGGTCAAGCCGAAGACCGGCACCGGCCTCGCGACCATCGGCGCGACGGGCGTCCCGACCGTGCTGCCGGCCGCCGCCCAGGGCGGCAAGACCGACGACAAGGCCCCCCGCCCCGCCGCCAAGAAGGACGGCGAGGAAGGCACGGCCGAGGTCGTCAGCCTCGACGCCTTCCGCAAGAAGAGCTGATGACCGCCCCGAGGCGCAAGGGTTGAGCCGGCTCCGCTCACATCGGGTGAGCGGAAGTTCCGGGCCAAGCGGTACAACGAAGGATTGAAGCTCGCGGCGACGCTCTTCAATTCCTTGTCCATCGTCACATTCGGCACTGCGTTTGTCGGCCCGATCACCCAGGGCCACTTCGAAGTCCTGTCCGGCGGTGGACGGGCTTTGCTTCTACCGGCGTTGTGCCTGCTTTTCGTAGCGCAGGCAGTCCTCCAACTGCTCCGTCCAGAGGAGTGAGCGGCATGCCCTTGGACTATGCGCTTCAAATCACCGCCATCGCCTTCGGGCTTTCGGTGCTGGGTCTCGGCGGCGCGTTCATCGCGTCGCGCATCTACGACCGGAACACCCGGCGCTACGATGAGGCCGCGCGGCTGCACAAGGCCGACTAGGCGCGGGCCGCTCCGTTCACCCCCTCACCTCGGCATCCATCCGCAACCCGTGCTCCGGCCGGAGCGTGACTCTGTGCAGGGGCGTGACCGGCGGGTGGTCCGGCGGCAGGCGGAAGCGGACGGCGCGGAGGACGTGGGCGAGGAGGATCGTCGCCTCCTGCACCGAGAAGCTCTGCCCGATGCAGACACGAGGCCCCGCCCCGAACGGCAGATAGGTGAAGCGCGCGATCTGCTCCCGCCGACCGGGCATGAACCGCTCCGGCATGAAGGCATCCGGCTCGTCCCAGAGCAGGTGGTGGCGGTGCAGCACCCAGGGGGCGATCAGCACGAGGGAGCCCTTGGGCACCTTGATCCGCCCGAACCGATCCGGCTCGATGGCCTGACGGCTGAGGAAGGGCACGGGCGGGAACAGACGCATCCCCTCCTCCACCACGGCCCGCGTGAAGGGGAGCGCGTCGAGGGCGAAATCCCCCTCGCCCGCCGCATCGATTTCCGCCTCCACCTGCTCCTGCGCCGCCTCGTCCTGCGAGAGGCAGTAGAGCGCCCAGGTGAGCGCGTTAGCGGTCGTCTCGTGGCCGGCGGCGATGAAGGTGGCGATGTTCGCCCGCACCGCGAGGTCCGTGAGGCCGTTGCCGGTCTCGGGATCCTGCGCGGCGAGGAGCAGGGTCAGGAGATCCTGCGGCGCCTCGGCGGTCTCCATGAGCGCGCGACGCCGCGTGATGAGTTCATCGACGATCTCGGCGAAGTACCGCCCGGCGGGGCGCGCCCGCAGCCGGCCGATGCGCGGGATGAAGTCCGGCATGCCGAACACGTCGAGGGGGTCGATGGGGCCGACCGCTTCGAGGAAGCGGGTGATCGCCCGGCCCAGGGCGTCCGGGTCGCCGGGCAACCCTTGCGTGAAGATCGTCCGTTCCAGCACGTCGAGGGTGGCGCGGGTCATCTCCAGGGCGACATCGACGCGCATCCCGTCGCGGCGGCGCAGGCGCTTGGCGATGCGGGCGCCGGCCGCGTTCATCGCGGCCTCGAAGCTGCGCACGGTGCGCGCGGAGAAGATCGGCGCGAGCGTCCGCCGTTGCAGCCGCCACTCGTCGCCCTCGGCGCTGAGCAGCCCGTTGCCGAGGCCGGGCGCCAGCACGCGGCGCTGGAGGTCGTCCTTGCGGTAGCGCTCGGCGTTGTCGATCAGCACCTGCCGGATCAGCGACGGCTCGCTCACCACGGTGATGCGCCCCATCACGCCCTCGGCCGCCACCACGGGCAGGCGGAAATGGGCATCCGCCCAGGTGGTGATCGGGTTGCGCCGGGCGGCCTTGAGGAAGTCGAGCAGGCCGAGCGGCTGCGTCAGCGGCGGCGGGACCGGCGGGCGGAAGCGAGTCGCGGCGGCGTGTCCCTGGACGGGATCGGATAGGTCGGTGGACAGGCTCGTCGCTCCCGGGCTCGTGGTGGCCGTCGCCGCCCCGCCGTTAACGGTGGACAGAGCGGCATGGATGTCGGGCAGCCCCGACCATGCGGCATCGCGCTCAGGCCCCGCCTCCGTTAAGTAGGCACCGCAGTGCACCAGACGTAGAGGCCACGATGTC
>Ga0182229_1000336_pt1 | contig 12352 bp, 8 predicted proteins | sample G6R1MG_32_FD_129663 | JGI IMG/M metagenome (GOLD analysis project Ga0182229, IMG submission 129663) | Miscanthus phyllosphere microbial communities from Michigan, USA - G6R4_MAIN_07NOV2016_LD1 MG | ecosystem: Host-associated > Plants > Phyllosphere > Phylloplane/Leaf | place: USA: Michigan...
GCGCCTACCGCTTCACGGTGCGGCCGGGCACCGCGACCGTGTTCGACGTCGAGAGCGTGCTCTACCCCCGCGTCGACATCGTCGAATCCGGCATCGCGCCGCTCACCAGCATGTACCAATTGTCGCCGAAGGATTCCCGCCGGTTCGACGAGTGGCGCCCGGCCGTCTACGATTCCGAGGCGCTGCTGATGTGGACCGGCCAAGGCGAGCAGATCTGGCGTCCGCTGTGCAATCCCGTGGACCTGCAATTCAGCGTGTTCGGGCAGGCCAACCCGCGCGGCTTTGGGCTGATGCAGCGGGACCGCATCTTCGCGGATTACCAGGACCTCGAAGCCCGCTATGACAAGCGGCCGAGCCTCTGGATCGAACCCATCGGCGATTGGGGCGAAGGCGCCATCGACCTCGTGGAGATCCCGACGCCGAACGAGACCAACGACAACATCGTCGCGTTCTGGCGCCCGAAGGACAAGCTCTCCGCCCACGGCGAATACACCTACACTTACCGGATGCACTGGGGCTGGGACACGCCCTGGCCGACCCGATTGGCGCGCGTCACTCGGACCATGATCGGCGCGGGGCCGGAGGACAACAGCCGCATCTTCGTCATCGACGTGGTGGGCGAGGCGGTGAAGGGGAAGGGCGCCGACGCGCCGTTCCGCGCGGAGGTCGGCACGAGCGTCGGAAAAGTCACCGACGTATCGGCCATCCCCAACCCCGAGACGGGCGGATGGCGGGTGAGCTTCCATCTGCGCCACGGCGGCGCCAAGCTCGCGGAACTGCGCTGCGTCCTGCTCAGTGACGCCGGTCCGGTCTCCGAGACCTGGCTCTACCGCTGGACCGCCTGATGCCGATTCTGGACGCCGTGTCCGACGCGGCGACGGTTCCCGCCCTTCCGCCCCTCGCCCCGCTGGCCATGCCGGTCCAGTCGCTGCATGCCGAGCCGCGTCGCGAGACCGGGCTGATCGCGCCCACGCGGGGCGTCGGCCTGCGGCGGCTCCTCGTCATCGGCGGCGCCGTGGTGATGACCGCCATCGGCGGGCGGCAGATGTACCTCGTCCTCAACGGGGCGGGGCAGAGCTTCCTCGGTTGGGCGGTACTCATACTCTTCGTCGTCCTGTTCGCGTGGATCGCCCTCGCCTTCACGAGCGCCCTCGGCGGCCTGATCGACATGCTGGCCGGGCGCCGCAGGATGGCCGACGAGAGCCTGCCGGAGCTCGGCACGCGCACGGCCTTGCTGATGCCCTGCTACAACGAGAACCCGGCGCGGATCGCGGCGGGCCTGCAGGCGATCTACGAATCCCTCCAGGCGACCGGCCGGCTCGACCGCTTCGACTTCTTCATCCTGAGCGACACGACCGACCCGGACGTGTGGATCGCGGAGGAGGCCTCCTTCCTCGCCCTGCGCGAGCGGACGGGGGGCCACGCGAGGATCTTCTACCGGCGCCGGGCCAAGAACACCGAGCGCAAGGCCGGCAACATCGCCGATTGGGTGCGCCGCTTCGGCGGGGCCTACCCGTTCATGCTCATCCTCGACGCGGACAGCGTGATGGAGGGCGCCAGCGTCGTGCGCCTCGCCGCGCTGATGGAGAAGGAGCCCGGCACCGGCCTGATCCAGACCCTGCCGGTGATCGTGAACGGCACGACGCTGTTCGCGCGGATGCAGCAATTCGCCGGGCGGATCTACGGCCCGCTCATCGCCCACGGCATCGCCCGCTGGCACGGCACCGAGGGCAATTACTGGGGCCACAACGCCATCATCCGCACCCGCGCCTTCGCCGAGCAGGCGGGCCTGCCGGTGCTGCGCGGGCGCACGCCCTTCGGCGGCCACGTGCTCAGCCACGATTTCGTGGAGGCGGCCCTGATCCGCCGGGGCGGCTGGGCCGTGCGCATGGTGCCCGACCTGCCCGGCAGCTTCGAGGAGGGCCCGCCCTCCCTCACCGACGTCGCGGTGCGAGATCGGCGCTGGTGCCAGGGCAACCTGCAGCACGCCGCCGTGCTGCCGACGCGGGGGCTCCACTGGGTCAGCCGGCTGCACCTGATGATGGGCATCGGCAGCTACGTGACCTCGCCCCTGTGGTTGGTCTTCCTGCTGTTCGGCGTGCTCATCTCGCTGCAATCGCGCTTCGTGCGGCCCGAATATTTCGGTGAAGGCCCCTCGCTGTTTCCGAACTGGCCGAAGGTCGATCCGGTGCTGGCCGAGCAGCTCTTCACCGCCACGATGGCGGTGCTGCTGGCGCCGAAGCTGATGGCCTACATCGCCCTGCTGTTCGACAGCCGCCTGCGCCGGGCCTGCGGCGGCGGCCTGCGCGCCTTTGGCAGCGTGCTGGTCGAGACCCTGATCGGCGGCCTGATCGCCCCCATCGCCATGCTGATCCAATCCTCGGCGGTGGTCGGCGTGCTGCTCGGGCGGGATTCCGGCTGGAACGCGCAGCGCCGGGACGACGGGAGGGTGCCGGTCGGCGCCGTGATCCGCGGCTACTGGCAGTACACGCTGTTCGGCCTGATCCTGGCGGGCGCCGCCTACGCGGTGTCGACGCCGCTCTTCCTCTGGATGACGCCTGTGCTGGTCGGCCTCGGCCTCGCCGTGCCGCTGGTGCTGCTGACGTCGAGCCGCAGCGCCGGCCGCGTCCTGCGCCGCCTCGGCCTGCTGCGGATCCCGGAGGAGATCGCCCCGCCGCCCTCGCTGCAACGTGCGCTCGGCCTCTACCGGCAGTTGAGCCAGGAGATGCAGGACGAGGACGCGATGCAGCGCCTGATCCGCGATCCGGCCCTGCGTCGGCACCACCTCGACGCCCTGCCGCCGCCCCGCAGGCGCGGGGAAGGCCCGCTGGACGCGAACCTCGTGGTGGGCTGCGCCAAGCTTGCCGATGCGGACAGCCTCGACCACGCCTGGGCGAGCCTCACCCGCGCCGAACGGGCCGCCGTCCTGGGCTCCCGCGATGGAATGAAGGCCGCGCTCGCCCTCGCCGAACCGGCCTGACGTCAGGTCCGGTTCAGGGCTTCGATGGCCTGCTGAAGGCCGCGCAGGGAGAGCGGCAGCACCATCGGCCGGCCCGTCGCGTCCGTGAAAGTGAGTCGCCCCGGCTCGGCGGCGGTCAGGTAGGCCCTGAGCGCATCGGCCGGGGGCTGGACCTCCGCGACGCAGCCGCCGGGGATGCAGCGCCGCCACGGCAACTCGATCGGCCGCGCGTCCTTCTCCGACAGCGAGAGGGCGGCGCTGCTCGGCAGCACGATGTTGGTCGGCAGCACGACCATGATCCGCAGGGGCTCACCGGACTTCGCGCGGCTGAAGGTGATCTGCGCCACGGGGACCGTGCGGTCCTTGTCCTTCACCTGGATGGTCTGCGCGACCTCGCAGGCTTGGCTCTTGTCGTTCCCCCGCTGGCAGCGGAGCACCCAATCGCCGTAGGCGGCGGTGGTGGCGACCGGGTCGGACGCGACCGGAGCCGGCGCGGGACCGGCCGCCGACGCGACGAAGCCGGAGGCGCAGAGCAGGAAGGCGGCGACCAGACCGGTTTGTATCAGTGACATCACAATGTCCGGATGGGGCATCGACCGGACCGGCCGATATTGCAAGTTGTGTTTGGACAATACTTATATTTATAGCTGTATTGTCCGGATATGTCATCGAATACAAGCTCTCGCTCGCCGGCACAAGAACCGGTGCGGCTAGACCGGAGGCGTTTCACCGCGAGCCTGATGGCGGATTCGGCGTTCCCAAGCCGGGGCTGCCGTGCTCAACCTTTGGGCAATGACGACGCCTACGCCTTCCCCCGCCCATTCCCTCGGCACGAATCGGCCCATCGTCGCGAGCGGCCTCGTCGCGCTCGCCATCGCCATGGGCATCGGGCGGTTCGCCTTCACCCCGCTCATGCCGCTCATGGTCCGGGATGGAACGCTCGATGTCGCCTCCGGCGCGGAATGGGCGGCGGCGAACTATCTCGGCTACTTCGTCGGGGCACTCACGGCGTCGTGGTTCTCCGGCAATCCCCGCCGGGGCCTGCTGCTCAGCCTGCTCGGCGTCGCGGTGACGACCCTCGCCATGGCCGCCGTCGGGGCAGCCTCGCCCGGCTTCCTCGGCGCGGGGCTGCGGGCGGCGGCGGGGGTGTTCAGCGCCTGGGCCCTGATCTGCGCCAGCGGCTGGTGCCTCGCGGAACTGGCCCGGCGGGGAGCCGCCGCGCTGGGGGCCTGGATCTATACCGGCGTCGGCCTCGGCATCGCCTTCGCGGGCGTGCTGACATGGCTCGGCGGGGTCCAGCCGGCGGAGAGGCTGTGGCTCGAACTTGGGGTGATCGCCGCCCTCGGCGGCCTGCTGGTCCAGGGCCTGTCCCACGGCCAGGGTACGCAGCCGGCGAAGGTCGCGGAGCGTGAGGCGGCGGCCGTCGCCCCCCTGCGCGGGCGGGGGCAGACGGCCCTCGTGATCTGCTACGGCACCTTCGGCTTCGGCTACATCGTCCCCGCGACGTTCCTGCCGGCCATGGCCCGCGCCCTGGCGCCGGACCCGCTGGTGTTCGGGCTGACATGGCCGCTCTTCGGCCTCGCCGCCGCCCTCTCGGTGGCGGCGGTGGCCCGATTCGCCGCGCGGGGCTCACGGCGGCGGATCTGGGCGCTGGCGCAGGCGGTGATGGCGCTCGGCACCGCCCTCCCCCTGGCCGTGCGGACGCTGCCCGCCATCGCCGCCTCGGCGGTGTTCGTGGGCGGCACGTTCATGGTGGCGACCATGGCGGGACTGCAACTCGCCCGGGACACGCGGCCCGACGACCCGACGCCGCTCCTCGCCCGGATGACGGCCGCCTTCGCCGCCGGCCAGATCGCCGGCCCGCTCATGGTGCGGGCCATCGGCCCCGGGCGCGTCGCCGGGTGGGATGCGTTGAGCTGGACGGGGGCGCTGGCGACGATCCTGCTCGTCCTCACCGCGCTCTGGCTCTGGCGCGCGGAGGACTGATTCAGGCGGCGATCAGCAGCGGCCGACGCATCCCGGCCGCGAGCCGCGAATTGCGATAGCGCTCGTCGGTGGTCACTTCGTGCCCGATCCAGGACGGGAGCGGAACGTCCTCGTCCTCGCGGATCAATTCGACCTCGGCCAGGATAAGGCCGGCGAGGCTCCCGGCAAACAGGTCCACCTCCCAGGTCAAGCGGCCTAGCTCGATTCGGTGCCGGACCTTCTCGACCCTGTGCCGGGGCGAGACCGTGCGGAGCATCGCCGCGCCGAGTTCGGCATCGACCTCACGCTCGATTTCCTCGCGGACGGCGCCCTGTCGCTTGCCCTTCCAGGCGACGAAGTAGCGCTCGCCCATCCGCCGCACCCGAAGGGTGTTCTCGGCATCCGTGTGCAGGTAGCCCTGGACGATGCGGACCCCGTTCCGGCAGTGCTCCAGCACCGACGGGTTGGCGAGGAATTTCCGCTCGATCTCGATCGACATGCAGTGCCTGGGACGTTCGCGATGCGACGTCGTTACGCACATCCGGTCCGAAGACAAGGGCTCCGGACGGACCGCTTCCGGTTATCCCGCACCCGCGGCGGGCGAGGAAACGCATCGCGCCGATGCTAACCAAGGTGAATCTGGGCCTGTTCGTTGCAGAGCAGGCCTGCCCAAAAGTCATGCAGGCAGGCGTGGCGCGGCCCTTCGCTGCGACAGGAGTTGAGGTCGTGCGGGACCAAGGAGCGTTCCGGGAGGTTCACCCTCAACTTGGGTTGGCTTTGCGGAGCGCCTATCACGTGGGAGCGTTGGGCGCCGTCCAAGGCCAACCCGTGCCGGCATCAATGCGGTAGGCATGATTACAGGTATGCACGGCAACACGTTCCCCTGGGTGGGGGGCCCTCGGGTGGGTCGCGACGCCCGTGGCTGACCCGTTCCGGTTCCTGCCCCCGGGTGGTTTGACGGGCGCCGAGATCCGCGCCCACGACTGGTCGGCGACCCCGCTCGGCCCGCCGGAGGCATGGCCGCCGGCCCTGCGAAGCACGCTCGCGCTGATGCTGTCCTGCCCCACCGCGATGTTCCTGGCCTGGGGACCGGACCTGCGGTGCTTCTACAACGACGCCTACCGGCCGATGCTCGGCTACCGCCTGAGCGACGCCCTCGGGCGCCCCTTCCGCGAGGTCTGGGCCAGCATCTGGGACGAGATCGAACCGCTCGTGGCGGCGACCCTCGCGGGCGAGAGCCAGACCCTCACGGACGTCATGCTCGACCTGTCGCGGGACGGGGCCTCCGAACAGGGCTGGTGGTCCTTCACCTACTCGCCCGTGCTGGATGAGGCAGGCGGGGTGAACGGCCTGTTCTGCGTCACCGCCGAGACGACGGCACGGGTGCGCGGCGAAGCCCGCCTGCGGGAGAGCGAGGACCATTTCCGCCATACGGTCGAACTGAACCCGCAGGTGCCCTGGACCTGCGATCCGCAGGGCAACATCACCTCCTACTCGAAGCGCTGGCTCGACCTGACGGGGCAGGCCCCCGGCGAGCCGGACGGCGCGGGCTGGATCAAGGCCCTGCACCCGGACGACGTCCCCTGGACCGTCACCGTGTTCACGCAATGCCTCGCCTCGGGCGAGCCGGTCGATGTCGATTACCGCATCCGCGACGCGCGCACCGGCACGTACCGCTGGATGCGCGCCCGCGCCCAGCCGCGACGCGGGGACGACGGCGCCATCCTCCGCTGGTACGGCGTGGTGGAGGACATCCACGACCGCAAGCTCGCCGAGGACGGCCTGCGCGAGATGAACGCCACGCTGGAGCGGCGGGTCGCGGGGGCGCTGTCCGAGCGCAAGCTCTGGGCGGACGTGTTCGAGACCACCGACGCCCTCGTCGGCGTCCTCGATTCCGGCTATCGCTTCCTCGCCGTGAACGCCGCCTATGCCCGCGAGTTCGAATCCCTCTACGGCGTCCGGCCCAGGGCGGGCGACAACCTGCTCGACCTCCTGGCGGATCATCCCGAGCACCGGGACGCCGTGCGCGCCGTCTGGTCGCGGGCGCTCTCGGGGGAGGAGTTCACGATCGTCGCGGAGTTCGGCGATCCGGCTCGGACCCGGCACTGCTACGAGTTGAAGTTCACGACCCTGCGGGATGCGCAGGGACGGCCGCTTGGCGCCTTCCAATACGCGCAGGACGTCAGCGAGCGCCTGCGCAGCGAGGAGCAATTGGCCCGCGCCGAGGAGGCGTTGCGCCATGCCCAGCGGATGGAGGCGGTGGGCCAGCTGACCGGCGGCGTAGCGCACGACTTCAACAACCTGCTTACGATCATCCGCTCGTCGGTGGAGTTCCTGCGCCGGCCGAACCTCGCGGAGGAGCGGCGCACCCGCTACCTCGAAGCGGTGTCCGACACGGTGGACCGCGCGGCCCGCCTGACGAGCCAGCTTCTCGCCTTCGCCCGCCGCCAACCCCTCGCCCCCGAGGTGCTGGAAGTCGGAGAACGTCTCGGCGGCGTGGCCGACATGCTGAACGCCGTGACGGGCGCGCGCATCCGCATCGTCACCGAGGTCCCAGACGGGCCCTGCCACGTCCGGGCCGACCCGAGCCAGTTCGAGACGGCCCTGGTCAACCTCGCGGTGAACGCCCGCGACGCGATGGATGGTGAAGGGACGCTCACCCTCCGGCTCACCGGCGAGACGGCGCTGCCGTCCATTCGCGGACACGCAGGGGCGCCGGGGCCGTTCGCCGCCATCTCGGTGACGGACGAAGGGCCGGGCATCGCGCCGGATCTGCTGGTGCGGATCTTCGAGCCGTTCTTCACCACCAAGGATGTCGGCAAGGGCACCGGGCTCGGGCTCTCCCAGGTGATCGGCTTCACCAAGCAATCCGGCGGCGACGTGGAGGTCGTGAGCGAGCCCGGCCGGGGGGCGACCTTCACCCTCTACCTGCCGCAGGTCGATGCCCCGCCGCCCCCGAAGGAGAGCGATGCCGGCGCGGATGACGGGCAGGCCGACGGGCGCCCGCTCTGCGTGCTGGTGGTGGAGGACAACCTGGATGTCGGGCGGTTCTGCACGCAGCTTCTGGAGGATCTGGGCCACTCGACCGTCTGGGCGCACAATGCCGAAGCGGCACTCTCCGAGATGGAGCGGGTGCCGTTCCGGTTCGATGCGGTCTTCTCGGATGTCGTGATGCCGGGGATGGGCGGTGTCGCGTTGGCCCGCCGGCTCCGCACCGAGCACCCGAACCTGCCGGTGATCCTCACCACCGGCTACAGCGACACGCTGGCCCGGGACGACGCCCACGGCTTCGAGCTGGTGCGCAAGCCCTACAGCGCCCAGCAGGTCGCCCGCGCCCTGCGCGGCGTCGTGAACCGGAGGGCCGCCAGCGGCTGAGACCCCGCGCGGGCGATTGCACGAAGCTTGCAGACCATCCGCCGCCAGGGAGACCTCGAAGGGCGCCGCGGGATGGATGAACGGGTCAGGGGTGCGTCCTCCGCGCATTGGCGCACCCAGGAGATGTTCCTGCTGCAGGAGGTGATGAACTTGATCGGCAAGGGCATCCACCTCAATCAGGTCGCGCGCGAGATGCTGCATCTCCTGTCAGAAATCGTCGGCCTCAACCGGGGGCGGATCGTCCTCAAGGACCCGGACGGGGACGGCTACCGCATCGCCTATTCCTACGGCCTGACGCGGGAGGAGGCCGCCCGGGGGCGCTACGCGGCGGGCGAAGGCATCACCGGCCGCGTCATCAAGGACGGCCATCTCATCATCGTGCAGGACATCGACAAGGACCCGGTCTTCCTCGGCCGGGCGGTCGAGCGCGCCCGTCTCCCGCGGGGCGCGGTCTCGTTCCTGGCGCTGCCGATCCGCGTCGATCACAGGACCGTCGGCGCCATCGCCTGCCACCGCATCCGCCACCGGGAGAGGGCGCTCTCCGACGACCTGACGATCCTGCGGATCATCGCCACCATGGTCAGCCAGTTGCTGACCCTGAACGAGCGGGTGGAGCGGAAGACGCGGGCGCTGGAGGAGCACAACGACATGCTGGCGCGGGAACTGCGCATCAAGCGCGCCCGCTACGGCATCATCGGCACCTCCTCCGCCCTGCTGCGGGCCCTCGGGCAGGTGGAGAAGGTGGCGAATGCGACGGCGAGCGTGCTGCTGCTCGGCGAATCCGGCAGCGGCAAGGAGCTGTTCGCCCGCGCCTTGCACCTCGCGAGCCCGAGGCGGGACCGGCCGTTCATCAAGGTGAACTGCGCCGCCATCCCCGACAGCCTGTTCGAATCCGAATTGTTCGGCCACGAGCGGGGCGCCTTCACGGGCGCGGTGGAAGCGCGGGCCGGCTGGTTCGAGCAGGCGAGCGGCGGCACCATCTTCCTCGATGAGATCGGCGAGATGCCCGCGATCCTCCAGACCAAGCTCCTGCGCACCCTGCAGGAGGGCACGGTGGTGCGCCTGGGCGGCACGCGGGAGATCCGGGTGGACATGCGCCTCGTGGCCGCCACGAACCGCGACCTCGCCGCCGAGGTCGCCCATGGCCGCTTCCGGGAGGACCTGTTCTACCGGCTCAACGTCGTGCCGATCACCCTGCCCCCGCTCGCCGAGCGGCGCAGCGACATCCCCGACCTCGTCCTCCACTTCCTCACGAAGGCGAACCAGGACAACCAGCGCAACGTGAACCTCACCCAGGCGGCCTTCGGCATCCTCGCCCGCCAGCCCTGGCCGGGCAACATCCGGCAACTGGCCAACTTCATCGAGCGGCTGGTCCTCCTCTCCGGGGACGGCGTCCTCGACACCGACGATCTGCGGCCCATGCTCGAAGGAGACAGGATGGCGGGCTTCGCCCCGTCGCGGCCGCTGCCGGGCCCGGCGCCCGAACGGGGAGCGCCGATCCGCCCCTACCTCCCCGCGACCTCGCACGACCACGAGCAATTGCGCATCGCCCTCTCCCAGGCCGGGGGCAACAAGACCCGCGCCGCCCAGCGACTCGGCCTGACCGAGCGCCAATTCTCCTACCGCTGGCGCAAGCTCCAGACGGCCTGCTGAGCGAATCGAACAAAGTCCGACAATGTCGACAAAGTGTCGACAATCGGCGCCGCCGGGCCTGAGCGCGGTAACGTCCTTCTCCACGCAAGCCGTTGCTGGAGAACGATCTTTCAGAATTTTCGACACTTCTTGAGGGTTGGCATCGGGCTTGCCAAAGCCCTGCCGAGCCGGGCCCGATAGGGCTCGCGCAAGGAGGATCCCTCGCCATGAGCACCAGCGCCGCCCCCAAGACCGTCACGGCCTATCTCCGCCCGATCGACCGCGACGGGCTGATGCAGTTCGCGGAGAAGGGCCGCAACAATCCGGGCTCGCGCGGCACCAACAAGGTGCACACCGTCGTCGATGGCCAGTACCGCTCTTTGAGCTATGTCGGCGACCACGAGCCCGTCGTGGTGGACGAGCCCCTTCACCTTTTCGGCGAGAACACCGCGCCGGCCCCCGGCGAGATCGTGCTCTCGGCCCTGGGCGGCTGCCTCGCGGTGGGCATCACCGCCGTCGCGACCTGGAAGCAGGTGCGCCTCTCGCGCCTCGAACTGCATCTCGAAGGCGATATCGGCAACCCGGCCGCCTGGGGTGCCGGCGGCGCCGAGAAGGCCCCGGCGGACATGGGCTTCCAGGAGATCCGCGTCGCCGTGACCATCGAGGGCGATGCCTCCCGCGAGGAGCTCGACGAGATCGTTCGCCATGCGAACGCCTACTCTCCGGTAGCGAATTCCATGCGCAACCCGATCCCGTTCACGATCGGCCTGGCCGGCTGAGCCCTGCGGCGGGGCCATCGGCGCCCCGCCTCCTTCCCCCTCCAGAGGAGACGGTACGATGGCGAGCGCACCCGCTCTTCGGTTGGTCGAGGCCCCCCTCGGGGCGGCTCCGGCGGTCGGCCCCGACTGGACGGACGAGGCCGTCCTCGCCCGGACGACGGCCATCGCCGAGGGCCCCTTGAGCGCGGCGGCGACGAGCATCGACCACGGCGACTACCCCCTCGACATCATGGGCCAGTTCGGCGCGGCGGGGGCGCTCGGCGTCCATCTCGACCGGCACGGGGGACGCTTCGGGCTCTCGCTCGCCGCGATGCAGGCCGCGAGCCGCGCCTGCGGTGCCACCGGCTTCCTGATGTGGTGCCACGACGTCTGCGGCCTCTACCTCGAACAATCGGGTAACCCGGCCCTGACCGGCGCCGTGCTCGACGATCACCTCACCGGCCGGACCTTCGGCGGCACCGCCCTGTCCAATCCGATGAAGGCGTTTGCCGGGATCGAGCCGATCCTGCTCCGCGCCCGCCGCGTCCCCGGCGGCTACCGGGTGAGCGGCATGCTGCCCTGGGTCAGCCATATCGGGCCGGGCCAGTATTGCGGGGCCATCGCGGGCGTGGTCGGCGCGGGCGAGGCGATCAGCCACGAGATCATGTTCCTGCTGGCCTGCGACCGCGCCGAGTTGCGGCCCTGTCCGCAATTCTCCGGCATGGAGGGCACCAGCACCTGGGGCCTGCGCCTGGACGAGTACTTCGTCGGCCAGGACGACCTGATCGCCGACCCGGCCCGGCCCTTCATCGGGCGGATCCGCGCGGCCTTCATCCTGCTCCAATGCGGCATGGGCCTCGGCGTCACCGAAGGCAGCCTCGATTCCATGCATGCGGTCGAGGAGCCCCTCGGCCACGTCAACCAGTTCCTCCACGACCGGCCCGATGCCGTGGCCGCCGAACTCGCCGAGTTGCGCGCCCGCGTGATGCGCCTCGCCGAGACGCCCTTCGAGGGCGCGACCGATTACCTGATCGATGTCCTCGACGCCCGCGCGCAGGTGGCCGAACTGGCGCTGCGCGCTTCGCAATCGGCGCTGCTGCACCAGGGGGCGCGGGGCTACCTGATGTCGGCCGCCCCCCAGCGGCGCATCCGCGAGGCGCATTTCGTCGCCATCGTCACCCCGGCGATCAAGCATCTGCGCTGGGAGATGGCGCGGCTCTCGCGGGACATCCTGCCGGCCGCCACCGGAGGCCGGGCATGAGCGCCCCCGACCCCACGGACGGCCTCGGCCCCTGGAAGCAGTTCCTCTGCCGGGCCTGCGGGCTGATCTACGACGAGGGCGAGGGCGACCCGGACGGCGGATTGCCCCCCGGCACGCGCTTCGCCGACATACCCGACGATTGGGCCTGCCCGATCTGCGGCGTGACCAAAGCGGATTTCGAGCCCTATCAACGGCGGGCCCCGATCGCGGCGCCGCCGGTGGCGGTCGCGCCGCAGCGGCGGCCGGGCGTGGTGATCGTCGGCGCCGGTCTCGCCGGCTGGAGCACGGCCGAGGCGATCCGCGCCGAGGACGCCGAGATCCCGATCACCCTCGTGACCGCCTGCGGCGGCGACCTCTACCACAAGCCGGAACTCTCCATCGCCCTCGGGCGCGGCCTTTCCC
>Ga0182229_1000338_pt1 | contig 12328 bp, 9 predicted proteins | sample G6R1MG_32_FD_129663 | JGI IMG/M metagenome (GOLD analysis project Ga0182229, IMG submission 129663) | Miscanthus phyllosphere microbial communities from Michigan, USA - G6R4_MAIN_07NOV2016_LD1 MG | ecosystem: Host-associated > Plants > Phyllosphere > Phylloplane/Leaf | place: USA: Michigan...
ATGCTTGCCACGGCTTCGCGTGTTTCGGCGAGGATCTTGCCAATCATTTCGGCAATCTCGGTGGTCGAGCCGCTGGTACGTCCCGCCAGTTGCCTGACTTCGTCGGCCACCACGGCAAACCCGCGGCCCTGGTCACCCGCCCGAGCCGCCTCGATGGCTGCGTTGAGCGCCAACAGGTTGGTCTGATCGGCAATGCCGCGAATGGTGTTGACGATGGCGGTGATCTGCTCGGAGCGATCACCCAGCTGACTCACCAGCTTCGCCGATGCACCGATGTTTTCGGAGATTTGGCGCATCTCCCGCGCCGTGTCCTGAATGACCAGGGTTCCCTGTTCGGCCACTTTCTCGGTTTCTGCCGAGATATGGTAAGCGCGCGATGCACCGTGTGCGTCCGCTTCCTGTTTTTCAACGCGGTGGGTGATGTCGCTGGCGAACTTGACGATTTTGTAGAGTTTGCCGTCGACATCAAAAACCGGGTTGTACGTCGCTTCCAGCCAGACAACCCGACCCTGTTTGCCGATGCGTTTGAACTGGTCGCCGATGAACTCGCCGTGGTTCAGCTTGCGCCAGAACTCGGCGTACTCCGGGCTGTTGACCAGTGCCGGCTCGCAGAAGGTTCGGTGGTGTTTACCCTTGATCTCGTTCAGCGCATAGCCCATGACGTTCAGGAAGTTGTTGTTGGCCGTAATCACATTGCCGTTGGGCTCGAATTCGCAGATAGCCATCGCGCGGTCTACCGCTGCCAGCTTGCTGTTGGTTTCGTTCTCCAGCATCACGCGTGCGGTGACATCCAAGGCGTACTTGACCACCTTGACGACGTTGCCCTGCGCATCAACGACCGGGTTGTAGCTGGCTTCAAGCCAGACGCTGTGACCGTTCTTGCCAACGCGCTTGAAGGTGCCGGAGATAAATTTCCCGGCCTTCAGGGATGCCCAGAGGTCAGCATACTCGCGGCTGCGGAGCATCTCCGGTTCGCAGAAGTCGCGATGCGTCTTGCTTGCCAGCTCTTCGGCGCGATAGCCCATCGCCGCGAGGAAGTTATCGTTGGCCCGTAGGATCTTGCCATCGAGGCTCAGCTCGACCACCGCCATCGACTTTTCCAGCGCGCTTGTCAGTCCGTTGAGTCCATCTACCTGGGCCTTCATGGCCGTCAGCTCAGCTTTGTTCTTATTTCCGAACATAACGTGCCCCTCGGTGTGTTTGCGGACCTACTGTGATGAGGCTATCGACTCGAAAGGCTGCAGCATGAATGCGCATTGCAACAATTGAAAAAATAAATCAAGTATTTTTTGGCGCCAGAGACGCGCGCGGAGCTGATTTGTCGACAAAAGCATGCGGCAATGAGTGCGGGGCTGGCGCGCAGAGGGGCTGCTCGCCAAATTCCGGACAAAGAAAAGCCCGCGATGGGGGAGCGGGCTTAAGGATTCACACTTGGGAGCAGCTCTACAATGACGCGGCCGCTGTGAAAACTTTGTGAAGAGTTTTCACTGTTTTACTTTTTTTCAGGCTGAATGGTATTGGTCACTTCGGAGGTCGGCACGAAGGTCTTCGACTCTTCGGCAGCCGCTTCCTTGGACTCGGCTTTATCCTTGGCCGCTTCGGTGTTCTCTTTGGCCGCTTCGTTCACTTTGTCCTGAGCAGACTCCATCTTCTCCTGGGATTTCTCCTGATGCGCCTGAGCGTCCTGTGCCTTCTGTTCGGATTTGCTGTCGCAGGCAGCCAGACCCAGAGTGGCGGCGAGGATGAGGGCGGAGGCAGTTAACTTGAGCACGGAATTTTCCTTGTGGAAGCAAATGTATGGCTTCGAGGGTGGGCGGGGAAAATTAGTTCAATGGGATGGGGGTGGCAGGGCTCTGGATTGCTGGTCTTGAGGGGCTCGAAGCATCGTTTCGCACCTGTGGCCGAGCGCTATCTGGAAGCGATTCGGGTTGATACCTTTCTTCGCAGATTGACTGTACATGACCTCGGCAGGTCGATATCCAAGGATCGGATCAGGGAGGGAGAAATGAAAAGCCCAGCTGCAGGCTGGGCCAGCATTTACCAAGGAAGTTTGGAAATTGTGTACCTTGGCCTGCCATTTCCCACTGTTCTCGCGCTTACGCCAATAGTGAATGTCTGATTTAGCCGGGTGTTAATTATTGCCGGGTTCTCAATTGCGGCAGCAATCCGTCCGTGGATAATTGTGCCTTCCTGGGTTTTGAATTCGAAGCGACGTTCGGCAGGAAAGGCGCCAAGAAATTCGCCACTGAACTCGATATCGGTTTCAGTGATGTTTTCCACGCTCAGGCGCGATCTGCTAATGCGAACCTGATCAACGCTGGTAAAGGAAAATACGTGGTCTCTGGTTGTTACGGAGCAGTAGGCTTCATAGGCTATTAGTTTGTCCAGGTACTCTGAGACCGTGGCAATAGCCCTTGTACCAAGCCTAGACGCTGGCTCTGACAACTCCTCATCACCTTTGGTGGATGCCTCAAGAAGTTCTGCAACCAGCTCGAAAGCTTGCGAGACGGGCGTAGTCCCCTCCAGTGTGAGCTGAGGGTCACCACTTGGCGCTTCCTCAAACTCAAAACCAAATGAGCCCAGTGCCGTCCCTGTGATCAGTATCTGGTTTTGAGCTTTGTTTGGGATTGGCCCAAAATCATTCAGAACACCGCTTATAGAGGCTGCAATAGCCGATACGGCATCGGAAAATTTTGTGGTTACCGCGGCCCCAAACTCAGCACCTATACCGTGTACCCCTCTGACTGGAGTTCCGCGGTAAGTAACCACTGCTTTAGCGGGTGAGAATGCGCCGCGGCCAGGCTCTCGAAGACCTGCGCCTACCTGATTCTTCCTGGCTCGCAGCGAAAGACGTGAAAGGTTGCTCAGACCTGGCTTCTGAGCGATGCGGTCCAGGAAACCGATTTCTGCCTGTGCGTGAGTGAATTCAGTTCTATTCATTCTGGAGCTCCCGCTTTCGAATCCCCAAAAGGTCGGCCGCAGCTTGGTCATGCAATGGATCGAGTTTCACGCTCAGAAATCCTTTCCATTGCTGAGATCTTCTGTGCGACCACATACTGTACCAGTACGCCGCAAGCTCAATGAGTGTTTCGGGTGGGTCAGAGAGCAGATTTATATAAAAATCGACTCTATACGATGTCTTGATCCATTCTGTGTCTGTCAGCTTTTGAACATCATCAGCGGTCAATGATTGCTGAATGGCGGCTGACACATCGGCGAATGTCACAACATCCATATCATTGGGCGGGCGGCCCTCCAGCATCTCCACGTTCTCCATGAAGCTGCCGTTAAGCCACTGAATGCCCGAAACGATACCCATGCGATGGATTTCAGATCGATGAGACAGGAAGCCCTCAAGCACCTCGCATCTTTCTAAGGTAGTCGAGAAGCGATCAATCAACCGCTTTACGTCTGTCGGATAGGGCGCTCGCTCAAAAGATGTTGGATTCCGCTCGTTGATCGGCGGAATTACCCCCTGATGATCCCATAGTGGTATCAACTTCACCTCCGTGTGCCATGGTCCAGCCGAGGAAGCCAGCTGCGTTGTTTATTGCAGTACACCCCCGCCGGTTCGTTGGTTTGCCTATACCCTCAGCTCGCCAGATGACTTGGCTTCCCCCTTCGGAAGTGCATGTGTGCACTCTGTCATGCAACGCAAAATGCGGGCAAGCGCAAACGTTGTACGCAAAGTTTCGAGCGCTCGCGCGTCAGCAGATTTTCAGGGCTGGATAGAAGATGTCTGCTTCAGCGAGCATAGCGCTCAACGACCATAGGTATCAGCCGGTACTCAGCAATTTAGCTACGTGCTGAATGATTGGCATCGTTCAGTGGTCGAGCTTGTCAATGGACGGGTTGTGTGCCGAGCTTTGGGGATACGAGGAAGGTTAGGCCCAGACAACAAAAAGCCCGCACGAGGCGGGCTTCTTGTGTGCTTTCAGGTGTGCTTGGCATCACCTGAAAACGAAAGGTGGTGCCCAGAGACGGAATCGAACCGCCGACACGGGGATTTTCAATCCCCTGCTCTACCGACTGAGCTATCTGGGCAACGGGGCGCATTAGACGTGTTTTTCAGGAGGTCGTCAAGCGTGTTTTTTAAAAAATTTGAATTATTACCGACGCTTACGACCTTCACTGCGTGAAACGCTTTATTTTTCGGGGGGAACGTAGCCTTCGGCCTGGGCGTATTCTTCGCCGGAGAGAAACTTGTCCATCTCGGTCTGGAGGAATTTACGGTCTTCGGCGTTCATCATGTTCAGGCGACGCTCGTTGATCAGCAGGGTCTGGTGTTTCTGCCAGTCGGCCCAGGCTTTCTGCGAGACGTGGTTGAAGATGTCCTCGCCCTTGGCGCCCGGATACGGGGCGCGTTCCAGGCCGGGCAGTTCTTCTTTGTATTTGCGGCACATTACGGTGCGGGTCATGACGACTCTCCTGCGTTCAATACGTCGGCTGCGCGTTTGAGCAGCTTTTTCACCGGGGCGGCAAGGCCCAGGCGTGGCGGGGTGGCGAGGTTATACCAGAGCCAGTCGGCCTCGGCCACGTGATCGGTGGACTCCTGGACCTTGACCAGCCAGGGTTCGATGCTCAACTGGAAGTGGCTGAAAGTGTGGATCAGCCCCGGCAGTTCATGGTGCTCGCCCAGTTGCAGCGCGTGTTGGGTGGCCAGGTGCTGAAGGTCATCGAAGTCATCCAGTTCCGGCAGGCTCCACAGGCCGCCCCACAAGCCGCTGGAAGGGCGACGATAAAGCAGGATCGCGCCGTCTTCGTTGGCGAGCATCGGCATGAGCGTGCGTTTCTGCGGCACGGTCTTGCGCGGCTTGGGGATCGGGTAGCGCGTTTCCAGGCCCAGCATGTGCGCCTCACAACTGCGCTCCAGCGGGCAGAGCAGGCAGCTCGGTTTGCTGCGGGTGCAGAGCGTGGCCCCCAGGTCCATCATCGCCTGGGTGTAGTTGTTGACCCGGCGGTGCGGCGTGAAGCGTTCAGCGGTGGCCCACAGCTGCTTGGCCACCTTGGGTTCGCCAGGGTAGCCCTCTTGCGCGGTGAAGCGCGCCAGCACGCGTTTGACGTTGCCATCGAGGATCGGCGCGCGAATGCCCATGCTCAGGCTGGCAATCGCGCCAGCGGTAGACAGGCCGATGCCGGGCAGCAGAATGAGTTTTTCAACATCGCGGGGAAACTCGCCGCCATGGTCGGCGACCACGATTTTTGCCGTTTTCTGCAGGTTGCGGGCGCGGGTGTAGTAACCCAGCCCGGTCCACAGGTGCAGCACTTCGTCCTCGGGCGCGTCGGCCAGCGCCTGCACGGTCGGCAGGGCCTCCATGAAGCGGTCGAAGTAATTCAGAACGGTGCTGACCTGGGTCTGCTGCAGCATGATTTCCGACACCCAGACCCGGTACGGCGTGATGTCTTGTTGCCAGGGCAGGTCATGTCGGCCATGACGGTCGTACCAGTCCAGCACGGCGCTGGAGAATTGTTCGGGTTGCATGGCCTGGAGGGCTCTCGTCTGGATATGGGTGGTGATATGAACGGTCGTGCCAGCGGAGCGCCGCGAGGGCGCTCCTGAGCAGTTCACGTTGCCCTAGCGCTTGAACAGTCCCTTGAGGGCGTCCTTGAGCTCGGGGCTGACCTTGTCACCGAGTTTGTCGTTCAGCTTGTCCTCGAGCTTCTCGCTGATCCGGTCGCCCGCCAGTTTCGCAGCGATCTGGCCGACACCTTCCTTGTCCAGACGGCAAGCCTTGGCGCCCAGTTCCAGCGGGCCGCGGCACTGCACCGGCCACTCGATACCGACAAAGCGCGGATTGATCTCGCAGGCCGGGTCCGGCATGTCGCTCTTGTCGCCTTCGACGATGATGCCGACGCGGTAATTCATGCCCAGTACGCGCAGGTCGACGTCGCCGTTACCGTTGACGGCCATGCCCGGCGTACGAACCTTGAGGTCCGGATTGCTGGCCACGCCGTTGCGTACCACCAGATTGCCGTTGAGCTGCTGGAAAGGGGTGTCCTTGGCGCGCGGTTCGCCGCTAAGCGTCTTGCGGTTGAGGATCGAAATACCCTTGCACAGCTGCTGCTCCAGGTTGGCATTGACCAGTACGCCGTTATTGAGCGCAAAACTGGCGGTGCCGTTCAGGCTGTCGATCAGGGCTTTTTCGCTGTTGCCTGTGCCGGTCAGGTTGCTGTCGAGGTTCAGCAGGCCACGCACTGGCGGCGTCTGGCCCTGGCTTTCCAGAATGCGTTCGACCGGTACTTTGGCAATGCGCGTCTGCACCGTGGCCACAGGCGTGTCCGGACGCGCGTCCAGATTGCCCTTGACCTCGAAGTTGCCGTTGTACAGGTCGCCACTCAGCGTATCGACCTTGATAAGGCCACCGTTGGCCTGGGTCTTGAACGCTGCGTTGTCGATGGGCAGTTTGTTCAGGGTCAGTTTGCCGAAGCTCAGGTCAGCCTCGACATCCAGCGTACGCAAGCGCTCCAGCGGCAGCAGCCTGGCAGTGCTCCAGGCGGCCTTGGTCGGTTGTTCGGGCAGCGGTGAATCACCCGCAGCAGCGGCGGCTTCACCGGACTGAACCTCGGATTTGCGCGCGGCCTTGGCACCTTTGCTTTCTTCGCTCTCAGCCGGACGATAGCGGTCGGCGTCGAAGGTATCGCCCTTGAGCTGGACACGCAGCGCCTGTTTGGCGAAGTCGTCCACGGCGATGCGACCCGTGAAGGTGCTGTCGTCGACTTTCAGGTTGAGGTTGTCCAGCGCAAGGCTGGTAGGCGTACCCGCCAGGCGCGTGACCATTTCAACCTTGCTCAGCGCACCCTCGGACATGGCTGGCAACGGCTGACCGATGTTCTCGAAGAACGCGCGCAGATCGAGCTGAGCGATGGACAGGCCGCCGCTGATCTGTGGCGTTTTGTCCAGATCGCGGGCACGCAGTTCGCCGAGTGCACGCAACTGGTTGGCCGAGACTTTGAGGCTGTTCCATTCAGCGATATTGGCAGCCAGGTCAACGAGCAACTGGCCCTGCGCCGAGAAGGTCACGGTCTTGCCTTGCAGCGGCTCGCCGGCGACTTCACCGGACAGGCGCATGTCTTCGAATTGATAACGCTTGAGCACGCGGTCCATGCGCAGCTCGCCGACCAGCTCGGTCTTGGCGCGCACGACGGGCTGGTTGGTGCTTAGAAAGGCCGTCAGTTTGATCGGGATATCGGACGCCTCACGAATCGGCCCGGTACTCAGCTGAATGCTCTCGGCCATGAAGGTCCGGCCTTTTCGGGCATCGCTGTAATCCACGCGGGCGTTGTTGACGGTCAGGCTGTCGATATCCAGGCGGATCGGCTGGGAAGGGCGATCCGTTTTGGGCGCGTCCGGAGCCGGGGCAGGTGTTGTCTCGCCAGATGTTTCAGTGCTTGCCACGGCAGGCTTGCCGATGTCTTCCCAGTTGCCATGACCGTTTTCATCGCGGTGCAGGGTCAGGTTCAGGCCTTCGACGCGAATGTCGCTCATCTGTACCTGGCGACGAAGCAATGGCAGGACGCGTACGGACAGGCCGAGCATCTGCACATCGGCGAACGGCTGATCGGGAGCGGTCAGGGTGGCGACATGGGCGTCGTGCAATTCCAGGCCGAGCCAGGGAAACAGGCTCCAGCCGATATCGCCGTTGAGCGTCAGCTCGACGTTGGCCTTGTCGCGTGCCAGCTGGCGAATCTCGTCTTTGTAGTCGTTGGGATCAAACAGGTGGGTCAGGGCGAAGCCGAGAGCCACGATGATCAGCAACAACCCGAGAATAAACAGCCCCAGGATTTTGCCGAACGCTTTCATGGGCGAGTCCTTGTGTCGATGTTCAAAAATAGCCCACGAGTATACCGCTCTGACGAGCCTGTCGGGCTGCGGATACCGTTATTGCTGTCCGGTCTACGGTTCAAGACGCTGGCACCGTGCGCCACTACGCCTGAGAGCAGATGAAAAATGTGCGTCGCCTCGTCTCGATATATCTTCCGAATCTTCGCGCACCGGCCGAACAGCCACACAGGTGCGCCCAACTAAGTCCAAAGCAGCTTTTCGATAATGCTTAATTGGTTGCATCTATGGCTCGATAGAGCACGTGGATTAACGTGTGAAAATAGATAATAAAAAGCATGTAGCGAGATGCTTATTTGCCATCAGACAGTGATAGTCTCCGTTTTTGCTGGCTAGGGTGCGTCTTTTTGTCACGTATCCGGATAACCTGCCGATAAAACAGACATGGCCGCTCGGCACTGAGTCTGTGGCGGACCAGCGGACCATCTGCGAGCTTCACACATTGGGGTAATTATAATGAGCACAAGCACAGCCTTGGGCGGCGCAGCCGTTCAACCTGCGTTCTTGTCCAAAGAGCGCATTATCGCCAAGCCAGGTTTCAACCGTTGGCTTGTTCCACCTGCAGCACTGGCCATCCATCTTTGTATCGGTATGGCTTACGGCTTCTCGGTATTCTGGTTGCCGCTGTCGAAGGCTATCGGTGTTACGGCACCTGTCGCTTGCGCACCGGACATGGGTTTTTTCGCGCAGATGTTCGCGTCGACCTGTGACTGGCAGATCTCCATGCTGGGCTGGATCTACACGCTGTTTTTCATCTTCCTGGGTTGCTCGGCTGCCATTTGGGGTGGCTGGCTGGAGCACGCAGGTCCACGCAAGGCGGGTGTGGTTTCGGCACTTTGCTGGTGTGGTGGCTTGCTGATTTCCGCACTGGGCATTTATACGCACCAGATCTGGCTGATGTGGCTGGGCTCGGGCGTGATCGGCGGTATCGGTCTGGGGTTGGGCTATATCTCCCCGGTGTCGACCCTGATCAAGTGGTTCCCGGACAAGCGCGGCATGGCGACCGGCATGGCGATCATGGGCTTTGGCGGCGGCGCGATGGTGGGTGCACCGCTGGCTACGGCTCTGATGGGTCACTTCGCTTCGGCTGAAAGCGTGGGCGTATGGCAGAGCTTCGTGGTGATGGCGGTGATTTACTTCATCTTCATGATCGGCGGTGCACTGGGCTACCGCGTTCCGCCAACCGGCTGGAAGCCTGAGGGCTGGACCGCTCCGGCTGCCAAGGCCAAGAACTCGATGATCACCAACCGTCACGTGCACGTCAGCGTGGCCTGGAAGACACCGCAGTTCCGTCTGGTCTGGCTGGTGCTGTGCCTGAACGTATCGGCCGGTATCGGCATCCTGGGCATGGCTTCGCCGCTGCTGCAGGAAGTCTTCGCTGGCAAACTGCTGGGCGTCGACCTGACCTTCAGCCAGCTCAATGCCGACCAGCTGAAAGCCATTGCTGCGATCGCGGCCGGCTTCACGGGTCTGTTGAGTCTGTTCAACATCGGCGGTCGTTTCTTCTGGGCTTCGTGCTCGGACTTCATCGGTCGCAAGGCAACCTACTTCGTATTCTTCGCACTGGGCTTCCTGCTTTATGCGTCGGTTCCGACCCTGAGCCATATGGGTAGCATCGCGCTGTTCGTGGCTGCGTTCTGCATCGTGCTGTCGATGTACGGTGGCGGTTTTGCGACAGTTCCGGCTTATCTGGCTGACCTGTTCGGTACGCAGATGGTCGGCGCGATCCACGGTCGCCTGCTGACTGCCTGGGCTGCGGCCGGTGTGCTCGGCCCGGTATTGGTCAACTACCTGCGTGAGTACCAACTCGCCCACGGTGTTGCACGTGCCGATGCCTATGACATCACCTTGTACATCCTCTCGGGTCTGCTGGTGCTGGGCTTTATCTGCAACCTGCTGATTCGTCCGGTTGCCGACAAGTACTTCATGACCGACGCCGAGCTGGCGGCTGAACAAGCCATCGGTCACGACAAGGGTGCCAACGCCACGACTTCGCTGGAGTGGAAAGCATCCGCAGGCAGCAAGCCGCTGGTCATCGCCGCCTGGCTGGCCGTAGGCATCCCGCTGGCGTGGGGCGTCTGGATTACCCTGCAAAAAACCGCAGTGCTGTTCCACTAAAAGCCTGCCGGTAACAGAAAAGCGCTTGCACCTCGGTGCAGGCGCTTTTTTTTGCCTGGGTTTTTGGTGCACTGCGCTTTTGATCATCGCGTCCGGATTTTATTCGTCGCGATAGTCATATTCAGTTGACCCTATGTACTCGATGCACTGCCCGTTCCGGTGCATACGCTGCTACATTAGTCAGCCCTGATTTTATTGCCCGAAGGAGTTGTTTGCATGCTAGCCCACGTGGAGTCATACGCCGGTGATCCGATCCTTTCGCTGATGGAGACCTTTGGCAAGGACTCGCGTGCGGACAAGGTCAATCTGAGCATCGGTCTGTATTACGACGCACAGGGCCGCATTCCGCAATTGGCCTGTGTAGCAACGGCGCAACAGCAACTGGCCGAAGGCGAGCAGGCAGCGTCCGTGTACCTGCCGATGGAAGGCCTGGCGGCGTATCGGCAGGCGGTGCAAACCCTGTTGTTCGGTGCCGATCACCCGCTGGTTCAGGCAGGCCGTGTGGCCACCATTCAAACCGTGGGCGGCTCGGGGGCACTCAAGATAGGTGCCGATTTCCTCAAGTATGCGTTTCCGGACTCGCAGGTATGGGTCAGCGACCCGACCTGGGAAAACCATAACGCGCTGTTCGGCGGGGCGGGCTTCAAAGTCAACGCGTACCCGTACTTCGATGCCCAGACGGGTGGCGTGAGGTTCGAGGCCATGCTCGACACGGTGCAGGGGCTGCCGGCGCAGAGCATCCTCCTGCTGCACCCGTGCTGCCATAACCCGACCGGTGCCGATCTGACGGTGGCGCAATGGGACCGCCTGATCGAAGTGATCAAGGATCGTCAGCTCATTGCGTTCCTGGATATCGCCTATCAGGGTTTCGGCAAAGGCATGGACGAAGACGCCTATGCCATCCGGGCGATGGCCAACGCAGGTATCACAACGCTGGTCAGTAACTCGTTCTCGAAAATCTTCTCGCTGTATGGCGAGCGGGTAGGCGGGCTGTCGGTGGTCTGTGAAGACGCGGCCTCCGCTGCCAACGTATTCGGCCAGCTCAAGGCGACCGTGCGCCGCAACTACTCCAGCCCGCCTGCACATGGCGCGTTTCTGGTGTCGAAAGTGCTCAACACACCGCACTTGCGCGAGCAGTGGCTGGGCGAAGTCGAGGCCATGCGCCTGCGTATCATCGACATGCGCACGCGTCTGGTCGAGGTGCTGGCGCAGAAGGTCTCCGGCCACGATTTCAGCTTTATCCTCAGGCAGAACGGGATGTTCAGCTACACCGGTCTGACCCCGCAGCAAGTCGATGAACTGAAAGATGTTCACGGCATTTACATGCTGCGCAGTGGTCGGGTATGCATGGCCGGTTTGAATGAAGGGAATATCGACAAGGTATGTAACGCAATCGCGAGCCTCTTCGCCCGTTAAATACCCTGCTGGTCGTCTGTTTGCTTCATGGCGGGCGCTTCTGGGCCTATAATGCTCGCCTTTTTTTCGCCCAATGATTTTGCGGAGCTGGTGATGGCCGAACGTAAGGCGTACGTCGAGCGCAATACTCTGGAAACCCAGATCAAAGCCTCGATCAACCTGGATGGTACCGGAAAGGCCCGATTCGATATCGGCGTGCCTTTTCTTGAGCACATGCTCGACCAGATCGCCCGGCACGGGCTGATCGATCTGGACATCGAATGCAAGGGTGACCTGGCAATCGACGACCACCACACGGTGGAAGACGTCGGCATCACCGTGGGCCAGGCGTTCAGCCAGGCGATCGGCGACAAGAAGGGCATTCGTCGTTACGGCCACGCCTACGTGCCGCTCGACGAAGCGCTGTCGCGCGTGGTCATCGATTTCTCCGGGCGTCCGGGCCTGCAGATGCATGTGCCGTACACCCGCGCCACTGTAGGCGGCTTCGACGTGGACCTGTTTCAGGAGTTCTTCCAGGGCTTCGTTAACCACGCGAACGTGACGCTGCACATCGACAACCTGCGTGGCACCAACACTCACCACCAGATCGAGACCGTGTTCAAGGCTTTCGGTCGTGCGCTGCGCATGGCGGTCGAGCTGGATGAGCGTATGGCCGGACAGATGCCATCGACCAAGGGTGTGCTCTGATGCAGACAGTTGCGGTCATCGATTACGGCATGGGCAACCTGCACTCTGTCGCCAAGGCGCTGGAGCATGTGGGCGCAGGCCGTGTGCTGATTACCAGTGACGCCAAGGTGATTCGCGAAGCCGACCGCATCGTTTTTCCGGGTGTGGGCGCGATTCGCGACTGCATGGCGGAGATTCGCCGCCTGGGCTTCGATTCGCTGGTCAGGGAAGTCAGCCAGGACCGTCCGTTTCTGGGTATCTGCGTCGGCATGCAGGCGTTGCTCGACA
>Ga0182229_1000340_pt1 | contig 12289 bp, 11 predicted proteins | sample G6R1MG_32_FD_129663 | JGI IMG/M metagenome (GOLD analysis project Ga0182229, IMG submission 129663) | Miscanthus phyllosphere microbial communities from Michigan, USA - G6R4_MAIN_07NOV2016_LD1 MG | ecosystem: Host-associated > Plants > Phyllosphere > Phylloplane/Leaf | place: USA: Michigan...
CCGCATGCCCCGTCGCGTCCCCTGGGGCTGTCGAGGCCGTGGTTGTCCTCGTCCGCGGGCGGCCCCGTCTCGCACCTCGTCCGGCCCGCCGGCCTGCTCACCGGCGACCTCGTGGACGAGGCTTCGGGACGACGACCTCCGATGGAGAGGGAGGACCGTCTGCCACAGGCGCGCGAAGGGACCGATGGTGCCGCGGGTGGTTTCCTCCGGGACACGTGACGGAGTCCGATACGTCCGCCCGTGCGAATCAGGAGGCTGACATGGCCGAAGACGCGTTCAGGCAGTGGTACGTTCAGGGGCTGCAGGCCCTGCATACGGCGAGCAACCAGGGCCACGAGGCCGCCGGCGCCACGCTGGCGGCGGTGACGGCCCCGGAGGTCAAACAGCTTGTCGAGACCGATACGGAGCTGACCAGACAGCACGCAGGGCAGCTCGCCTCGCTTCTGCGCAACGCCGGTGCCGAACCGGGCCGCATGCCCAATCCGATCATCGAAGGCATCCGGGCGGGGAACCGGCAGGTGGTCGAGGCTGCCGGCGACGACGTGGTGCGCGATGCCAGCGTCATCACCGCCGCGCAGATCGCCCTGCACTACTTCATCGCGGCCTACGGCACCCTGGCCTCCAGCGCCAAGCATCTCGGCATGTCCGAGGACGCGGCAACGCTCAAGCGGATGCTCGATGAGGTGGGACGGCAGGACGAGCGCTTCACGGCACTCGCCGAGGACACGATCAACACGCGCGCGACGGCGGCCTGACCGATCGCAGTCCGACCGCCGGCATCGCGGGCGGTCCCGCGATGCCGATCTGCGATCGAGGCTGGCACGAGTGCGACCTTTGCCCGTAGGGTTCCTGCTACCACGCGTTGCGGAGCGGAACCCTCATGCGGCTGTCGATCCTCGCTGCCTGCCTGTGCTTCGCAGCGACGTTCCCGAGTGCGTCCGTGGCGCAACCCGCACCGGCGGCGGGCCCGTCGGCGGCGCCGGACGTCGCGACCCTCAAGATCGCCCGCGAGGTGGTCAAGCAGATGCAGGGGGACCGCACCACGGTTCTCGGTACGATGGGCGCCCCGATGGCGGGACTGGTCCAGCAGATGGGCGTCAAGGATCCCGGCCAGGCGCAGGTGCTGGTGCAGGAGGTCGTCATGCCCGTGCTGACGGCGCACTCCGACGAACTGCTCGACATCCAGGCCCTCGCCTACGCGTCGGCCCTGGGCAAGGACGATCTGCAGGCGATCGGGACGTTCTACGCCTCGCCGGCCGGTCGCCGCTTGGCCGCGTCCCAACCTCAGCTCGCCCAGGCCCAGATGACGGGCATGTCGCAATGGATGCCGTCGGTGATGCCCGACATGCAGACCAAGCTCGTCCAGGCCATCCAGACCCACGGTTGGGGGCCGGGCGGCAAGCCGAAGGCCCACTAGGGCGCCGAGCCCAGGTGCCGACACGGATCGGCTCCGGAGCCGCTCGGCCGATGCGTGATGGTCGCCGATGCCCGCGGACCCGATGACGGTCGGACCGAGAGCCCTGAGCGAGGGCATCGCCGCCGCGTACGATGGGCAAGCGTCATCCGCCGGTGTCGCATGTCCGGCATCGGCGGGCGAGCATGAGCTTGGCGGGCGACGGGCTCGCGGTTCGAGAAACGCTGCCCGCCCGTGAGGCCGGGGCCGTTCGCGGCGGCGGCGCTCGGACCGGAAGCATCGTCGACGGCCGATCCCGGCAGGCCGGATGCGGCGTGCAGGGGGGCCGCGATCGAAAAGCCGAAGCGGCCTCTGTGCTGATTGCCGGGGCGGATCAGGTCCGGGGTTCGCCCGCGGCATCCTTGCGGGCGGTACGAGCCATGGCGATCAGTTCCAGAGCGGTGACCTGACGCAACGGCAGAAGCGCGGATCGTTCGGAGGGGCCGACATCGGAATGGCCGGATGGGGTCGTGACCGACCAGCCGGCCCAGAAGCGCCTGATGCGCCCTGCCTTCGTGGACGTCGGATCTGCCATGCCGGCCTCTCGTGCAAATCACCCGAGAGGACGCTAGCGAACACTGTGGTCAGGAAACAGTCTTGACGGGATGGAAAGTGCTGCGTCGCGCCGGGCAGGTCGGCGACTGGGCCTTCCCTGCCGCGCCCCATATCGAATACTTTAACTTTTGATACCAATTCACGGTCGGCGGCGCTTGTTCTCCCCATCGACTAGGGCCTGTCGTCGCCTGAACGGATTGGCCTGTTTTCGCGTTTCCGTCTGGCGGCATCGGAACGGGGCCAAGTGGCGGGCCATTCCCGAGGACCCGGGTCCGTGGTGGCGGGCGGCGCAGATCTTCCTCCGCTGGTCCCGTGCCAGCGGCTGCTCGGCGTGCCCAAGTGGGTCGTCGGCGACCGCGGCTACAGCAGCCGCGCCTTGGCGCCCGCACATCCTGGACAAGGGCGCACGGCCAGCGATCCCGCCCCAGCGCCACGAGGCGCCCGTCGCCTGCCCGGACTGGATCCACGACAACCGCAACCAGGTCGAGCGCCTCTGGGCCAGGCTTGAGGAATGGCGCGCCATCGCGACCCGATACGAGAAGACCGCCGTCAGCTTCATCGGCGTGCTCCGCCTCGCCGCTGCCATCGACTGGCTCAAGCGATGACAAACCCCCACGGGGCCGAAGTACCTGCACGTAGACGGTGATCCCCGGAGAGGACCACACGGGTGGTCGATTTGATCCCAGCGTCCGTCAAAGTTAGGTGTCGGTGGCCGTAGATCGATAGGCAGCCGTGACGGTAAGCTGACAGGCGGGAATGTCGATGCTTGCCACGGCGCCCAGGTCGATGACCCGCTGGAGGGCGTGGTTGTGGATCTGTTCGTCCAAGCTCGCAGCCCGGGGGTAGAAGCGCCGAGCCTCCACGAGGGAGCCGTAGGTGTCGCGGAGGGGGGATAGTTCCCGTCCCCACGGAAACCGAGGAGACGAAGCGGGAGGTACTTCCCCTGATCCAGAAGGGGGTTACGCCGAGGGCATCTCGTGCGGCTTTGGCCGTGATGGGATGAAACTCAGTGCCTGAGTCCACAGGTTCCTTGCGGCTCCTGGAGATGTGCTCCGGCGCCTCAATGGCTTCAGTTGTGGATTTATGGGTGTGCTGATACTTCAGGCGCCGTCCGCCGAAGGAGGCTTGAGTGCCAATTAATCCACGCGAGTTCGCACACACGCTCTACGGCCAGTGTGCGGAAGACTTGTTTCTTATACAGAATTTTTTCGGAGATAGGCAGGATGGATACTACGTCGATGTAGGGGCGCATCATCCTTACAGGTTTTCCAACACAGCACTGCTTCACGAGCGCGGGTGGCGAGGGCTGAACATCGACGTAGATCAGCGGGCTATTGATGCTTTCAACGAAGTCAGACCGAACGACACCAACATTTTATGCGGCGTAGCAGGGGAGGCCGGAGAGCTGACACTCCACTTGTTCAACGAAGGGGCGGTGAACACCCTCTCCGCCTCGGTCGCGGAGGAATACCGGCAACTCCCTGGACGTGTCGTTATCGAGGAACGCAAAGTGGAAGTTCAGCCACTCTCCGTACTCCTTTCACGACACGTCCCGACCGGCCAGAAAATTGACCTGATGAGTGTGGATGTGGAGGGGCTCGACGAAGAAGTGCTGCGCTCAAACGACTGGTCTAAGTTTCGACCCAGGGTTCTTTGTGTAGAAATACACGGTGCCAATATGTACAACATACACGAGCAGCCGATCACTCTCTATCTCAAAGAGCAGGGATATCGTCCTCACACCGTTCTCACAATTACATCGATCTTTCACTTAACGGATTAATACATTCATGCCGGGACAGCTACGTTAGCCCGCCGATAGAACGTAATCCGCCACTTGCCTTCCGCGTCAGAGATGATGCGGAAGGTGTCCCCAGGGTGCGTCGTGATGTTGGCCGCGCCTGGGTACTTCAGGTAATCGTTGTGGGTTGGAACGAGCGCGGTGGTTACCAGCACGTCGAGCTTGCGGTCGGGGCCTGCCGTCGCCTGAGCCGATTGGCCTGGTTCGCGTTTTCGTCTCTCCGACGCGGGAGGGACGATGCTGAGCGACGCGCAATGGTCTGAACTGGAGCCGCTGGTCGAGGTCTGCCGGCCCAAGGCCGAGACGCCGCCGCGCGATCTGCAACGCACTCTCTCGGCGATCCTCTGGCGGCATCGGAATGGGGCCAAGTGGCGGGCCATTCCCGAGGATCCGGGTCCCTCGCCACGGCAGGACGCCCGGGCGAGGCGGCGGCCATCGACGGCACCAACCTGAGGACGCGGCATGGCATCGGCGGCCTGCGGCGACGGCTTCGACGAGGGATGCCACCCGATCGGGTGGTGCCGTGCCAAGCTGCAGCCGGTCCACGGTTCTCCACCCGCCACGGGAAGACCGCCCGCGACGACGCCGCGCCCGTCCCGTAACTCAGGTCACGGTCCACGCCGCCTAATGCTTGGCGAGCGCCTTCTGCGGCTTCGGCCTCTCGGTGGAGACGCCCGCGATCAGCTTCATCAGATGCTGCTGGTCGAGGTCCTTCGGCAGCGGCTCGGGGGCCTGCGTCAGCCCCTCGGGCGTGCGCGGCGCGATCGATCCCGTGGTGACGGGATCGGGGATCGCCGAGAGTGCCGCGACCTGGGCCGCCGGCTCGCGCTGGAGACGCATGGCCCAGTGGGCCGCGGTGGAGAGGGCGGCGATCGCCAGGATCGCCTTGATGCCGCTGGTCAGAAAGCGCCGCATGATCGTGGGCCCGAATCTACGCAAAACACACGCGACCGGTTCCCCGGCCCGCCCGCATGATTGCGCGGGAGCGTGAACGAAGCGCTTCGCGGGCACGCGTCCCGATGTTCCGGAACGGTGCAGGAGCGATATGTGGGCCTTGCGCCGTGACCGCGGTTCCTGTTCCCCGCGTTCCCGACACACCTGCAGCGACTCGGCCCACTGAGCCTCACAGGAACGGCACAGAGAACTGGTCCGCACCGCCCCGTCACTGCCGGCCCCGCCGCCACGCAGGCCCGAGAGGGCTCGCGAAACCGTCGGGCGCCTCGGCCGCGGGGACCGCCGGTGTAGGCGGCGCGGCCGGCCGCGGCAACCGCCCGGATGGCCGCACCGCGCTCGGCTCAGCGCAAGGAGCCGCAGAACCGCTGGATGCGCCGGCAGGCCTCCTCCAGCGCCGCGTTCGAAGTAGCGTAGGAGATGCGCAGGTTCGGCCCCAGGCCGAAGGCGGAGCCGTGCACGGCCGCCACGCCCTCGGCGTCCAGCAGTTCGGTGACGAAGTCCTGGTCGGTCTCGATCCTCTTGCCCGAGTCTGTGGTCCTGCCGATCAGCCCGGCGCAGGACGGGTAGACGTAGAACGCCCCTTCCGGACTCGGGCAGGTCAGTCCGCTCGCTTGGTTAAGCATCGACACGACGAGGTCGCGCCGGGCCTCGAACGCCGCGCGGAAGCGGGCGAGATGCTCCTGCGTGCCGTCGAGCGCCTCCACCGCCGCCCATTGCGAGATCGAGGTCGCGCCGGACGTCTGCTGGCCCTGGACGAAGTCCATCGCCTTGATCAGCGGCTCCGGGCCCGCCGCGTAGCCGATGCGCCAGCCGGTCATGGCGTAGGCCTTCGAGACGCCGTTCATGGTGAGCGTGCGCTCATAGAGCCCCGGCTCGACCTGGGCCGGGGTGACGAAGGCGAAGTCGCCATAGACGAGGTGCTCGTACATGTCGTCGGTGAGCACCCAGACCTGGGGATGACGCATGAGCACGTCGGTGATCTGTTTCAGCTCGTCGTGGGAGTACGCGGCCCCCGAGGGGTTCGAGGGCGAGTTCAGGAGGATCCACTTGGTCTTCGGCGTGATCACCCGCTCCAGTTCCTCGGGCTGGAGCTTGAAGGCGTGCGCCATGGTGGTGTCGGCGAAGACCGGCGTGCCGCCGCACAGGGTCACGATCTCCGGATACGACACCCAGTAGGGTCGCGGGATCACCACCTCGTCGCCGGGGTTCAGGGTCGCGAGCAGCGCGTTGTAGATCACGTGCTTGCCGCCCGTGCCGACGATGGTCTGCGAGACTTTGTAATCGAGTCCGTTCTCGCGCTTGAACTTCCTGACGATGGCCTCGCGCAAGGGGACGATGCCGGAGACGGGCGTGTACTTGGTCTCGCCGCGGCGGATCGCGTCGATCGCCGCCTCCTTGATATGGTCGGGCGTGTCGAAATCGGGCTCGCCCACCGAGAGGGAGATCACGTCCCGGCCCCCGGCCTTCAGCTCGCGGGCCTTCTGCGTCATCGCGATGGTGGCGGACGGTTTCACGCGCGACAGCGCGTCGGCCAGGAAGCCCATAAGTTACTCCGATGCTCGGCGGCCGGCCCCACTACCGTATGCAGGGAGGCCCGGGGCGGGGCGGACCCTAGGCGGGGGTTTTCGGGTGGGCAAGGTGGGGGGAGCCGACACGCGGGTCGGGTTGAAACGCGACCTCGGCGTGCCTGCCGCAATCGAGCGTGAGGCCCGCGTCGCGCCGACCAGCATGCGGCGAGAAGATCCTGCGTCCGCCCTCCCAGGCGCCCGGAGCCGCGCGACCGCCGTTGCTCAAAGCCGAACCGGGTTTGGTGTCCAATCCGCCGTCATCGTCCGCGCTAAAACTGCAACACCGTATCGGACGAGACCGCAAGGGCGTGGACTGCCTGCTCCTCCTTGACAGTGAAGCATACCTTGGTATCACATTGGCACACAGCTGGAAAAATTCACTGCCATGGGGTCATGATCGCTATGAATGCGGCGTGACCGCTCATATTTCTATTCAAACGAATGGCTTTCAGGTATATAAATGACTGAATCCAAGCATATCGATAACTTCCACATAAACAATAATCTTTTAGAAATCATCAGCAGTCAGTCTGATCGATATGCTCCCATGATCGGCGAGATAAAGCACATCTCTGCCGATGCCTTCAGCGAAATTTCCATATCTACGGACGATGACAGTCTTGACCCGCAGTGGCGTCAGGGATTTTTCACTTGGCTGGACGCACTGTCGATCTGCGCAGCATTGAAGCTACGCAATCCCAAGAACTACGTTGAAATCGGCTCGGGAAATTCCACGCGATTTGCACGCTGGTGCATTCGAAAATACAATCTCAGAACGCAAATCATCAGCATCGATCCCGAGCCCCGCAGGGATATATCACTGATATCGGATCAGGTTCACATCACTCCTGTCCAGCACGCGCCGATAAAGATTTTCGAGGATATGGAAGAATCGGATATTCTATTCTATGACGGATCTCATGACTTGGGACCGTTCACGGATATGTCCCACATTGCGTATACTGTCATGCCAAACCTACCGAAAGGCGTCATGATAGCCATGCATGATACCTATCTACCTTTCTTGGCGCAGAACATGGAAGACTATTTGCTCGGCGCAATACTAACTGGCGGAAATCGGTACAAGATCGATTTCCCAGCGCATTACGTGGCGTCCGTCAACGAGGCCATGCGCGCAGACCTTCTTAAGGTGCTACAATCGAACCGAGGCCAAGATGTAAAAGCCAATCATTACAGTGTTTTTGAACAGCATGGCAAGAACTTGCACACAGACATGCATGGCTGCACTTTCTTCATGTCGTGATTCAAGCAGTGCTTAGACACCAGACTGCGAGATAGCATTTAGACGCTGTTATGGACTGCTGGTGAGTTGAGGTGCCTGTTTGAGCATGAGGCAGACGAAGGCGACGATGTGGAGATCTGCGAGCGTACTGGGATAGCGCTCGTAATCCCTGACGAGGCCGCTCTCGCACCACCCCGCGTACGAAAGACACCCACCCCGCCCCGGATGCCCTCCCCCCGCATCCTGGGCTAGAAGCCCGGCATGGCGGAGATCGAACACGAGCATGTGCATGTCGGGCGCGACGGCTGGCTGTTCCTGACGGCGGGCAGCAACAACGTCGTCGGGCAGTTCAGCCGCTCGCCCTTCATGGCGCGGCGGCTCGCCGAGTGGAAGCGCCTCCTCGTCGCCCGCACCCGCCGGGGCCGGGCGCTGGGCACGGGCTACCTGCACGTGATCGTGCCGGAAAAGCTCACGGTCTACGACCACAAGCTCGACGGCTTACGCGTCGCGGTGCGATTGTCGCCCGCCACGCGCCTGCGCCGGAGCCTGTTCTGGCACCGGGCGGCGCGGCGGGCCTGCCTCGACCTCGTCGGCGCCTTCCGCGAGCAGCGCGACGCGCAGGACCTGTTCTACCGCACCGACAGCCACTGGAACTTCTTCGGGTGCCAGCTGGCCTACCGCACGATCTGCGCGGCGGTCGGCGCACGGCCCTGCGCGGATTTCGAGGCGCGCTCGCATTCCGACATCGCGCGCACCGGCGACCTCGGCGAAAAGCTCGATCCGCCGGTGTCGGAGGTCACCCCGGTCTACGCGCTGCAGCGGGACGCGGTGCGGGCCTATGCCAGCCCGATCGTGCGCGCCCGCGAGGCGGCGGGCGAGGCCCATAAGCTCCACGTCGGCGCGCACGTGATCTACCGCAACGAGAGCGAGGCGGCGGACCCGCGCCGCATCGTGCTCTTCGGCGATTCCTACGCGCATTTCGCGCCAATCATGCTGACCATCATGCTCGCCGAGACGTTTCGCGAAGTGCACTTCATCTGGTCGTCGGCGATCGACTGGGGCTACGTGGCGCGCACCAAACCCGATTGGGTGATCGCGCAGGTGGCCGAGCGCTTCCTGTTCCGGGTGCCCGACGACGCGTTCGACCTCGACCGGTACGCCGCCGAGCGGTTCGGGGCGGAGCTGGCTGGTGCCCCGGTGTGATCCGGGCGCGCGCTTCCTTCGGGCTGCAGCCTGTACGAGTCCGGAGCCGTCCCCCCCTCATCCTGAGGTGCCGCGCAGCGGCCTCGAAGGAGGGCTCCAGGAATGATGGTGACTTCCGGAGGCTTCCTTCGAGGCCTGCGCTCCGCTCCGGCACCTCAGGATGAGGGCGAGGGTTGAGAGCGACGCCGACGGCTCGCACGCGAGACGGGCCATCCCCATCTCTCACCCATGATCCCGCTCTCGATCCTCGACCTCTCCTTCGTGAATGCCGGCGCGACCCCGGCGCAGGCATTGCACGACTCGCTCGCTCTCGCGCGCCACGCCGATCCCCTCGGCTACACCCGCTACTGGCTCTCCGAGCACCACGCGCTGCCCTCCGTCGCCAGCCCCGCGCCGGAGATCATGATCGGGCAGATCGCTGCCGCGACCCGCACCCTTCGGGTCGGCTCCGGCGGCATCATGCTGCCCAACCACGCCCCCCTGCTGGTGGCCGAGCGCTTCAAGACTCTCGAAGCGCTGTTCCCCGGCCGGATCGACCTCGGCCTCGGGCGGGCGCCGGGCACCGACGGTCTCACCGCCCAGGCCCTGCGCCGCCGCGACGGGCCCCAGGGTGGCGACGACTTCCTGGAGCGCCTGCGCGAGCTGCTGCTCTGGGACGCGAACGCCTTCCCCGAGGGCCACCCCTTCGGCCGGATCGCGGTGATGCCGTCGGGCGTGCCCCTGCCCCCGATCTTCCTGCTGGGCTCGTCGGACTACAGCGCGCAGCTCTCAGGAAGAATGGGATTGGGCTTCGCCTTCGCCCAGCATTTCGGCTCGGCCGACGCCGCGCAGGCGATGCTGGCCTATCGCGGGCTCTGGCAATCCTCAGGCCGGCGCGAGGCCCCGCACGCGATCCTGGCGGTGGCGGCAATCTGCGCCGAGACGGACGCTGAGGCCGAGCGCCTCGCCATGAGCTCGGAGCTCGCCACGCTGCGGCGCGAGCGCGGCGAGTACGTCGCGCTCCCGAGCCTGGAGGAGGCGGAACGCTATCCCTATACGGACGCGGAGCGCGCCCGCATCCGCCGGGGCCGCGCCCGGCTGCATGTCGGCTCCCCGGCGACGCTGGCCATCACGTTCGAGCGCCTCGCGACGGAGACGCAGGCCGACGAGATCATGATTTTTTCCGCCATCCACGATCAGGCGGCGCGGCGGCACTCCTACAGTTTGATCGCCGAGACGTGGGGCTTGGCGGCGGGCGTGGACCGGGCGGCCTGATCGGCGGCGGCCGTCGCGGGCCGCGGACGACGTGGGACGGTGTGGGACAGGTGGGACGGGCGTCCCATTGTCCGTTCTATCGGACGAAGTCGGGTCTCGACGCCTCATCGGGCGGGCCTCGGACGCATCCCCTCCGGCCGGGACGAGCCGAAACACGGTCGATCGCGTCGAGGTGCGGCACCCCTCCCCTCGAGGTTTGCGGAGGGAGGCTTCGAGGGGCCGACGGCGTGCGGCGCCGTCGGCCCGGTGGTCAGATCCCCCCGAAGATCCGGCGCAGGCGCGACAGGAACCCGCCCTCGGGGCCGGGGGTGCCCTGGCGGCTGACGGGCTCGGGCGCGTGGGCGTGCGCCGCCTGGATCAGGCCGAGCGCGGCCGTGTCCGTGGTCTCGCGATCGATCAGGATCAGGCTGCCGGTGTCGCGGTTGTCGCCGTAGGCGTCCACCGCCACCTCGCGGTCGAGGGCGAGTTCCACGTCGCCGATGTCGTTGACGGTGAGGCTCGTCGTCGCCTCGGGCCTCCCCGTCTCGGGGTCGATGCGGGTGCGGATGGTCTTCACCACGGCGTTGGTGGTCACGGTGCCGACCTTGGCCCAGAGGCTGGCGCCGGGCTTCAGCTCGGTCTCCGCGGCCCAGAACAGGCGCACGTCGAGGGTGTCGGTGACGATCGGGGGCCGGTCGGCGGTGGCGATGACGGCGCCGCGCGAGGCATCGACCTCGTCGGCGAGCACGAGGGTGACCGACTGGCCCTCGCCCGCGCGGGGGAGGTCGCCGTCGGCCCCGACGATGCGGGCGACGGTGGAGGTCTTGCCCGAGGGCGCGATCGTGACCGCGTCGCCCGGGGCCACCGAGCCCGAGGCGATCAGCCCGGAGAAACCGCGGAAATCGGAGTTCGGACGGTTCACCCACTGCACGGGCAGTCGGAAGGGGGCCCTGCTCTCCTCCGACTTCACCGGCACCTCTTCGAGGTAGGCCAGCAGCGGCACGCCGTCGTACCAGGGAACCGCGGTGCCCGGCAGCACGACGTTGTCGCCGTTCTTGGCCGAGAGCGGGATCGCCCGGACCTCCGTGAAGTGGAGCGGCGCGGCGAACTCGGCGAACGCCCCGGTCAGTTCCTCGAAGCGGCCCTGCGACCAGCCCACGAGGTCCATCTTGTTGATCGCGAGCACCACGCGGCGGATGCCGAGGAGCGACACCAGCAGGGCGTGGCGCCGGGACTGGCGGGTCAGGCCCTGGCGGGCATCCACCAGGATCACCGCCACGTCGGCGGTCGAGGCGCCGGTGGCCATGTTGCGGGTGTACTGCTCGTGGCCGGGGGTGTCGGCGACGATGAACGAGCGCTTGTCGGTGGAGAAGAAGCGGTAGGCGACGTCGATGGTGATGCCCTGCTCGCGCTCGGCCTGGAGGCCGTCGACGAGGAGCGCCAGATCGATCTCGGCCCCTTGCGTGCCGTGCTTGCGCGAGTCGCGCTGGAGCGCGGTCACCTGATCGTCGAAGATCTGCTTGGTGTCGTGCAGCAGCCGCCCGATCAGGGTGGACTTGCCGTCGTCCACCGAGCCGCAGGTGATGAAGCGCAGCACCTCCTTGCTCTGGTGCGTGCGCAGGAAGGCGTCGTAGCCGAAGGTCTCCGGGGACGGATGGATCGTCATCAGAAATAGCCCTCCTGCTTCTTGCGCTCCATGGCGCCCGCGCCGTCCTTGTCGATGACCCGGCCCTGGCGCTCCGAGGTGCGGGCGGCCAGCGTCTCGCCGATGATCTCGGGGAGCGTCGCGGCCGGGCTCTCGACCGCGCCGGTGAGCGGGTAGTCGCCGAGCGTGCGGAAGCGGACCTGCCTCGATTGTGGGCTCTCGCCGGGCTCCAGCGGCAGGCGCTCGTCGTCCACCATGATGATCTGGCCGTCGCGCACCACGGTCGGCCGCTCGGCCGCGAAGTAGAGCGGCACGATCGGAATGTTTTCCTGCTCGATGTAGAGCCAGATGTCGAGCTCGGTCCAGTTCGAGAGCGGGAACACGCGGAAGGATTCTCCGCGCCGCTTCTTGAAGTTGTACAGGTGCCACGGCTCGGCGCGCTGGCGCTTGGGGTCCCAGCGGTGCTGCGCGTTGCGCAACGAGACGATGCGCTCCTTGGCGCGGCTCGCCTCCTCGTCGCGGCGTGCGCCGCCGAAGGCCGCGTCGAACTTGTGCGTGTCCAGTGCCTGCCGAAGGGCCTGCGGCTTCATCACGTCGGTGTGGACCTCGGAGCCGTGGCTCACCGGCCCGACGC
>Ga0182229_1000341_pt1 | contig 12285 bp, 10 predicted proteins | sample G6R1MG_32_FD_129663 | JGI IMG/M metagenome (GOLD analysis project Ga0182229, IMG submission 129663) | Miscanthus phyllosphere microbial communities from Michigan, USA - G6R4_MAIN_07NOV2016_LD1 MG | ecosystem: Host-associated > Plants > Phyllosphere > Phylloplane/Leaf | place: USA: Michigan...
CTCGTACGCGAAGCACACAGAGTCGATTCGGTTTATCATCACCCGCCTGGCCCTGACAAGTCTGCTGGTGCTGCCCTTCACGACGCTGATGCCGGTCTACGCCAAAGACATTTTTCACGGAACGGCCTCGACCTTCGGCCTGATTGACAGTGCGATTGGCCTGGGCGCGTTTATTGGGGCGCTGTATCTGGCTTCGCTTAAGCCGACGACGAACCTGAACAACGTCCTGGCGATCAACACCTTTATCTTCGGCTCCGGTCTGATTCTGTTTTCCCACACGGGCTGGTACCCGCTGGCACTCGCGCTGCTGGCCGTCGGTGCGTTCGGAATGATGTCGCAGGTAACCATCACCAACACGCTGTTACAAACGCAGTCGGACCCGATCATGCGGGGGCGCGTGATCAGTCTCTTTGTCATGGCCAATGCCGGGATGCAGCCGATTGGCAGTCTGCTGGCGGGCGTCGTGTCGCAGCACATTGGTGTACAGAATACCGTCATGCTTCAAGGGCTGCTGGCGCTGGGGATCGGGGCCTTCCATGTCCACCATCTCCGCGCAGCCCGTCGACCCAAACCGGTTATTCAGCCGGCCCCGGTCGCCGTGCAGGAAGCCACGCTGACGGTCTAGACAGCGCGTGTAATTTGCAGGCGCTACCTACTCCGGCTTGTTAGGAGTCCATATCCGCAACCAACGCTGGTTCGAACAACGCGCCGATTCGCCGGTTAAACCGCAGGACCTTACCCGGCGAATCCCGCGACGAACCATGACCAAACTGATTGCGATTGAAGAGCATTTTTTGACGAGCGAGATTCGGTCAGCCTGGGCCACGTCTGCCATCGGTCAGGAAGGAACTGATCGACTGGATCAGGGCATTATCGACGAACGGCTGGCAGACCTCGGCGCGCAACGGCTGGCGCTAATGGACGAAGCGGGCGTCGACGTGCAGGTGCTGTCGGTAACGACGCCCGCCCTGCATAACCTCGAACCCGATCAAAGTGTGCTGCTGGCCCGGCAGACCAACGATTTTGTGGCCGCAACGATCGCGCAGCACCCCACGCGCTTCCAAGGGTTTGCTACGCTGCCTACGGCTTCGCCAACTCACGTAGCAGCTGAACTGGAACGGAGTGTAAACCAGCTCGGCCTGGTAGGTGCCATGCTGTGCGGGCGGACCCGCGAGAAGAACCTGGATCACCCCGACTTCCTGCCTCTGTTTGAGACAGCCGCCAGGCTGGGCGTACCGGTATTCATTCACCCGCAAATTCCCCAGCGCGCCGTTCGGGATGTGTATTATTCCGGCTTTACCGATACGGTCGACACCGCGTTTGCCACGTTCGGACTGGGCTGGCATTACGAAGCCGGCATTCAGTTTGTCCGGCTGATTGTAGCCGGCGTTTTTGATAAATTCCCCACGCTTCAGCTGATTCTCGGTCATTGGGGTGAGGTCGTTCTTTTCTACCTGGAACGAATGAACGCGCTCGGAACCATCGCAGGCCTGCAACGACCCATCGCCGATTATTTCCGGCAGAACCTGTACGTCACGGCCAGCGGCATGTGGAGCCAGGCCTATTTGCAGCGTTCACTGGAGATTGTCGGCCCGGAGCGGATTCTCTTCTCGACTGATTATCCGTACCAGTACCGACCCGGTCGACAAGCCCGTTCGTTTCTGGAACAGGCGACCCTTTCCGACGAACAAAAGGAATTATTTGCGCATGGTAACTGGGAACGGCTTACGCAGCGAACGCACCCCCAAGCGAACTAATCAGGCTGCGTCGAGCGGCTTACAGTCCCCATTGCCGAATGCTTTCTTCGGCATAACCCGCGCTGGAACTCATGCCTTTACCGCCGATGCCGGTGATGATACGGATGTTCGGCGTAACATCGTATTCGAAGATCTCATCGGGTGTCTGACTGTAAAAGCCAGCCCACGTCTTACGAACCGTCAGCGGAAATGTGGCAATCCGCCGGGCTTCGGTCAGCATCAGGTTGTTGATGTAGTCCTGCGTATGGTAGCCAAGGTCTTCCTGCGCCGTGGCGGCTGCGTATTCGTGTGAGTCGCCGACGATAATCGAGCCATCCGTCGCCTGCTTGAACAGAATATGGATACCCCATTTTTGCAACTCGGCGAGTTCGGGGGAAACGGGCGTCAGCTGCTGGTATGACGGACATTCCTGGAAGGCTTCGTAGCGACGAATCGTCAGGCCCGTCAGGATATTGCCGGGCAACGAAAGGCCGGCAACGGGTTCGGCCAGTAACATTTGAAGCTTACTGACGACCAGGCCAGCCTGTGCCAGCACCTCGGGAAACAGCAGCCGTACCTCGTGACCACCGCACACCAACACCCGACCCGCGTCGATGACCTGCCCGTTCGCCAGCGTCACCCGCACCTGATCACCGATTGGTTCACAGCCGATGACGACGGAGCCGGGCCGGTAGTCGACAGAAAGGTTTGCCTGTACAAAGCCGATCAGTCGGTGAATCATTTGCTCCGGCTCAACGCTCAGCTCGTCGGGGAAGAACAGGCCACCGTAGACATAGTCGGCGCGCAGGGTTGGCCACTTCGCCAGCACCTGTTCTTTCGACAGCAGCTCGCTCCGGTAGCCGATGCGGCTGTAACGGTCATGCAGTTCGTTGGCCACCTGCCATTCGCTCGCTTCCGATGCTACGTAAACCGTCCCGTTCTGCCGGATGGTAATGTCAGTCTTCTGCTGAATCTCGCGGTATAGTTCCAGACTCCGCCGGCCGTAGTCGAACCACCGCCCCGCCAATCCCGACGGCACGACCTGACCGAAATTCCGGACGGTAGCCCCAACCGGATAGCGGTCTTTTTCCAGCAGCAGCACCCGTTTTCCAGCTTTAGCTGCGTGGTACGCATGGAACGTACCGAGGACTCCGGCACCAATAACTAGCAGATCGTAAGCAGGCATAAATTCGGGAAACGATACTTGGGACTTGGTATTCGGTTTTCGGTATTCAGTTTACGGCCTGGGCTACAGAAGTGCGGGCAGTTCCCGTAGTGAACCGAGCAGTTTGTCGTGTGGGTAGGCTTCGAGTTGTGCGCGGGTATGGGTGCCGTTGGTCAGTCCGAGGTTCAGGACGACACCGGCCGCCTGCCCCGACAACAGATCGGAGGGCGTATCGCCAATATTAACGACCTGCTTCGGATCGGTTACGTTCAGCAACCGCATGGCGCGCTGAATCATCAACGGCTGCGGACGCCCCTGCGCTACCTCATCACTGGCAATCGACAGTTGAATCAGGCTGTCGGCCGTACCGATCCGCTGTTCGTTGAGCCCAGCGAGCCAGCCCAGCTTTTCCAGGATAATGTCGGTCACGACGCGGTAAAAACCCGTTGTCAGGGCGATTTTGATACCGCGCTCGTGCAGGGTTGTAAATGTGTCCAGACAGCCTTCCGTGGGCGTTGCGCCCTGACTCCGGTAGTGGGCTTCCAGTACATCCCGGAATACGTCGTACGACACGTCGACGTGGGTGGGCACTTCCGGACTATCAGCGCCCAGTTGTTCTTTCCAGAGCGTCTCGAACACGTGCCGTTTCGACAGGCCCTGCATGGCCAGAATCCGTTCGTCGGAGACAGTCAGGCCGGTTTGGGCAGCCGCTTCGGCAAAACATCGTTCAACTTCGTGGTGATCGGTAACGGTCGTACCGGCCATGTCGAAAACAACCAGTTGAATAGTGCGCATGTAGTCAGCATTCGTTTATAGCCGACAAAGCAACGGAAAGATCGGTTACGATGCCGGCATAGCGTGTTAAGAAATCAAAAAGAGTGGTCGCCGGGCGGTAGGGTTTCACTTCGTCCGGACCACGGTCATCTGCCGAAGCAGTTCCTGCCGTTTCGCTTCCGATATGTCCAGCGGTTTAGCGTGCGCAGTCATGTACAGATGGTGCTGTTCAAGCCGCTCCATATGGTCGAGATTGATCAGCAGTGACCGCGACAGGCGGTAGAAATTGGGCGTCGTCAGATACTGTTCGAGCCGACCCAGGGAAATGCTGGTGAAGTACGGCTTTTCCTGGTCGTGCAGGTAGACGTTGGCGTGAGCGCCAGCCGCCATAACGTACAGAATCTTGGCGGGATCGATCTTCCGGTAGCCTTTCACAACCGGTAACAGCAGGGGTGGTTCACTGGCAGACCGCAGGCTTTGTCGCGTCTGAAAGCGTTCGTAGGCCGCTTCGATCTGCGTCACCAGTTCCGTTGGCTCAACCGGCTTTAGCAGATACGCGACCGGCTGCGTGTCTTTCGTCGCCTGGTAGGTTTGCAGTTCCGAATGAGCCGTCAGATACACGATGGGAATTGGATAGTGGGTTGTGATTTCGCGGGCTATGGTTATCCCGTCGGTAGTCGACTGATCGAGATGCACATCAACGATAGCCAGGTCGGGTAACTGCTTTTGTAACACCCGTTGCACCTGATCGTACGTTCGTGCCACGGCCAGCACCTGATGGCCGGCGATTTCCAGCGTTTCCCGCATGGCCATTGCCGTAATGGCCTCGTCTTCAATGATCAGTATCGTCATTTTATCACTAGGTTAGTCAATGGGAAATTCCAGCACAACTACGCATCCCTGCTCCGACAGCAACTGACAGGTACCATCCAACTGCTCCGTCAACGATTGAATCAACTGAATCCCGAATGAGCGCCGGGACAGCACCTCTGCAGCACCAAACGCAGCGAATACCGACTCATCCGCTGCACCAGACAAATGGCCCAGTCCGGGACCATTATCGTGGATGCGGATGTGAACCCGGTGGTTGTGCTGTCGGCAGTCGAGTTGCAGGGCGGGTTTATCTGCATGGGGAAAGGCGTGCTTGCAGGCATTGGTCAGCACCTCGTTGAGAATCAGGCCCACGGGCATGGCCCGCTCTGCCGACAAGGTGAGCGGGGCCACGTTGATCGTCGGTTGCAGTTGCCGGAACCCGTACGCACCCAACACGCCAATCGTCAGTTGCCGGATAAAGTCGGGCATGTCGACGCGGGCCAGTTGATCACCGTCGTACAGTCGCTGGTGCAGAATCGCCATCGCCTGCACGCGCAATCTACTTTCCTCCACTGCCTGCTTTGCCGTCTGATCGGTCAGCCGGTTGGCCTGCATCAGGAGCAGGCTTGCCACAACCTGCATGTTATTTTTAACCCGGTGATTCTGCTCTTTTACCAGTTCTTCGTTGCGCCGGCTGATGCGTTTGTTCTTGCGGGCCAGCCAGAAAAATCCCCCGCCCACCCCAATCGCCAGCACCAGCAGGGCCGATGTTAGCCCTGTCAGTTTACGCTGTGTCTGCCAGTTCCTGGTTTGCAGCGTCAGCTGACTGTTTTTGGCGCGGATCTCGGTCTCTCGTTTCTGCGTTTCGTACTCGATGTGCAACCGGGCAATAGCGGCCTCCCGGTCCGACAGCATCTCGGTTCGCTCCAATTGATGCGCGGCCTGTTGATGGACAAACGCCTGCTTCCATTGCCCGGTAGCCCGATAATACCGGATAAATTCGTTTTCCAGCCCCAGGATGGTGTCGTAGTCATCGAACTGATCGGCGCTATACATTGCCCGGGCAGCGCGCAGGAGATCGAAAGCCCGTTGCGACTGGCCGGCTGTCAGATACGCCGTGGCGAGGTGCAGCATCACGTTCGGCACCAACCGATCCCGGCGGATCAGGCGGGTCAGGCGCAGGGCTTCGGTCAGGTACGGGATGGCCCGCCGGTCGCGCACTTTCGTAAACAGCGTTCCCAGTTCGAGCCAGGTTTCGGCCATGCCCAGCGTATCGTTTAGCGCCCGGAAGATGGGCATCTTGCGCTGGTAATAGGTTTCGATACTGTCATAATGACTAGCCAAACCGGGTAGGTGCTGTTCCCAGATCGCTTCGTTCACGCGCCCGACAACCCCGTAGGCCAGCACCAGTGCACGCGGCTGATGGGTACGCTGCGCAACCGACAACGCCAACCGGGCGTACCGCAACGCGTCGGCCTGACGCCCCAATCGGCTTTCGTTTTCACTGAGTCGTACGTAGATGCGCGACAGGTCGGCGGACGGGCCAGGCGGTTCGAGCAGCCGGAGCGCGCGCAGAAAATACCCCTGTGATGTTTTGTAATCGCCGGCAAAGATGTAGGTGCGGCCGTACTGGTAGTACGCTTCGGCCAGCCCGACCGGGTTGTGTTGCGCCGTGGCCTGCCGCTCCAGCGCTTGCGCCTTCGCCAGTCGCTCCGCATTGACCCGCAGGTGAACCGGCACCTGCCCGGTGCTTTGTGCTGAAGCCAGTAGCCAGGCCAGCAGCAATCCTGTATAGACAGCCGGGCGATTCATGGTCAACGATGTGGAGTAGTCTACAAAACTAGTGACTATCAACGGTTTCCCTCTGCCCCGTTCAAGAGAAAAATCGGCCTGCTGACGAGAAAAATACTTGGTTTGACTACAACTCGGTTGACAGAAACCGAAACTTTGGTCTGCTTTGATTCAGTAATAAGGCCGGTAATTGGCTGTTTCCGATCGCTAGTGGTTGATACCGATCGCTTCTATCCATTCCTTTTGACTCACCGTAGCCCGGCTTCGTTCGTACGGAACGCTGACCGGGCTACGGCTTTTCAGACCGCACAACCCACCGGTTTACCGTGTTGTGCGGTCCTTCCAGCACAATCTTGTACAGGGACGACGGCATGTTCGACACGTCGATAATCGCATGGCGTTGCGCCAGTGGCACCTCGGCCATCCGCTTATACGTATCGGTTCCGCCCGTTTCAGCGGTGTTGGTGGGCGTCACCCAGATGGTCACGTTACCAGCTGGTTCCAGCGCCTGCCAGTCGATGATGAGTCGGTCTTGTGAAAAGATAGCGTCCGGCTGCGCAACCGATACAGGCCCAAGCAGTGGTACACCATCCACTTCGCGCTGTACGTTGGTCGGGAGCGGCACCCCCAGAAAGCGGGCCATCGTCGGCATCAGGTCGACGATGCCGGGCTGATCGTAGCGCGCGTAGGCATTGGGGGTTGTCAGGTTACTCACCAGCCACGTAGCCCGCTGCCGTGCCGACTGCCCGCCGTGGTTTTTACCGATCTGTTCGTCGCGTCCGTGATCGGTGGTGATGAGCAGCAGCCAGTCTTCCTTATGCTGTTTCTGCCGCTCCTGTACGACATCCCACAGCCGTCCCATCTGCGCGTCCATCTGCTCAACCGCTTTCCGATACGGGGCACTATCGCCGTACTTGTGGCCCATATCGTCGGTGTATTCCAGGTAGACCCACGACAGATCGGGTGCCTGCTGCCCCAGCGTTCTGACCGCTTCATCGACGACGCGCTCATCGATTCGGTGCATGAAATCACGCGCGGTATCGTGCGGAAACTGGACCGTATCCAGTTCGTAGCCATCAAAGTGATAGTCGGTTTTGACGGCGTTGGTTTGCGGAAGCCCCTCACCGATCAGCTTGGTCCGGTTGTCGAGCCAGCTGGAGAAGATAGCCGTTTTCCGATTCGGAAACTGATCCTTGAATAGGCGAAAAATGGTCGGATAATGGTAGTTGGGTGCCTTGATGCTGTTGTCCCAGACATTGTGTTTGTTCACCCACGTCCCGGTCAACAGGCTGTTATAGCCAACGGCTGAGATGGTCGGTGTCTGCGAGTAGGTTCCCTTGTCGCCCCCGACGTGCATCCGCTGGTACAGTCCGGCTTTCGAAATAGCCCGCAGGTTAGGTACGTTCGCCGTTTCAATCACGTCGGACGGAATCCCATCGACAATAACGAACACGACTTTCTTTACCCGTGCCTGCGCCCATAACGCGGGCATCGTCAGCAGCAACGTACCAAAGAGCAATACGTATTTTTTCATCGTGAGTCAGAAGATGAGGAAGTTTGGTGTAGCCGGTTGTGTAGCCCAGACCCGCTCCGGCGGCCACCGTGGCGCGGCCCGGTCCAGGTCTGGGCTACACATACAGGCTACACATTCCCACAAAAATAGAGTACTACCCCGGTTGCTGCTTGTGACTAAATTATCAAGTCCGCCTGGTATCGATAACACAGCGATAATCGACACCAGCAGCGTCAGTCAGCGTCGCGGGTGCCGCGCAACTTCATAATCAGCCCCGTTTTCAGTTCATGCAACCCGTTTTCCAGTCCGACGGGATAGGTATGCGGGTTGACGAAGCGCCGGACGCCGGGGTGCAATCGCGCTAGCTGATCCTGCACCCGCGCCCGCACCGCGTGAATGTCCGGCAGGCTATACACCAATTTACCCGCGCGGAAGACAGGCACCAGCAGGTCGTCGAACGACTGCGCCATACTGAACCGCCGACGTTTGGTAAAGTCCAGCGGGTCGATCATCGTTACGGTTTTCCCGGCCAGCGCATCGGGATCGCTCTCGTTGACGATCATATCGGCGAGGAAACCGCGCTCATCGCTGTACCGGCGCACCTGCTGAATGCCGGGCGTCGACGTTTTGATCGCCTGCTCCGACAGCTTGATTTTGTAGTCCCACGATCCGTCGGCATTCCGCAGAGCCGCCAGTTTGTAGACGCCCCCCAGCGCGGGCTGATCGTAGGCCGTCACGAGTTTGGTGCCGACGCCCCAGACGGTAATCGTCGCGCCCTGCTGCTTCAGGCTGGCAATGATCGTTTCATCCAGGTCATTGCTGGCCACGATAGCCGTGTCGGTAAAGCCAGCCGCGTCGAGCAGTTTACGCGCTTCGATGCTGAGGTAAGCCAGATCGCCCGAATCGAGCCGGATGCCCGATAGCCGGTGGCCCCGCTCCCGCAGTCGTTTGCCGGCTTCGATGGCGTTACGTACCCCCTGTAGCGTGTCGTATGTATCGACCAGCAGGGTCACGTTGTTGGGCAGTACGTCGGCGTAGGTCTGGAACGCGGCCAGCTCTGAGTCGAACGACATTACCCAGCTATGGGCGTGTGTACCCCGAACCGGAATGTCGTAGTGCTTACCGGCCAGCACGTTTCACGTTGCGTCGCAGCCGCCGATGTACGATGCCCGACTCGCCGTCACCCCACCGTCGATCCCCTGCGCCCGGCGTAGTCCGAATTCCAGCAAGGTGTCCGATTCCGCGACCAACCGCAGTCGGGCCGCCTTCGTCGCAATCAGTGTTTCAAAGTTGATCAGGTTCAGCAGCGGTGTTTCGAGCAGCTGACATTGCAGGATCGGGCCGCGCACCCGAACGAGCGGTTCGTTGGGAAAAACGACCGTTCCCTCAGGAATTGCGTCGATGTCGACGGTCAGCTTCAGATCGGCGAGGTAGTCCAGAAAAGCTACTTCGAACAACGGCTGTCCGTCGGAACCCGTCAGGCTGCGCAGGTAGCGTAAATCCTTTTTGGTAAAGCCAAAATGGCTGACGTAGCCGATAGCGTTCGCTAATCCACAGGCTACGGTGAAGCCCCCTCCGAACGGATTTTTACGGAAATACAGGTTAAAAACCGCTTCCTTTTCGGCCGTTCCTGACTTCCAGTAGCCGTATGCCATGGTGACCTGGTACAGGTCGGTCAGCAAACTAAGCGAGGTATCGTAGAGTTTATTGGTCATGGCGCGAAGGTAGCGACCCGGCCAGTCCTTCAAAATTTTTGCCCTAAAAACAATTCGTTTTGTAACTTGGTCTAATATTTGTGCAGCCGGCTTTACCTGACCACTGTCGCCTGCTTAGTTCTATACGTTTGCGTTCTCCAGCCCGTTATGCAGAAGTTAAGTTTATCCCAATCCCTCCAGCAGAAACTGTCGCCCCAACAGATTCAGTTTATCAAACTGCTGCAAATCCCGACGGCGGAGCTGGACACGCGTATTGAGGAAGAACTCGAAATCAATCCGGCCCTCGAAGAAGGCATGGACGACGACTTTGAGCAGAAGGAGGATGATCCATTTGCCGATGAATTCGACGACGATTACAAGGAGCGCAGCGACGATCTTGACATTGACGGCTACCTGCAACAGGACGATTACGCCGGCTATAAAATGCAGGGCGATGGCAACTATGGCGAGGAAGAACGCGACATGCCGCTGGCAACCTCGTCGAGCCTGCTCGATTCCCTGGTTCAGCAGTTCAGCTACCTGCCCCTGACCGACGATCAGCGCGTAATCGGTACACAGCTCATCGGCAGTATCGAAGCCGATGGGTATATCCGCCGGTCGATGCAGGCGATTGTCAACGACCTGGCGTTCTCGCAGAACGTGTTTACCGATACGGAAGAGATCGAAGAAGTGCTGCACAAGGTACAGACGCTCGACCCGCCGGGTATTGCCGCCCGCTCGCTACAGGAATGCCTGCTGCTGCAACTCAAACGCAGAGACCTCTCCGACCCCGACGTTATCCTGGCAATTCGCATCATCGACGATTTCTTCGAGGAGTTCTCCAAAAAGCACTACGACAAAATTCAGCGTCGGCTGGCGATCAGCGACGAAACACTGAAACGGGTGATCGACATCATCATCCGGCTCAATCCGAAGCCCGGCTCCGTCGACGACAGTTCCGGAACGGCGCAGTTTCTCATCCCCGACTTTATCCTGATCAACAATAGTAACAAGCTCGAACTGTCGCTGAACTCGAAGAATGCGCCCGAACTGCGCATCAGCCGGTCGTTTGCCGACATGCTCGACACCTACGACAAGGGCAACAAGCAGAACAAGGCGCTGAAAGAGACGGTGTCGTTTGTGAAGCAGAAACTCGACGCAGCCAAGTGGTTTATCGACGCTATCAAGCAACGGCAGCAAACGCTGCTTAAGACCATGAACGCCATCGTGCGTTTCCAATATGACTTTTTCCTGACCGGCGAAGAATCGAAGCTGCGGCCCATGATTCTGAAAGACATCGCGCAGATGATCGACATGGACGTGTCGACGGTGTCGCGGGTGGCCAACAGCAAATCGGTGCAGACAGAGTTCGGTATTTATCCGCTCAAATATTTTTTCTCGGAAGGCATTTCGACGGATTCGGGCGAGGATGTCAGCAGCCGGGAAGTAAAAAATATCCTGAAAGACCTGATCGACAACGAGCCGAAACTCAGCCCACTGTCGGACGACAAACTCGAAAAAATACTGAACGACCGGGGCTACAACATCGCGCGCCGGACGGTTGCTAAATACCGCGAGCAGCTGAATATCCCCGTCGCCCGGCTTCGGAAGCAGCTGTAATTTACGGTTTACAGTATTCGGTTTTCGGTTTACGGTTCTCAGCCAGGCGGTAGACACGCTAGACTATCGGCTGGCTTTTCGGGGCATGGCAACGGACTTACCGTGCCTATGCTGTATTTTTGTTAACGGATTTATCCCCCGGTAACGCGTTGCCACAAACGACCGGTACGGGGATGGATTAGCCAGCGACAGCATACCGCAACCAGTAAACCGTAACCCGATTGACTACCCCGCTTGCCCGCTTCCTCTCGGTTGCGTTTCACCCCCTGCTCATGCCGACGTTACTGTTCGGCATTCTTTTGTTTCAGGCACCCTACACGGTTGGTGTCGACGTATTTTCGCCCTCGGTACGGGGCAGTTTACTGATCCTGATCTTTATCGGCACCTTTGCCGTTCCCTCGCTGCTGATTTATTACCTCTTTCGGAGCGGTTACGTACAGTCGCTCTACCTGAATACGCTGGCCGACCGCCGACTCCCTTATTTCCTGACAGCAGCGATCTACACGGGCGTTACGGTGTTCTTCGGTTTCCGGATGGAACTGGTGTCGGACATTGCCCCGCAGATCGCCATCCTGCTGGGCAGCGTTACCGTTTCGATTTTACTGGTCGGTATCATCAGTCTCTATTGGCAGATCAGCGCCCACAGCGTCGGGATCGGCGGGGTTGTGGGTACGCTGGCGGGCATGGCCATCCGACACAGTACCGTTGAACTAGTACCTACCCTTGCGGTAATCATCGCCATCGCCGGACTCGTCCTGAGCGCCCGTTTGCACCTCAACGCCCACACCGCCAGCCAAACCACCGCCGGCCTGCTCCTGGGCCTCCTCGTCAGCCTCTCCGCCGTGCTGTGGATGGTATGAGAGTTTCCAGTTCAAGGTTTAACGTCTAAGGTTTGTAGTTTAGCACTCGTCGCAATCGCTATAAAACCCAGCAACATTAAACCTTGAACCAAAAACCTTAAACTCATGTACGACACTCTCCTCTACGACGTAAGCGACGGCCTGTGCCGGATTACGCTGAACCGACCACAGGTGTACAACGCGCTCAGCACCGGGCTGATTCAGGACATTACACGCGCCATAGAAGCCGCAGAAGCCGACGATAGCGTGCGTGTGGTGGTACTAACCGGCGCGGGCGACAAAGCGTTCTGCTCGGGCGCCGATTTGAAAGAAGCAGGTA
>Ga0182229_1000342_pt1 | contig 12222 bp, 14 predicted proteins | sample G6R1MG_32_FD_129663 | JGI IMG/M metagenome (GOLD analysis project Ga0182229, IMG submission 129663) | Miscanthus phyllosphere microbial communities from Michigan, USA - G6R4_MAIN_07NOV2016_LD1 MG | ecosystem: Host-associated > Plants > Phyllosphere > Phylloplane/Leaf | place: USA: Michigan...
GCAAATCAACGGCAAGAAGCGGGCGGACGTCACCGTCCCGCGCGATGCCGATGCCAAAACCGTCGAAGCCGCGACGCTCGCCCTCGAGGCCGTGCAGAAGGTCCTGGAGGGCAAGGCCCCGCGCAAGGTGATCGTCGTACCGGGGCGGATCGTGAATCTGGTGGTGTGAGGCTCGGCTCGTCCTACACCAACCCCTCATCCGTCGAGGCGGCTTCGCCGCACCTCAGGATGAGGTGCGCGAGTGGGAGACGCGTTCGGCCGGTATCAACGCCCTCTTAAGATGAGCGTGGGTAATTTGCACACGGACCCGCTGCCGGGCGTGCCGGCGTTTCCGTGCCGAGTTTGAACCCCGTGACGAGCATCTCCAGTACCAGCCAGGCCTATACGGCCCTGGCGACGAGTCAGACCCATTCGGGCAAGAACCGGATGGCCGACGCCATCCAGAAGCAGGAGGCGAGCGGTGCCCTCAGCAGCACCGACGCCGACGCGCTGACGAGCGCGCTGTCCTCGATCGATTCGAGCCTGTCGAGCTCGTCCTCGTCGAGCACGTCCACCAGCCGCCTCGACCCATCCTCCATGAAGGACCGGGTCGACAGCCTCATCTCCGATCAGGTGAGCAGCGGGACCCTGACCAGCGATCAGGCGAGCGAGCTGAAGAACCTCTTCGCCAGCCACGGCAAGAGCGTCACCAGCAGCAGCAGCGACTCGGGCAGCGACACCGACGGCCCGCAGGGTCCGCCCCCGCCCGGCCCGCCCCCCGGGGCCGATGCCAGTTCGTCGTCGTCCGGCAGCACGTCGAGCACGAGCGATCTCCTGAGCGCGTTCATGCAGCAGCTTCAGGCGGCGCAATCGAGCGGCTCGGGCTACGCGGCGAGCGGGCAGAGCAGCACCGCGCAATCCTCCTCGGCCCTGCTGTTCGACTTCCAGAGCTGAGACGCGGGTCCTTTCGGCTCCTCTCTTGCACTCCCCCTTCGGCGGGCGCATCGCAGGCCCGTCGGAGAGGGAGTGAGGATCAGGATGGAAGGTCAGCCGAAAGTCGCGTTCATCGGCACGGGTGGGACGATCTCGTCGCTCGGACGCGATTCGCTCGATATCCTCGATTACACCGCCACCGACCGGCGGCTCGATGCCGAGGGCACCGTCGCGGCGGTGCCGGAACTGGCGCGGGTCGCGGAGATCGTGCCGGTGCCGTTCCGGGCGGTGACGAGCCCGGCCATCGGCTTCGCGGAATGGCGCGATCTCGTCCTGCTCTGCGAGCGTGTCGCGGGCGAGCATCCCGACCTCGCCGGCATCGTCATCGGCCACGGCACGGCGACGCTGGAAGAGACGGCCTATGCCCTGAGCCTCACGCTCACGGTCGACCTGCCGGTGGTGCTCGTCGGCTCGCAGCGGCCCATGAGCGCCCTGTCCACCGATGCCGGGCTCAACCTCGTGGCGGCCGTGCGGACCGCTGCTTCGCCAGCCTCGCGCGGGCGCGGGGTGCTGGTCGTCCTGAACGACGAGATCCAGGCGGCGCGGGAGGTCACCAAGACCTCCGTCACCCGGCTGCAGACCTTCCGCACGCCGGATTTCGGGGTGCTCGGCCATGTCGATGGCGACAGCGTGCGCTACTACCGCCGCACGGAGCGGGCGCACGCCCCCGGCACGCCCTTCGACATCCGTGCGCTGCCGGCCCTGCCGCGCGTGGACATCGCCTACGCCTATGCCGATGCGGACGGGACGGCGGTGCGCGCCTTCCGCGCGGCGGGGGCGCGGGGGCTCGTGGCGGCGGGTCTCGCCCCCGGCATGGTGCCCCCCGCCGAGGCCGACGCCCTCGAAGAGGCGGCAGGGGCGGGGCTGATCGTGGTGATGTCGACGCGGGCGGGCAGCGGCATCGTCCCCCTGAGCACGCGGCTGCGGGAGCGCGGCATCCTCACCGCTGACAACCTCACGCCGCAGAAGGCACGCATCCTGTTGTCCCTGGCGCTCACCGTGACGCAGGATCGGGCGAGCGTCGCCGATTTCTTCGCCACCTACTGAAGGCCCTCCATGCCGCTGCCGCCCATCGATGCCGCACGCTCGCTCCTCGTCCTCGTCGACATCCAGACCCGTCTGGTGCCGGCCATCGCGGAGGCCGAGGCGATGGTCGCCAACGCGCGGCGCCTGAAGGACGCGGCGGGGCTCCTCGGCGTGCCGGTGCTGCTCACCGAGCAGAACCCGGACGCCCTGGGCGCCACGGTGCGGGAACTGTCCGGCGGCGAGACCATCGCCAAGATGGAGTTCGACGTGACCCGCAAGGAGGGCTTCCTCGCCCATGTCCCTGACGGGGCGGAGGTGATCCTCGCCGGCTGCGAGGCGCATATCTGCGTGCTGCAGACGGCGCTCGGCCTGATGGCGGCGGGCCATCCGGTGCGGATCGTGCGCGACGCGGTGGGCTCCCGGCGCAACGAGAACCGCGAGGCGGCGCTCGCCCGCCTCGCGGCCCATGGCGCGGACATCGTCACCACCGAGATGGTGGTGTTCGAATGGATCGGCACGGCCGCCCATCCCCGCTTCCGCGAGGTGGTGCGGCTCATCAAGTAGCGCCGGTCAGCGGTCTTCGAGCGCGGCCCGCGTGGCGCCGTCGGCGCCGATGTCGTCCGTGCCCTGCATGCCGAGATTCTCGATCAGCCGCACGCGGGCGCGGCTGACCCGGCTCTTGATGGTGCCCACCGCCACGCCGCAGATCTCGGCGGCTTCCTCGTAGGTGAAGCTCTGCGCACCCACGAGGATCAGCGCCTCGCGCTGGGCATGCGGCAGCAGGTTCAGGGCATCCTGAAACTGCGCCATCTCCATCCGCACCTCCTGCTCCGGCAGGGCGGCGAGGCGCGCGGCATGGACGCCGTCGGCATCCTCCACCTCGCGCTTGCGCTTGCGCTGCTCCGAGTAGAACAGGTTGCGCAGGATGGTGAACAGCCACGCCGTGAGGTTGGTCCCCCGGCGAAAGCTCTCGGCCCGCGTCCAGGCCCGCACCAGCGTGTCCTGCACGAGGTCGTCCGACCGGTCGAGGTCGTAGGTCAGCGAGAAGGCGAAGGCGCGCAGGGCCGGGATCGCGCCGAGCAGAAGCTCGCGCATCTCCGCGTCGGCACCCGGAGGCGTCCCCACCGGCGGGGGGCACGGAGCAAGGGATTGCATCATCGCGAAGGCTCCCGTTCGGCACGCTCGGAGACCCCGCCGGATTCGGCGAGGCCGTCCACGAGGGCGCGCAAGTGGTCGGGGATCGGCAGGGCCAGGACCTGCGCGTAGTGCCGCTGCAACTCGAGCCCGATCCGGACGCGGGCCCCGGCATCGACCGAAGCCCGGCGGGGCTCGGCCCTTCGCGGACCGGCCCTGATCGCGGCCGGTCCTGCCTCCTCATCGTGGTCGTGAGCCATCGTCTCGTCCTGCGGACGGGCGAATCCGGCCTGCCGCCATACACGCGGGTACGGCGGCGTTGCAGCGCATCGCCCTGATGGCGGCGCTGATATGAGGTGGGGATTTAATCGGCACTGAACTCTGTATTCAGCAAATATTAAGTGCCGATACGAGTTAGTGTTATCAATTGTTTCGACAATGTAACAAGTAACAAACTAGAAACATACCAAAGCTTGGCAATGACTATGGCCCGCTCAGGCTGAACCTCACCTGAGCGGCAAGCGTGGCCGGATTGCGGCGCCCACCGTGATGCCGAACCACGAGGCCGCGCCGCGCGGTCCCTCTACTGCATGAAGGCCCAGGCGAGGCGCAGGGCATCGAACTCCGACTCGTCCAGCGGGTCGAGCCAGTCGAGGTCAACGGTGCGCCGCTCGTCATGGTCCGGCTGCGGCGCCCAGGGCGTCGGCTCCGGGGCGCCGGGATAGGCCGCCGCGCGCTCCTGCGCCTTCCGGCAGGTCGCCTCTTGGCCGCAGGTGCAGGTCCGGGGCGGAGAGATGGTGTCCATGGCGGGCTTCCTCGCGGGCATGTCGGGGCTCTTCCGAGGCCGCCGAGACTGATCCCGCGCCGAGACTGATCCCGGGCCGAGTCCTGGGCCTTGATCCAGCGCAAACCGGGATCGCGGCCAACGCCCCGCGGGGCGGTGTCGCCGATGCTTGCAATCACGGGTAGATTGAAAAGTCATACTGCTACGCAAGCACGCATTCGGGGTGGATCTGCGCAGTTTATAATGCAAGCGACCCGGCGCTGTTTCGGTTCTAAGTAATTTTAAAACCTGTATGTATTTGGAACCGTTCGATATCGGTGGCGTTTGGGTGAGACAAAATCTCAAGATGTTACCAGCGAACACTGTTATGTGATCGACGCCGGCCAGTTCGCGGGGCATAGACCGGCGCGAACGGAAGATGGGAAGCAGCGATGGGCCAGGCACAGGATCCGGCACCCGCCTCGGCCACCGCGCGGGCGGCATGAGCGTGTTCCGTCCCCAGACGGTCGGCGAGTGGCTGAAGACCGGCCATCGCGGCCTGCGCATTCCCCGTTGCCCGACCTGCCGCGCCACCACCTGGGCGAGCTGGGGCCAGCTCGACGCGAAGGACGACGAGGATATCGTCGCCGTGGCCCAGCGCCTGCGCTGCATCGCGTGCGGCGAGGCTCCGGCGGGGCTTCCCATCGTGGCGAGCACCCACCCGTCCGTGCAGTAGCACGGCGGCGATCCGGCCTTTGCGCTGGATCAAGGCGTGCCCCGCCCGGCGCGCCACACTGGGGCCCTCTCTGAGAAGGGTCCCCCGATGACGACGCAGTCCATTCCCCTGCCTACCCCGGTCGTGCGGATGCCCCGCGGCACCGCCGTCTCGGCGCGGACCCTGCCCGAGCCGGCGCGGAACGGCACCGGCCATCTGAACGGTCGCCTCGGCACCGCCGCCGCCTTCGCCCTCGCGGCGCTGGGCTCGCTCGCCGTCACCGCGCTGATGCGCCTCGCCCTCTGAACGGCGCCGCCCGCCCCGAGGGGCCGGCGGCGCGATCCGTGGAGGTCATCATGTCCTATGCGAAGATCCTGGTCTCGGTGGACCTGTCGGCCGGCGCGCCCGGCCGCATCAGGTTGGCCGCCGGCCTCACGCAGCGGTTCGAGGCGATCCTGTGCGGCGCGGCCGCCCGGACGGTGCCGGCGCCGGTGCTCGTCAGCGACATCTACGACGCGCAGCGGCAGGAGGAGCGCAACCGCGAGGCGGTGCTCGCCGAACTCGGCCGCGCCCGCGAGGTGTTCGCGCGCAACGCCGAGGGGGCCTTCGACACCGAATGGCGGCCCGCCTATGAGGGGCCCATCACCCATCTCGTCGGCCTCGCCCGGGCGGCCGACCTCGTGGTGGTCGGGCAGGATGGGGAGGACGGCCCGGCGCCGCTGGGCGTGCCAACCGGGCCGGTGCTGATGGAGGCCGGGCGCCCCGTCCTCGTGGTGCCGCCGGAGACCGACGCCCTGAAGGCCTCGCGCATCGTCGTCGCCTGGAAGGACACGGTGGAAGCGCGCCGCGCCGTGTCGGGCGCCCTCGGCTTCATCCGCCATGCCGATCAGGTCTTCGTCGCCACGGTGGGCGACGCGGCGGGCGCGGAGCAGGCGGAGGAGGTGGCGGCCTACCTCGCCCGGCACGGGGCGGCGGTGACGACCCACTTGCTGCACGACCGCCGGGGCGCGGGGGAGGAGATCCTCGATTTCGCCCGCCGGCAGGAGGCCGACCTCGTGGTGATGGGGGCCTACGGCCATTCCCGCCTGCGCGAATGGACCTTCGGCGGCGTCACCCGCGATCTCATCCGGCGCAGCCCCGTCTGCTGCCTGATGAGCCATTGAGGCCGGTTCAGCCGGCGGCGAGACGGTCCAGGCGGGCCGGATCGAGCAGACGCACGCCACCGGGGACGATGAGGATGATCCGCTCGCGGTCGAAGCGCGTGAGCATCCGGCTCACCGTCTCGATGGTGAGGCCGAGATGGTCGGCGATGTCCTGCCGCCCCATCGGCAGTTCGAGGGTGATCGAATCGTGGCCGATGCGCAGGTAGCGCTGCCGCAGGCCCACGAGGAAGAGGGCGACCTTCTCCTCGGCGGTGCGGCGGCCGAGCAGCATCATCTGGTCCTGGGCCAGGGTGAGCTCGTAGCCGGCGCGCTCGTGCAGGCGCTGCAGCAGGTGGGGCTTGTCCGCCACCAGCGCCTTGAAGGCGCCGCGCTCGAACCGGCACAGGGTGGCCTGTCCGAGGGCCTCGGCGGTCACGGCGAACCGCTCCGGCAGGGCGAGGCCGAGGAAATCGCCGGTCAGGGCGAAGCCCATCACGTGCCGCCGCCCGTCCGGCAGCAGGCGGGACAGGCGGATCGCCCCGTCCGTCACGTTGTAGACCGCCGTCGCCTCGTCATCCTGCGCGAACAGCGCCTGCCGGGGGGCGAGGCCGATCGGCCGGCTGAGGGCTTCGAGCTCGTCGAGCTCGTCGGTGGTGAGGGCCGCGCAGACGCTGAACAGCCGCGCCTTGCAATCCTGGCACCCTTCGTCCTGCCGCCCATGGTGGCAGGTGTGTGAGGGCGCAGACGTCATTTCGGTGGCGATCATGCGCCTGCACCCCGTCCCGCGCCCTGAAACTGCGCACCCATGGGACGCTACCGCAAACAATCGTTCAGGCCAATCGGCCCTTATGCAGCGCGGGCTTGGCCAATGGTGCAGTCATGTCTCCCCGTGTGACGGAAAAGCGTCCATATCGCGGACGCATTTCCCGTATTCGGGCAAGTTTTCGCTAGTGGCTCATCAAGCAGCAGAGCGGGCACGCCCGCATCAGATCGCGGGTGACGCCGCCGAAGGCCCATTCGCTGAGGCGGGAATGGCCGTAGGCCCCGGCCACGAGCAGGCCGGCGGCGTGCTCGCAGGCGAGGTCCACCAGCGCCTCGGCGGTGGCCGCGCCGTCGCCCTCCGTCCGGGCGGCGCTGGCCTCGATGCCCCTGGCCTCCAGCACGCGGACGAGGTCGTCCGCCTCGTCGGGGCCGCTTCCGTCCGCGACGTGGCAGACCACGACCCGTGAGGCCCGGCGCAGGAGCGGCATCGCATCGGCCACGGCGCGCCGCCCCTCGCGGGTGTTCTTCCAGCCGATGGCGATGCGGGTCGTGTCGCAATAGGAAAGGCCCGGCGGCGCGATGAGGACCGGGCGCCCGCTCTGCATCACCGCGTCGGCGGGGGCGATGGCGAAGCGTTCGGCCGGGTTGTCCCGCGCCTGCCGGCCGATCACCACGAGGTCGGCGGCCATGGATTGCGCCAGGAGGAACAGCAGCGGGTCGGCGAGGTCGGAGCGCCAGGCCAGCCGGCTGCGCCCGGCGGCGGCCTCCGCGAACAGGGCTTCCGCCCGCCGCATCCGCTCCAGGCAGTTCTCGTGCAGCACCGGCAGGACGTAGGGGCCGCCCGCGCCGGGATCCGTGGTGAAGAGCCCGTAATCCGGCCGCTCGGCCGCGACGCCGATGAGCCGGGCGGCGAACAGGTCGGCGAGGTGGCCCGCCATCCTCACCCGGTCGCGCGATCCCTCCTCCGCATCGACCGCCACCATGATGCTCGCATAGCCCATGACCGCCTCCCGCAGCGCAGGCCGTATCCTGGACCTTGCGGCGCCGGGGGCCTTGATCCAGCGCAAGTTGCGGAAGAACTCGACCCGCCGCGTGCGATGCGGCATGAAGTGCGCCGAATCCCGCCGGGCCGTTCCCCCTGGCCCGGTTATTGCCGGCGTGAAGTGGGCTGGGATGCCATCGTTAAGTCCAAGTTGGCTTTTTTACCGGGCAATTCTGCTTTCTGATACAGAGCCCAGAATTCAGTGCGCCGACATGACAGTCCTCATGTGGTCCGGTGCAGATCCAATGTGACGGCAGGAGCGAGCCGATGTCGGGTGACAATGCAGACTTCATCCATCCGGTCATCCTGTGCGGCGGCTCCGGCACGCGCCTGTGGCCGGCCTCGCGCGAAAGCTTCCCGAAGCAGTTCATCCCCCTGGCCGAGGCGCATCGCTCGTCCTTCCAGGCGACCGCCGCCCGCGTGACCGACGCGACCGTGTTCGCGCGGCCCGCGATCATCACCGCCAACGATGCCCGGTTCATCGTGGCGGAGCAGCTGGCGCAGGCCAACCTTGCGGCGGACATCCTCCTCGAACCCGCCCGGCGCGACTCGGCGGCGGCGGTGACGGTCGCCGCGCTCCACGCCGCCGCCCGCCAGCCCGACGCGCTGGTGCTGATCCTGGCGGCGGACCACGTCGTGGGCGACGATGCCGCCTTCCTCGACGCCGTGCGCGCCGCGAGCCTCGGCGCGAAGGCCGGGCGCATCATGACGCTGGGCATCGTCCCGACCTCGCCCTCGACCGCCTATGGCTACATCCAGCCCGGCGAGCCCCTGCACGGCGCCGCCGGCGAGGCGGGGGCGCGGGTGGTGGAGCGCTTCCTCGAAAAGCCGAACGCCGCCCGCGCCGAGCGCCTGATCGGGGAGGGCGCCCTGTGGAACAGCGGCTACTTCCTGTTCCGGGCCGACGTGATGCTCGAGGAGCTGCGCACCCATGCCCCGGAGGTGCTCGCGGCGGCGGAGGCCTCCCTCGAGAAGGCCACCCGCGACCTCGACTTCCTGCGCCTCGACACGACGGCGTTCCTGACCTCGCCGCAGATCTCGATCGACTACGCGGTGATGGAGCGGACCTCACGCGCGGCGGTGCTGCCGGTCTCGTTCCCGTGGTCCGACATCGGCACCTGGGGCGCCCTGTGGGAGGTCTCGCCGCAGGATGCCAGCGGCAACGCCACGCGCGGCCGCGTCGCCCTGCACGGCACCCGCAACAGCCTCGTGCACAGCGAGGGCGAGTTGCTGACCACGGTGGTCGGCCTCGACGACGTGGTGGTGGTCGCCACCTCCGATGCGGTGCTTGTCACGAGCCGCGAGCGGGGCGGCGAGGTGAAGAGCCTCGTGGAGCAGCTGCGTGCCCGGCGCGAGCCCGAGGCCGACGCCCACCGCCTGATGTACCGCCCCTGGGGCAGCTACCAGCGCATCGACATCGGCGCGCGCTTCCAGGTGAAGCGGATCACCGTGAAGCCCGGCGCCCGGCTCTCGTTGCAGAAGCATTTCCACCGGGCCGAGCATTGGGTGGTGGTCCACGGCACCGCCGAGGTGACGGTGGACGACCACGTCACCCTCGTCCACGAGAACGAGGCGATCTACCTGCCGATCGGCTGCGTCCACCGCCTGTCCAACCCGGGCAAGATCCCCCTCGAACTGATCGAGGTGCAGGTCGGCTCCTATACCGGCGAGGACGACATCATCCGCATCGAGGACGTCTACGGCCGCTGAGGCCGGCGCGTCCGGCCCCTCGCCGCGCGCGCGGCGAGGATGGTGCCGGCGGAGGGGATCGAACCCCCGACCTTCGGTTTACAAAACCGCTGCACTACCGCTGTGCTACGCCGGCCCGGCTGCTCGTGAGCCCTCGCTTGCTAGCAGCCGCGGGGCGGCGGCTCAACCCGGCGCGAGGGCGGCGGCGCGGTTGCTGCCGGGGCGCAGGGTGCCGGTCAGGAGATCGACCTGGGCCGAGAGCCGCGCCAGGGAGGGACCCTGCGCGGCGTCCGGTCGCCCGGGCAGGGCCGGGGCGTCGGTGCCGAGCGCCTTCAGCGTTTCCACGATCCAGTCCTTCCAGGCCGGGGCGACCGGCCCCGCCGCATCCGGCGCGTGGCGCAGCACGGAGAGCCGGGCACTGATTCGGCGCAGGGTCGCGTCGGCGACCATCGCCGATTCGACCTCCGGATGGTGCCCCGCGCGGGGCTGCTGCAGGGCGCGCGAGAGGGCGGCCTCCAGATCGTTGAGGGCGAGGCCCGCCTCGCGGGCAGCCGCCTCGATCGCCGCCTCCCGGTCGTCGCCCGCCGCGAGCACGGCCCGGGCGAAGGCGGCATGGGTGGTGAGGGCGCGGCGGAGTTCCCGCCGCACCTGATCGGGCTCCCAGATCGGCCAGATCACGAGGCAGCTCGCCACGGCGATCAGCCCGCCGAGCACCGTGAAGCCAGCCCGCTCGGCCACGATCTCCCAGGAGGAATGGCCGGGCTCCAGCACCTCCACCAGCAGCACCACGAGGGGTGTGAGGCAGGTCACGAAGAAGCCGTAGGAGATCTGGCGCGCGGCGAAGCCGACGATGCTGAGCGCCAGGATCAGCCCCGCCTGCCACAGGGGCGTCGCCGCGAAATAGGCGAGCACGGCCCCCACCAGCCCGCCGAGCACCGTCCCGCCGATCCGCTCCAGCGCCCGCTGCCATGTGGCGGCGTAATAGGGCTGCATGGTCAGCACCAGGGTGATGACGAGCCAATGGGCGAAGGTGCCGCCGTAGCTGAGCGTGCCCGCCAGGGCCGGCGCCGCCACGGCGGTGGCCCGCACCGCGTGGCGCAGGTTCGGCGAGGAGGTCGTGAAGTTCTGCACGAGGGGATCGAGGGTGCGCGCCCGCCAGCCGAGCCGTCCGCCCTCGTCGAGGCCGCCGGGGCGGTAGCCCTCCGGCGTCGAGAGCTTGGCGCCGATCCGCACCCGGCCGACGATCCGCTCCGCGAGGCGCGCGAGGGTCGGCTCGGCGGCGAGCCCTTCCGTGGCCCGCGCCAGGGCCGGTTCGAGCCGTGCGAGGTCGAGGCTGGCGTCGTCGCGGATCGCGCGGGCGATCACCACGAGGAGGGGGCGCAGGCGCCGCAGGAAGCGCTGGGCCGCCGCGCGCTGCTCCGGCGAGGGCCGGCTGTCGAGCAGTTCGGTGACGGCGATGAGGTTGGAGAAGATCTGCTCGGCGCTCTCCAGCCGGAGCAGCGCCTGAGCGGTGCGCTCGGAGACACGCTCCCGGCTGCGGGCGAGGTCGAGGATCATCGTGCGCGCGGTCTCGATCCCCGTGCGCACGCCCCTGCGGTGGGCGCGGGAATGGCCGTCGAACGCCTCGGTCTCCGGCTCCGGCAGGGCTGCCAGCCGTTCGAGGTCGCCGACCAGCCGGGCGAGGCCGCGCCAGACGTCGGCGACCGCCCGGTGCGCCGGCCGGTAGGGGTGCAGCCGCCAGATCACCAGGGCGAGGAAGGTCGCCCACAGGCCTCCGGCCGCGAACATCACGGCGGTGAGCCCGGCCTGCTCCGGGGTGAGCGCCCGGTCGAGGGCGATACACACCACCACGACGAGCACGTTGCCCGCCGCCTGCGCCTGGATGCTCCAGACGCGGATGTAGGTGCAGGCGAAGATCACCGCGCAGGCGACGGGCACCACGACGGGCAGGCCCACCGGCCGCAGCAGGCCGAGCCCGCCCCAGACGAGGCCGCCGACCAGGGAGAAGGCGGTGAGCGCGCGCAGGCGCACCCGCATCGGCCCGCCCGTGTCGCAGAAGCAGGCGAGGTTGGCCGCGAAGGCCATGGAGAGCAGCGGCGGCCACTCCACCAGGGCATGGATCAGGAACACCACGCCGAAGGCGAAGCCTGCCCGGATGCCCTCCGACACCTGGACGCTGCGCAGGTCGAGGGCGATCGGCAGGCGGGCGAGGTCGGCCCCCGGCTGTCCGAGACTGCCGCGCCCGTCGCTCCTCCGGGGCCGGATGCGGCGGGGGGAGGGGGCCTGCGGGGAGGGGGCGGACAAGGGGACGTTCCTGGGGGGCGCTTGGTCTGTGAGGTGTCGAAAACCGGCGCCGCGCGCAAGCCGTTCGGCCGCAGGGCGGGCGCCACGCCTTGACCGAAGGGCTCCCCCGTGGCTTTTCGGGGGCGGCCGGCACCAGACTCCGTAGCTCAGCTGGATAGAGCAGCCGCCTTCTAAGCGGCAGGTCGTAGGTTCGAGCCCTACCGGGGTCGCCAGCCGCAGCCCGCCTCAGGAGGCGGAGAGCCGCTCCTTCGCCCGCGCGAGGCGCGTCGCCCGGTAGATCTGCCCCAGATGCTGGCGGGCCGCACGCACCGGAGGCGCCTGCCGCTCGGCTTGCGCCGCGTGGATGATCCGCAGGACGGAGGCCACCGAGCGCTGCAGCCGCCGCTCGGCATCGACATGGTCCTGTCCGTTGCGCTCCTGCATGGGTCTCGTCCCTGTGCCGTGCCGGTCTCCCGGGTGGCCCAGTGTCGGGACGAGGCTTGGCGGGAAAAGGGCAGCTTGGCCGTAAGGCAACCCGCCGCCCCGTTCCGTCCCCTATTTTAAACCCGCAGCTCCTCGTGCCAGGTGCGGCCGTCGCGCTCGATCAGGGCGATGGCGGCGGTCGGCCCCCAGGAGCCCGCCGCGTAGGGGCGCGGGGCCTCCGGGCGCTCGGCCCAGGCGTTGAGGATGCTGC
>Ga0182229_1000343_pt1 | contig 12204 bp, 11 predicted proteins | sample G6R1MG_32_FD_129663 | JGI IMG/M metagenome (GOLD analysis project Ga0182229, IMG submission 129663) | Miscanthus phyllosphere microbial communities from Michigan, USA - G6R4_MAIN_07NOV2016_LD1 MG | ecosystem: Host-associated > Plants > Phyllosphere > Phylloplane/Leaf | place: USA: Michigan...
ACCTCTGGCCGTTCAGCGTGCCGGCCTGCTTGGCGGCCTGGTACTTGGTCGAGCATTCCTTCGCGGTCAGGGCGAGGGCGGGGGTGACGGACAGGCCGAGGGTGACACCGAGCAGGGCGGTGGCCAGGGATGAGCGGACCATGACGGGATCCTCCAGGTCGCGGGCGCGTGCGAACCGGAGCGGACGCTACTTGCAGATGTGATTTCGACAAGCGCGCAACCGTCATTCGCAGTTGAAAACTGCGTGTGCGGAGAGGGGCTTGTGGCGCTACAGGAGCGGCTTCGACTTGAACGTGTAGTCCACGCGCAGGCCGAAGGTGAACTGGTCGGGGTTGCCGTAGGGGCGGTCGACCAGGGGGCTTTCGCCGGAGGCGCCGAGGATGCGGCTGTAGCCGCCATAGGCGGTGTAGGACCACGTGTCGTCCTGGCGGAACGTGACGGCCGCGAGGAGGCCGGCGGAATAGAAGCTGCCGGGATCGTAGGGGACGACGCGGCCGTTGAGGGCGGCCTCGATCGGGCTCACCCCGAAATAGGTCCGCGCGAAGCTCGCATCGCCGATGTTGAAGCGCGGCCCCACCGAGACCAGCCACCGCCCGACGGGCAGGAGGTAGTCGGCGGCCACGGTGCCCACCGTGCCGTGATGCCCGTAGACCCCCTGTCGGACCTCCCCGCGCAGGCGGATGGCGGAGACGGGATAGATCTCCACGAACAGGCCGGGCTCGAAGGCCATCCGCGCATCGCGGAACCCGAACAGGTGCGCCCGGTCGTCGCCGTAATAGCGGCCGGGGACGAAGCGCAGGGTCGGGCCGGCGCGGAACGCCTCGGTGTCGTAGAGGGTGAAGCTGAGGTTGTCGTCCGGCGCGGAGAAGCGGCGCGGCTCGCCGGACTTGCGGATGTCGATGCCGGGATAGCCTACGGCGGTGTAGTCCGAGGCGCCCGGATAGCGCGGGATCGCCTGGGCGGTGGCGCTCACCGTGATCTCCCAGGTCTCGGCGTCCACATAGGTGAAGGCGGCCGGGCGCGCGGGCGTTTCCTGCGCGACGGCGGAGGTGACGGCGGCGGCGAGGGGCAGGCAGGCCACCCCGGCGCGCAGGCCGGACACGAGACTCGACGCGTTACGCACCAACCGGACCTGCCTTTCTCGCCGCGCAGATTCCCGCCCGCGCCGCGACACGCCAGACACATTGTCTCGATCAGCGCCGTTCTGCGCCGGGCTGCGGCACCATGGCCGCGCTCCGGCCCGGCATGACGACGGAAACTCCTTACGATCCCGTGGACCGCAGGGGCGAAACGTTCCGGGCGGGTGGGGGCGTGAGGCGGCTCAGCCGCGCCGCAGCAGGACGACGGTCTCGCCCCGGGCGAGGGTAGGGGCGTCCTGCCGGGGGGCCGAGGGCCGGCCGAAGGTCTGGGCCCAGGTGAGGGTGATGACCTGCGCGCTTCCGGCCGTCTCCTCGCGCTGCATGCGCAAGGCCCGGCGGCGGGCGGCGCCGATCCAGCGCCGGATCCGGGGACTGCGGGTCCGCGACGCCTCCGGCGCCCACATCTCGTCCTGCCGCCGCCTGATCCAGGCCACCGGCCGCTCACCCTCTCTCCGCACCATGGACATCCATCCAGTACAACCTGGAGATATGTCGCGCGAAGCCGGGTCCCCCGCGACCGGCGCCCGTCCCAAAGTGTTCAGCGGGCGTCCCAATGCGCCGGGCTCACACGTCGAGCCGGAGCACCCAATCGTAGAAATCGTCCCAGCCGCCGGTGGGCAGCGCATCCGGGGCGCCACCGCCCGGCCCGGCCCCGGTCCCGGCGGCCCGCACGTCGGCGGGGCTGCGGCCGAACTCCGCCCGGAACGCCTGGGTGAAGCTCACCGGGCTGCCGTAGCCGTAGCGGTAGGCGATCTCCGAGACGCGGATCCCGTGCGGCCCGGCCTCCACGAGGTCGCGGTAGGCGCGGGCGAGCCGGCGGCGGCGGATGTATTCGAGCACCCCGCCCAGCGGCGCGAACAGGCGGTAGAGCCCGCTGCGGGAGATGCCGAAGCGGTGGCAGAGATGGCTGACGCTCAGGAGCGGCGAGCCGATCTCGGCGTCGATGTGGCGGCGGATCACGAGGAGCAGCGGCGCGCGCTCCGCCGGGCGCCCGCCGCGATCCGCCCCGGCCGCCGTGCGGGCCGCCATGCCGACGAGGATGGCCGTCGCCTCGGAGGCGGCCCGCGCCTCGTCGGCGGTGAAATGCGGCGCGTTCGCCCCGAGGGAGCGCAGGTGGTCGCTCACCAGGGTGCCGAACGGCGTGCTCCCGCGCAGGATCGTCCCATGCGCCTCCTCCAGGCCCTGCCCGTCCTCCGGGAACAGGGCGCGGGGCATGATCAGGGTCATCGCCCGGTAATCGGTCGAGTGCATCGCGAGGGGCCGCGACAGGTCGAGGAGGGCGACGTCGCCGGTGGCGAGGTCCGTCTCGCGCCCGGCGGCCTCCACCCGGGCATGGCCGTCCATGCGCATCTGGATGGCGATGTGATCGACGCCCATCCGCGCGACGAGGCCCCGCGAGCGCTCGATGCGCAGTTCCGAGGCGGCGGTGAAGCCGACGATGGCGTTGCCGAGGTGGTAGACCTCCGACCGGCCCCGGAATTCCGGCGTGTCCTCCTTGCGGATGCGCACGTCCCAGAACGGCGCCACGGCCTCGCGCCAAGCCGAGACCTTCCGCGGGCCGAGGGTCGAGCCCTCCAGACGGAGATTGGGTCCGCGTACCGTCATCGCTGGTTCGAACGTCGCTCCGGTCCGCCGGCTCGACCGGGCTGGACCCGTGTCCGGTCAAGGTCTTACCGAGGGATAAGCCCTGCACAACACAGTTGCCACGGATTTGGTGTCAATTGCAGACAATCTTTCTACCCTGAGGCACGGCGGGCTCGACAGCACCGGCCGCGCCCTCGACCACCCGGCGGCGCGGCAGGCCTGCGACGGAGCTATGCACCTTCAAGTTGTATGTTTAAGCACAGGTTCGGCATTGAACTGGCATGGGTGTCGCTTTAGTTATCTCTATTGTTCAAGCCGAAAGCCTATCCCATGACCGGATCAGCCCCCGACAAAACTTTAGAGTTTATTGAGATGGCCGGCGAGATTGTCGCCGCTTACGTCTCTCACAATCACGTCGCCGTGACCGATCTGCCTGCGCTCATCGCCACCGTGCACGCCTCGCTCAACGGCTTCTCCGACGGAAGCGCCGTCCAGGGCGCCGAGGAGCCTTCGAACAAGCCGTCGGCGGCGCAGATCCGCAAGTCGGTGAAGCCGGAGGGCATCGTCAGCTTCATCGACGGCAAGACCTACAAGACGCTGAAGCGCCACCTGACCTCGCACGGCCTCGACCCGGACAGCTACCGGGAGCGGTTCGGCCTGCCGGGCGACTATCCGATGGTGGCCCTGGCCTACAGCGAGAAGCGCTCCAGCCTCGCCAAGTCCCTGGGCCTCGGCCGCCCCGGCGAGCGCGCCGCGCGCAAGGCCCCCGAGCCTGCCGCCGAGGCCGCCCCCGCGAAGGGCCGCCGCAAGGTCGCCTGACGGGCCGCCGCGATGGCCGGCACCCCCTCATCCCCCCTCGGCGGATCGGACAAGGACCTCACGGTCTATTACGACGGAAGCTGTCCGCTCTGCCGCGCCGAGATCGACCATTACCGCCGCTGCGAGGGCGCCCGGCGGCTCGACTTCGTCGATGTCGGACGCGACGCGGACGTGGAAGTGGTCTTGGGCGAGGACCTCGACCGCACGCGCGCCCTGCGCCGCTTCCACGTGCGCGACGGGGCCGGGAACCTCGTCTCCGGCGCGGCGGCCTTCGCGCGCCTGTGGCGGGTCCTGCCGGGCTGGCGCTGGCTCGCGGGAATCGTGGACCTGCGCATCCTGGGCATCCGCCCCATCCTGCCCCTGGCGGAGGCCGCCTACCGCCTCTCCCTGCCCCTGCGGCCCTGGCTGGCACGGCGCGTCGGGCGGTGGCGGCGCGACTGAGGGCGGCATTCGGCACCGGCCTGCAATCGCGCTTTGTTGCGGCGCCCTCTTCGCGTAATTCGTCGCGACACCCTGCTTTGTCATCGATGCCGAGGGAGCCGCCGTGAGCAGCCTGAAATTCGGAACGAGCGGTCTGCGCGGCTTGGTCGTGGACCTCGTGGGAGGGCCGAGCTTCGCCTACGCGCAGGCCTTCTTCCACGCCCTCGCGGCGGGCCACCCCGGCGACCGCACCGTGGTGATCGGACGGGACCTGCGGGCCAGCAGCCCGGAGATCGCGGCCACCGTGGCGGAGGCGGCGGCGGCCTCCGGCTTCGCGGCCGTCGATTGCGGCGCCCTGCCGACGCCGGCCCTGGCCCTCGAGGCGATGCGGCGCGGCGCCTGCGCCGTCATGGTGACAGGCAGCCACATCCCGGAGGACCGCAACGGCCTGAAGTTCTACCGGGCCGAGGGCGAGATCACCAAGGCCGACGAGAGCGCCATCCTGTCGGCGCTCGGCGCCGTCGCGGAGACCGGCGCGCCGTCGGCGGCCTCCCCGGCCACGCAGGAGCGGGGGGCGATCGAGCGCTACCGGCAGCGCTACCGGGACGCCTTCCCGGCCGATGCCCTCGCCGGCCTGCGGATCGCGGTCTACCAGCAGAGCTCGGTCGCCCGCGACCTGCTCAGCGACCTGCTCGCGGCCTTCGGCGCCGAGGCGGTGGCCATCGGCCGCTCGGAGACCTTCGTGCCGATCGACACCGAGGCGCATCGCCCGGAGGACATCGCCTTCATCCGCGAGGTCATGGCCTCCGGCGCGTACGATGCCCTGGTGACGACCGACGGCGACGCCGACCGGCCCCTGATGGCCGACGGCGCGGGCCGGATCGTGCGCGGCGACATCCTCGGCCTGATCACCGCCCGCCACCTGGGCGTGGACACGGTGGTGGTGCCGGTCACGGCCGGCTCGGCCCTGGAGCGCACCAGCGGCTTCCGCCGGGTCGTGCGGACGAAGGTCGGCTCGCCCTTCGTCATCGCCGGCATGGAGGCGGCGCGGGCGGACGGGGCCACCCCGGTCGCCGGGTTCGAGGCCAATGGCGGCTTCCTGCTCGGCTCCGACGTGGTGGTGGGCCATGGCCGCCTCGCGGCCCTGCCGACGCGCGACGCGATGCTGCCGATCCTTGCCACCCTGGCGGCGATGCGCGCCTCCGGCGGGACGCTGGCCGAACTCGTCACTTCCCTCGACGCGGGCGAGATGGCGAGCGACCGCCTCCCGAACACGCCCTCGGAGCTCAGCGGCGCGTTCCTGGGCCGGCTCGACGACGAAACCTTCCGGGCGGACTTCCTCCGCGCGATCGGCACCCCCCAGGCGATCGACCGGCAGGACGGCGTGAGGATCGAGCTGGACGGAGGGCGGACGATCCATTTCCGCGCCTCGGGCAACGCGCCGGAGCTGCGCTGCTACGCCGAGGCGCCCTCGGCCGAGGCCGCGCAGGAGCTGGTGCGCTGGGGGCTGGCGGCGGCCAGGGATGCGATGGGCGGACGTTCAGGGGCCTGATCGCGAACGCCGCCCGCTCCGGGCGGCGAGCGTCCCCTTGAGCGCGACCAGCAGGGCGCGGACGCTCCTGCGCTGGACGCGCAACTCGGCGGCGAGCGCACGGGCATCCGGCAGGTTCATGGCGTGGGCGATGCGCCGCGCGGCGTTGGCCGGGGGCGGCTTGGTGGCGTCCTCCAGGGTCAGGCGCTGCCACTGGGCGGCGGCGTCGAGCACCGCGTGGGCCTGCGCCAGGGCCTCCGCAGCCTCGGGCGGGATCAGACCGCGCTCCCCCGCCCGGTGCAGGACGTGGCCGGACTCGCAGCTGACGCAATCCGTCAGGTGGCCCGCGAGGATGAGGGCCTGGGCCAGGAAATCGAGGTCGAACAGCCCGCCCGGCGCCAGCTTCAGGTCGTGCGGGCCGGCAAAGCCGCGCGCCTTCGTCACCAAAGCGCGCATCGCCCCGGCCTCGGCGCAGAGGGAAGCCGGGTCGCGGGGGCGCGTCACGACATCGGCGATGATCCCCTCCACCTCGGCCGCGAGGCTGGCATCGCCCGCCACGATCCGGGCGCGGGTCAGCGCCATGTGCTCCCAGGCCTCGGCCTCGCCTCCTGCCGCGTAATAGGCGGCGAAGCCCTTCACCTGCACGGCGGGCGGCGCGTGGCTGCCGAAGGGGCGCAGCCGCAGGTCCACCCGATAGAGCCGCCCGCGCCTTGTCGGCACCGTCAGCGCCGCGACGAGGCGCTGGGCGAGGCGGTTGTAGGCCACCACCGCGTCGAGGGCGCGCGGGCCGTCGCTCATCCGGGCGTCGGGGTCGAAATCGTAGACGACGACGAGGTCGAGATCGGACGCGGCGGTGAGCTGGCGCGAGCCGAGCCGCCCCAGCGCCAGCACGCAGCAGCGCCCGCGCGGCACGGAGCCGTGCTCCTGCGCGAAGCGCCGCGTCTCGGCCGCCAGCACGAGCCCGACCGCCGCGTCGGCGATTCCCGAATAGGCGTGGCCCGCCTGGGCCGGCGTGATCAGGCCGGAGACGAGCCGCGCCCCCGTGACGAAGCCCATCCGCCGCGCCGCGTCGCGGCAGCGGTCGAGGAGATCCTCGTGGGTGGCGGGCTCCCCGACCAGCGCCCGGTACTGGCGGGCGAGGGCTTCCGGCCCGGAGACCGGCGCGATGAAATCCGGCTCCAGCACCGCGTCGAGGACGTGCGGGCTGCGCCCCACCGTCTCGGCGAGGAGCGGCGAGGCGCCGAGCAGGTCCGCGAACAGCCCGCGCAGGCGCTCGTGCGAGCGCAGGATCGCCAGGAGTTCCGCCGCCGCCGGCATCCTGGCGAAGGCCCGGTCGAGGGTCAGCAGCGCGGCATCCGGATCCGGCGTGCCGCCGAGCGCCGTCAGGAGGGCTGGCAGGAAATCCGACAGGATTTCGCGGGCGCGCCCGCCGCGCAGGGCGCCGTGGCGGCCGAGATGCCAGTCGCGCACGATGCCGTGGGCGCGCGCCGCCTCGCGGAAGCCGAGCCGTTCGAGTCCCGCGAGGGTTTCCGGCTCGGCCTCGCCGGGGCCGAAGGCGAGGGGCGCCGCCGCCTCGCCCGCCCCGCCCTCGAACAGCAGGGCGTAATGCCCCTGCACCCGGGCCGCATGGGCGAGCAGGGTCTCGTCGAAGGCCGCGCGGGTGGGAAAGCCGCAGAAGCGCGCGAAACCCTCCAGGGCGTCCGGATCGGAGGGCAGGCGCTGGGTCTGCTCGTCGCGCAGCATCTGCAGGCGGTGCTCGATGGTGCGCAGGAAGGTGTAGGCCTCGGTCAGTTCGTCCCGCGCCCGCGCGTCGATCCAGCCCGCCGCGCACAGCCCGCCCAGCGTCTCGACGGTGCGGCGGCTGCGCAGGGCCGGCTGCCGGCCGCCGAAGACGAGCTGCTGCGTCTGCGCGAAGAACTCGATCTCGCGGATGCCCCCGCGCCCGATCTTGATGTTGTGCCCTTCCACCGCGATCTCGTCATGGCCGCGTACGGCGTGGATCTGCCGCTTGAGGGCGTGGATCTCGGCGATGGCCGCGAAGTCGAAATGGCGGCGCCAGATGAAGGGGCCGAGTTCGGCCAGGAACGCGTCGCCGGCCTCGATGTCGCCCGCGATCGTCCGCGCCTTGATGAAGGCCGCGCGCTCCCAATCCTGCCCGATGGACTGGTAGTATTCGAAGGCGAAGGCCGTGGAGAGGGCAAGCGCGGTCGAGCCCGGATCGGGCCGCAGCCGGTAATCGACCCGGTGGACGTAGCCGTCCGCCGTGCGCTGGGACAGGAGCTTCCCGAGATCCTGCGCGACCTTGCCGAACACGGCCTTGGCCTCCGCCCCGGCGACGGCCTCGCCGCGCGCCGCGTCGTAGAAGACGACGAGGTCGATATCGCTCGAATAGTTGAGCTCGCCCCCGCCGAGCTTGCCGAGCCCGAGGACGAACAGCCCGCTTGTCCGGGCGGGGTCATCGGGATCGGCGAGGCGGACCCGCCCCCCGGCGGCGGCCCGGCGCAGCAGCGCGTCGAGCCCGGCGGCGACGGAGGCGTCGGCGAACTCCGTCAGGGCCCGCGTGACCGCGTCGAGGTCCCAGGCTCCGCCGAGATCGGCGAGCGCCACGAGGAGCGCGTGGGCGATCCGGTTGGCCCGGAACCGCTTGCCGATGGCGGCGAGGTCGGCCTCGCCGGCGCACGAAGCCCCCGCCGCCCGCTGCCCGGCGACGAGATCGGCATGGGCCGCCTCCGGCGCCTGCTCCACGAGGGCGACGAACCGCTCCGGCGCCCGCGCCACGCTCTGCCACAGGAACTCGGAATGATCCGCGAGGCCCAGGAGCAAGTCCCGCAGGGGCGGCGTCAGGAACCCGTCGGGGAAGGCCGGCGCGATCTCCGCGAGCCGCGCGCGGGCGAGGGGGGACGCGACCGAGGGAAAGCGCGGCCGCAGCCGCTCGCGCAGGGTGCCGTCCATCCGCATGAGAGGGCCTCCGAAAGCATCCGCCGAGGGCTGAACCCACGATGTGCGCAGACCGCGTCCGCCGCGCCGTGTCAATCGAGACAACTTAGAAGAGATGATACATGAGATAGTTCGCGCCTCGATTGACGAATTGTCGGGACGGCTCAACCTCAGCGCGAACTGCGCGAGGCGATGCAAATGGGCTGGAAGCGAACCGCGATCACGAGCCGGTCCCGCCGCGGCCTCCCCTTCCTGCTCGCCCTCGTCGCGGGGCCGGTCCTGGTCCCGACCTCACTCTTCGGAGCACCGGCGTTGCCAGCGGCGCCCGTTTCCGCGTCCGCGTTGCCCGTGGAGAAGGTCGAAGCGAAGCCGGCCGATGCCTCGTCCGCAACGAGCACCGCCGCGATCATCCAACTGCTCATCGCGCGCTCGATCGCCGACTATCCCGGCCCGTGTGCCTGCCCCTACCAGAGCGCGCGCAACGGCTCATCCTGCGGGAAGCGCGCCGCCTACGTGCGCCCGCGCGGCCATGCGCCGCTCTGCTACGCGACGGATGTCACGCCGGAGATGATCGCGGCGTATCGGGCTGGGCGCTGATGCAGGCGGGTGTCTGGGCAGAGCCAGATGCGGATGGTGGGGGCAATCTGATGCGAGGTATCCTCTCGCGACTATTCGGACTGTCTAGGACTGCAAGTGGCAGTCCGCAGCCTTCCGCACGAAATCCGGTGGCGATCCCAATCCCCGAAGGTCTCGATCCTAACGCTAAGCGAAACGTTTCGGATTTGCTGTTCAGACCGATCCTGCCGAGGCAGCGCGTCAGATGGCCAGTAAGAAAGCGAAGCTGTTCGTCTTCGAGCGTAGCCGTGCGGAAGATGCTGGTTGCGTCGCCTACACGTGGCGTACCGCAGGAGATACCGATGTGTGCGAGGTGTGCGACGCACGGGATGGACAGCGATTCCTGTACTCGGCAGAGTCTGAGCACGGGCACGCTGGAGTTTGCAGCGCATGTCCGCAGGGGTGGTGCCGGTGCTACGCCGAACCGATCCTGCCGAACCTGTAACGAGCTTCGGCCTTCGCGGCTCGATCGGCCGCCGAGCGCCTGTGCCAACGCAACTGATGCGCTAAGCACGAACAGTGGAGGCGCAACCACATGGCAAAAAGCTCTGCTAAGGTTGGCTTACTTAGCCGATCAGCGATTCGATGATTTCAATGTAACTATCGCGAAATGCCATCTCAATATAAGGAGGGGGAATTCTAAATCGCGCAGCCATTCCAGCGGCGCCCTCACGTGCGAATTCTCCACTAGCAATCAATTCTTTTCGTCGAGCCAGCGGCACGAGTATCTCGACAGCGCCGACTTCGGCAAGTTGCTCTGCCTGAACGGCTAGGCGCTTCTCAACGCGATGGTAATTCTCAGCCGAGGCGCTGAGCAGTGACAAGTCCACAATGAGACTTACAACGCTTTCGGACGTCGCGGTATGTACCCCATGGGTAGTATCAAGGGCGTGGCAAAGCTCCTTGACGACAACGAACCTTCGCCAGTCGCGTTCAAGATGCTGCGCGTAGCGAATTTGAACCGCAGTCCTCTCCCCGTCGTAAGGTACAAAGTAGGACCGCCGACGAAATTCTCCAAAGATAGGGTTGTCCTGTCCAGCGGGAAACCCAATGTACTCAACCTCATCGATCTTGGTGTAAGCCTCAACGATGAAAGCTATCTGCTGTATCGTGAAGGTATCACTGTCGGGATGAGCACGGCACGCCTCATCACGAATTTTCTTGATAGCGCCGAGCATCGGGAACGCACTGGTCTGAAATGAGAAAGGCGGGCCTGAGCCCGCCTAACCTTAAGTACTGATGTGTCGTTTAGCCTGTCAAGCGTATTGCATCACGCCGCCACAGGCTCATCACCATCCCACTTGGAATGGCAAACGCATTGACCCGACTCGATCGCGTCTTCGATCGCGTTGAGCCCTGCGAAAATCTCCTCCGGCTTGACCGCCCTGGACGGGTGGAAGAGAAACTTCACATCCACCAGCCCGTTCTTCCGAGCGGTATCAAGCCGAGTGAGGAATTTTTCCTTCTCGGTCATGACTATCTCCTAAGGTTACAGCGTGCAGGGCGCACACCCTCAAATGCGCGATGCTGCACGAAGGTTCACTGCCCTGTCGTCGTGGTGACAGGAAATTGCCGAACCGTCAATGCGCAACTCAGCGCTAACTGAGAGTGCCGTCCGAATATCAAATGGTGTGTTAACGGTGCAATTGAAAGTGGGGCGCCCTTCCTTAGCTGGCTTATAAGACAGTGGGGCTACTGCCTGAGACTGCTGCTACGCTAACGTAGAAAATCGCAACGTTTCTCGATAGCTAGAACCGTTCGGCCTGAGACCTCGCCCAGCGAAATCTTCCTGAAGCGTGCCGCTGCGCACGCAAGGTGGCCTCTGCGATGCTAGGCATTCGCGTGGTATGTAAGACGGCCTGCGAAATCGAACCATTCGCTCGCCGCCGCTGGCGCGCCCTACGGGAATCGAACCCGTGTTTTCGCCGTGAAAGGGCGACGTCCTGGACCGCTAGACGAAGGGCGCTCGCGCGGGCTGGGGTTCTATAGTCGGATGATCGGCCGGGGGCAACCGCCGGTTTTGACCGGCGGTGAAGTTCGGGCGAAGAGGGGGCATGTCGCCCCCTCCACCCCGCCTCACCCTCGTCCTCGGGGGCGCCCGGTCCGGCAAGAGCGCCCATGCCGAGGCCCTCGTCATGGCCTGCCCCGCGCCCTGGCTCTACCTCGCCACCGCCGAGATCTGGGACGACGAGATGGCCGCGCGCGTCGGCCACCATCGCGCCCGGCGCGGGGAGGGGTGGATCACCCAGGACGTGCCCCTCGCCCTGCCGGAGGCCGTCGCCGCCGCGCCGGGGCCGGTGCTGGTCGATTGCCTCACCCTCTGGCTCACCAACCTCATCCTCGGCGAGGCCGACGTCGCCGCCGCGACCGACCGGCTGGAAGCCGCCTGCGCCGCCGCGACGGGGCCGGTCGTGCTGGTCTCGAACGAGGTCGGCCTCGGCATCGTCCCCGACAACGCCCTCGCCCGCCGTTTTCGCGATGAGGCCGGCCGGATGCACCAGCGCCTCGCCGCCCGCGCCGACCGCGTCGTCCTCACCGTCGCCGGCCTGCCCCTCACCGTGAAACCTGGAGCCGCCCCATGACCGACGACGCCGACCGCCATCGCGAGAAGATGGAGAAGCGCAAGGCCGTGCAGGATGCCGAGGTCGCCGCCAAGACCATCGAGAAGGGCCTGCTCATCGTCCATACCGGCCCCGGCAAGGGCAAGACCACCGCCGCCCTCGGGCTGATGGTCCGGGCGCTGGGGCGCGGCTGGCGGGTCGGGATGGTGCAGTTCATCAAGGGCGGCTGGGACACGGGCGAGCGCCACGCCGCCGCCGCCTTCGGCGAGCGGGTCGTCTGGCACACCCTCGGCGAGGGCTTCACCTGGGAGACGCAGGACAAGGAGCGCGACATCGCCGCCTGCCGCCACGCCTGGGAAGTGGCGACCGGGCTGATGGCCGATCCCGGCATCCGCCTCCTCGTCCTCGACGAGCTCAACATCGCGCTGCGCTACGAATACCTCGACCTCGCGGAGGTCGTGACGGTCCTGCGGGCGCGGCGGCCGGACCTGCACGTCGTCGTCACCGGGCGCAACGCCAAGCCGGCGCTGATCGAGGCCGCCGACCTCGTCACCGAGATGGGCAGCGTGAAGCACCATTTCGCCGCCGGGGTGAAGGC
>Ga0182229_1000344_pt1 | contig 12195 bp, 7 predicted proteins | sample G6R1MG_32_FD_129663 | JGI IMG/M metagenome (GOLD analysis project Ga0182229, IMG submission 129663) | Miscanthus phyllosphere microbial communities from Michigan, USA - G6R4_MAIN_07NOV2016_LD1 MG | ecosystem: Host-associated > Plants > Phyllosphere > Phylloplane/Leaf | place: USA: Michigan...
CCGCCGTTGACGAAGTACAGGATGACCTTGGCGTGGTCGGTGCGGATGTCCCAGCCGTGGAGGGTGCGCAGGTCGGTGATGCCGTTGATGCCGCCGGTATAGCCCTGCTGGCCGACGATCAGGATCGTCAGGATGGCGGCGATGGCCTGGGTGATGATGGCGAAGTAGGTGCCGCCGACCCGGCGCTTGAACATCGCGAAGGAGATCAGCATCGCGAACAGGACCGGGACCGCCACCACCAGCAGGACGGTGAGCGGGAAGCTCTTGAACGGCTGCCAGAACCAGGGGAGGGCGGTGATCTGGTTCCAGTCCATGAAGTCCGGGATGCCCGGCGTCGACTGGATCTTCGTATTCTCGACGCTCGAAGCTTCCAGCTTCAGGTACATCGCCATGCAATACCCGCCGAGGCCGAAGAACACGCCCTGGCCGAGCGACAGGATGCCGGCGTAGCCCCAGCAGATCACGAGGCCGAGCGCCACGAAGGCGTAGGTGAGGTACTTGCCGACGAGGTTAAGGCGGAAGCCGTCGAGCATCAGCGGCAGGACGACGAGGATCACCCCGGCCAGGAGCGCCAAGCTCAGCCACTCCACCGGCTTCATGAACGGGTTGTCGTTGACGGTGACGGATTTGGTGAGGGTCTGGACCGGGTTCGTCATGGCCGAAAACTCCTCAGCGCCGGACCTTGAGGGTGAAGAGACCCTGCGGCCGCAGCATCAGGATGCCGACCACCGCAAGCAGGGTGATCACCTTGGCCATCGAGCCGGAGAGGAAGAATTCCAGGGTCGATTGCGTCTGCGAGATCGAGAAGGCCGAGGCGATGGTGCCGACGAGGCTCGCCGCGCCGCCGAACACGACGATCAGGAAGGTATCGACGATGTAGAGCTGGCCGGAGGTCGGCCCGGTGGAGCCGATCATCGTGAAGGCCGAGCCGGCGATGCCGGCGATGCCGCAGCCGAGGCCGAACGTGTAGCGGTCGACCTTCTCGGTATCGATGCCGACCGCCCCCGCCATGGCGCGGTTCGACATCACCGCCCGGACCTGCTGGCCGAAGCGCGAGCGGAAGATCAGGAGCGCGACGCTCACGGTGATGAGGATGGTCACGGCCATGACGAACAGGCCGTTGATCGGGATCTCGATCGTGTCGGTGACTTGCACCGAGCCGATCAGCCAGGAGGGCAGCTCGACCCCGACTTCGCGGGCGCCGAAGATCGAGCGGTAGGCCTGCTGTAGGATCAGCGAGAGGCCCCAGGTGGCCAGCAGGGTGTCGAGCGGGCGCTTGTAGAGGAACCGGATCAGGCCCCATTCCACCAGCATCCCGAGCGCCCCGGAGGCGAGGAAGGCCAGCCCCATGGCGATGAAGAAGTAGGCCGGGAACAGCACCGGCAGGTAGGACTGGAAGAACGCCGAGCAGAGATAGGTGACGTAGGCGCCGAGGATCATGAACTCCCCGTGGGCCATGTTGATCACGCCCATCTGGCCGAAGATGATCGCCAGCCCCAGCGCCATCAGCAGGTAAACCGAGAACAGGATCAGGCCGGCGAAGCCCTGCATCGCGAAGATCGCGCCGAGATCGCCGAGGGAATAATCGCCGAACATCTGTGGAATCTCCCGCGATGGGGACGACGTTTCATGTCCCGCCCCCTCTTCCGGGGGCGGGATCGGCGTGCCTACTGGTATCCCTTCGGGAACGGGTCCGGCTTGATCAGCTCGGGACTGGTGTAGACGATCTCGAACTGGCCATCGGTCTTGGCCCGGCCGACCCGGGTCTTCGACCAGAGGTGATGGTTCGGATCGATCCTGACATAGCCTTCGGGCGCGCCCTTGAACTCGATGCCCGGCGAGGCGGCGACCACCTTGTCCACGTCGAAGGAACCGGCCTTCTCGCAGGCCATCTTCCACAGGAAGGGCCCGAGATAAGCCGCCTGGGTCACGTCGCCGATGACCGTCTTCTCGCCCCACATCTTCTTGAAGGCCGCGACGAACGCCTTGTTGTTCTCGTTCTCGATCGACTGGAAGTACTTCATGCAGGCATAGGCCCCGGCGATGTTCTCGCCGCCGATGCCGTCGATCTCGTCTTCCGTCACCGAGATCGTCATCAGCACCTGCTTCGACAGGTCGATGCCGGCCGCCTTCAGCTGCTTGTAGAACGCCACGTTCGATCCGCCGACCACGTCGGCGAAGATCACCTTCGGCTTCGTCAGCTTGATCTTGTTGATGACCGAGTTGAACTGCGTGTGGCCGAGCGGGAAGTATTCCTCGCCGACCACCTTGCCCTTCAACACGTTCTCGACGTGCTTGCGGGCGATCTTGTTCGAGGTGCGCGGCCAGATGTAATCGGAGCCGATGAAGTAGAAGGTGTCGCCGCCCTTCTCCTTGTGCACCCAGTCGAGTCCGGCGAGGATCTGCTGCGTCGCCTCCTGGCCGGTGTAGAAGACGTTCTTGGACTGCTCCAGACCCTCGTAGAAGGTCGGGTAGTACAGGAGCCCGTTATATTGCTCGAAGACCGGCAGCACCGCCTTGCGCGACGCGGAGGTCCAGCAGCCCATCACAGCCGCGCAATGGTCGTTGACGAGGAGCTTCTTGGCCTTCTCGGCGAAGGTCGGCCAGTCGGAGCCGCCGTCCTCCTGGATGATCTTGATCTTGCGGCCGAGCACGCCGCCCGCCTCGTTGATCTGCTGGATCGCGAGCTTTTCCGCTTCCTGCGCGCCCGTCTCGGAGATCGCCATCGTGCCGGTGATCGAGTGCAGGATGCCGACCGTCACCTCGGTGTCGGTCACGGCGAGGCCGGTGGTGTTGACGGCGGCGGTCGGGGCCGCCGCGAAGGCGCGCCCCGGCATCATCGCCAGGGCCGGCGCGCCGGCCAGCCCCATGAGCAGCCTGCGCCGCAACGGCGACCGCAAGCCGTGATCCGCGCCGGAATCGGTGTCGTCTGCCATCTGCCTGCCCCGGTTGCGTCCGGGGCCTTGAGAGGCGGCCCCGGATCGACCGGTGCAGGCTAGGGCGTTCGCCGCAGCGCAGCATATACGCTGTTTTGCGTATGGCCGGGCTCTTGCCTCTGGGGCACCGTCGACCCGGCTAGTCCAGGGACCGATGGCGTTCAGGATCGGGAATACACGTTGCGCGAGAGCGCCTTGTGCCGTGCAGCCTCAATCGCGCGCGGTCGCACCCGCATGCCCGGTCGGCGACCGATGAGCGGCCCGCAGCGCATCATCCCGATCCGGCGCGACTACAACCGCTTCGTCGCGGACGAGACCCTGGAGGATTACGCCCTCCGCTTCACGGCGAAGAAGGCGCGGCGCTGGTCGGGCTTCGCGGTCGCGCAGACGGCGCTGGGCTCGGTGTCGTTCCTGGCGCTGGAGGCGATCGGCGGCACGCTCGTCCTCACGGCGGGCTTCGTGAACGCCCTGGCGGCGATCCTCACCGTCGGCCTGATCATCTTCGCCACCGCCGCGCCGATCACCACCTACGCCGCCCGCTACGGCGTGGACATGGATCTGCTCACCCGCGGGGCGGGCTTCGGCTATCTCGGCTCGACGGTGACGTCGCTGATCTACGCGAGCTTCACCTTCCTGTTCTTCGCCATCGAGGCGGCGATCATGGCGCTGGCGCTGCAGCTCTGCCTCGGGCTGCCGCTCTGGATCGGCTATCTCGTCTGCGCGAGCGCGGTGATCCCCCTCGTGGCCTACGGCATCCGCCTGATCAGCCGGATCCAGATCTGGACTCAGCCCCTCTGGCTCGCCCTCGGCCTGCTGCCCGTCGTCTTCATCGCCGTCCGGGATCCCGCCGCGCTGCCGGCGCTGGCCGCCTTCCCCGGCCTCGACGGACGGGGCGACGGATTCGACCTCGCGCGGTTCGGCACCGCCACCGGGGTGTTGCTGGCCCTGCTGGCCCAGGTGGGCGAGCAGGTGGATTTCCTGCGCTTCGTGCCCGAGCCGACATCGGCGCGCGACCGGACGTGGTGGCTGGCGGTGCTGGCGGGCGGCGCCGGGTGGATCCTGCCCGGCATGGCCAAGATCCTGCTCGGCGCCGGCCTCGCGGTCCTCGCCCTGTCCCACGGCGTCCCGCCCGATCAGGCCGCCGAACCGACCCAGATGTACCGCATCGCCTTCGGCTACGTGACCGGCGGGAACGGACAGGCGGCGCTCCTGCTGATGGGGGCCTTCGTCCTCGTCTCGCAGCTCAAGATCAACCTGACCAACGCCTATGCCGGCTCGATCGCGTGGTCGAACTTCTTCTCGCGCCTCACGCACAGCCATCCCGGCCGGGTGGTCTGGCTCGTCTTCAACGTCGCCATCGCCGTGCTGCTGATGATGCTCGGCATCGACAAGACGATCGAGAGCACCCTGCCGCTCTATGCCTGCGTGGTCTCGGCCTGGGTCGGGGCGCTGGCCGCCGACCTCGTCGTGAACAAGCCGCTCGGCCTGTCGCCGCCCGGCATCGAGTTCAAGCGGGCGCATCTCTACGCGGTCAACCCGGTCGGCACCGGGGCGATGCTGCTGGCCCTGGCGGCCGGCTGCCTGCTCTATTTCGGCCTCCTGGGCCCGACGCCCCAGGCCTTCGCCCCGATGCTGACGCTGGCCATCGCGTTCGGCGCGGCGCCCGCGCTGGCCTGGGCGACGGAAGGGCGCTGGTATCTCGCCCGGGCGCCGCGCCGGGACTGGGGCGCGGGCGAGATCACCTGCCGGGTCTGCGAATTGCCCTTCGAGGGCGAGGACATGGCCCATTGCCCGGCCTACAACGCACCGATCTGCTCCCTCTGCTGCTCCCTCGACGCCCGCTGCGGCGACCTCTGCAAGCCCCACGGCCGGCTCGAAGTTCAGGCGCAGGACGCCCTGGCGCGCATCCTGCCGCGCCGCACGGCGGCCTGGATCGGCGCGCCGCTCGGCCGCTATCTGGCGGTGATGCTGACGCTCTGCGCGGTGATCGGCCTGATCCTCGGCGTCGTCCATGCGGGCGCGAGCATCGCCCATCCGGACCACCGCGAGGTCCTGCGCGCGGCGCTGACCAGCGTGTTCTTCATCCTCGTGGTCATCCTCGGGGTCGTCGCGTGGCTGTTCGTGCTCGCGCAGGAAAGCCGGCGGGTCGCCCAGGCCGAGACGCGGCGCCAGACCCTCCTCTACGAGGCCGAGATCGCCGCGCACAAGGTGACGGACGCGAAGCTGCAGGAGGCCAAGGAGCGGGCCGAGGCCGCCAACCAGGCCAAGAGCCGCTATGTCGTCGGCCTCAGCCACGAGTTGCGGACCCCGCTCTCCAGCGTGCTCGGCTACGCCCAGCTCCTCGAGACCGACCCGACGATTCCCCCGGCCCGCCTCAACGGCATCCGGGTCATCCGGCGCAGCGCCCAGCACCTCTCGGGCCTGATCGACGGGCTTCTCGACATTTCGCGCATGGAGGCGGGCCGCCTGCAGATCAACCGCGACGAGATCCGGCTCTCGGATTTCCTCGATCAGCTCGCCGACATGGTCCGGCTCCAGGCCCGCGAGGCCGGGCTCGATTTCCGCTTCACCCGCCCCGAGACCCTGCCCCAGGTCGTCGCCACCGACGAGAAGCGCCTGCGCCAGGTGCTGCTCAACCTGCTGTCGAACGCCATCAAGTTCACGCCGCGCGGGACCGTCTCACTCAGCCTGAGCTACCGCAGCCAGGTTGCGGTCTTCACGATCCGCGACACCGGCCCCGGCATCCCGGAGGCCGACCGCGACCGGATCTTCGAGCCGTTCGAGCGCGGTTCGACGCCCGCCGCCCGCAGCACGCCCGGAACCGGCCTCGGGCTCACCATCGCCAACCTGCTGGCGCAGCTCCTCGGGGGGGAGATCTCGCTGATGCCGGCGCCGGGGGGCGGGACGCAGGCCCGGCTGCGCCTGATGCTCGCCGCCGTCACGCAGCCCTCGCTCGCCCCCGCCCCCGCGCCGCCGGCCCGCGCGGAGCCCTGTTACGCCGGCCCGCGCCGAACCGTCCTCGTGGTCGATGACGACACCGCGCACCGGACCTTGATGCGGGCCATTCTGGAGCCGCGCGGGCTCACGGTGCGCGAGGCCGAGACCGGACCCGCCTGCCTCGCGGCGGTCGCGGAGGCGACGGAATCGGACGCGATCGACCTGATTCTCCTCGACATCGCGATGCCGGGCATGAGCGGCTGGGACGTGGCGGCGGCGCTGCGGGCGCGGGGCCATGGCGGGCCGATCGTGATGATGTCCGCCAACGTCCACGAACTCGGCCCCCTGCGGGGCGACAGCCCGCCCCACGACGCGATCCTCACGAAGCCCTTCGACCTGCGCGACGTGCTGGACCGGACCGGCGCCCTGCTGCGCCTGGACTGGACGGAGACGGATGCGGCGCCGCGCCCGGCGGCGGAGACGGACGGCCCGCCCATGGCGCACCGCCCCGCCGCCGCCCATGTCGGCGACCTGCTGCGCCTCGGTCGGATCGGGCATATCCGGGGCATCGAGGCGAAGCTCGCGGCGATGGAACAGGACGACACCGTTCCGCCGGACTTCGTGGCGCAGATGCGTGGGCTGATCGCGGACTTCGACCTGCGCCGCTACCTGACGGTGCTGAAGGAGCTCGCCGGCGATGAGTGAGCCCGGCCGCGACGTGATCCTCGTCGTCGACGATTCCCCCGAGACCCTGAGCTTCCTGACCGAGGCGATCGAACGCTCCGGCGCGACGGTGCTGATCGCGGTGGCGGGCGATCTCGCCCTCGCCCTGGTCGATGAGGTCACGCCCGACGTGATCCTGCTCGACGCGGTGATGCCGGGCCTCGACGGGTTCGAGACCTGCCGCCGCCTCAAGGCGAAACCGCACCTCGCCAGCGTCCCGGTGATCTTCATGACCGGGCTCAGCGAGACCGAGCACATCGTGCGGGGCCTCGACGCGGGCGGCGTCGACTACGTGACGAAGCCTATCGTCCCGGACGAGTTGCTGGCCCGCATCCGCACCCATCTCGCCGGGGCGCGATCCGCCCGCAGCGCCCGCACCGCCCTCGACGCGATGGGGCGGACCCTGTTGGCGGTGTCCGCCAACGGCCGGGTCCTGTGGTGCACGCCCCAGGCCGGACAGCTCATCGCCTCCCTGGCCGCGACGCCCGACGGCGTCCTGTCCCTGCCGCCCGAGGCGGTGGCGTGGCTGCGGGCCTGCCTCGCGGGGACGACCACCGGTTCCGTGACGCTGAAGGGATCGGACGGCCCGCCGCACAGCCTCAGCTTCGTGGGCGGGACGGCCGAGGAGATCCTGTTGCGGCTGTCGCAGGACGACCCGGCGCTGAGCCTCGCCCGCCTGCGCGCGAGCCTCCCCATCACCGCCCGCGAGGCGGACGTCCTGTTCTGGCTGTCCCAGGGCAAGGCGAGCCGCGACATCGGCGAGATCCTGGGCCTCAGTCACCGGACGGTGACCAAGCATCTCGAAGCCATCTACGCCAAGCTCGGCGTCGAGAACCGCACCGCGGCCTCGATGATCGCCAATCGGTACATCCAGGGCGGAGGTTGAGACACCGCATCGAGCCGAGGTGAGTTTCCTCGCTCCCGCATTCCGGTGCTGCAAACGAATGCGGCGTTAGTGCTGGATTGAACGAACTATGGTGCTGCGAGACAGGATTGAACTGTCGACCTCTTCATTACCAATGACACGATATCGCTATTCAACTGTGATCAATCGTATGCAGGGGCCACGAAAAACCTATGCAACTTGTTGCACTTAGGGCTTGATTGACATAGTTTCGGTTCAGCGGCGTTCGCCATCGTTCGCCGATTTCTAGTCGTCTGCTAGTCGTCAAAGCCCCACCAAGCAAGCCCATGCCCTCTGTCAAACTCACCGAAGCGTTTCTGAAGGCTTTGACATCTGTTGACCCGGATGACCCCACAGCAGGGCCCAAGCGGGCGCGCATGGTGTTTGACACAATGCTGAAGGGCTTCGGAGTCAACGTGACCGCGGCCGGCAGCAAGTCTTTCCACATCCGGTGGACAGACGAAACCGGCAAGAGCCATCGCCACGCGATTCCGGGCGGCTCTTGGCCGGCAATGCGGGTAGAAGTTGCTCGCGACAAAGCGTTCGAACTTCTCCGCGACATCCGCAGCAAGGGCCGGGACCCCAAGGCTGAGAAGAAGGCTGCTCGCGAGTTGAAAGCGACGGGCGGCCCACTGACGGTCGGGGGACTAATTGATGCATGGGAGCAATTTGGCCTCGCTGACAGGCGGGCGAGCTATCGAAAGGGGGCGCCGGCGGGGCTGCGCCGGACGCTCGCCAACTTTCTAACAGTCCCGGCGACAGATCTGACCCGGAAGGCCATCATTGCTCTGTCGGAGCAACTTCAGGCGGCCAGTAAGCGCAGCACGGCAAATAGCCTGATTGCCCATCTCTCTGCGATGTATGGGTGGGCAGTAAAGACAGGGCGAGCCGACAACAACCCGTTCCTCGGGGCGCCCCGCCCCTCAGCCGGGAAACCCGGCAGGGTGCTGTCAGACGACGAGATTGGCGCTGTATATGCGGCTGCGGCGCTGCGCCCGTACCCATCCGGCCCACTCGTGCAGGTGCTCATGCTGACAGGCGTGCGGCTGCGCGAGGCAGCAGAAATGGAATGGTCGGAATTGAACACCGATCTGACAGAGTGGACCATACCCGGAAGCCGTATGAAAAACCACAAGCGGCATGTGGTGCACCTGAGCGAACCCGTTATAGCAATCCTGCGCAGCATTAGCGACGGTGCCCGTCTTGCGAACAGCAAGTATGTCTTCACCACAACCGGTTCGAAGCCTGTATCTGGCTTCAGCAACATCAAAGATTCTCTCGACGCCACTAGCGCTGTTGCCAATTGGCGGATGCATGATTTTCGGCACACTCTCGCAAGCCGGATTATCAACGAGGGAGTGTCACCAATAACAGCGGACATGCTTCTTGCCCACATGATACCGGGGATCATGGGACGGTATCAGCTGAACGAATTTGAAAAAGATCGCCGCGAAGCATTGGACAAGTGGGCGACGCTCGTGACTGATCTCGCTGATAGGGCAATGCCGGCGGTGGCGGCGCGGGAGACTTCCGCTCGCGATGCACACCGAGCAAAGTCCTCAGCACACCTCAAAGCTGTGCGGGCGGCACAGATCGAGGCGGCAACTGCGAATGACGGGGCGGCTTGAGCCCTAATTTCTTATCCTAGAGCCGTCTTCGGCCAAATTGGCTCACGCGTCTCTGTCTTTGCGAGCGTCAGCGAAGCAATCCAGGGCGGCGGGACGCCTCAGAACAGTGCGCCCCCGTAAATTGCTTCGCTGACGCTCGCAAGGAATACCGGGGCCCCATTCAAGGGGGTGACTCAACTCGGTCAGCTACTATTGTATTGGTCCAAGTCTGACGCTTGATATCCGCCACGAGGGGCTACTCGCGACCCAACGTCGCCGCTGAAGCCAATTCGCGCTGCCCCAAAGGTAGTCGTCCGTCCAGCCGATCAATCTGCGGGGGGCGGAGGTAGTTACAGGCTCGAACCATGTTATGATCAGCCTTGTAATGAGACCCACCCCCCCCCTCGGATCAGAGCCGCAGCGGGCCGCACGGTGTCCAAGCAGCAACCTGGATCACATCGGAAAACAGAACCCAACACCCGGGAGATGGCGGGATTGTCCAACAAATCCTACCCTGCGGCCTTCGAGGCAAATTACTTATTCGTCTGGGTCTGGATAAATATGCGCTTCGCCATTACATTCTTTATGATAGAGAATTATTGACATAATCCCGGCGAGCATGACGAGGTGGCCTTCTTCCATTTTATCGAAGTGATCTTGATCGTCTTGGTCTAGAGCGGCGTGGACGCGCCCCACAAGGGCGTTAAGCAGGTTTTTCTGCCCAATGTCTCCGAATGCGCCTTGTTCAAGGATCGACCTGTAATCCGCGCCAATCCAACGGCCCTGGATTTTCTGGATAGGCCAGTGAGCAGCCTGTAGCTTGGCTATTGCATCCTCGAAATCATGATAGTTCGGGGGGCGCGCAGTCTTTGCGATGGCTTCGATGAGCAGATTGAGATCTTCGGCGAAGCTGTTCGGCTCGCACTTGTATACCCTCCCATCCCACCTCAATTCCCAGTTGGGAGCGATATGGCTTAGCGGACGCAAAGTCATCCGGTCGAGATATGAACTCCGCGAGAAGAATGCGCGTATCGTATCTGATGGATGCTGCACCTTTCGCTTTGAACGGGTCATTCGGCACTATTCTTCGACATCGGCCACATATTTTTAACCGGCATCCGGTTTCGCATCCTTTTCCAAGCTGATACCAAAGTTTCTAACCCGCTGCGCATTCATTGGACTCTCTGCTGCAATACGGCGTAACGCCGCCTCCGCTGTAGAGACGATTTTCTGCATCTGACCGTCGGCGTTGCTCACATTCTTAAAATACAAAGCACCCTTAACAGCAGATTTGAATTCGTCGCGCTTGAGAGACTTAAAAATTCTCACGTACTCGTCTTCAGGAACGTTAGCCATTGCTGCGACTTCGCCCGGATCCCAGCCGCCTCGGCTCGGCAGTTCTCGGATGAACTTTTCGGCGTCAAACGGCGTGCACACGGAAGCATACTTGGCGGCAAACGCACTTATCACATCGACGTCTGTGACGTGGTGCCCGAAATGACCCTCAGTCAGATCCCAAAAGTCCTCCTCTTCGTTCCGGCTATCGACGTACGTTTTTATTATCTCGGCAGCCTGCTCCGGACGGCCAAGCTCTTTAAATAAGACCACCGTATCGTTCAGATTAATAGGTGATATGGCCTCGTGGTCAGTCTTTACCGACGCAAACATCTTGTCCAAAACAGCATCCTGATCGGCATCAAACGAGCCGTGGTAGTCTTCCCAAGCATTAAAAAATGCCGTGTGCTTGTCCGCCAAACTCAGGGCTTTCTGTTTTTGATCCGCTTCGCGTTTGAGATCATCCTCGACGAAGAAGCCGCGCTCGACCCCATCAAAAAGGACGGCGTCGAAGCTATCCATGTGCCCGTACCCATAAGAGCGAAGCAACGTTCTGAATGCCTCGTTCGGATCGGATTTATTCCTGTCACGGCCCACTAGATCGAAAACCTGATTGTATGTGCGGAGAAACTCTAATGGTGGCGCTTCTTTTGGTTGAAACTTCGCATATCCCGCTAATACTATCGAATGTATGCCTTTATCGACGACTCTTGGATCATATTCTTTTAGAGCATCAAGACGTTTGCATAAGCGCTCGATTTTTTTGATAACTCTAATGTTGATGATGCGCAGGCTAACTAAGCAGCGCTTCAGTTCCTCGGTATAAAACAGTCCCTTCTCGACGCCGATATCGGCGCATTCCGCCGGAGTTGGCTCGAATTTGATGATCGTATCTGCAACTTTTTCAAGCTGAGAGCCGAAATCAATCTTGTTATCTCCGGACAGGGCCTCTTCGTTAAGAAGTATCACAACCTTGCACTGCTTTTCTTCTTTTAAGCCCGAGATCAGTCCCATGACGTCTTTTGCGTCTAGGCCCTTACCGCAGCGTTCAAGATCATCAACACAAACGATTTGTTTGTTCGTCATCATGAACAGGGCACGGTTAGCACTTGCCACGTATCCACTTGCCTGCGGAATGTAAGTCGCGACCTTCGTCAGGTCTTTTGCACCCGACAAAAGTTTTCCAACAATCGCGTCGAAGCTCTTTATGTCAGGTAGTTGGCCTGCAGTATTGCTTTCGACGGTGTTTTCGACAATCGATGTGCGCACATCGTCGAGAGAGTTTCTGCCAAACAATGAGATGTATGAGTACTTGCTCAGCGCAACCGACTTTGCTTCCTGAGCTTCATTTAGATAGTGACGCCACGCATATGTTTTCCCAACGCCCCAGCGGCCGGTGATACAAAGCACTTCTGCTTCCTCTGTAGCGAGGAAGCGTTTTAGTTCAGATGCAAATATTTCAATCGACATTGAACTATTAAATCTCGCCTAGTTATCCCACCAAAGCGGGAAGTGCCGGTGTTCACCGCAGAGCTTGGGCGAGTCGCACGCACCAAGTCAACGCCCGCTCAAATGCATCTACGTTCGGTGAGTGGACTGACGGAAATTCACCCGTCGCTGACTTCGCGCATGGGTACTAACACTACTTTGGCAGATTGATGTCAGGGCGGCAGATCGAGGGCGGCGTCACAGTGTGGACATCGGCGCGGTGATGGCCGGCTGAGGTATTCGAGGATGGCCTGCCGGATCGCCG
>Ga0182229_1000345_pt1 | contig 12172 bp, 10 predicted proteins | sample G6R1MG_32_FD_129663 | JGI IMG/M metagenome (GOLD analysis project Ga0182229, IMG submission 129663) | Miscanthus phyllosphere microbial communities from Michigan, USA - G6R4_MAIN_07NOV2016_LD1 MG | ecosystem: Host-associated > Plants > Phyllosphere > Phylloplane/Leaf | place: USA: Michigan...
CGGGTGATGCTGACGAAGGCCATGACGATCTCGCCGAAGGGTAGGAACGGGAAATCTTCGCAACGGGATCTGTGCTGTCCATCGCGTCGATTCTCAAGACCTGCTTCGAAGCACCACCGTCTCCATTCTTCCCATATCTTCCCATATCTTCTCATGCCTTCGCGTCGCGGCCGGATGCCCGGTCGCGAGCTTGTTCCTCGGCGTCGCGTAGCCGTTTCCCCAAAGCCCCGAACTCGCGGGGCCGCCTGAGCGGGCGTACGCGTCAAGCCGCCGGGTAGCGGGACTCGAGCAGGCGGTGGACGAGGCGGGCGGTCTGGACCTCGCCGCCCTCCGGCCGACCCGGCTTGGTCGAGGGATTCCAGCCGTAGAGATCGAGGTGCAGGTGCGCGCCCGTGTTCGGGGCGAAGCGGCGCAGGAACAGGGCGGCGGTGATCGCGCCCGCGAAGGGGCCGCCCGAGACGTTGTTGAGATCGGCCACCTTCGAGTCGAGCAGAGGGGCATAGGGCGCGTGCAGCGGCAGCCGCCAGACCGGGTCGATCGCCTCGCGGCCGGCGCGCTCGACCTCGGCGGCGAGGCTGTCGTCCTCGGTGAAGAAGGCCGGCAGGTCGGGACCGAGCGCGACGCGGGCGGCGCCCGTGAGCGTCGCGAAGTCGATCAGCAGGTCCGGCGTCCCGGCATCGGCGAGCGCCAGGGCGTCGGCGAGGATCAGCCGGCCCTCCGCGTCGGTGTTGCCGATCTCCACCGTGAGCCCCGCCCGCGAGCGGATCACGTCGCCGGGCCGGAAGGCGTTGCCGTTGATCGCGTTCTCGACGGTGGGCACGATCAGGCGCAGCCGCACGGGGAGGTTCGATCCCATCACCATCTCGGCCGCAGAGAGCGCGGCGGCGGCGCCCCCCATGTCCTTCTTCATCAGCAGCATGCCGGCGGACGGCTTGATGTCGAGCCCGCCGGTATCGAACACCACGCCCTTGCCCACCAGGGTGATCCGGGGCGCGCCCTCTGGCCCCCAGCTCAGGTCGATCAGGCGCGGCGCGCGCGGCGAGGCGGCGCCGACCGCGTGGACCAGGGGGAAATCGCGGGCGAGCGCCTCGCCGATGCTCACCGTGATCTCGGCCCCGAAGCGCTCCGCGAGCGCGCGGGCCGCCGCCTCGATCTCGGCCGGGCCGAGGTCGTTGGCGGGCGTGTTGATCAGGTCGCGGCCCGCCGCCACGGCGCGGGCCACCCGCACGATCGCCGCCGCCTCGACGCCCTCGGGGGCGACGAGGCGTGCGCCCTTGGTCTCGCGCGCGCCGGTCGATCCACTCGTGTCCGCTCCCCCGCGATAGCGGTCGTAGCGGTAGCCGGCGAGCAGCCACGCCAGGGCCGCCTCGGCGGGCGCGGCGATCCCTTCCGCCTCCAGGCGGTAGGCACCGGGCGGCAGAAGACCCGGCAGCTTGCCGACGAGGAAGCGGTCGTGGCCGCGCGCGGTGGGATCGCCGAGCCCGAACAGCACCCGCGCGATCGCGCCGTCCTCCCCCGGCAGCAGGCAGAGGCGGCCCGCCTTGGGCGCGAAATCGGTCGCCGCGGCGTAGGCGCGCTGGGCCGGCGCCAGGCTCTGCGCCAGTCCCGGCCAGTCCGGGGCGGCCACGCAGCGCACCGGGATCGCGGCGGCGTCGGGAGCGAGCAGGTCGATCGGGGAGTGTGTCATGCGCGGGCCAAGCTCGCCGGGATCGCGTGGGGATGCCCTCACGTACCTCCCGCGGTGCCGCGCGGCCAGGGGAGGGCGTCCGACGGTCGGGAGGTTCGCCGTGTCCATTTAAGGATGGGTTAGGGTTAACGGTCTATCGCTGTCGCACCGGCTCGGCGCCAGCGCCCGCCGTCAAAGGGTTCGGCAAGGGTTCGGAGAGTCGCGATGACGGGCGAGTGGGACGGATCGTCGGGTGTCTCGAAGCGCCGCGTCCCCCGCCGGGTCCTCCCGGTCGCCGCGCTGCTCGCCGCGCTCGGTCTCGCCGGATGCCAGACGGGCTCGCCCGAGACCACGGGGTCGATCGGCGGACTCTCGCTGGGCCGCAAGCCGTCCGAGGAGCCGCGTGTCGGCCGCGCCGAGATCGAGGCGATGGGGGCCAGGTACCGCTCCGATCCCAACGATCTGCGCCTCGCCATGCGCTACGCCAGGGCCCTGCGCGCCACCGACCAGAAATCGCAGGCGGTGGCGGTGCTCCAGCAGGCGGCCCTCCACAACCCGAAGGACCTCGCGGTGCTCGCCGCCTACGGCAAGAGTCTGGCCGATGCCGGCCGCTACCAGGAGGCGTCCGAGGTCCTGCAGAACGCCCACAGCCCGGCCAAGCCCGACTGGCGCGTGCTGTCGGCGCAGGGCACCGTCGCCGACCAGACCGGGGACGCCGCCCGCGCGCAGGGCTTCTACGAGGCCGCGCTGAAGATCGCGCCGAACGAGCCGACCATCCTGTCCAATCTCGGCCTGTCCTACGCCCTGTCGAACCGGCTCGACGAGGCGGAGGCGACGTTGCGGCTCGCCGCCGGTCAGCCCGGCTCTGACGTGCGCGTGCGCCAGAACCTCGCCCTCGTGCTCGGCCTGAAGGGCCGCTTCGACGAGGCGGAGGCGCTGATGCTGCAGGACATGTCCCCCGCCGAGGCCGCCGCCGGCGTGGCGTCCCTGCGCACCATGGTGGCCCAACCCGGCGCCCGCGGGGCCCGTGCGGCGCGGACGGGCCCCGCCCTGCCGCGCGGCTGACGCCGGAATTCCGGCCCGAACGCGATCCGGAACACCCCCCGTCCTCTCCGGTTGACGTGCGATTCCGTGAGGATCGCGGATGCCGACGGAGAGTCCGGCGATGGCCCATCATACGCCCCTGGAAGACGACTCGGCCTCGGGCATCGCGCCGGCGCCGCCCTGCACGCTGGTGATCTTCGGCGGCGGCGGCGACCTGACCAAGCGCCTGCTGATGCCCGCGCTCTACAACCTCGCGGGCGGGAAGCTGCTCGCGGACGGCTTCAGGGTCGTCGGCGTCGACCACAACGCCAACGACGACGCGGGCTGGCGGCGCGACCTCACCGAGACGATGCAGTCCTTCACCCGCGACGGTTCCGCGGAGTTCCACGCCGACCGGATCGATCCCGAGGACTGGGGCTTCATCGAGGAGCGGCTGCACTTCCGGCAGGGCGACTTCGAGGCGGACGACCTCTACCGCGCGCTGGCGGACACGATCACCGGCAACGCCGTGTTCTACCTCGCGGTGAGCGCACGCTTCTTCGGCACCGTCGTGGACGGATTGGGCAAGGCCGGGCTGCTCAAGCAGGCCGACGACGCGTTCCGGCGCGTGGTGATCGAGAAGCCGTTCGGCCAGGACCTGGCCTCGGCGCAGGCGCTCAACGCGCGCATCCTGAGACAGGCCGACGAGAGCCAGTTCTACCGGATCGACCACTTCCTGGGCAAGGAGACGGTGCAGAGCCTGATGGCCCTGCGCTTCGCCAACGGCATCATGGAGCCGGTCTGGCGGCGCGAGTACGTGGACCACGTCCAGATCACCGCCGCCGAGACCATCGGCGTGGAGGGGCGCGGCGCCTTCTACGAGCCCACCGGCGCGCTACGCGACATGGTGCCCAACCACATGTTCCAGCTGCTGTGCATGGTGGCGATGGAGCCGCCGAACTCCTTCGATGCGGAGGCCGTGCGCTCGGAGAAGGCCAAGCTCGCGGAGGCCGTGAGGCCGATCCCGCCCGGGGACGCGGTGCGCGGCCAGTACGCCGCCGGCCAGGAGAACGGACGCGACGTGCCCGCCTATCGCGACGAGCCGAACGTGGCCAAGGATTCGGACACCGAGACCTACGTCGCCCTCAAGCTCGAGATCGAGAACTGGCGCTGGGCGGGCGTGCCGTTCTACCTGCGCACCGGCAAGCGCATGAGCGGGCGCCAGACCGAGATCGCGATCCACTTCAAGCCGCCGCCGCATCGGCTTTTCCGGGAGTGCGGGGCGGGCGAACCCGCGCCGAACGTGATGCGCCTGCGCATCGACCCGGAGCCCGGCGAGAGCACCGAACTCAACGTGAAGGCGCCGGGCCCCCAGATGCGGTTGGGACGGGTCGAGACCGCGTTCCGCTACGCCGACTTCTTCGACGAGAAACCGAACGTCGGCTACGAGACCCTGCTCTACGACTGCATGACCGGCGACGCGACGCTGTTCCAGCGGGCCGACAACATCGAGGCGGGCTGGGCCGCGGTGGACCCGCTGATCCAGGCCTGGGCCGACGCGCCGGTCGAGAGTTACGCCGCCGGCACGCCAGGCCCGACGGGCGCCGACGACCTGCTCGCCCGCGACGGGAGGACGTGGCTTCCGTTGGAACCCGGCTGAACCGGGGTTTCGAAAGGGATCACTCCTGTCGTGGGTCCAGGGCAAGGCCCCGGGGAGTTCTGGCGCTTCAGGCCTCGATGCGCCGCCGCGTCCCATGACGGACCCGCTCCGGACGGAATTCGGGAAGGTCGTCGTGATGGAGCAGGAGCACGCCGGTGCTCGCCGCGAGCTTTCGCGCGGCCGGGGTGAAGCCGGCGTTCGAGACCACCGCCGCGAGGTCGCCCGACCAGTGCCGGGCGGCGGCGGCCACCTCCTGGATGGCACCGTTGCCGACCGGCTTCGCATAGCGCTTGCACTGCACGACGAGGCGCACGCCGCCGTGCTCGGCGATGACGTCGGCGCCCTGGTCGCCGCTGGCCCGGGTCGGCCGCGCCCGCCAGCCGGCCTCGGTCAGCAGGCCGGCGCAGTAGCGCTCGTAGCCGATGCCGTCCTCGGGCGCCGCGTCCTCCGGCGGCAGGTTTTCGGCGGCGGCGATCCGGTCGACGACGACCAGAATCTCGTCCCAACGGCGCTCGGTCTCGTCGGCGAAGCCGCGCGCTTCGAGGGCCGGCAGTACCGTGCGCTCGGCAAAGTAGTCGCGCTCGCGCAGCCAGCCGTCCTCGACGGTGTTGCCGTAGGCATCGACGTAACGCTCCTGACGCCGCCGCAGGGCCAGGGTCCGGGCGTGCCGTCGCACGACGCGCCGGATCGTGGCCCGCACCCGCCGCGGCCGGTCGAGGCGATGCAGCAGGACCAGGGCGACCGCCGCGCCCGTGCCCACGAGCGCCGGACGCCCGTACCACAGCGCCGCGCAGCCGCCCGCGACGCAGACCCAGAACAGACGGGTGGCGATGGCCGAGCGGCCCGACATGACAGCTCCGAGGGGTGCGCCGAGGCCGGCCGCGGAGCCTCCAGTCCTGCGGGAGGCCGCTTGCGCGTTCGCTAACGGGCCCGCGCGGGCCGGTTGCCGCCCACCGATCATCGGTGGACAACTCCGCCCGCCGGCACGCCGCCCTACTCGGCGGCGGCCTTCGCGCGCGTCTTCCGGCGCTGCTGGCCCAATCCCATGGTCTTGGCGAGTTCCGAGCGGGCGGCGGCGTAGTTCGGCGCCACCATCGGATAATCGGGGGCGAGGCCCCAGCGGGCGCGGTACTCGTCCGGCGTCAGGTCGTAGCGCGTGCGCAGATGGCGCTTGAGCGACTTGAACCGCTTTCCGTCCTCCAGGCAGACGATATAGTCGGGCATGATCGAGCGCTTGATCGCGACCGCCGGGGTCGGCGGCTCGGCCGGTTCCATAGAGTTCCGTGCGGCCAGGCCGTTGAGGGTGGCGTGCAGGGTCACCACCAGGCTTGGCAGCTCGTTCGCCGGCAGCGAGTTGTGGCTCACGAACGCGGAGACGATCTCGACTGCCAGTTCGATGTGACGTGTGGATGCCTCGTCGTCGATCGCCATGTGGAATTCCCCCCCGTTCGATTGTGTGGCGGAACTCACGATCCCGCGCCGGCCAGACGAAACGCTCAGCATCTGACGGGATGCGCGCCGGTCTCGGCACCGGTCTTGAGTGCATCCTAAACCCCACTTGCGCGGACCGAGAGTCAAGTCAAGTGTATGGGAGTCGATCTCGCTCTATGGCCTGTCCATATCATCGCCGTGCAAAGGCCCGCCCGAGGAATTGGGCCCTTACGATTGCGGCAAATCATCGTTGGACAGGGTCTGATCATGGCGGTCCGTTCCATTCGATCCGGGTCACGAAATTTTGACAGGATTAGAATGGCGTCGAGTACGCTTACTCAGAATTCAACGACGGTCTCACGTCGGGCCTGCGGTCACTCCTCGACGGGCTTGCGCCGCAGCCCGTAGGTCGTGAAACGGGCCACCGTCCGCGCGATCTCGGCGTCGTCGAGGACCACCGGCGTGCCGATCTGCAGGGCGAGCGCGTATTGCCGGCACAGGGCCTCGACCTCGACCGCGAGCCAGAGGGCTTTGTCGAGATCGGGCCCGATGGCGATCAGGCCGTGGTTCGCCAGCAGGCAGGCGGTCCGGTCCTCCAGCGCCGCCAGCGCGAGGTCGGACAGTTCCTGCGTGCCGTAGGGCGCGTAGGGCGCGCAGCGGATGGTCGGCCCGCCCGCGGCGGCGATCATGTAATGCACCGCCGGGATGGTGCGTCCGCAGATGGCGAAGGCGGTGGCGTGGGGCGGATGGGCGTGGACCACGGCGCCGACCTCCGGCCGCGCCGCGAGGATGTCGCGGTGGAAGCGCCATTCGGAGGACGGGTCGAGTCGGTGCGACCACGCCCCGTCGATGCTCATCGGCACCACATCCTCGGGACCTAGGGCCGCCGCGGGGACACCCGAGGGCGTGATGAGGAAGTCAGCGCCGTCCCGCACCGAGACGTTGCCCGAGGTGCCCTGGCTCAGGCCGAGCGCGAGCATCTCGCGCATCGCCGTGGCGATCGCCTCGCGGGGGTTCGTCTCCGGCATGCGTGCTCCTCCGCGTGGAACCGGCAACGGGCCGGGTCGTTCTGTGCGCGACAGGACGTGCGACGAGACGCACCGGCACTTCAAGGGGCTCGACATGCAGGACCGTGAATGGATCAGCCTGGAGCAGGTCGCCCGGACGCACGGCATCTCCCTGTCGCAGGCCGCGACGCTCGCCGCGAGCGAGCAATGGCCCAAGGTGTTCAAGCTGCACGAGACACTGGTGCTCGCGCCGCTGGAACCGATCGTCCACTGACGCATCGATCCCCGTCCGCGACGGCTGCAACGGGTCTCCGCACCGCCGGCCCTTCCGCCGTGCCCCGGGGTGACGTTACACCCGCCGCATGAGTACCTACCGGTTCGAGACGCTGCTGGCGCCGCGCCGCATCGCCGTCGTCGGCGCGGGCGACCGTCCCGACTCCGTGGGGCGGGCGGTGATCGATTCGCTGCGCGCGGGTGGGTTCGGGGGCGAGATTTTGCCCGTGAACCCGCGCCACGCCGTCATCGACGGGTTGCCCTGCGTTGCGACCTTGGCCGACCTCACGAGCCCGCCCGACCTCGTGATGATCGCGACCCCGCCGGAGACGGTGCCGGAGATCGTGGCGGCCTCCGGCGCGGCGGGTGCCGCCGGGGCGGTGATCCTGTCGGCCCATCTCGGACAGGGCGAGGCCTCGCCGGTGGAGGCGGCCCGGCGCGCCGCCCGCGCGCATTCCCTGCGTCTGCTCGGCCCCGACAGCATCGGGGTCAGCGTCCCTCATAGCCGGTTGAACGCAACCCTGCTCGCGCGGCCCCCGCGCGCGGGCGACGTGGCGCTGATCACGCAATCGGGCACCGTGGCCTCGGCCATCGCCGAATGGGCGGGGCGGCGCGGTGTCGGCTTCTCGGCGGTGCTGACGCTCGGCCGCTCGGCGGACGTGGACGTGGCCGACTGTCTCGACCACTTCGCCGCCGACATCCGCACCCGCGCCATCCTGCTCTCGCTCCACCGCGTCGAGGATGCGCGAAAGTTCCTCTCGGCGGCCCGTGCGGCGGCCCGTGCCAAGCCCGTCGTGGTCCTGCGCACCGGCCGCCACGAGGCGGCGCAGCGCGCGCCCGAGACCCATACGGGGGCGCTCGCCCGGCCCGGCGCGGTCTACGAGGCGGCGTTCCGCCGGGCCGGGCTCCTCGCGGTGGACGACCTCGAGTCGATGTTCTCGGCGGTGGAGACGCTGACGCGCCAGCGCCCGTTCGCCGGCAAGCGCTTGGCGATCCTCGCCAACGGCCGCGGCATCGGCGCGCTCGCGGCCGACCGCCTCGCCGACCGGGGCGGCACGCTCGCCGAGCCCGAGCCCGCCCTCCTCGACGCCCTGGCAAAGGTCCGCCACGGCACCAGCGCCAACCCGATCGACCTCGGCGTCGATGCCGTGCCCGGCGACTACGCCACGGCGCTCGGCCCCATGCTCGCCTCGCGCGACAGCGACGCGGTGCTGGCGATCCACGTGCCGACGGCACGCGCCGCGCCGGAGGCGGTGGCGCGCGCCGTCGCCGGGGCGGTGGCCGAGGCGGGGCGCACCGCACGCTCCGGCAGCGGGCGGCGCAAGCCCGTGTTCTCGGTCTCGGTGGGGGAGGATGCCGGGGCCAAGGCCGTCTATGCGGGCGCCGGCCTGCCGCTGTTTGCCACCGACGGCGACGCCGTCGGCGGGTTCCTGCATCTCGTGCGCTACCGCGAGGCGCAGGACGACCTGATGCGCACGCCCGATTCCCTGCCGCGCGACTTCACCCCCGACCTCGACGCCGCCCGCGCCGTGGTCGAGCGCGCCCTCGACCGCGGCCAGAGCTGGCTCGATCCCGAGGGCGTCGCGGGCCTGCTCGCCGCCTACCGCATCCCCTGCCTGCCCTCCGTGCTCGCCCCCGATCCGGAGGCCGCCGCGGCGGCCGCGTGGCCGCTGATCGCGGACGGCGTGCCGGTGGCGCTCAAGCTCGTCTCGCCCGACATCGTGCACAAGTCCGACGTCGGGGGCGTGCGGCTCGGGCTGATGTCGGAGGCCGACGTGCGCGAGGCCGCCGGGCGCATGGTCTCGCGGGTGCGCAAGCTGCGCCCGGAGGCGCGCATCACAGGCTTCTCCGTTCAGCGCATGGTGCGTCGCGGCCAGGGCCGAGAACTGATCGCGGGGCTCGCCGAGGATCCGGTCTTCGGCCCCGTGGTGGTGTTCGGGCGCGGCGGCACCGCCGTCGAGGTCATCGACGACCGGGCTCTCGCCCTGCCGCCGCTGGACCTGCATCTGGCCCACGACCTCATCGCCCGCACCCGTGTGGCCCGGCGGCTCGCGGCCTACCGCGACGTGCCCGCCGCCGACCTCTCGGCCATCGCCCTGGTGCTGGTGAAGCTCTCTCAGCTCGCAGCCGACCTGCCGGCCGTGCGCGAACTCGACCTGAACCCGCTGCTCGCCGACGAGAACGGCGTGCTGGCGCTCGACGCGCGCGTGCGCCTCGCCCCCGAGCCGCGCCGACGCGGCGCGGGCCATCCGCGCTTCGCGATCCGGCCCTATCCGGCCGAGTGGGAGAGGCCGCTCGTCGTCAAGGGCTCCCGGATCCGGGTGCGGCCGGTGCGGCCGGAGGACGAGGGCATGTTCGCCGCCTTCTTCCGCCGGGTGGATGCGGAGGACGTGCGCCTGCGCTTCTTCGCCCCCGTGCGCGACTTCAGCCACGCCTTCCTCGCCCGGCTGACGCAGCTCGACTATTCCCGCGCCATCGCCTTCGTGGCGCTGGACGACGCGGCCGACGACGACGCCCGCATGCTCGGCGCCGTGCGCCTGCACGCCGACGCCAACCACGAGAGCGGCGAGTACGCCATCCTGATCCGTTCCGACCTCAAGGGAAAAGGCTTCGCCTATCCCCTGATGCGCCAGATGATCGAATGGGCCCGGACGGAAGGGATCGGACGAATCGAGGGCACGGTGCTGCACGAGAACCGGCCGATGCTGGCGGTGTGCCGGAAGCTCGGCTTCACGGCGGCCCCGGACCGGGACGATCCGGGGGTGGTGAAGGTGGTGCTCGACCTCACCGCTTAGAGCGATTCCCGTGTGGTCGCGGTGTCTTCACGCGAACCGGACCCTTCGCTTGAGAATGCTCTAGACCGCGCCGTCCTCGGCCGGGGCGGGCTCTTCCTTGGGGAGCTGCGGGGGCGTACGGTTGTCGGCGCCGCCCTTGCGCCACCGCGCGGACGGGGTGCGCTGCGTGCCGCCCTTCTCCACCAGACCGGTGCTGGCGGCGATGCGCTTGGCCCGCTCGTTGAAGTCGCTCATCGAGACGCTGGTGGAGCGGCCGGTGGGAAGATCGCGTGCCATGACAGGTGGTCCATACTGACGCCCCGGACACGAGACTGTGCGAAGGGTGTCCCCCGATCCTATCAGGTTCCAGCCCGCGGCGCGCCCGCGTCGTCCGAAATAAAACGGAGCCCGCGCTTGCGCCCCGGCCCGTACAGCCCTACTTCCCAAGCATCGATCTGAGGCCGGATCCTGGGCCGTGACGTCTTCGCAGGGCGGTTCCGACTTATCCTCCCCTATCGGTTGTTCGTGCTGGCGTCCGCGCCGGTCACGCGAATAGTCACCTTCGATTGCCTGCGAAGCTTCTTCGATACCAAGGACGACTCATGAGCACCGGAACCGTCAAGTGGTTCAACGAGACCAAGGGCTACGGCTTCATCCAGCCCGATGACGGCGGCAACGATGTCTTCGTCCACATCTCCGCCGTCGAGCGCGCCGGTCTGCGCAACCTCGTGGAAGGTCAGAAGGTCTCCTACGAGATCGAGACCGACCGCCGCAGCGGCAAGCAGTCGGCCGGGCAGCTCCAGAGCGCCTGACACCGCCTCACCGCGGACCCTATCGTTTCGCGAAGCCGCCCCGAGAGGGGCGGCTTCGTTCGTTTCGGGGGCATGGGTCCCGGGTTCGACCCGTCGCCATCGCTGCGAGCCCGGCCCGCCGGAGCGGGCCGGGCAGGAGGGGGTCAGCGCGGTGCCGGCTGCGCCTCCTGCTGCTGCAGCAGCGGCGTAATCCGCCGAACGGTCACGCGGCGGTTCTCGCGGCTGGCGTTCTGGGTGTTCACCTTGAGGTTCTGTTCGCCGTAGCCCTGCGTGGTCAGGTTCTCGGGCGGCACCTGGAAGGTCTGGGTCAGCACGGTCGCCACCGATTGCGCCCGCCGGTCGGAGAGCGACAGGTTGTCGATGTCGGAGCCGACCGCGTCGGTGTAGCCCTCGATCAGGAACACCTCCTGCGGGTTGGCCTTGATCGCCCGGTTGATCGCGTCGGCGATGGTCTGGAGCAGGCGTGCCTGCTCGGGCGCCACCGTGAACGAGCCGCTGTCGAAGGTGATGGTGTTGATGTCCACGCTCGGCATCCGGGCGCGCAGCTGCGGGCTGTAGCGCACCTGATCGAGCGTGTAGCGCCGATCGAGGGCCACGACCGGGGGCGCCGACAGGGCGCCGTAGACCGCCTGCGCGTCGGCCCGCTCGTAATCCACCACGTAGCGCTCGCGCGGAATGCGGATGTCGGGGGGCGGCAGGTCGACCACGTCGTCGTAGATCGGGCGCGGGCCGTCGCCGCCGTAACGGTTGTCGATGATGACGACCTCGCGTCCGTCGGCGAAGCGGCGGGAGCGGCGCACGAGGCGCCCGTCGTCGTCCACCACGCTGACGATCTGCTCGCCGCCCGGCCGGTCGATGAAGCTGTAGACCTCGCCGCCGCGCCGCTCGCTGCGGTAGGCGCGCCGGTCGAGATCGCGGAAGCGCTCGTTCTCGTCGTGGCGGATGAAATAGCTGTCGCGGTCGCGCACGATGATGCGGCCGGGCTCGCGGTAGTAGGTGCGACCGCCCACGTCGTACTCGCGACGGTCGCGGCGCACCCGCTCGTAGTCGCGCCCGTCGTAATCGTCGTCGCGGAAGCCGCCGGGAACGTATCCCGCAGCGCCCGGAACGTTGAAGCGGTCGCGCCGATCGCCGTCGCCCCGACGCCGGTCGTCGTCGCGCCCGCGGCGATCGGGGTCGGCCCCGAGGCGATCGCGGTCGCTACCGCGCAGGCCGTCGTCGCGCCCGCCCCGGTCGAGGTCGGTCCCGCGGCGATCGAGATCGCGTCCCCCCCGGTCGTCGTCGCGACGGTCGAGACGCCCGTCGCCCGCGTTCGGCGGGGTGCCCGGCTGGCCGGGCTGAAGCGCACCCGGCTGGTCACCCGACTGTCCCGGTTGCAGCTGGCCCGGCCGGCGGGCGTTCGGCGGCGTGCCCGAGCCGTCCGCAGGCGTGCCCGGAGGCGTCACGGGACGGCCCGGCACACCAGGGGCCTGGTTCGGGGCCACAGGGCGGCCGGGTACGCCGGGGGCCTGGTTCGGCGCGGCGGC
>Ga0182229_1000346_pt1 | contig 12149 bp, 14 predicted proteins | sample G6R1MG_32_FD_129663 | JGI IMG/M metagenome (GOLD analysis project Ga0182229, IMG submission 129663) | Miscanthus phyllosphere microbial communities from Michigan, USA - G6R4_MAIN_07NOV2016_LD1 MG | ecosystem: Host-associated > Plants > Phyllosphere > Phylloplane/Leaf | place: USA: Michigan...
GCCCTGCCCGCCGCCTGCCGCGCGGTGCTGAAGGCGCCCTAGCCCGGCATCGCCTCGCGGGGGATGATCGCGCCCGGATGGGTGATGACCACGGCGGCGAGCCGGTGCCCGGCCCGCGCTGCGGCGGCCGGGGCCTCCCCCCGGAGGCGGGCGGCGAGGTAGCCGGCGGCGAAGCTGTCCCCGGCGGCGGTCGTGTCGACGGGCGACACCCGCTCCGGCACCGGCACCACCTCGGCGGGGCCCTCACCGCGCACGAGGCAGCCCGGCTCGGCGAGCTTCACCACCGCCTCCGCGACGCCGGCCCCGTCGAGCCAAGCCAGCACCGCGTCGGGTGAGCCGTCCCCCGCGAGCGCGGCCCAATCCTCGCAGCCCGCGAGCACCACGTCGCTGAGCCCGGCCATGCGGTCGTAGGCCTCCCGGGCCAGCCCGCGATCGGGCCAGCCGCGCGGCCGGAAATTCGTGTCGAAGGCGATCCGCGCCCCGCCCGCGCGGGCCCCTTCCAGGGCGGCGAACAGTGCCTCCCGCGCCGGTCCGGCGAAGAGCGACAGGCTGATCCCGGAGAGGTAGACGAGCCCCGCCCCGGCGAGCGCCGCCTCCGTCGCCGTGCGATGGGGCGGGTCGAACAGCCGGCGCACGGGCGCCGCGTCCCGCCAGTAGAGGAAGCGCCGCTCGCCGTCCGGGTCGGTCTCGATGACGTAGAGCCCCGGCAGGCTGCCGGGGATGCGGCGGACAGGGCCTGTGCCGATGCCCTCGTCCTCCCAGGCGCGCAGCATCTCCGTGCTGAAATCGTCGTCGCCGAGGGCGGTGACGTAATCGACCGCCGCCCCCAGCCGGGCGAGGTAGAGGGCCGTGTTGAGGGTGTCGCCGCCGAAGCCGCGCGAGAGCAGCCCGTCGGGCCGCGTGCGCAGTTCGAGCATGCATTCGCCGAAACAGGCGACGCGGCGTCCGGTCAGGTCGGCGGGCATGGTCGGGCCTCCTGTTCGCGTCCCATCGCCACGGGACAGGCGTGGAACGTGAGCGAACCGCGTCCTGTTGGCGGGGTAACTGGCGCAGGGCGCCTGCAGAAGGACACCCCATGACCGATCCGCTTCACAAGTATCCCCGTCCGCCCTTCGAGGGCCAGCCGCAGAGCTTCCCCGGCAAGACCGGCAAGATGAGCCCCGAGCCGGACCACGGCGAGGAGAGCTACAAGGGCTCGGGCAAGCTCACCGGCAAGGCCGCACTGATCACCGGCGGCGATTCCGGCATCGGCCGGGCGGTGGCCATCGCCTATGCCCGCGAGGGCGCGGACGTCGCGATCTCCTACCTCCCCGACGAGCAGGCGGATGCCGAGGCGGTCGGCCAGTGGATCGAGAAGGCGGGCCGCAAGGCGCTGCTCCTGCCGGGCGACCTGAAGCAGGCGAGCTACGCCAAGGAGATCGTGTCCAAGACCGCCGAGGCGTTCGGCCGGCTCGACATCGTCGTGAACAACGGCGCCTTCCAGCAGCCCGGCAAGAGCCTCGACGAGATCGAGGACCACATCTTCGAGGACCACTTCAAGACCAACGTGTTCGGCTCGTTCTACGTCACCAAGGCGGCTCTCGCGCATCTGAAGCCGGGCTCGTCGGTGATCTTCACCTCGTCGGTGAACTCGAAGCACCCGATGCCGACGCTCATGGCCTACAGCGCCACCAAGGGCGCGCTGAGCAACATGGTGTTGAGCCTCGCGCAGCTTCTGGCGGAGAAGGGCATCCGCGTGAACGGCGTACTGCCGGGCCCGATCTGGACGCCCTTCATCCCCGCCGGCATGAGCGAGGACGCGGTGAAGTCCTTCGGCAGCCAAGTGCCGTTCGGCCGCCCCGGCCAGCCGGCCGAACTCGCCTCGGCCTATGTGATGCTCGCCGCCGAGGAGAGCAGCTACACCTCCGGCGCCCTGATCACGGTGGCCGGCGCGATGCCGGTCCTCTAGGCGCCGCTCAGGGCCTGATCGCCTCAAGGCCGCGCGCCGCATCGCGCGCGGCCCGCAGGTGCAGGTAGGACGGATCGAACTTGGCGAGCCGGCGCAACCCCTCGGGATCGAGCAGGGTCAGGCGCCGGCTCTTCAGGCTGAGGAGCCGTGCCGCGCGCACATCCTGCAATGTCCGGTTGATGTGGACCGTGGTCTGGCCGAGGGCGTCGGCGAGGTCGGGCTGGGTCAGCGGCATCGGGCAGCTCGTCCCGTCGGCGAGGCCCACGGCGGCGAGCCGCGCGTGCAATTCGCAGAACAGGTGCGCAAGGCGCTCCACCCCCGAGCGGCGCCCGAGACTCACCGTCCATTCCCGCTGGATCGCGGCGCCGGCCAGTTCCTCCCGGTGGAAGGCGAGGTCGAGGGACGGGTTCCGGCTCTTCAACTCGACCATGGCCGTGCCCGGAATGCGGGCGATGGCCACGGGCGTCATGGCGCCGATGGCGTGGTCGCGCCGGTCGAGCAGATAGATGTGCGGGTCGCAGCAATCCCCCGGCAGGAGGATCGAGATGATCTGGCGGCGGCCATCCTCGAATTGCCTGTAACGGCAGGCCCAGCCGCTCATCACGACGTTGACGGCGCGCGGATCTTCTCCCTCCTCCACAATATCCGCCCGAGGCTCGATCAGTCTCGGCGGTTCGAGGACCTCCGCAAGCATGTCCCGGTCGGCGATCGTCAGGGGAACGAAGTTTTTCAGCTTTCGCGACAGGGGGGTTTCCATCAGGGCCGCGGACTTGTTTGAGATGCGTTGTCCCGCCTAGCCCTGGGCCGGGGAGCGACCACCACACAGGTTATGATCGGTCGAAGCTCCGGTCGGTTGTGTCGGATTTCACATGGGGCAACGAGGATCGGCCAAGGTTGCACCGGGAACGGTCGAGCTTCCGCCTTGCGGGACGGCGCCCCGATCCCGCATAGACGGGACGAAGCGAGAGGTCCGTCCGATGCAGATCGCCACGCCCTACCTGATGTTCCTCGGCGATGTGCCCGACGCGCTGGCGGCCAAGACCGCCTACGGCATCAAGGATTGGCGGCCGGAATGGTGCATCGGCCAGATGCGCCTGCCGGGCTGCAAGGCCGATCTCGGCATTCCCGACCTCACCCTCCCCGAGGCCCTGGCCAAGGGGTGCCGCACCCTGGTCGTCGGCGTCGTGAACGCGGGCGGCGTCCTGCCGGACCATTGGGTGAAGGAGATCGTCGCCGCCATCGAGGCCGGGTTCGACATCGCGAGCGGGCTGCACGTCCGCCTCGGCGCCGTGCCGGCCATCGCCGAGGCGGCAGCCAAGCGGGGCAGCAAGCTCCATGACGTGCGCCACAGCAGCGAGACCTTCCCCACGGGCAAGGGCACGCGCCGCGCGGGTCGCCGTCTGCTGACCGTCGGCACCGATTGCTCGGTCGGCAAGAAGTACACGACGCTGGCGCTTGAGAAGGGCATGCGCGCGCGCGGCCTCGACGCCGACTTCCGCGCCACCGGCCAGACCGGCGTGTTCATCTCCGGCAAGGGCGTCGCCATCGACGCCGTGGTGGCGGATTTCATCTCCGGCGCCGTCGAGACGATCTCGCCGGAGGCCGCGCCGCACCATTGGGACCTGATCGAGGGCCAGGGCTCGCTCTACCACCCGTCCTTCGCGGGCGTGAGCCTCGGCCTGCTTCACGGGGCGCAGCCCGACGCCTTCGTCGTCTGCCACGAGCCGACCCGCACCACGATGCGCGGCGTCTCGCACCCGCTGCCGACGATCCGGGAGGTCATCGACCTCACCGTGCAGCTCGGCCGCCTGACGAACCCGGACATCCGCCCCGTGGGCATCGCCGTGAACACGCAGGCCCTCGCCGAGGACGAGGCGCGCGCGCTCCTCGATGGCCTCGCCGCCGAGCATGGCCTGCCGGCCACCGACCCGGTGCGCTTCGGCGTCGAATCGCTGGTGGACCGGATCGTCGCCGACTTCCCGGAGGCCTGACCATGGCCCGCCGCCTGAGCCTGTCGGTCGAGCGGTTCCCCATCGCGGGGGCCTTCACCATCTCGCGCGGAAGCCGCACCGAGATCGCCGTCGTGGTCGCGCGGATCGAGGACGGCGCCCATGCGGGTCGGGGCGAGTGCGTGCCCTATCCCCGCTACGGCGAGAGCGTCGAGAGCGTGTCGGCGCTCATCGCGGCGCAGGCGGACGTCCTGGCGGGGGGCATCGACCGCGAGGCCCTGGCCCGGCTGATGCCGGCGGGCGCGGCCCGGAACGCGCTCGATTGCGCCCTTCTCGACCTGGAGGCGAAGCGGTCCGGCCGGCGCGCCTGGGAGATCCTGGGCCTGCCCGCGCCCGTGCCGGCCACCACCGCCTACACCCTGAGCCTCGGCACGCCGGAGAGCATGGGCGAGGCGGCGCGCAAGGCGGCGGCCCGCCCGCTGCTCAAGGTGAAGCTCGGCGGCGACGGCGACCCGGAGCGGATCGCCGCCGTCCGGGAAGGCGCCCCGGATTCCCGGCTGATCGTGGATGCCAACGAGGCGTGGCGGCCCTCGAATGTCGAGGCCAACCTCGCGGCCTGCCTTGCGGCCGGGGTCGCGCTGATCGAGCAGCCGCTGCCGGCGGGCGAGGACGATCTGCTGGCCGCCATCCCGCACCCCGTGCCGGTCTGTGCCGACGAGAGCCTGCACGACCGCGCCGGGCTCGATGCCCTGGCCGGGCGCTACGACGCGATCAACATCAAGCTCGACAAGACCGGCGGCCTCACCGAGGCGGTGATGCTCGCGAACGAGGCGCGGGCGCGAGGGCTGACCGTGATGGTCGGCTGCATGCTCGGCACCTCACTGGGCATGGCGCCCGCCACGCTGTTGACCGGCGGCGCCGCCTTCATCGACCTCGACGGGCCGCTGTTGCTGGCCCGCGACCGCGAGCCGCCGCTCCGCTACGAGGGCAGCACCCTCTTCCCGCCCGACCCAGACCTGTGGGGATAGCGGCGCATCGCCGTCCGCCACGTCTCACTCGGCGATGTCGAGGAAGTGCCGGCCGGCGCGGTCATCGATCTCCACGATCCACAGATCGGAATCGAAGCGGATCTCGCGGGTAAGCCGTTCCTCCACGTCGAGGGGCGTGGCGCCCGCGAGCACGGGGGTGAAGCGCCGCTCGCCGAGATCGTCGGGCTCTGCCATCAGCGCCTGGGGCGCCGGGCCGTAGAGATCGGCGGTACCGTCGAGGCGGTCCACCTTCACGAAGATCGCCCCCGCCTCCGCCGCGCCGCGACGCCGGAGCACGGCGGGAATGGTGAGGTCGTTGAGCCGGCGCAGATGCGCGGAAACCCAGAAATCGGAACGCAGGCGGGGCATGGCGTAGGCCTACCCCTTCGCCGCCCCGGCTTCGAGGGCCTTCAGCGTGCGCCCGGCCGCTTCGCCCGTCACCGGCAGCTTGCGGTCGCGCTCGAACTTCTCGATGGCCGCCTTGGTGGCGGGCCCCATGGCGCCATCGGCCTTGATCGGCCCGTAGCCGAGCTTCGTCAGGGCGCGCTGGGCGCGTGTCACCGCCACGTCGGCGGCCGACGCCTCGGCCTTCGCGGGGGCGGCGACGGGCTTCTGGCGCGGGTTGACCGAGGCGGTCGTGTCCTCGGCGCGGATCAGGTCGCCGATGGAATCCCCGGCGGCTGCCTTCGCCGTCTCCTTGGGGGCCTCCTTCGCGGCGTCCCGCTGGACGGGCGCGGGGGCGGCGGCGGGCGCGGGCACCTTCGCGGCGACCTTGGCGGGCACCTGCGGCAGGATCGGCGCCGGGTGACGGCCCTTCTGGGAATCCAGGGCGTTGACGCAGATGAAGCCGGCGGCGCCGAGCGCGATCACCGCGCCGAAGACCGCCCCCGGCCGCTCGCGGCACAGGACCTTGCCCTCGGCGAAGCCGAAGCGCAGCACTTCGGCCGCGACGGCCTTCCAGCCCCCCTTCCGCAGGGACGGCATCGGTCTCTGAGCGGCCCGCGCCGGACGCCGTTGGCGCCCCTCGCTCGCGACGGTGATCTCGCGATAGCCAGCCATCGAATCTCCTTCCAGGCTCTCCTCAGCCGGCCCGCCGGAACGGCACCGATACGGTGAGATCGGACGCCGCCACCGCGCCGGAGACCGGCTCGGGGTCGAACAGGCCGAGGGGGAGCCTTACAACCTTGGGCTTTGCCTGCGCCGCACCGCGGATGGCGGTGAAGATCGGCGCGGGGCCGCCCGGCGCATCCTGATCGCAACCGGCATAAGGAAGTGTCACCGTCACGATCGTTCCGAGGCCCGGCGCGCTCTCGATGCGGATCGTGCCGCCGTGCAGGCCCACGAGACCCTGCACAACCGAGAGTCCGAGGCCCGTGCCCTCGTGGCTGCGGGCATAGCCGCTGGTGCCCGCCTGGAAGAACGGGGTGCCGAGGCGCGGCAGGTCCTCGGCGGCGATGCCGACGCCGGTATCCGCGACGGTGATCTCGAGCCCGTCCACCGCACGGTTGAGGCTGACCGACACGGTGCCCCCCGCGCCCGTGTATTTCAGGGCGTTGGAGATGAGGTTGATGAGCATCTGACGGCAGGCGCGGGGATCGGCCACGATCTCCTGCGGCCCGGCCGGGTTGGCGATGAGGTGCACCGCGCCCTCGCCGGCCTTGAGCTTCATCAGGTTGCAGCAGGACAGGACCAGTTCGGACGCGTCCATCAGGTCCGGCTTGTAGTCGAAGTTGCCGCTCTGGATCCGGCTCATGTCGAGGAGCGTGTTGACGACGTCGAGGAGGTGGCGGCCCGATTGCTCGATCACGCTGGCATATTCCTGCGACTGATCGGGCCCGATCGTGATGCCGCCCGCCCCCGAAAGCACTTCGGAGAAGCCGATGATCGCGTTGAGCGGCGTGCGCAGCTCGTGGGTCACGTTGGCGAGGAAGCGGCCCTTCACGGCGTCGGCGAGTTCGGCGGCCGTGCGCGCCGCCTCCAGTTCCTGGGCGTGGCGGTGATGCTCGGTCATGTCGCGGGTGACGGCGACCACCGTCATCTCGCCGGCCAGCCCCGCATCGGCGATGCGGTGGGCGCGCATTTCCACATGGATCAGGTCCGCCCGGTCGGCCCGGCGGGCGGCCGGATCGACGTGCAGCCGCACGGCCAGCGTCGCCGGGCGGCCGGTGGCCGCAACGTCGCTGAGCGCGCTCAGCAGGGCCGGCCGGTCGGCGACATGGACGCGCTTGAGGAGGCCGTGGCCCCGCAGGGTCGCCGCGTCGCTGCCGACGAGCTTGATCGCCGAGGCGGAGGCCTCGATCACCCGGCCGTTGCAATCGTGCCAGGTCACGAGGTCGTCGATGGCCGAGAGGAGCAGGCGGTCGCGGGCCTCGTTGCTGCGCAGGCGCTCGCGCCATGCGCCCTCGTTGCGCAGGTGCTCGACCGCCTGGGCCGCCACATGGCCGAGGGCGGCCAGGGCGAAGACCGGGAGGGCGATGTTCACGGGAAGGGAGATGACCGGGTTGGCGCCGAGCCACAGCGAGCCGATCAGCACGGCCCCGACGCCGAGGGCGGCGAGGACCGTCGCGGCCACGGTGGCACGCCAGGAGCCGGAGACCAGGGCTTCGAGGGGGATGACCGCGAGCCACACGGCGGCGGGCGAGGCCGGGCCGCCGGTCATCATGGCGAGGCAGACGACGAGGCCGGTGAGCCCCGCCGAGGACACGGCGTGGGCGATCCAGAGGGAGCCGGTGCGTGACAGGAGCACGGCGGCGATGACGGGCAGGAGCAGGCTCGCGAAGGCGGCGGCCTCGATCGCCGAGGGCACGCCCCGCCACAGGAGGTAGGGAGGCAGCGCCGCCATGGTGACGAGACCGGTGGCGAGGCGGGAGACGAGGAACCGCTCGTGGCGGTGCCGCATGCCGGAATCCTCGCTCGCCGAGCGGTGAACGAGACCGGCAAGGCGCTCGTCGAACAGGCTGGTCAGGACTTTATGGATGGTCAAGACTCACACCCGCGGCGCCAAGGTGATTGTCAGACACCCGGAACGCTTCCTGTTCGACTTCGAACGACACGGATAAGCTCTCAGACCCCCCTTAAACGAGTGTTGCGGAACCTTCGCGACTGCCAGAGATGCTTTCCACGAAGTAACCGAGATACCTGGGGAATACGTTCACCATTTCGCAGGAATGGCGGCGACGGTTGACGCCGGCTTCACCGAACCGGGCCAATCGTCCGCTCCGCATTCACGAAGGGGCGCCCCATGCTGTTCGTCCTGCGCGTCGTCCTGGTTGTCGGGGCGCTGTCCTATCTCGCGCTGCTGCGCGGCGGCGCCGATCCGGTGCAGGAGGCGCGCAAGCTCGCCACCCTCCCCTCCGCGAAGGCGGCGGCGCCGGCCGTCACGGCCCTCGTGCCGCCGGAGACCCGCGAGCGGGTGGTGCGCGATGTCCTGGCCAAGGGGCTGATCGCCGAACTGAGCCGCCGGGCCGGGGCCGAGGAGCCGGCCGCATCCCGCGACACCCTCAACGAAGCCGACCGCAGCCCCGCCTGGCGTGGCGTGGAGCGGTAAAACGCCGGCCGATCCGCGAACGGTCTAGCGGCTGCCGTCGAGGCGGTTGCGCACGGGCGGGGTCGCGCGCGCCGGCGCCGCGCGCTCGGCGCCATGCCGGAAGGAGGCTTCCGGGCCGTGATAGGGCCGGTGAAGGTCGGGCGTGCGCTCGGCCAGGGGCCGGTCGAGGAGCGTGGCCAGCAGGTCGCGGGCCGCCGCGCGGCCGAGGGAGCGGAACACCGCCACCAGCGCCGTGACCCGTTCCGCCGAGCGCGCCACGCCCTGGTTGAGCGTGAGGAAGACGTAGACCGCCTCGTCCTCGTGCAGACCGGCGGCGCGCATGGCCAGGGTCAGCAGGTCGTAGCGGCCATCGGGGGCGTCGGCCTCGGTCACGAAATCGGCCGGCAGGCCGAGGGAGGCCGCCAGCGTCTCGACGAAGGTCGGCACGTCCCGGTCGGTGGACAGCGCGGTCAGCGCCGCGCCGAGGCCGCGCGGCACGGGCGGACAGGGCCGCAGCCCCGCCGTCGCCTCGACGGCGCGGACGATGCCCTCGCGGGTGGCCGGATCAGCGTGGAGATAGAGCGGAGCGAGGTCCCCCGCCGCGAGATCCGGCCGGGCGAGGATGACACGGGCGAGATCGGCATCGCGCCGGGCCCGGCCGACCACGCGGCGCAAGGGCTCGCCCCCCAGGACGATCCCCCGGTTGAGGGCGAGGGCGAGATCGACCTCCGGCCGGCCGTCGCGCGACAGGTCCTCGATCGCCTCGCGGCGGAGCGACGGGAGCGAGGCGAGCCGGGCCGTGAGCATGGCCGGCATGGGAGCGTCTTCGGCCGGGTCCGTCTCGGCGGCGGCCGGGGGCGCGATGATGCCCCGTGCCGCCAGGGCTTCCAGGACGGCCGGGGGCGTCTCGGGATGGGTGGCGAGCTTCTCGGCGACGACGCGGAGGGTTTCCTGATCGACGGTCGGGATCAATCCACAGGCCAGGGAGGTAAAAGTCTCGCGCACCGCCCGGTCCCGGCGGGGCGCGCGCAAGTAGAGGTCCGTCTGCACGCGCAGGACGACGGGTTTGAGATCGAGCTGTTCGATCCTCGACAGTTCGAGGAGCCCGGAAAGGTCCGGCAGCGCATCAGATGCAGGCATCAGGGACCGGTTTACGCACGAGTACCGTTAGCCGAACCTAAGCCAGCGGCGTGAATCGACCTTTAAGCTGCGCCTTTTCCGATATGCTCCACCCTGGGACCGTCTCACTCGGCCTGCGGTCCGCGCCGCAGCAGCGGCCGGACGAGCAGGCCGCCCTCCGGCAGGAAGCCGGTCGCCGCCGCGAAATCCATAAGCCCCGCCGCCCCGGCATCGGGCACGAGGAGCAGCCGGTCGCATCCCGCGAGTCGGGCCGAGCGCGACACCGCCTTCACGAGCAGCCGCCCGATGCCCCGCCGCCGCGCATCGGGGGCGACGGCGAGGGTCGCGATCAGCCCGGCCGGCCGGGCCGCTGCGAGGTCGTGCACCGCCTGCAGGACGACGATCCCGCTCGGCGGCCCCCATTCCACGGCGATGAGCGCGCTTCCGCCGGCCCTGGTCAGCGCCTCGACCCGCCCCGCGAGGGCGGCTTGGTCGGCGGGGGCGCCGAGATCCGCCATCAGCGCCGCGAGGCCCGGTGCGTCGGCGGGGGATGCGGCGCGGATCTCCAGCCCGTAACGTTGGCCCAATCCGGTCTCCGGGATACGGGACCGGATCGTCCGGTCCTGACGGTGAGATAGCGGCGCATCGGCCGCCCTTCCACGGCAGACGGGCTGCACCCATGTCTCAGGTTAGCCAATCCGAGGAGTCGAGAATGACGAAGACGGGCATTTCCCTGGCGGCGGCCCTGGCCGTCCTGCCGCTGGCGACGGGCGCCGTCCTGGCCCAGCCCCTTCCGCCGGGCGTCGCCCCGCCGTCCCCCGGCGGCTTCGCGATCATCGACCGCAACAACACGGGCGGGTCGGTGAACGTGACGATCCCCCGGGGCGCCACGGGCGCGGAGACCTACACGTCGAACTCGGCGGCGGGCGGCAATGCCGGGCGGCCGGAACTGGCGGTGCCGAACGGCAGCAGCGGCGGCGGGGGCGGCGGCAATTCCCGCTGAGACACAAAAGGTGCCTGGCCCCTGAGGGCCGGCACCTTTCAAGTCGGCATGGTCCCGGTGAGAACGGGGGCTCGCGCCCCCATCTCGGAGGGCCTTCCCGCGGGAAGGCCGGCGGCGACTAGGCCGGCTCCTTCGTCTTGCGGGCGCGGGGGGCGCGCTTCGGCTTCTCGGCCGGCTCGTCCTGCGCGGCCGGCTCCTCGGCGGCGGCCGAGGCCGACGACTTGCGGCGCTGCTGGCCGAGGCCGAGGCTACGGGCGAGTTCCGAACGCTGCGCCGAATAGCTCGCGGCGGTGGACGGGTAATCGCGCGGGAGGCCGTAACGCTCGCGGTACTGCTCGATGGTCAGACCATTGCGCGAGAGGTGACGCTTGAGCGTCTTGTACGGCTTGCCGTCGATGAACGAAATCAGCGCATCCGGCGTGATCGACTTGCGCACCTGCGCGGGGGTCGGCTTGTCCGCGACTTCCGGCGCAGCCGGGGCGGGAGACGCCAACTTCAGTAACGCCTCATGCACGCCGGCGAGAAGCGCTGGCAGTTCCCCGACCGGGACCGAATTATTCGAGACATAAGCGGACACGATATCCGAAGCTTGCTCGATCAAGCTCTCGTAGGGGACTGCTGCCGTATCGTCCATCGTTGATTCCCTCTCCTTGGGGCTTCAGCGACGGTTCTAACGTTTGTGCGCCAAAATCAAGAGACATGAGAACACAATTTTGGTCAGTCACAGAGAAATCTGTCATGATTATTCGCAAAGGCCTCAAGCGCAGTCGTCCGAAACGAAACTTCCTGCTCGAAGCAGCCTGAGACGCGCAAGCGCTTCGGCTTCCAGCCGCGTCTCGTTTTGAAGGGTTACGACGCGAGTAGTACGGGTTTCGACATTGATCGGTCTAAACTTGCCGTATCTGGTATGCCTGCACTGTACGACCGTTGCGAGCATCGCGCGGTCGGCGCACTGCCGGGGCGCGGATGAAGAGGCGTCAAAATGACGGAATGGGATCCCGAGACCATCTTCGGAGCGCAGATTCCATTCGTGCGGTTCTGCGGAATAGAAGCTTTGGACGTCACGGAGGGGCGCACCCGCCTCAGGCTTGTCATGCGCCCAGAGCATAGTAACAACTTGGGTATCGCCCATGGCGGGATCGTCTGCACCCTGCTCGACGTGGCCATGGGCACCGCCGCCCGCCTCACCGCCGGATGCCCGGTCGTGACCCTCGACATGCAGACGCGCTTCCTCAACCCCGGCCGGGGCACGCTGGAGGCGGTGGGGCGCGTGACGCGCGGCGGGCGCTCGATCCTGTTCTGCGAGGCCGAGATCCGGGATGCCGAGGGTGTCCCGGTGGCGAGCGCGACGGGTCTCCTGAAGCCGGTGGCGAAGACGCCGACCGGCTGAGGCTCAGGCCGGGGCGCCGGCCCCCACGGGGCAGCTGACGCCCGTGCCGCCGAGGCCGCAATAGCCGCCCGGGTTCTTGGCCAAATATTGCTGGTGGTACTCCTCGGCGAAGTAGAAGGGGCCGAGGGGGACGATCTCGGTGGTCACGTCGCCGAACCGGCGCGCGCGCAGCGCCTCGGCATAGGC
>Ga0182229_1000347_pt1 | contig 12129 bp, 8 predicted proteins | sample G6R1MG_32_FD_129663 | JGI IMG/M metagenome (GOLD analysis project Ga0182229, IMG submission 129663) | Miscanthus phyllosphere microbial communities from Michigan, USA - G6R4_MAIN_07NOV2016_LD1 MG | ecosystem: Host-associated > Plants > Phyllosphere > Phylloplane/Leaf | place: USA: Michigan...
ACGCGCTGCATCGTCGTCTCGGTGAAACCGTGGCGCAGCAGGGAACGCTCGGCCACCGCGAGGATCTCGCTCCGGCGCTTCTGACCCCGGGGCACCGGCCCGTCGCGGCGTCTTGGGGGTGTATCGCCTCCAATTGACATCTTCTGCGCGACTCCCCTTAGTAAGCGTACTTAACGGTTCGCTTGTGCCGCGGCAATTGACGCCTGCCGGCCAGCGCCAGGATCGAGCAGCCTAGAATGCGTGACAGCGACGACGAGGCGTTCGGGCCGCGCCAGGGGCGCGGCCGGTCGGGCTCCCGGCGTCGGGATTATCTCGACGTGGGCGGCCGCCGGGATGACGACGACGCGGACGAGACGGCCGAGGAGAACCAATCCTCGACCAACCGCCGTTCGGGCGGCGAGGCGTCCAAGGACGGCGAGCCCAAGGACGGCAAGCAGGCGTCCAAGGACAAGAAGGACGATGCGTCCGACGACAAGAAGGACGAGGAGGAGGGCGAGCAGCGCCGCAAGAGCCGGCGACCGCTGGTCATCGGCATCGCGGCGGTGGTGGTCCTGCTCCTGATCGGCGGTGGCGTTTATTACTGGCTCTCCACCCGTGGCAAGGCTTCCACCGACGACGCCTATACGGACGGCAACATCGTCACCATCGCGCCCCAGGTCTCGGGGCAGGTCGTGAGCCTCGACATCACGGATAACCAATTCGTGCACAAGGGCGATCCGTTGTTCCGTATCGATCCCCGACAATTCGTGTTCAGCCAAGAGCAGGCGCAGGGCCAGCTCGATACGACCAAGGCTCAGGCAGCCAGCCAGAAGCTCGGCGTCGAAATCGCCAAGAAGAACTTCCCGGCGGCCCTCGAACTGGCGAAGGCCAATCTCGACGCGGCCAAGGCGAACCTGCAGCTGCAGCAAGCCAATTACGACCGGCAGAAGAGTTTGCCCAAGCTCGCCACGACCCAGCAGGAGGTCGACACCACGGCGGCGAACCTCGCCCAGGCCAAGGCGCAGGTGGAGCAGGCCCAGGCCCGCCTCATCCAGGCCGAGCCGGTGAAGCAGAACATCGGCCAGTCCGAGGAGCAGGTCAGCCAGATCGAGGGCCAGATCGAGCAGGCGCAGGGGCGCCTCGATCAGGCCAAGCTCAACGTGGAGTGGACGGTGGTGCGCGCGCCGCAGGACGGCTGGGTGACGCGCCGCAACGTCAACGCGGGCAATTACGTCTCCTCCGGCCAGCAGGTGATGTCGCTGGTGACGACCGAGGCCTGGGTGACGGCGAACTTCAAGGAGACCGAACTGGACGGGATGCGCCCCGGCCAGAAGGTGACGATCACCGTCGATGCCTATCCCGACCTCGACCTGCACGGGCACATCGACTCGATCCAGCGCGGTTCGGGCTCGAAGTTCTCCGCATTCCCGGCCGAGAACGCCACGGGCAACTTCATCAAGATCGTGCAGCGGGTGCCCGTGAAGATCCTGATCGATTCCGGGCTCAAGCCCGATGAGCCGCTGCCGCTCGGCATCAGCGTGGAGCCGACGGTGATGCTCAAGTGAGCGGCGCGTCGGACCAGGCCTGGAGGCCTCGCCACAACCCGTGGCTGATCGCCGTCGTCGTCACCATGGCGGCGTTCATGGAGATCCTCGACACCACCATCGTCAACGTGGCGCTGCCCTACATCGCCGGGTCGCTGGCCGCCTCGAACGACGAGGCGACCTACACGCTCACGGCCTACCTCGTGGCCAACGGCATCGTGCTCACCATCGCCGGGTGGCTCTCGGACACGATCGGGCGCAAGCGCTACTTCCTGATCTGCATCGCCATGTTCACGGTCTCGTCCCTGCTGTGCGGCCTCAGTCAGAGCCTCGGGCAGATCATCCTGTTCCGGCTGATGCAGGGCTTCTTCGGCGGCGGCCTCCAGCCGAGCCAGCAGGCGATCATCCTCGACACCTTCCCGCCGGCCAAGCGCGGGGCGGCCTTCGGCGTCACGGCGGTGGCGACCATCGTCGCGCCCGTCCTCGGGCCGACGCTCGGCGGCTACCTCGTCGAGCACCTCGACTGGCGCTGGATCTTCTTCGTGAACGTGCCGGTGGGCGTGCTGGCGGTGATCCTCAACGGCATCCTCGTGGAGGATCCGCCCCACGAGCAGGCCAAGAAGAACCGCAAGCGCGGGATCGACTATATCGGCCTGTCGCTCATCGTCATCGGCATCGGCTGCCTGCAGATCGTGTTCGACCGGGGCGAGGACGACGGCTGGCTCGGCTCGCCCTTCATCGTCACCATGTCGATCATCGGCGGGCTGGGGGTGTTCTTCGCCATCTGCTGGCTGCTGACGGCGAAGAAGCCGATCATCGACCTCGACGTGTTCCGCGACAAGAACTTCACCATCGGCTGCATCCTCATCGGCGCGATGGGCTTCGCCCTCTACGCCAGCGCCGTGATCATCCCACAATTCGCGCAGAACGTGCTCGGCTACCCGGCCCTGCAATCGGGCCTGATCCTCTCGCCCGGCGGCATGGTGGTGATCGTCCTGATCCCCATCGTCGGGCAGCTGATGAAGGTCGTGCAGACCCGCTACATCGTGATGTTCGGCTTCTCGCTGATGGGCGTGGCGCTCATGTACTCGAGCAAGCTCGCCCCCGACATCGACTTCAAGACCCTGGTGATCATGCGGTCCATGCAGACCGCCGCGCTCGGGTTCCTGTTCGTGCCGATCTCGACCATCGCCTACCTGACCCTGCCGCAGAAGTACCGCAGCGACGGGGCGGCCCTGTTCTCGATGTTCCGCAACGTGTTCGGATCGCTGGGGATCTCGCTCTCGACCGCCGCCGTCACCGAGCGGCGGCAGGCGGATCAGGCGCACCTGTCGTCGTTCATGACGCCGCTCCGGCAGGGCTACAACACGCTGATTCAGGAGAGCGAGCACACGCTCCGCTCCCTCGGGCGCGCGGCCGATACGGTGCATCAGGAGGCGGTGGCCCACACCTACCAGATGTACATGAAGCAGGCCTCGATCCTCGCCTACGGCAACGTCTTCCAATACACGGCCATCATCGCCTTCCTCGTGGTGCCGTTCTGTTTCCTCATCTCGGCCAAGACCGCCTCGGGCGGCGGCGGCGGAGGGCACTGACATGGCGATCCGCCTCCTCGACCTGTTCCTCGCCGGCACGGCGGCGCTCGGCCTCTCGGACCTCCTCGGCGGCTGCGTCGTGGGGCCGGATTTCGTGCGCCCCGTCCCCACGGCCGCGGCCTCCGCGACCTATGTCGAGCCCGCGCCGGGGCGCCCGGTCCATACCTCGTTGCCGCTCCTGCGCGGTACGACCGACGCCCCGCCCGACGTCGAATGGTGGCGCGCCTTCCGCGATCCCGTCCTCGACGGGCTCGAAGCGCGCATCGCCGCCCAGAACCTCGACGTGCAGACGGCGACCGCCCGCCTGCTCCAGAGCCGGGCGCAGCTCGGCACCAGCGCGGCGGCGGCCCTGCCAACGCTCTCCGGCACGGGCTCGGCCTACCGCCAGCAATACAGCAAGAACGGCACGATCGGCCTGCTCTCGAACTCCCTCGGCAGCCTGACCGGGGGCACCGACGCGACCGCGCCCCTCACCAACGGCTTCGAGAGCTACACCCTCGGCTTCGACGCCTCCTGGGAACTCGACCTGTGGGGCCGGGTCCGCCGCTCGGTGGAATCCGCCCAGGCCCAGGCCGAGGCGTCGGCGGAAGGGCGCCGGGGCACCCTGGTCTCGGCCCAGGGCGAACTCGCCCGCGACTATATCCAGCTGCGCGGCACGCAGGACCTTGTGCGGATCTACCAATCCTACGTACGGGTGAATCAGCAGATCCTGGACGTCGTGCGCATCCGCCAGCAGAAGGGCCTCGTCACCGGGCTCGACGTGGCCAGCGCGGCCTCGCAGGTGGAGGCGATCCAGGCGCAGATCCCGCAATTGCAGCAGCAGGAAATCCAGCAGATCAACGCGATCTCGCTGCTGCTGGGCGAGCCGCCGCTCGCCCTCGCGCAGGACCTGACCGGCGGACGCGGCGTCCCGCCCGTGCCGCCGAAGGTGCCGGTGGGCATTCCCTCCGAGCTGATCCGCCGCCGGCCCGACATCCGCCAGGCCGAGGCGCAGCTTCATTCGGCCATCGCCGAGATCGGCGAGGCCGAGGCCGAGTTCTTCCCGCGCGTGACGCTCACCGCGAGCCCGACGGTCAACGCCGTCGACCCGGCCAAGATCTTCCGGGGCTCGTCGCTGCAATACATGAACATCGGCCCCTCCCTCTCGATCCCCCTGTTCGAGGGCGGGCGGCTGCGCTCGAACCTCGTCCTGCGGCAGGCGCAGCAGCAGGAGGCGGCTATCGCCTACCAGAAGGCGGTGCTCCAGGGCTGGCACGAGGTCGTCAACGCGCTGGCGTCCCTCCAGGGCGATGCCGGGCGCCGGGCGCGGCTCGCCCGGCAGGTGGTGGATGCGCGCCGGGGCCTCGACCTCGCGCGGGTCCGCTACACGCAGGGCGTCGAGATCTTCACCACCGTGCTGCAGAACGCGCAGGTTGTGCTGCAGGCCGAGACCAACCTGTCCCAGGCCAACGCCGCCGTCTCGACGGATTTCGTCGCCCTCTCGAAGGCGCTCGGCGGCGGCTGGGAGGGCGCCTTCCCGCCCCAGCCCGCGCCCCCCGGCCCGCCGGAGGGGGCACAGGTGCCTGTGGCCGAGATCGTCCCCCGGCCGGTGGTGCCGTAGCGCCCTCACCGGGGCGCGGTTATGGTGCCGCCCCGAGCGGCTTGGCCGCAGCAGGGGGGAGTGCCTTGGGGAGCGCCCAGCGCGACGGCGATTTGGTGCGGCTGATCGAGGCCGTCGCCGGGGGCGATCAGGCGGCCCTGCGCGCCCTTTATGATGCCACCGCCCCGAAACTTCTGGGGATCGTCCTCCGTATCCTTCGGGATCGGGGCGCGGCGGAAGACACGCTGCAGGAGGTGTTCGTGCGCATCTGGCAGCGGGCAGGCAGCTATGAGTCCCGAGCCGGCGCCCCGCTCGTCTGGCTGGTCGCCATCGCCCGGAACGGCGCCATCGACCGCCTGCGGCAGGAGAAGGCCGCCCGCCTGACGCAGGTCGAGGAGGGCTGGCTCGAACGCCTGCCCGATCTCGGCGACGGCGAGGGCGACCTCGCCCGTCGCGATGCCCTGGCCCATTGCCTCGGCACGGTGGAGGTGCCCCAGCGCGAATGCCTCGTCCTCGCCTATTGCGAGGGCTGGTCGCGGGAGGAACTGGCCGCGCGGTTCGGCTGCCCCGTCAACACGGTCAAGACGTGGCTACGCCGGGGCCTCATCAGCCTGCGCGGCTGCCTGGAGGCGGCATGAGCGATCCGCATTCCTGGCCCGACGACCCGGACGGCACGGCCGGCGAATACGTGCTCGGCACCCTGCCGCCGGAGGAGCGCACCGCCTTCGCCCGCGCCCTCGACGGGGACGCGGGCCTGCGTGCCCTCGTGGCCGGCTGGGAGGCGCGGCTCGCGCCGCTCGCCATGGCGACGCCGCCGGTGGCGCCGGGCCCCGCCACCTGGGCGGGCATCGCGGCGCGGATCGGCGGGACGCAAGGCGCGGTGCCGGGCGGGGCGCAGATCATCCGCTTGGAGCGGACGGCGCGGCGCTGGCGCGTGGCGGCGATGGGGGCGGGGGCGCTCGCGGCGGGCCTCGCCCTGTGGATCGCCGCCGGGCCGCGCCCGGCCGGCGAGGGGGCGCAGTATCTCGCGGTGGTGGATCGGGGCGGCGCCCTTCCGGCGCTGATCGTGCGCGTCGATCTCGGCAGCGGCCTCGTGCAGGTCCGCAGCCTCGCGGCGGAAACGCCGCCGGATCGCAGCCTGGAACTCTGGTACGTGGGAGCCGGGGCGGCGCCGCGCTCGCTCGGCCTCGTCACCGATGCCTCGGCCCGTCTGCCCGTGCCGGCGGCCCTGCGCCAGGGCGCCGAGGGCGGGAGTCTCGCGGTGTCGGTGGAGCCGAAGGGCGGCTCGCCCACCGGTTCGCCCACAGGCCCGGTGATCTATTCGGGCAAGCTCGTGCGCGATTGATAAGGGGCGGACCCCGGCCAGGCCGGGATCCGCAGGCCCGATCAGGGCATCATCACGCCGTTGATGACGTGGATCACGCCGTTCGACTGCATGACGTTCGGGATCGTGACCTTGGCCACGTTGCCCTTGGTGTCCGTGACCATCACGGCCTTGCCCTTGGTCGTCACGGTGAGGGGCTCGCCCTGCACGGTCTTCAGCTCGGCCTGGCCGCCGCCCTGGCGCACCGCCGCCATCAGCTCCTTGGCGGTGTAGACGCCCGGAACGACGTGGTAGGTCAGGATGCTGGTCAACTGCGCCTTGTTCTGCGGCTGGACCAGGCTCTCGACGGTGCCCGGCGGCAGCTTGGCGAAGGCGGCGTTGGTGGGCGCGAAGACGGTGAACGGGCCGGGGCCGGACAGGGTGTCCACGAGGCCCGCCGCCTTCACGGCCGCGACCAGGGTGGTGTGGTCCTTCGAGTTCACCGCGTTCTCGACGATGGTCTTGCTCGCGTACATCGGCGCGCCGCCGACCATCGGGTTCTTGGCGAGGGCCGGGCTCGCGGCGGCGGCGAGGCCCAGCGCGAGGGCGAGGCAACGGATCGACTTGGACATGGTGGCTCCCTTGATCAGCGCCCATCGGGGCGTCGCTGGCCTCTACGGAGGCCGGGGGCCGGAAAGTTTCAGCGGCGGGACAGCGGGCGTAAAATAATTCACGCGGCGGTGGACGCCCTGGCCCGCTCCCTTGAGCCGCCGCACCGGAACGTCCTAAGAACACCGGCCGTCGCCCAGGACCCGGATGTCGCGTTTCCAGTTCGTCCACGCCGCCGACCTCCATCTCGGCAGCCCGCTCACCGGGCTCGCCGGGCGCGATGCCGACCTCGCCCGGCGCCTCGCGGCGGCGGGGCGGGGGGCGTTCGAGGATCTCGTTACCTCGGCCATCGAGCGGAAGGTGGCCTTCGTCGTGGTGGCCGGCGACATCTACGACGGCGATTGGGCGGATGCCTCCATCGGCCTGTTCTTCGCCCGGCAGGTCGGGCGCCTCGACCGGGCCGGCATCCCCGTCGTGATGGTGCGCGGCAACCACGATGCCGAGAGCGTCATCACCCGCTCGATCACCCTGCCGCAATCCGTTCACGTCTTCCCCTCCAACCGGGCGACGACGCACAAGCTCGAAGACTGGAAGGTCGCCCTGCACGGGCGCAGCTTCCCGAACCGGGCGGTGGAGGAGAACATCGCGCTCGGCTATCCGGCCGCCGTGCCGGGCTGGTTCAACCTCGGCGTGCTGCACACCTCCTGCGCGGGCTATGCCGAGCACGCCACCTACGCCCCCTGCTCGGTGCAGGATCTGGCGCTGCGCGGCTACGAATACTGGGCGCTCGGCCATATCCACGAATATCAGGAACTCTCCCGCGACCCGTGGATCGTCTTCCCCGGCAACCTGCAGGGCCGGAGCGTTCGCGAATGCGGCCCGCGCGGCGCCGTGCTCGTCACGGTGGAGGACGGGCGGGTGCGCGAGGTCGAGCGGCTGGTCTTCGACCGGGCGCGGTTCGAACGCCTCACCGTCGATCTCTCCGGCGTGTCCGAGCCCTCGGTGGCCCATGAGCGGGTGGAGGCGGCCCTGCGCCCGCTCGCCCCGGTCGCCGCCTCGCGTCTGATCCTCGTGCGCGTCCACCTGACCGGCGAGAGCGCCGCCCATGACCGGCTCTGCGCCGACCGGGACGACCTCGCCGCCGAGGTTCAGGCCGCCGCGCACCGGGTGCATGAGGAGATCTGGCTGGAACGGCTGAAGGTCGAGACGCGCCGGCCCCGCGCCGAGATCCCCGCCCTCGCGGCGGGCATCGACCCCAGCGCCCTGATGGCCGACATCGACCGCGATCCGGACTTCCGCGAGCGCGCCCAGGCGGCGCTGGCCGAGATCGTCCGCAAGATGCCCGCGGGCGTCGCGGACGAGGCCGCCATCGAGGCCGAGTTCGACGCCCTCTGCGCCGAAGCGCAGGCCCTCGTCCTCGGGCGCCTCTCCGGGCGGAGCTGCTGATGCGCCTCCTCAACCTCACCCTGGAGCGCTTCGGCGCCTTCACCGACCGCACCCTGACCTTCCGGCCGGATGCCCGGCTGCACGTGGTGCTCGGCGCCAACGAGGCGGGCAAGAGCACCGCGCTCGCCGCCGTCACGGACCTGCTCTTCGGCTTCGGCAAGAGCACCGATTACGCCTTCCTGCACGACATGCCGTCGCTGCGCATCGGCGCCGAGATCGCATCGGCCGACGGGCGGCGCCTCGCCTTCCGCCGCCGCAAGGGCAATGCCCGCACCCTCGTCGATGGGGCGGATGCGGCCCTGCCCGACGACGCCCTGGCGCCGTTCCTCGGCGGGCTGTCGCGCCCGGTCTTCTGCCGCGCTTTCGGCCTCGATGCCGAGGCCCTGCGCAAGGGCGGCAAGGAGATGGTCGCCGTGGAGGGCGAGGTCGGCGCGAGCCTGTTCGCGGCGGGCTCCGGCCTGCGGGGGCTCACCGAGTTGCAGGCCCGGCTCGACGGCGAGGCCGAGGCGATCTTCACCCCGCGCAAGGCGGGCCACCGCACCTTCTACCAAGCCCTCGACCGGTGGCAGGATTCGCGCAAGGCCGAGCGCGAGACCGGCCTCTCCCCCGCCGAGTGGCGCCAGCTCAACGATGCGATCGATGCGGCGGGCGCGGACCTCGATGCGCTCCGCACCGAACGCGGCCGCCTCGCCGCCGCGCGGGCGCGGTTGGAGCGGCTGAAGCGGGCGGGGCCGGTTCTGGCCGAAATCGACGCCCTGGAAGCGCGGCTGGCCGAAGACCCCCTCGCCGTCGAGGCGGACGGAGCCTGGATCGCGCGGCTCGGCGAGGCGCTGGCCGAATGCCGCGCCGCCGAGGTCGAGGCCGCCCGCGCCGCCGCCGCCCTCGCCAGGGCGCGGGCCGAGGTCGAGGCGCTGCCCCCGGCGGCGCCCCTCGCGATGCGGGCGGAGGAAATTCTTGAGGCGTTCCGGGGCATCGACCGCTTCGAGAAGGACGGGACCGACCTCACCCGCCTGCGCGGCGAGGCCGAGCGGGCCGAACAGGCCCTCGACCGGCTCTGCGCCCGGCTGGGCTTGCGCAGCCGCGAGGCCCTGGCCGACGCCCTGCCCACCGACGCCGCCCGCGCCGGCATCGAGCGCCTTTTGCGCGAGGGCCGTGCGCTCGATGCCGCCGAGGCCCAGGCGGTGCGGGAGGCCGAGACCGCCCGCGCCGAGCGCGACCGCCTGATCCGCGAGGGCGAGGCGGCCGGCTCCGTCCTCGATCCCGCCCCCTTGCGCGAGATGCTGCGCCCCTTCGTGCGCCTGCGCGAGACCATCGCCCGCCACCGGGAATTCGAGGACGGCATCCGCCGGGCGGCCGACTTCCTCCGCGATCGGGCGGGGCGCCTCTCCCCGGCCATCGCCGACCTCGCCGCCCTGGCGCGGACCCCGCTCCCCTCGGCGGAGGCCATCGGGCGGTTCCAGACCCTTCTGGACGAGGCGGCGCGGGAGCGCGGGCGGGTCGCCGACCGCCTCGCCGCCGCCCGCCGCCGGGTCGCGGAGATCCGCGTGCGCCTGGACGAGCGCGAGGCCGCCGGGCCCGTGGCCACGCAGGAGCGCCTGGCCGCCCTGCGCGAGGCCCGCTCCGGCGCCTTCGCCCCCCTGCGCGATGCCCTCATCGCCGGAACCGGCGCCGCCCCCGAAACCGTCGCCGCCTTCGAGCGGGCGGTGGAGGCCGCCGACCGTCTCGCCGACGCCCGCGCGGAGGATGCGGCGCGGGTCGCGGCCCACGCCGCCGACCAGCACCGCCTCGCGGCCTGCCTCGCCGAGGTGGCGGAGGAGGACGACGCGCTCACGGCCAGCGAGGCCGACGTCGCCGAGGGCGAGGCCGCGTGGCAGGACGCATGGCGGGAGGCCGGCATCCGCCCCGGTCCGCCCGTCGAGATGGCCCGCTGGCTCGCCGAGGCGCAGGCGGTGATCGGGGCCGAGCAGGACCTCGCCGACGAGCGCATCAGCCGCGACCGCTACGCCGCCGAGATCGCGGCGGCCCGGGAGCCCCTGGCGGCCCTCTGCACCCGCGCCGGGATGGAGGTGCTGCCGGGGCTCGACCTCACCGCCCTGCTCGACGGGCTTGAAGGGCACCTGCGCGCCCTCGCCACGAAGTGGGAGGCCGGGCGGGAGGCGACCGGCCGGCTCGGCGCCGCCCGACAGGCGGCCGAGCGGCAGGAGGCGATCCTGGCCGAGACGGCCGCCCGCCGCGCCCTCTGGCGCGACGCCTGGGCGGGCGCGGTGACGGCCCTGGCGCTGCCCGCGAGCGCCGGCCTGGAGGAGGCCGAGGGTGCCCTCGGTGCGTGGCGCGACGTGCCCCAGGCCCTGGCGCAGCACGCGGACCTCGCCCGCCGGGTGAGGGGTCTGGTCCGCGACCGGGACCTCTTCCAATCCGCCGCCGCGTCCCTGGTGGGCGACCTCGCGCCGGACCTCGCCGACATGTCGCCGGGCGCCGGCATCCGCACCCTTCACACCCGCCTCGAAGCGGCCCAGGCCGAGGCCGTCCGCCGGGCCGAGCTGACGCGGTTGCAGGATGCCGCCGGGCGCGCTGCCGCCGAGGCCGCGAGCGAAGGCGAGGTGGCGCGGGGCCGGCTCGTCGCCCTCGCCTCCGAGCGGCTCGCGGAGGAGGGGGCGCCCTCCCTGGACGACCTCGCTTCCCTGCATGCCCGGCTCGACGCCCGCGAGCGTCTGCGGGGAGACCTCGCCCGGTTGCGCGGGCGCGACCTCGCCGCCGCCGGCGAGGGGCTGTCGGAGGCGGATCTGCGCGCCGGCCTCGCCGAGACCCCGCCCGAGGCGATCGAGGCCGGTCTGGCGGCGCTGTCCGCCGAGGCCGAGGCCGTCGAGGACCGTAGCCGGGTCGTCTATTCCGACCGGGAGCGCGAGCTTGCCCGCCGGGCCGAGCTCGAAGGCGGCACGGGCGCCGAACTGGCGCTCGCCGCGCGCAAGGGCGCCGAGGCGCAGATGCAGGATTCGGCGCGCTCCTGGGCGGTGCTGCGGCTGGCCGGCATGATGCTCGGCGCGGCCGTCGCCAAGCACCGCGCCGGACAACAGGATCCCATGATCACACGGGCCGGGATCCTGTTCCGGCGACTGACCGGCGGTGGCTTCGACGGCCTCGCCCAGAGCTACGACGAGGACGATACGCCCCGCCTCGTGGGGCGGCGTGCGTCGGGGGGCGAACTCGTCGGCATCGAGGCCATGAGCGAGGGCACCCGCGACCAGCTCTACCTCGCCCTGCGCCTCGCCCATCTGGAGGATTACGCCGGCCGGGCCGAGCCGGCGCCCTTCGTCGGCGACGACCTGTTCTCGACCTTCGACGATGCCCGCACCGGCCACGGGCTCGAAACCCTGGCCGAGATCGGCGGCACGGTGCAGCCGATCCTGTTCACCCATCACCGCCACGTCGCCGAGATCGCGACCGCGCGGCTCGGTTCCGCGGTGGACGTGCTGTCGCTTTAGCGCGCGGCACGGCGTCGGGGCGCGTTATTTGCCGACTTACGTGCGTATCTCCCGGGTATTCAAGCGGTAAGCCGGCTAGTTAAAACTTGCAACGCGCGATCCAATAGTGCGTGCATCGTGCACGGTGTCACAGAACATTCAAAAATCAACCATACATCTGCTGTCGGCTTCGCATCGAGGCGGGCGGGCTCGCTGCCTGACGCCACCGCCTGAGGGAAGGTTTCGACACTTGGCCATCGGATTGGACAGCCGGGATTCCTCCCGGCCGGGTGCGCTCGGCGCTGCCCTGAACCGTGACGGCGTTGCACGGGCCTACGGGCGCTGGGCGCCCGTCTATGATCTCGTCTTCGGGCCGGTCTTCGCCCGGGGCCGCAGCCTCGCCGCCAGCGCGGCGGAACGCGTCGGCGGGCGGGTGCTCGAAGTGGGCGTCGGCACCGGCCTGTCGCTGCCGGCCTATGCCAAGTCGCGGAGCGTCTTCGGCATCGATATCTCGGCGCCCATGCTGGAGAAGGCGGAGGCGCGGGTGAAGCGTCTCGGCCTGCGCAACGTCGAGCGCCTGGCGGTGATGGATGCCGAACGCCTCGAACTGCCC
>Ga0182229_1000348_pt1 | contig 12096 bp, 6 predicted proteins | sample G6R1MG_32_FD_129663 | JGI IMG/M metagenome (GOLD analysis project Ga0182229, IMG submission 129663) | Miscanthus phyllosphere microbial communities from Michigan, USA - G6R4_MAIN_07NOV2016_LD1 MG | ecosystem: Host-associated > Plants > Phyllosphere > Phylloplane/Leaf | place: USA: Michigan...
AGGGCGGGGCGGCCGGCGGCGGCAAGGCGCAGGTCGTGCCGATGGAGCAGATCAACCTGCACTTCACCGGCGTCTTCCACGCCATCACCTCGGCGCACTCGCTCGCCGCCGCGCTCATCGACAACCACATCTACTGGGCCAACGAGCTCAACATCGACGTGCGCCGCATCCACTGGCGCCGCGTGGTCGACATGAACGACCGGGCGCTGCGCGCCATCAATCAGTCGCTCGGCGGCGTCGCCAACGGTTTTCCGAGGGAGGACGGCTTCGACATCACCGTCGCCTCGGAAGTCATGGCGGTGTTCTGCCTCGCCAAGGACTTGCCCGACCTCGAGGAGCGGCTGGGCAAGATCGTCATCGCCGAGACCCGCGACCGCAAGCCGGTGACGCTGAAGGAGGTCAAGGCGACCGGCGCCATGACCGTGCTCCTCAAGGACGCGCTCCAGCCCAACCTCGTGCAGACGCTGGAGGGCAACCCGGCGCTGATCCACGGCGGCCCGTTCGCCAACATCGCGCATGGCTGCAACTCGGTGATCGCCACGCAGACCGGCCTGAAGCTCGCCGACTACGTGGTGACGGAAGCGGGCTTCGGCGCGGATCTCGGCGCGGAGAAGTTCATCGACATCAAGTGCCGCCAGACCGGCCTGAAGCCCTCGGCGGTGGTGATCGTGGCCACCGTGCGGGCGCTCAAGATGCACGGCGGCGTCAACAAGAAGGAACTCGGCTCCGAGAACATCGAGGCCCTGGAGCGGGGCTTCGCCAACCTCGCCCGCCACGTCGAGAACGTGCGCGGCTTCGGCCTGCCGGTGGTGGTGGGCGTGAACCACTTCTTCCAGGATACCGACGCCGAGCACGCCCGGCTGAAGGAGCTGTGCCGCGACAGGCTCCAGGTCGAGGCGATCACCTGCAAGCACTGGGCGGACGGCGGCGCGGGCGCGGAGGAACTGGCGCAGGCCGTGGTCAAGCTGGCGGACGGCGAGCAGAAGCCCCTGACCTTCGCCTACGAGCTCGAGACCAAGCTCTCCGACAAGGTCCGGACCATCGCGACCAAGCTCTACGGCGCGGCCGACATCCAGATCGAGTCGAAGGCGGCCACCAAGCTCGCCGGCTTCGAGAAGGACGGCTACGGGAGTCTACCCGTCTGCATGGCCAAGACCCAGTACTCGTTCTCCACCGACCCGGCCCTGATGGGCGCGCCCTCGGGCCACGTCATCGCGGTGCGCGACGTGCGCCTCTCGGCGGGCGCGGGCTTCGTGGTGGTGATCTGCGGAGAGATCATGACCATGCCGGGCCTGCCGCGCGTGCCGGCGGCGGACACCATCCGCCTCGACGCCGACGGCCAGATCGACGGGCTGTTCTAGGCCCCGGCGGACGGCGGACGGCCCTTCGCGCCGGCGCCGTCCGCATGGACGCTGAAACACCGTCCCATGTATAGCGCGGGCCTCACCATCGAGGCCCGCGAGGACACGCCATGACATCCCGCACGCTGCGCACCCTCGGGATCGTCGCATGCCTGGCGGGTGGGGCTCCCGTCATCGCGAGCCGGCCCGCCTCGGCTCAGCCGGGGCCTCCGGACGCGACCCGCATCGGGCGCAGCGCCGTCCCCAAGGCGCCGGAATTCCAGGAACTCTACGACTTCGACGAGCCGGCCAAGGCGCTGGCCGAGGCGACCTTTCCCTACGAGAGCCGCCTGCACCGGGTCTCCGTGCTGGCGCTGAAGGAGGCGGGCATCCTCGACCGGCCCGAGGCGGCCGAGATCCTGCGCGGCCTCGATGCGGTCGATGCGCAGGCGCAGGACGACGCGTCCCTGCGCAGCTACCTTTCCTACGAGGCGGCGCTGATCCGCCTGATCGGGCCGGTGGCCGGCCGCCTGCACACCGGCCGCAGCCGCAACGATCTGGCCAACACCGTCAACCGGATGTTCTACCGCGATCAGGCCGACCGGGTGACGGAGGCCCTGCTCGGCCTGCGCGACGCGCTCGTCGCCAAGGCGGCCGACCACCTCGACACGGTGATGGTGGTCTACACCCATCGCAAGCAGGCCCAGCCGATCACGCTGGCGCACTACCTGATGGCGATCGACGAGAGTTTGGGGAACGGCGTCGCGCGCTACGAGGCGCTCTCCGCGCGCCTGAACCGGAGCCCCCTGGGGGCGGCGGCCTCGGCCGGGACGAGCTGGCCCCTCGACCGCGCCCGCATGGCCGCGCTGCTGGGCTTCGACGGACTCGTGACCAACACCATCGAGGGGGTCGCCGGCTGGGACCACATCGCCGAGTTCGCCGCCGACAACGCGATCGCCCTGAGCGGCCTCGGCCGGCTCGCCTCCGAGATCCAGCTCTGGAGCACCGACGAGTACCGCTCCGCCGAACTCGACCCGGCGTTCGCGGGCACCAGCAGCATCATGCCCCAGAAGAGGAACCCGGACTCGCTGGAGCGGACGCGGCGGATCGCGGCCGACGCGGTCGGGTCCGTGACCGCGATCCTCACCTCCCTCAACGCCATCGAGTACCAGCACAGCGTGGTGCGCATCCCCCTGGAGCCCCGCGCGCTGGACGCGGTCGTTGCGGCGACCCACGCCATGACGGGCGTGGTCCGCACGCTCCGGCCGGACAAGCCCCGGATGCTGCGCGCCGCGGCGGAGAACTTCTCGACGATGACCGATCTCGCCGACGCCCTGGTGCGCGAGGGCGGGCTCGGCTTCCGGGAGGCGCACGCGGTGGTCGCCCGCGTCGTCGGGGCGGCGCTGGACGAGGGCAGGACCGCCGACCGGATCGATCTCGGGATGGTCGAGGCGGCCGCACGGGCGCAACTCGGCCGGCCGGTGACCCTGTCCGAGGCGGCCCTGCGCGACGCGCTCGATCCCGCGCGCGGCGTCGCGCGGCGCGACGGCGTCGGCGGGCCGGCTCCGGCCGCGGTCGCGGCGGCGATCGCCGCCGCCCGCGCGAGCATCGGGGAGGCGCGCGCCCGTCTCGACGCGCGGCGGGCGAGGCGGGCCGCCGCCGCCGCGACCCTCGACGCGGCGATCGCGGCGGTGCGGTGAGCCGACCACGGCCTCCCGTGCGGCGCCCCTGCGCAAGCGACCGCCCCTGCACAAACGAAAAGGGCCGCCCGGTGGGCGGCCCTCGTTCGTTCCGACAATACGCGAAACGGCTCAGCCGCCGAAACGGTCGTCGAGGACGGCCGAGTGCGAGTGCTGGCCCGCGATGTAGGGCAGGGCCTCGTTGGCGAACTGACGACCCTGGGCGCTGTCGCCGTTGCGGGCGTAGCCATCGTAGAGCGCGAGCGTGCGGGCGTCCGAGCGGGCCTGCTGGGCGATGTAGGTGCGGTCGAACTCGCGCGAGGTCTGGGCCGACTTCAGACGCTCGATCTTGGCCTGACCCTCGGGGCCGATGGCGACGCGACGGCCGGGCTCGCCCGGGCTGGTGTCCACGAGACCGACGCCGCCGAGCACGCCGCCGACGACGCGGGTGCCGATGTTGGCCGCGATCGTCACGGGCGCGAGGATCACGCCGACGGGATTGTCGAAGCGGGTCTCGATGCCCTGGGTGTCGGAGATCACGCTACCACCGGCGGTGAGCGAGGTGCCCTCGGGCAGCAGCGCGTCGGTGGTGGCCTTGCGCTCGACCAGAACGCGGTTGGCGTAGTTGCGGATCTTCGGGTTGCGCGAGCGCTCCAGGGCGATGCGGCTCGACTCGACGCTCACGGCGTCCGAGCGCAGGGCCTCGGCGCGGAACTCGGGGGTGCGGGTGGTGGCGGTCGTCGAGCCGTCGAAGGCGGGGGCGCCGGGGCCGACGCGCACGGCCAGCGGATCCTGGGCTAGGGCGGGGGAGGCGAAGGCGGCGACGGACAGGCCGAGGGCGGCCAGGAGAGTGGACTGCTTCATGATCAAAACGCGGTATCCCAACATGTCGCCGGACGCGTCGAGCGCCCGGCCTGTGCCGCGTCAACCGGCGCCTTGCCCGGCCGTTCCCCCACGAAACCGTGAGCTGTCCCCAGCGCATGGCACCGTTTTGGGCAGATCCGCGCTTCGGCGACCGCTCCGGTGTCGTCAGCCGTCCTCCCGCGCGCGCTCGCGCAGGATGTATTTCTGGACCTTGCCGGTGGAGGTCTTGGGCAGGTCGCCGAACACCACGCGGCGCGGCAGCTTGTAGGAGGCGAGCCGTTCGCGGCACCACGCGATCAGGTCGGCTTCCGAGACCGTCTCGCCCGGCCGCAGCTCGACGAACGCGCACGGAGTCTCGCCCCAGCGCGGGTGGGCCTGAGCCACCACGGCGGCCGCCGCCACCGCCGGATGTCTGAACAGGGCATCCTCCACCTCGATGGAGGAGATGTTCTCTCCCCCCGAAATGATCACGTCCTTGGAGCGGTCCCTGAGTTCGACGTAGCCGTCGGCGTGCTTCACGCCGAGATCGCCCGAGCGGAACCAGCCGCCCTGGAACGCGGCGCGGGTGGCCTGCGGGTTCTTGAGATAGCCGCGCATCACCACGTTGCCGCGAAACATCACCTCGCCGAGGCTGCTGCCGTCCGCGGGCAGGGATTCCCCGGTCTCGGGATCGCGCACGTCGAACCCTTCGAGGACGGGATAGCGCACGCCCTGGCGCGCCTTGCGGGCGGCCTGCTCGTCGGGGGACAGGGCGTCCCAGTCCCGGTTCCAGGCGTTGATGACGGCGGGGCCGTAGGTCTCGGTCAGCCCGTAGAGGTGGGTGACGGAAAAGCCCGCCGTCCGCATGGCGCCCAGCACCGCCTGGGGCGGGGGCGCGGCGGCGGTGAAGAAGGCGACCGGATGGGGCAGCGCGCGGCGCTCCTGGTCCGAGGCGCCGAGGAGCAGTTGCATCACGATCGGCGCGCCGCACAGATGCGTGACGCCGTGCTCGACGATCGCCGAGAAGATCGCGCCGGCCCGCACCTGCCGCAGGCAGACATGGGTGCCGGCCACGATCGACAGCGTCCACGGGAAGCACCAGCCGTTGCAGTGGAACATCGGCAGCGTCCAGAGATAGACCGGATGCTGCCCGAGGGTGCACGTCACCACGTTGCCCAAGGAGAGCAGCGCCGCGCCGCGATGGTGGTAGACCACGCCCTTCGGGTCGCCCGTGGTGCCGGACGTATAGTTGAGCGAGATCGCGTCCCACTCGTCGCGCGGGGGCGCCCAGTCGTGATCGGGATCGCCCCCGGCCAGGAATGCCTCGTAGTCGAGGTCGCCGAGCGGCGGACCCTCGCCCGCGTATTCGGGGTCGTCGTAGCCGATCACGGCGAGGTCGGTGCCCAGCCGCTCCAGTGCGGCGCCGGCCGTCCGGGAGAACTCCCGGTCCACGATCAGCACCCGCGCCTCGCCGTGCTCGAGGCAGAAGGCGAGGCCGGCGGCGTCCAGCCGCGTGTTGAGGGTGTTGAGCACCGCCCCCGTCATCGGCACGCCGTAGTGGCACTCGATCATCGCGGGCGTGTTGGCGAGCAACACCGCCACGGTGTCGCCGCGCCCGATCCCGCGTCGGCTCAGCGCCGAGGCGAGGCGGCGGCAGCGGGCGTAGAGTTCGCCGTAGGTGCGGCGCAGGGGGCCGTGGATCACCGCGACGTGGTCGGGGAAGGTGCGCGCCGCCCGGTCGAGATAGCCCAGCGGGGTCAGCGGCTGATGGTTGGCGTCCGTCCGGTCGAGGTCGCGATCGTAGATCGTGTCCGCGCGCTCCGCCGATCGATCCGCTGGCATGGCGAGCCCTCCCGGCCGTTTCGCCGCAGGGTAGCCCGTCGCAGGCCCCGCGCAAGCGGCGTCGGGCGAATTCGAAGGCCGGCCCGCGACGATCCGGGACGGCGGCTCAGCGCGACGGGATGAACCGAAGCCGCTTCGGTGCCGCGCCGGCCTGGCGAAGCTCGGACTTGCGAAGCTCGGACTTGCGGAGTTCGGACTTGCGAAGCTCGGACTTGCGCTCGTACATCGCCGCGTCGGCGGCCTTGATCAGGGCGGCGGCGGACGGGGTGCCGTCGGAACTGTGCGCCGTCCCGACGCTGCCGCCGATCCGGTGCCGGTCGAGGTCCGGTAGCCGGATCGCACTGAGGGCGGCCTCGATCCGGCCCGCGACGGATGGCAGGGCTTGCGGGTTCGTGCACGGCTCGACGAACAGCACGAACTCGTCGCCGCCCAGGCGCGCCACGGTATCGTCGGGCCGCACCGCCTCCTGCAGGCGGCGGGCGACCTCGACCAGCACGCGATCACCCACCGCATGCCCGAGATCGTCGTTGATCGCCTTGAAGCCGTTCAGATCGATGAAGAGCACGCCCACCGCCCGCGGCCGGCGCGACAGCGCCGCGTCGAGCCTGGCGAGGAAGGCGGGCCGGCTGAGCACGCCGGTGAGCGCGTCGTGGCTCGACGCGTGAGCGAGGCGAGCGCCCTCGTGCCGATTCCGTCGCGCGTCGCGAAAGGCCAGCACGAGGCACAGGCTGATCGGCAGCAGTCCCGCGAGCGCTGCCCCGAACCAGAGATCCGCGTCGCGCATCGCGGAGGAACTCTGCCGGTGGGCGATGCGGTCGATGGCCGCCCGCTCGGCCTCGATCAGGCGGCCGACATCGGTGCGGATCGTATCCATGAGCTGCTTGCCGGTATCTTGAAGTATGATCTGCCGGGCCGCTTCGAACCCCCGGGTGCGATGCAGCTCGACCGTCTGCTTCAGTTCGGCGAACTTGGCGCGGGCCCCCCGATCGATCTCGGCGACGACGGAGGTCGCGAGATCGGTGCCGGCATAGTCCGCCTGCAGGGTGGCGAGACTCACCTCGATGCTTCCCAGTGCGGCGAGGTAGGGCGTCAGGTAAGTGTCGCGACCGGTCAGGAGATAGCCGCGCTGCCCGGTCTCGGCATCCTGGACGATCGACATCGTCTGAACGAGATGCCGGGAACGCAGATTGCCCGCAAGCAGCTCCTCCATGTCGGCATGCGCCGCGGCGGCGTGCCGATAGATGCCGTGGAGGGTCGCACCGCACAGACACGCCACCACGACGGCGGCGAGGACGAGCTTGGTCTCGATGTAGCCAACGAACGTGCGCATCATCTGCGTCGGCCTCGCTCCATTGCTTCCGGTAGCGCGGAATCGTAAATTGACGATCTGGACCCGTCGCAAAACGCCACCGGACTGATTTTTTGGAAATTCAAGACTAACGAATCGATAAACATCCTGTTTTATATTTCGATCTGCGCACGATCGACCAGCGAGTGCGCCTGCATGCGGCCGTATCGTCGATGCGGGCTGTGGATCGGCTCGCGGGCGCCATCCGATCGCCATCGGTGGCGGGGCGTCCGCTCCCGGCTCCCCCGGTCGGTGCGGACGACCCATCCGACCCCTCGCCGGACCCCTCGCCGGCTCGCCCGCGGCGCCCTCGCCGTCGCGCCGGCCCTGCGCTAGACACCCCGCCCCGACCTCTCCGGAGCGCCCGTCATGACCCCCATCCCCCAGCGCATCGCGACCGAGCTCGGCATCCGCGAGGGACAGGTGACGGCCGCGGTGGAGCTGCTCGACGGGGGCGCCACGGTGCCGTTCGTGGCCCGCTACCGCAAGGAGGCCACCGGCTCGCTGGACGACGCGCAGCTGCGCACGCTGGAGGAGCGCCTGGGCTACCTGCGCGAGCTGGAGGCGCGGCGCGCCGCGATCCTGGAGAGCGTCGAGGCGCAGGGGCGGCTCGACGCGCCCCTGCGGGCCCGGCTGCTCGCCGCCGAGACCAAGGCGCGGCTGGAGGACCTCTACCTGCCCTTCAAGCAAAAGCGGCGCACCAAGGCGGCGATCGCCCGCGAGATGGGCCTCGGGCCGCTGGCGGAGCAGCTGCTCGCCCGCCCCGATCTCGTGCCCGAGCGCGCCGCCGCCCCCTTCGTCGCGGCGCAGAGGGGGGTCGCCGACACCGAGGCGGCGCTGGAGGGCGCGCGCGCCATCCTGATCGAGCGCTTCGGCGAGGACGCCGAACTCGTGGGGCAGTTGCGCGAGGAGGGCTGGCGGCGCGCGCGCCTGGTCTCGGCCGTGAAGAAGGGCCAGCGGGAGACGGGCGCCAAGTTCTCGGACTATTTCGACTTCGCCGAGCCCCTGCAGAGGCTGCCCTCGCACCGCATCCTGGCGCTGTTCCGGGGCGAGGCCGAGGGCGTGCTCGCTCTCGACATCGTCGATGGGGAGGCGCTCCCGCCCGGCCGGCCCGGCCCGCAGGAGATGCGCATCGCCCGCGCCTTCGGCATCGCGGAGCGGGGCCGGCCGGGGGACGCGTTCCTGACCGAGACCGTGCGGCGGGCGTGGCGCACCAAGCTCAAGCCCGCCCTCGACACGGACTGGCGCGGGAGGCTTCGCGACACGGCGGAAGCCGGCGCGGTCACGGTGTTCGCGGGCAACCTGCGCGACCTGCTGCTGGCCGCGCCCGCCGGCGCCCGCCCGACGCTCGGCCTCGATCCGGGCTTCCGCACCGGCGTGAAGGTCGCGGTGGTGGACGCCACCGGCCGGGTGCTCGCCACCGACACCATCTATCCGCACGAGCCGCGGCGCGACTGGACCGGCGCGCTGGCGACGTTGGCGAGACTCTGCCGCGCGCACCGGGTCGAGCTGATCGCCATCGGCAACGGCACCGCCTCGCGCGAGACCGACCGGCTCGCCGCCGAGCTCGTCGCCAAGCAGCCCGAGCTGAAACTCACCAAGGTGATGGTCTCGGAGGCCGGCGCCTCGGTCTACTCGGCCTCGGCCTACGCCAGCGCCGAACTGCCCGGCCTCGACGTGACCCTGCGCGGCGCGGTCTCGATCGCGCGCCGCCTGCAGGATCCGCTGGCCGAACTCGTCAAGATCGAGCCGAAGGCCATCGGGGTCGGGCAATATCAGCACGATCTTCCCCCCGGGCAGCTCGCCAGATCCCTCGACGCGGTGGTGGAGGATTGCGTGAACGGCGTCGGCGTCGACGTGAACACCGCCTCCGCGCCGCTCCTCGCCCGCGTCTCCGGCCTGACGGAGCGGGTGGCGGGCAACATCGTGGCGCATCGCGACGCCCACGGCCCGTTCCGCAGCCGCGCGGCACTCAGGAAGGTCGCGGGGCTGGGCCCCAAGGCCTACGAACTCGCCGCCGGCTTCCTGCGCATCCGCGGGGGCGACGATCCGCTCGACGCCTCGGGCGTGCATCCGGAGGCCTATCCGGTGGTGCGGCGCATCCTGCAATCGGCGGGCGATCCCGCCCCCTTGCCGATCACCGCGCTGATCGGCAACGGCACGCTGCTGCGCGGCCTCGACCCGAAGCGCTTCACCGACGCGACCTTCGGCCTGCCCACCGTCACCGACATCGTTCGCGAGCTCGAAAAGCCCGGCCGCGACCCGCGCCCGGTCTTCAGGACGGCGACCTTCGCGGACGGCGTGGAAACGATCTCGGACCTGCGCGCTGGGATGCGGCTGGAGGGGGTGGTCACCAACGTGGCGGCCTTCGGCGCCTTCGTCGACGTCGGGGTGCATCAGGACGGGCTGGTGCACGTCTCGCAACTGGCCGACCGCTTCGTGAAGGACCCGCGCGAGGTGGTGAAGCCCGGCGACGTGGTGCAGGTGCGCGTGGTCGAGGTCGATGCGGGCCGCAAGCGCATCGCGCTCTCCATGCGCTCGGACGAGGCGGCGACGGGGCGCACCCGCGCACCTGCGCGGTAGCGCGACGTCGGCGTTGCGGCCTATGGGTGGGGGCCGCCGCTTCTCTAGGACCGACCCCGTGACCCTCACCCAGCTCAGCCATCACGACCTCGACGGCTACGGCGCCACCACCGTGGCCGCGGCCTTCGCCCCGGTGGCGCGAACCGTGCACATCCCGCGCTACTCCGACGTCGGGCCGGTGGTGGAGGAGGAGCTGAAGCGCCTGGGCAAGGCGAAGGAGACCGAGACGATCCTGATGACCGACCTCGGCCTGGAGGCCGTGGCGGTCACGTTCATCAAGAAGTTCGCGGCGCTCAACCGGCGGCGCGACGAGGGCACGCGCCACCGCCTCGTGGTGCTCGATCACCACGCCTCCTCGATCGACCAGATGCGCGCGCAGGGGCTGGAGCCGATCCCCGACGGGGAGCGCCCGGCGCTCAAGCGCTTCGATCTCGACGACCCCGCGATCACCGTGCTGATCGACGAGGAGCGCTGCGCCACCCGGATGGCCTACGAGCAGCGGGCGCTGTTTGCCGCGCACGCGGTCCCCGACGCCCTCGACGCGGATTTGCGGGCCATGGTCGCGGCCATCGACGCCCTCGACCTCTGGCAGAAGCAGCGGCCGGAGTTCTTAGGGGGGCTCACGCTCGACGAGATCTTCTGGGACAGCGTCTCCGCCCTGGTGCCCCCGGCCCATCCCCGGCACGACCGCTTCGTCTCCGACCTGCTGCTGGCGGCCGCCGCCCCCTTGCGCGAGGGCGCGACGCCCGCCGCCATCGAGGCCCGGGTCGGCGCGATCCGCCTCGATCTCGTCGATCGCCTGATGCGCGACGAGCCCGGCGACGATCCCGCGCTCACCACGCGCATGCGCGTCGCCCGCATGCTCGCCCGCTCCGACGCCCTGTTCCATCCGCTCTCGGACGGGACGCTGCTCTCGTTCGGGCTCGATTCCGGCGCGTTCCAGCGGGTCTCCGACCTCGTGATGGAGGCGGGCCGCGCCACGCGGGTGGTCAACGTGCAGCGCACGGGCACGCTGTCGTTCCGCTCCAACGACGAGACCGCGCTCGACGGCGCGCGGAAATTCCGCGGCGGCGGCCACCGGGACGCGGCCGGCGGCAAGCTGCCCAACGGCTCGGCCTTCTCGCTCGCCGACGCCGTCGCCCAGGTCGAGCCGGTGCTCAACCCGCCCCCGCCCGACCCGTCCGCCAGCCCCTTCGCCGCCCTCAAGGGCTGGAAGGGGTAGGGGCTCGCGCCGGCCCGGCCCTTGCCGTAAGGCCACGGGAATCCCCTCCCGAAGATTCCTGGTCGCATGATCCGCCTCGACAACATCGCCAAGCAGAACGGCCGGCAGATCGTCTTCATCGAGGCGTCCGCCGCCCTGCAGAAGGGGGAGAAGGCGGGGCTCGTCGGGCCGAACGGCGCCGGCAAGACCACCCTGTTCCGCATGCTCACCGGCGAGGAGGAGCCCGACGAGGGCCAGGTCTCGGCCGAGCGCGGCATCACCATCGGCTATTTCAGCCAGGATGTCGGCGAGATGTCCGGGCGCTCCGTCGTCGCCGAGACCATGGCGGGCGCAGGGCCCGTCAGCGTGGTCGGCGCCGAGTTGAAGGCCTTGGAGGCCGACCTCGCCGACCCCGACAAGGCGGACGCGATGGACGCCATCATCGAGCGCTACGGCGAGGTCCAGGCCCGCTTCGAGGAGCTCGACGGCTACGCGCTCGAAGGCCGGGCCTACGAGGTGCTCTCGGGCTTGAGCTTCTCCCAGGAGATGATGGACGGCGACGTGGGCAAGCTCTCGGGTGGCTGGAAGATGCGCGTGGCGCTCGCCCGCATCCTGCTGATGAACCCCGACGTGATGCTGCTCGACGAGCCCTCCAACCACCTCGATCTCGAGAGCCTGATCTGGCTCGAATCCTTCCTCAAGGCCTACGACGGCGCGCTCCTGATGACCTCGCACGACCGCGAGTTCATGAACCGCATCGTCTCCAAGGTGATCGAGATCGACGGCGGCCAGCTCACGACCTACTCGGGCGATTACGGCTTCTACGAGCAGCAGCGCGCGCTCAACGAGAGCCAGCAGCAGGCCCAGTTCGAGCGCCAGCAGGCGATGCTGGCGAAAGAAATCAAGTTCATCGAGCGCTTCAAGGCGCGGGCCTCCCACGCCGCCCAGGTCCAGAGCCGGGTGAAGAAGCTCGACAAGATCGAGCGCGTGGAGCCCCCGAAGCGCCGCCAGTCGGTGGCCTTCGAGTTCCAGCCCGCGCCGCGCTCGGGCGACGACGTCGTGATGATCAAAAACGTCCACAAGAGCTACGGCAGCCGCCGGATCTACGCCGGGCTCGACTTCTCGATCCGGCGGCGCGAGCGCTGGTGCGTGATGGGCATCAACGGCGCGGGCAAGTCGACGCTCCTGAAGCTCGTCACCGGCACGGCCCGGCCCGACGACGGCACGGTGACGGTGGGCGGCAGCGTCAAGCTCGGCTAC
>Ga0182229_1000349_pt1 | contig 12085 bp, 11 predicted proteins | sample G6R1MG_32_FD_129663 | JGI IMG/M metagenome (GOLD analysis project Ga0182229, IMG submission 129663) | Miscanthus phyllosphere microbial communities from Michigan, USA - G6R4_MAIN_07NOV2016_LD1 MG | ecosystem: Host-associated > Plants > Phyllosphere > Phylloplane/Leaf | place: USA: Michigan...
GCTCCAGATCCTCCTGCGTGTACTGGAAGCGCATCAGGTCGCGCTTCTCGATGCCGACGCCGTGCTCGCCCGTGAGGCAGCCGCCGACCTCGACGCAGAGCTTCAGGATCTCGTCCCCCGCCGCCTCGGCCTTCTGCAATTCGCCGGGCGTGTTGATGTCGAACAGGATCAGCGGGTGCAGGTTGCCGTCGCCGGCGTGGAACACGTTGGCGACCCGCAGGCCGTGGCCCGCGCAGATCGCCTCGATCCGCTCCAGCACCGGCCCGAGCTGCCCGGTGGGGATGGTGCCGTCCATGCAGATGTAGTCGGAGATGCGGCCCGTGGCGCCGAAGGCCGACTTGCGCCCCTTCCAGATGGCGGCCGATTCCGCCTCGGAGCGGGAGACGCGGATGCTGGTCGGCCGGAAATCGGCGGCGATGGCCTCGATCCGCGCGAGCATCGCGTCGCACTCGGCCTGCGAGCCCTCGACCTCGATGATGAGCATGGCCTCGGCGTCGCGGGGATAGCCGGCCTGCGCGAAATCCTCGGTGATGAGGATCGCGTTGCGGTCCATGTACTCGATGGCCACGGGGATGATGCCGGCGGCGATGATCGCGGCGACGCAATCCCCCGCATCCTCCACCTTGGAGAAGCCGACGAGGACCGGCCGCGCGCCCTCGGCGGCGCGCAGGATGCGCACGGTCGCCTCGGTGACGATGCCGAGCTGCCCCTCCGAGCCGCAGACGAGGCCGAGGAGGTCGTAGCCCGCCGCGTCGAGATGGTCGCCGCCGAGCTCGACCACGGTGCCGTCGTTCATCACCAGGGTGACGCCCATGAGGTTGTTGGTCGTCACGCCGTATTTCAGGCAATGGGCGCCGCCGGAATTCATGGCGATGTTGCCGGCGATGGTGCAGGCGAGCTGGCTCGACGGGTCGGGGGCGTAGAAGAACCCCTCGTGCGACACCGCCCCCGAGATGGCGAGGTTGGTGATGCCGCTCTGCACCCGGGCGAGCCGGTCGGCGAAGTCGATGTCGAGGATCTTCGTCATCTTGGCGGTGCCGAGGATGATCGCGTCCCCTTGCGCGATGGCCCCGCCCGCGAGGGAGGTGCCCGCCCCGCGCGGCACGACCCGCACGCCGTTGGCGTGGCAATAGGCCATCACCTTCGACACCTCCTCGGTGGTCGAGGGCAGCACGACGGCGAGCGGCATCTGGCGATAGGCGGTGAGCCCGTCCGTCTCGAAGGCGCGGCGCTCGTCCTCGGAGGTGATCAGCGCCTCGGGGGCGACGAGGGGCGCGAGGCCGGCGACGATCTCGTCCCGCCGCGCGAGGATGGCGGGGTCGGGCTCGGGGAAGCGAATGGTCATGATGGTCCCTCGGTGCGCGAGGTGGTGTGGCGTGGGCCGCATCATGCACCCCCGCCGGGGGCTCCGGCAACGGTGGTAGCCGGGTCACAATCCGGCCATGGGGCGACCTTAAGCCTCGCAGCGACCGAACCGAACCGGAACGCCATGACGCCCTCGGCCGCGCCCGCCCTCTTCGACGAAGCCTTCGACCCCGCCGTCGCCCGCGACGCGGAGGGCGCGCGCGAACTCGGGCTGCGCAGCCTCATCCTGGGCATCAACGCCCTTCAGGAAGTGACCGCCGCCTTCGACGGCCCCCTCGGCGCGGCCTTCGAGCGCGCGGTGGATCTGATCCTCGGCACCGGGGGCCGGGTGATCGTGAGCGGCATCGGCAAGAGCGGCCATGTGGGGCGCAAGCTCGCGGCGACGCTGGCCTCCACCGGCACGCACGCCTTCTTCGTCCACCCGACCGAGGCGAGCCACGGCGACCTCGGCATGATCGCCCGCGACGACGTGATCCTCGCCCTGTCGTGGTCGGGCGAGACGGCGGAACTCTCCGACCTCGTCGGCTTCTCCCGGCGCTACTCGATCCCCCTGATCGCAGTGACGCGCAACGCCGCGAGCACGCTGGGCAAGGCGGCCGACGTGGTGCTCGAACTGCCGCGCGTGCGCGAATCCTGCCCGCACGACCTCGCCCCGACCTCGTCGAGCCTGATCCAGCTGGCCCTGGGCGACGCCCTGGCGGTGACGCTGCTGGAGCGGCGCGGCTTCACCTCGGCGCGGTTCCACACGCTCCATCCCGGCGGCACCCTCGCCGCCCGCCTGAAGACGGTGCAGCACCTGATGCACGGGGGCTCCGAGATGCCCCTGGTGTACGAGGACGCGCTGATGTCCGAGGTGCTGATCGAGATGGCCGCCCGCCGCTACGGCTGCGTCGGCGTCACCGGCGCGGACGGGCGGCTCGTGGGCATCGTGACGGACGGCGACCTGCGCCGTCACATGGGCCCGGCGATCCTCGCGACGCCGGTCCACCGGGTGATGACCCGCGACCCGATCACCCTGGAGCCGCACAAGCTCGCCCACGCGGCCCTCGAACTGATGAACCGCCGCCTCATCACGGCGGTCTTCGCCGTGTCGGACGGTCGACCGGTCGGCATCCTGCACGTCCACGACCTGCTCCGCGCCGGCATCGCCTGAGGGGCGTCAGAGCGTCCCGATTCGGATACTGGTCATCGGCAATTCGAACATGGAACCGGGCTGCGCCCGGTCCGCGAAAGCCTCGATGCCGCTCCAGAGGGCGAGGATGCGTTCCGCCTGCTTGACCAAGGGCGCCTTGGTCAGACCCGCCGAGAGGAAGAAACCGATCAGCCGGGACGCGCGGAAGGCGCTGAACTCGGCCTTGTTGCGCCGGATGCGGCGATCCCCCGACAGCACGACCCACCGACCCTCGCGGCTCAGCGTGGAGATCCACTGAAGATCGGTGACGCCCGGCCCGAAGCGGCTACGGATGTGGGTGATCTCGTGCTCGTCCGCGAACAGGGCTTGGAGGGCCCGGGCGAGGGCAGGCGGAAGGTTCTCGTCGACGATCACCTTCACGCGGCGTACAGGGACTCTTCGAACCGGACAGCGTCGCGGACGACGGCGGGCGGAACCTCATAGAGGCGCGCGACGCGCTCGATCGACCCTTCCGACTTGACGGCATCGGCCAGGACCACGGTCGGCACTCCGGCCCCTGCCGCGATGGGCTGGCCGAAGGCGCGCCTCGGATCGATGACGATCGTGTCCTTGCCCTGATAGGGCCGCCACCGGCTCACCACGTCGCCTTCGAGGTCGAGGTCGCGAAACGTCTGCTCCAGCACGGCCTTGATGACGTACTGACCCCGCTTGAGATCGAGCATTTCGCTGGCCCCGTCGGCCTTCAGGCTTTCGAGGAAGATCGTCCGCCCGTCCGTCTTGAAGCGTCTGGTCGAGAAGGGGCGCGGGTCGTCCACAGCCTCCCGCGCCCCTTCGAGACAGGCGCGGATCACCCGGAGATCCACCTTCTCACGCACGAAGGCTTGGATGAAGCGCAACTCGATGAGGTCGCGGAAGCCGAGTTCAAGTCCGTCGTCGTTCGCTGGCAGTTCCGGCGTCCACAGGGGCGGCATCCGCCGGGGCTTCCCACCGGACCTGTAGGCATATCCGCCGAGCCAGCGGTTGATGCTCTGGGCCGGCATGCCAATGAGGCGCGCAGCCTCGGGAACGGTGTAGTAACCGATCCCGAGCGCGGGGGCCTCCTGGGCCGCAATGACCGAACGCGGTGACATCTCGGGCAGCATCCTAATGCGCCGACGCGGCGCGGCGCCAAGGGAAAGCGGCGGGTTCCACCGCGATCAGAGCCGCGCCAGCAGCTCCGCCTTCTTGGCCTGGAATTCCTCCGCCGTGAGGACGCCGCGGGCGTGGAGATCGGCCAGCCGCTCGATCGTGCCGAGGATGTCGCCGGAGCCCTGCGGGGCAACCGGCTCAGGTGAAGCGGGCTTCGGCTCCGGGGCCTCCGCTCCGATGCGTGTCAGCGTGTCGAGGGCGATGGGCCCCGCCGACCCGGTGAAGCGCAGCTGGCCGTTCGCCTGCGAGACGCCCGAGATGGCGTGCTCCCCCGTGTCGTAGACGACGACGCCCGAGGCCTCCTCCACCGCGAGCCGCCGGCTCGTCGGGAAATAGGCGTAGCGCATCCCGTTCTGCGAGCCCGTCGCGGCGGGGTGGCCGAGATCGCCCGGCCACCAGGTCTCCGGGGACGCCTGCGTCGCGAAGCCCTCGGCCGGCAGGGTGGCGGCGAGTTCGGTGCAGAGCGCGGCCACCCGCGCCCGCAGGCCATCGTCGAACATGCGGCCGACCATGGTCATGCCGCCCGCGCTCCACTGGCCCATGCCGCCGAGATCCGGATGGTCGAACTGCGCCATCCGGCCGTGGCCGCGCTCCAGCGCCCGCACGAGGTGGCGCACCGCGTCGAGGCTCACCCCGTGCCGGTCCGCGATCGTCTGCAGGCCGGTGACGTGATCGACCCCGCCCCCATCGATGAAGCCCGTCTCCGAGGCCGATTCGGTCTCGCCCATCCGCGCCATGGCCGCATCCAGTAGGGTCTTGAGGAAGGACAGAACAGACACGAGACCGGCCCCGCAGGACCGGGAAACCTCGCTCAGCCGGCGTCGGCGGGAAAGGCCCCGGCGATCACGAAATCGGTGATCGGCCGGCGCCCGTTCGGTGCCTCGCGGGGGCGCTGCTCCTCGGTGAGGTCGGCGGGCGCCGTCTTGCGGCCCACGGCGAAGGCGGCCTCGATCCGGTGATGCACCGGCAGGCGCAGCACCTCCGGCGCACGGGCATGGTCGAACCCGGTCATGCCGTGGGCGTGCCAGCCCTGGCGCACCGCCTGGAGCTGGAAGGCGAGCGAGGCCGCGCCGGTATCGAAGGAATGGCTGTAGGACGGCTTCAGCTCGTCCCCCACCCGCATCCGGGCGTTCGAGACGAGGAACAGGATCGCCCCCGTATCGGCCACCCATTTCTGGTTGCCCGGCACGAGGAGGTCGAAGAAGGTCTGCCAGTGGGCGTCGCCGCGCAGGGCGTAGAGGAAGCGCCAGGGCTGGGAATTGTAGCCCGATGGCGACCAGCGGGCCGCCTCGATCATCCGCATCAGCTCGGCTTCCGGCACCGCCTCTCCGGTGAAGGCCCGGGGCGAGTGCCGCTCGATGAAGAGGGGGTCGATCGCGTGGTCGGGCGTGCGGGGCTCGGTCAAGGTCGGCATCTCCGAAGTGATGGCCGACCATGCCCGAGGGACGCCCCGCGAGGCAATCGCGGCGCTGCAATCAGCGGATGCGGCCGGGGCGCGCCGGCTCGAACACGATGCGGCGGTGGAACGCGCACCAGCTCTTGCCGTCCTGCACGGGCGCGCCGCAGCAGATCGCCTGATCGCTCGGCTCGCCGATGATGTACTTGCACACGAAGGCGCCCGACTGGGCGAAAGGCACGCGAAGGTCCGCCGACGGCTCCTTGACGGTCTCGGCGTCCCCGATCTGCGACATGCGGACGAGTTGGTTCATCGGTCGTGTCCTGACGGCGACCGCCCGGGTCGCCTCCTTAGAAGTGCGGAGTTGAAACGCCCTGCCGCCGCGCGGGGCGAGGCACCCGCTGACGGCAGCGTGGCGCCCTAAAACCCGCATAAAGCCGGTTCGCGACCGGCGCAGAGCTGTCATGGTATTGTCGTAGCTGGGGTTCAGAGCCTTGAAAACAAGTGCGTGATGCACCGCACGCAATCGACCATAGTGACGGATGCGTAGCTGATTGCCTCGGCGTGACGGATTTCGACCGTCGCGAGGCCGGCCCGCACGGCCCCCCGTGCATCCGCCGCCGCCCTGTGGTTCATTCGCCCCGTTGATTCAGACGGAGCGACCATGACGCAACCGCCCCTCGTCCCGCCGGCCTGGCTGCACGAGCGATTGTCGGCGCCGGACATCGTGGTGCTCGACGCCTCCTGGTATCTCCCGGCCGCCGGCCGCGACCCGGAGGCGGAATACCGCGCCGCCCACATCCCCGGCGCCATCCGCTTCGACCTCGACGCAATGAGCGACACCGAATCGCCCCTGCCGCACATGCTGCCCCGGCCGGAGGTCTTCGCCTCGCGGATGCGGGCGCTCGGCATCGGCGATGGCCAGCAGGTGGTGGTCTATGACGGGATGGGCCTGTTCTCGGCCCCGCGCGTCTGGTGGATGCTCAAGACCTTCGGGATGCGCGACGCGCTGGTCCTCGACGGCGGCCTGCCCGCCTGGACCGCCGCCGGCTACCCGACCGAGGAGGGCGAAAGCCAGCCGCGCGAGCGGCGGCACTTCACCGCCCGCCTCGACCACGGCGCCGTGGCCGACGGATCGGACATCGCCCGCGCCCTGGAGAGCGGCGCGGCCCAGGTGGTCGATGCCCGCTCCGGCACGCGTTTCCGGGGCGAGGAGGAGGAGCCGCGCCCCGGCGTGCGCCCCGGCCACATGCCGGGGGCGAAGAACCTGCACTACGCCGCCCTGCAGCGCGACGGCCGGATGAAGAGCCCGGAGGAGCTGGCGGAGGTCTTCGCCGCCGCCGGCGTGGACCCCCACCAGCCGGTGATGACCACCTGCGGCTCGGGGGTGACGGCGGCGATCGTCAGCCTCGCCCTGGAGACGATGGGCCACCCGGCCCGCAGCCTCTACGACGGCTCGTGGTCCGAATGGGGCGCCGACCCGCAGCGCCCGGTGGAGAAGGGCTGAGGCGTCAGGCGGTCCTGACCGCCCGGCGCTTGTCGGCGGCGACCCACTGCATCAGCACCACCATCACCACGATGGTGGCGATGTAGACGGCGAGTTGCAGGGCGGTCGGGCGGTCGGTGTAGCCGACGAGGGCGTGCAGCACCCGGCCCGTCCACGAATTCTCGGCGATAATCGCGGAGCTGTTCCACACCGTGTGGCCGAGGATGTCGATCACCCCGGCATTGGCGAGGAACTGCGCCGCCTGCGAGGCGAGGCCCGCCGCCAGGAAGGTGATGAGCACGCTCGTGACCGAGAAGACGTAGCGCGCCGGGATCGAGGCGAGGCCGAGATAGCTCACCGCCGAGAGGAGCACGCCCGCGCCGATGCCGGCCAGCGCGCCGAACTGGATGTCCGCCCCCGAGGTGCCCGAGGCCACGAGGCCGTAGAGGAACAGCACCAGCTCCGCGCCCTCGCGCAGGATCGCCGCGCCGACGACGATGGCGAGCGCCGCCGCCTCCCGCTGGCCGCTGCGGACGGCTTCGCCCGCCGCGCGCAGCTCGCCCGCCATTTCGCGGCCGTGCTTGCTCATCCAGGTGTTGTGCCAGATCAGCAGCAGCACCGCGACGATCAGCACCGCCGCGTTGAGGATGTCCTGCCCGCTGCCCTCGAAGGCGTCGGAGATCCGCTCCGCGAACAGCGCGACCAGGGCCGCGCCTCCGAGCCCCCCCGCCACGCCGAGCAGCACCCAGCGCATCCGGCCGGGGATGCCCCGCGTCGCCGCGAGCACGATCGAGATGATGAGGCCCGCCTCGATGACCTCGCGGAAGGCGATGACGAAGGCACCGATCATGATGCGTAATCCCTGAAGATGCGCGGGACCCGCGCTACCAGACCCAGAACAGCAGCACCCAGTTGGCGACGGAGACCGCCGCAGCCCCGGCGATGCAGGCGCAGGCGAGCGCCCGGCGAAGCCCCCCGGCCGAGAGGCCCGCGACCCGCCACGCGAGCCACGCGCTCCACAGGGCGGCCCCGGCCAGCAGCGCCGCCCGGATCTCGGCCACGTAGGGCACGACGATCCCGTCCCCGCGCAGGAAGGTGATCGTGAGCGCCGAGAGGCCGAGGAAGACGCCGCAGCCCGCGATGGGAATTAGCGTCTGCGTGAGATGGTGGAAGCGCCGGAGGGAGAACGGCCCGAGCATCCGCGCGGCGAGCGCCACGAGGGCCGACAGGCCGAGGCCGAGCACCAGCGTCGCCGCGCCGATGTAGACCAGCAGGACCGCCCCATCGAGGAGCGTCATGACGTCGTTCTTGTCGGGGTAGTTCGTCAGCACGAACCACGGCGCGGAGGCTTCGAGCGGCCAGGTCGTGCCGTGCTCGATCAGCCAGGTCGCCGCCGCCTGCTTCATGTCGAGGAAATACGGGCTCGACGACCATTGGAACGCGCCGACCGCCAGCCCCAGCATCCCGAACAGGATCAGGCTCGTCTGCTCCCAGGAGGGCTCGTCGCCCGCCACATGGACGATCTCGTCGTTCGGCGAGCGCAGGGCGAGGCGCACCGCGCCCCGGTGGCCGGAGCAGCGCCCGCACATGTGGCAGGCCCCGGCCCCGCGCATGGCCTTCACCGGCACCAGCGGCGCGCAGTTGAAGCTCGCCGTGCCCTGGGCCGGCTTCGGCGAGGCCGCCCAGGCGCCGCGATCGACCTGGAAGCTCAGGGGGGCGAGCTTCGACAGCACCGCGAACACGCCGTTCACCGGGCAGAGATAGCGGCACCAGACCCGCTTGTTGCGGCCGTAGAGCAGGCCGACCACGATGGCCGCCAGGGTCGAGCCGCCGAGCACCGCCAGCGCCGGCTTCGGATAGCCGTAGACGCTCGTCATCTGCCCGTAGACCGTGGTGCCGGCGAAGGCGATGAACGGCCAGCCGCTCCACGTGATCCAGCGCGGCACCGCGTAGCCCCGGCTCCACCGGCTCGCGGCCTCGGACAGGGCGCCCTCGGGGCAGAACACGCCGCACCAGACCCGGCCGACGAGCACCATGCTCACCAGCACGAAGGGCCACCAGATGCCCCAGAAGGCGAACTGGGCGGCGAGGGTCAGGTTGGTCCAGATGTGCTGCGTGCTGTCCGGCAGGGGCAGGAAGGCCGGCACCGCCACAAGCAGCACGTAGACCGCCACCACGGCCCATTGCACCGCGCGGATCGCGCCGGCATGGGCGCGCAGCCAATCGCCGAAGCGGGCGATTCCGGCGTCGAGGTCGCCGGCTGTGAATCCACCCGCGCGCGCACTCACTTGGCCACCAGCTTGGCCTTCGCGTCCGGGTGGAAATCGTCGAACACGTCGTAGCTGCCCGCCTCGATGGTGCGGAACACGATGGAGGAGGTCGAGCCGGCCGCGAGCGCCTTCTCGCGCTTCAATTCCAGGCTCTCGAACTCCACGGGCGACTGCCCGGTGTTCGAGATCTCCAGCTTGAAGCGGGTGTTGGCCGGCACCTCGATGATGGCGGGCAGGATCACCCCGTCGCGCATCTCCACCTTGATCACCGGCATGTCGTCGGCGCGCGCCGACGCCCCCGCCGAGAGCAGGAGAAGGGCCGCGAGGGTGAGATGCCGGATCACGGAAGCGCCCATCCTTGTCAGTAGGACCCCTTCTTGCCGGTGCCGGCGAAGGTGAAGTCCTGGGTCATGTCGAAGGCCTCGAACCACGGGCCGACGCCGGTCTCCTTGTCGACGTGGCGGCCGAAATGGCTGTGCTTGCCGGGCGGCGCGACGGTGACGGTGATCCGGTAGCGGCCCGGCCCGAACAGCTTGACGTTGTCGCCGTAATGGGGGCCATCGTTGGCGACCATCGGCATCAGCGCCCCCTCGACCTTCTGGTCCGTGGGCTTGTCCCCATCGAGTTTCACCAAGGTGAAGCGCACCTCCAGGGCGGGCACGAAATCGCCCTCGGCGAAACCGTTGCGGTTGTCCTTGGCGGCGCGGATATCCGTTTCGAGGTGGATGTCGGATTGTGCGGCCGGGCGCATCATGTCCGGCGGGTCCATCTCGATGGGCTGGAGATAGACGGCGGCGACCTCGAGCCCGTTCTTGGTGAGATGCGGGCCGATCGGCACCTCCTTGGCGGAGGCCGTCGCGACGGCGAGCAGCAGGGCCGGAAGGGCGAGGGCGAGTCGGATCGGGGCGGGGGCACGCATGGCTGCGCCACATAAGCCGAATGGGGCGAAGTTCAAAGAGCTTCTACCCACAATCAAATCATAACAGTTCTAAACAAGAACCGTGGACAAAGACGTTCCGATGAGCTTGCTGGAATGCCTCGAATATTCACAAGGTCCTGAGACGAGAATAGCCGCTCGGTTTGCCCTGTGGCATGCCGTCGCCCGATGGTCCAAGACCGTCACGGCAGCGTCGCAGAGATTCGGCACCCCCTTGCCAACCCTCGGCGACGTGGCTACGGACAGCTATTATAGCAATTGCTATATTCAAGGAATCAGGTGATGGGCCAGCAGGGGGCGAGCGCATCCCGGATCTCCACAAAGGCGACAGCGGCCATGCCCCGGCGGCTGCGTCGGACCGTGGCCCTGGCCGGTTTCGCCGTCCTGTGCCCGGCCGCCGCCGCGCTGGCCGCCGACCTCGCGGCGCCCCTCGCCCCGGCGGCGCCCTACACCGATTGGTCCGGCCCGTATCTCGGCCTCGAGGGCAGCGCCAGCGGCTCCTACGGCGCCTATTCCTTCGGCCCCTCGACGGTGGGCGGGCGCGGCGTGCCGGCCTTCAAGAGCGGCGATACCACCGGGCGGAGCGACCGGGGCCGCGACGCCACGACGGCGGTCGGCGGCGCCTATGCCGGCTGGAACTGGCAGGACGGGCCGTGGCTCTACGGCATCGAGGCCGCCCTCGACGCGGCGAACCTGAAGCGGCCCGTGCCCTCGACCATCGCCGGCTTCGGCTACCAGGGCGTGGACCCGGCCTTCGATGTGATCCGCGCCAAGACGGACGTGTACGGCACCCTGCGGGCACGGCTCGGCTACAGCTTCGACCGCTATCTGGTCTACGCCACCTTCGGCCTCGCCGGGGCGAATGCGCGGGTGCTCGCCACCTATCCCGATCTCGGCACGGGCGCGGTCGGCACCGCGAAGACGAATCTCGGCTATCTCGGCTTCACCCTCGGCGCGGGCGTGCAATACGCCATCTCCGACAACCTCGCGCTCGGCCTCGACTACCGCTACGTCGACCTCGGCGAGAGCGGGCGCTTCTCCCTGGGCGCGGTGCCGGGCCTCGGGCCGGTGACGAGCCGGGCGAGCTTCACCTCGAACCAGATGTTCCTGCGGCTGATGTGGTTTCCGGGGGGCCTGACGGTGCCGCCGGACCGGGACGAGACCGCCCCGCACGATCCCGACAATGGCGACACCGGGCGCTTCTCGCTCCACGGCCAGACCACGCTGATCGCGCAGGGGGTGCCGGGCTTCCGCTCGCCCTATCTCGGCGACCAGAGCCTGATCCCGCATCAGGCCCGCCAGACCACGACGGCGACGATCTTCCTCGGGCTGAAGCTCGCGGAGGGCACGGAGCTCTATTACAACCCGGAATTCAGCCAGGGCTTCGGCCTGTCGCGGACGCTCGGCGTCGCGGGCTTCGTCAACGGCGAGGCGCAGAAGGCCGGGGCGCCGTTCCCGAAGCTGCGCTCCAGCCGCTACTACATCAAGCAGACGATCGGGCTGGGCGGCGAGACCGTCGAGGTGCCGGACGGCCCGAACCAGGTGGCGACCCGCTACGATGCGGAGCGCATCACCCTGATCGCCGGCAAGTTCGCGCTGGGCGACTTCTTCGACGGCAACGTCTACGCCCACGATCCGCGCGTGGATTTCTTCAACTGGTCCCTGTGGGGCGCCTCGGCCTGGGACTTCCCGGCCAACCTCCCCGGCTTCACGCAAGGCGTCTACGCCGAATACAACCGGCCGGAATTCGCGGTGCGGGCCGCCTATACCCAGGTGCCCAAGCAACCCTCCAGCGACGTCCTCGACCCCCGGGTGTTCGAGCGCGCCGGGCTCAACATCGAGTTCGAGGAGCGCCACGTGCTGCCGATCCTCGGCCAGCCGGGCAAGGTGCGCATCGGCCTGTTCTCGAACGAGGGCAACTCGGCCAACTACCGCGACATCGTCACCCTCACCCAGCTCGGCGCCTTCGGCGACATCAACGATGCCGCCGCGGCCACCCGCCGGCCGCGCCGCAAGAGCGGCGGCTACATCAACCTCGAACAGGCGCTGACGCCGGAACTCGGCCTCTTCGCCCGCGCCAGCATCGGCGACGGGCGCACGGAGAACATCTCCTTCACCGACATCGACCAGAGCTTTTCCGGCGGCCTTTCGCTGAAGGGCAAGGCCTGGGACCGGCCGGACGACACGGTGGGCCTCGGCGCCGCCATGAACGGCCTCTCGCCCTCGCACCGCGCCGCCTTCGCCAACGGCTATTACGGCCTGCTGATCGGCGACGGACAACTCCGCTACGGCACCGAGCGGGCGATCGAGA
>Ga0182229_1000350_pt1 | contig 12078 bp, 11 predicted proteins | sample G6R1MG_32_FD_129663 | JGI IMG/M metagenome (GOLD analysis project Ga0182229, IMG submission 129663) | Miscanthus phyllosphere microbial communities from Michigan, USA - G6R4_MAIN_07NOV2016_LD1 MG | ecosystem: Host-associated > Plants > Phyllosphere > Phylloplane/Leaf | place: USA: Michigan...
CCGCCGACCTCGTCACCGAGATGGGCAGCGTGAAGCACCATTTCGCCGCCGGGGTGAAGGCACAGGAGGGGATCGAGTTCTGAGCGCCTCGGCCCCTTCCCCCCGCGCCCTGATGATCCAGGGCACCGGCTCCGATGTCGGCAAGTCGCTGATCGTGGCGGGCCTCGCCCGCGCCTTCGCCGACCGGGGCCTCGCCGTGCGCCCGTTCAAGCCGCAGAACATGTCGAACAACGCCGCCGTCACGGCCGATGGCGGCGAAATCGGCCGCGCCCAGGCGCTGCAGGCGCGGGCGGCGCGGGTGCCCCCCTCGGTCCACATGAACCCGGTGCTCCTCAAGCCGCAGAGCGAAATCGGCTCCCAGGTCGTGGTGCAAGGGCGGATGGTCGCCACCGTGAAGGCCCGCGACTACCAGGGCTGGAAGCCCCGGCTGATGGCCTCCGTCCTCGACAGCTTCGGCCGCCTGCGGGCGGAGGCCGATCTCGTCCTCGTGGAGGGGGCGGGCTCGGCCTCGGAGGTGAACCTGCGCGCCGGCGACATCGCCAACATGGGCTTTGCCCGCGCCACCGATACGCCCGTCATCCTCGTCGGCGACATCGACCGGGGCGGAGTCATCGCGAGCCTCGTCGGCACGAAGGCCGTGATCGACCCGGAGGACGCGGCGATGATCGCGGGCTTCCTCGTCAACCGCTTCCGGGGGGATCCGTCGCTGTTCGCGGACGGGATGCGCCTCATCGCCGAGCGCACCGGCTGGGAGGCGCTCGGCCTCGTGCCGCACCTGCCGGAGGCCGCGCGGCTGCCGGCGGAGGACGTGCTCGGCCTCGCCGGCTCCGAGGCGACGGGGGCGGGCGCCGTGACCGTCGCGGTGCCGGTGATGCCGCGCATCAGCAATTTCGACGACCTCGATCCCCTGCGCGCCGAGCCCGGAATGCGGGTGGTGCTGGTGCGGCCGGGGGAGACGATTCCCGCCGAGGCCGCCCTGGTCCTGCTGCCGGGGTCGAAGACCACCATCGACGACCTCCTCTTCCTGCAGGCGGAGGGCTGGGACGTCGACATCCGCGCCCATTGCCGCCGGGGCGGCCATGTCCTCGGCCTGTGCGGCGGCTACCAGATGCTCGGGCGCCGAATCCGCGATCCGCACGGGATCGAGGGGCCGCCCCGCGACGTGCCCGGCCTCGGCCTCCTCGATGTCGAGACCGTGCTCACCGCCGACAAGCGCCTCGCCTGCGTCGCCGGCACCACCCTGACGGACGGCCTGCCCTTCACCGGCTACGAGATGCATGTCGGCGACACGGCGGGGCCCGATGCCGCCCGGCCGCTGCTGCGCCTCGCGGATGGGCGCCCGGACGGGGCGGTCTCGGCGGACGGGCGCGTCAGCGGGACCTACGTCCACGGGTTCTTCGCCGACGACGCCCAGCGCGGGGCGTGGCTCGCGCGGCTCGGGGCGCGCAGCCTCGGCGCCTCCTACGAGGCCGGGGTCGAGGCGGCCCTCGACCGGCTCGCGCGACACATCGAGACCCACGTCGATTGCGACCGGCTGCTCGCCCTCGCGCGCTAGGCCGGGCTTGCGCTATATACTCTGAGTAATAGGCCCGCACGACGCGACGGGCCATCGCTCCGAGGAAACGCGACCATGGCGATCGAGGCAGGCCCGGCCGAGGCGGATCTCGGCGAGGGCACGATCCGCACCGTGACCCTGCGGCTGATGCCGCTGCTCGGGCTCATGTACCTCGTCGCGTATATCGACCGGCAGAACATCTCCTACGCCAAGCTGGAGATGGTGGGGGCGCTCGGCCTCAGCGAGACCGCCTACGGACTCGGCGCCTCGCTGTTCTTCCTCGGCTACTTCCTGTTCGAGGTGCCGGCCAACGTCTTCCTTGAGAAGGTCGGGGCGCGGGTCTGGTTCGCGCGGATCATGTTCACCTGGGGGCTGGTGACGATTCTCCTCGGCTTCACCCAGGGCACGACGATGTTCTACGTCCTGCGCTTCCTGCTCGGGGTCGCGGAGGCGGGGTTCTTCCCCGGCGTGCTGTTCGCCCTCACCCTGTGGTTCCCGCAAGCCCACCGGGCGCGGATGATCGGCTGGTTCATGATCGCCTCGGTCATCGCCAACGCGGTCGGGGCGGCGGTGGGCGGGGCGCTCCTCGGGCTCGACGGGGTGCTGGGGCTGGCGGGCTGGCAATGGGTGTTCCTGGCCACCGGTGGCCCGGCGCTCCTGCTGGCGGTGGTGGTGCTGGTGGTCCTGCCGGACGGCCCCGCCACGGCACCGTGGCTCGCCCCCGCGCAGAAGGCGTGGCTCACCCGCACCATCGAGGCGGAGCGGACGGGAACCGGCCATGTCGAGCACGGCAACCCCTTCGCCGCCCTCCTCGACCGGCGGGTGCAGATGCTGGCCGGGGTCTATGTCTGCCTGCCGCTCGCGGCCTACGGCCTGAGCTACTGGCTGCCCACGGTGGTGAAGGGGTTCGGCGTCTCGAACCTCGCCAACGGCTTCATCAACGTCATCCCCTGGCTCGGGGCGGCGGTCGCCCTGTGGTGGGTGCCCCGCCACGCCGCCCGCACGGGGGCGACGGGCAACGCCCTGACGTGGCACGTGGTCGGGCCGGCGCTGGTCGGCGCGGCGGGGCTGGCGCTGAGCGTGATCCTGCCGGGCAACGCGGTGAAGTTCGCCTGCCTCTGCGTCGCGGCGGCGGGGGCGTTCTCGGCGCAGCCGGTCTTCTGGTCGATGCCGGGCACCTTCCTGCGCGGCGCCTCGGCGGCGGCGGGGATCGCGGCGATCAACTCGGTGGGCAATCTCGGCGGGTTCGTGGCCCAGAACGCGGTGCCGATGATCCGCGACGCCACCCGCAGCGATCTCGTGCCGATGCTGTTCCTCTCGGCCTGCCTCGCGGCCGGGGCGGGGCTGATGTTCCTCGTCCTGTCGGCCCTGCGCCGGGATGTCACCCGCCGGGAGGTGCGGGTGGCCTGAACGGAATCCTTGTCCGCGCGTTCATCATGAACCGGCGCGGCGGGCTCCTGACGGAATCCGTTGGATACGCGATCTGACACAGCGTCCTTCCGCCGGAGGGGACGCCGGGAGGACGCGGACATGAGCAACGGTTATCCCCTGCTGTTTCTGGCTTTCGGCACGATCGGAGCCCTGTGGTTCCTGGGCGCCGCCGCGCGCAAGCAGGTCGCCGATTTGAAGGGCCATCCGGGACGCTCCAGCGTGATCCGCGACCATGGCGGGCCGCCGCGTCCGAACATGCCCGGCACGGAGCATTGAGGCGCTAGCCTCCGGCGGCGATCCTCCGGCAATGGTCGAGGGCGGCACCGATCAGGTTGTCGCTCGCCTCCGGCGTGCGGAAGGCCGAATGCGCCGAGAGCGTCACGGTCGGGAGCCCCGCGAAGGGGTGCCCGCCCGGCAGGGGCTCCTCCACGAACACGTCGAGCCCCGCCCCGGCGAGGCGCCCCTCGCGCAGGGCCTGCGCCAGCGCGGCCTCGTCGAGGAGCGCGCCGCGCGCGGTGTTGACGAGGAGCGCCCCCGGCTTGAGCTTGGTGATCCGCTCCGCCGAGAGGAACCCCCGTGTCTCGTCGGTGAGCAGCAGGTGGAGCGAGACCACGTCGCTGTCGGCGAGCAGGGTGTCGAGGTCCACGAACGCCACCCCGGGATGGGGGCGGGGCGTCCGGTTCCAGGCGATCACCCGCATGCCGATCCCGGCGCAGAGGCGGGCCATCTCGGCACCGATCCCGCCGAACCCGATCAGGCCCACCGTCTTGCCGGTGAGCTGGATGCCGTCCGTGCGCAGCCATTGCCCGGCGCGCATCGCCCCGTCCATGCGGGCGAGACCCTTGGCGGCGGCCCACATCAGGGCGAAGGCGCATTCGGCCACCGCCGTATCGCCGTAGCCCCGGATGAGATGGACCTTCACGCCGAGTTCGGCCTCCAGCGCCTCCGGGTCCATGTAGCTGCGCGCCCCCGTGCCGAGGAACACGACGTGCTTCAGGCCCGCGCAGGCCCTCGCGACGGAGACGGGCAGGGCGGTGTGGTCGATGAGCGCGACCTCCGCCCCGGCGAGCAGGCGGGGCAGGTCCTCAGGGACGGTGTCCGGGTCGGCATGGATCGTCAGGGGCGGATCGCCGGGCCGGCTCAGTTGGCGGGCCACCTCGGCCAGGGTCTCGCTGGCATCCACGAACACGGCGCGCATGGGTGTCTCCTCGCGGGAGACGTGTAGCACGCCGGCGGCGTGCGGCCTCACCCCGCCAGGGCGAACCCGAGCGCCAGGAGCGCCAGCACCAGCCCCCCCTGGAGCCAGCAGGCGGTGCGGTAGAGCGCGAGCGCCCGGCCGATGTCGTCGGGCGTCGCCTCGGCCCGGCCGTCGCCCATGTGGGCGTCGGGCACGAGGGTGCCGTCGTAGACGCGCGGCCCGGCGAGCCTGAGGCCGAGGGCCCCGGCCATGGCGGATTCGGGCCAGCCGGCATTGGGCGAGCGGTGGCGGCGGGCGTCGCGGGCCATCGCCCGCAGGGCGCCCCGGCCGTCCGCCCCGCGAAGGAAGGCCGCCCCGGCGATGAGGATCCCGGCGAGGCGGGAGGCGGGGAGGTTCACGAGGTCGTCGAAGCGGGCCGCCGCCCAGCCGAAGGCGGCGTAGCGGGGGGTGCGGTGGCCGATCATGCTGTCGGCGGTGTTGGCGGCCTTGTAGAGCGCCCCGCCGGGCAGGCCGAGGCCGCCGATCCAGAAGGCCGGCGCCACGATCCCGTCGGAAAAATTCTCGGACAGGCTCTCGATCGCCGCCCGGCAGATCGCGGGCCCGTCGAGGCGCTCGGGGTCGCGCCCGACGATCATCGACACCGCCCGGCGCCCGGCCTCCAGCCCGCCCGCGCGCAGGCCGGTCTCCACCGCCGCGACGTGCTGGTGCAGGCTGCGCTGCGCCGGCAGGCTCGCGGCCAACACGCCCGTGAGGACGAGGGCGGGGAGGGGGCCGGCGAGCCCCGCCGCCGCCGTGACGAGCCCGGCGACGCCGCCGACCACCGCCAGCAGCAGCACCAGGGCGAGCACCCCCGCGAGGCGGCGGCGGCGCTCCGAGCCCCGGTTGAGGCCGCGTTCCAGGGCGGCGATCAGCCGGCCGATCCAGGTGACAGGGTGGCCGATGGCCCTGTAGAGCGCGTCCGGATAGCCGGCCGCCGCCTCGATCCCGAGGGCGATGGCGAGACAGGCGAGCGTGTCGGGCGGATGGACCATTCGGTGTGGAGCGTTTCCGCGCGTGAGGCCGCCGTGATCGCCCATGGCGGCGATCTCGGGGACCTCCGAAGAACCTTCCCCGACGCGCCACTGCCGTGGCTCGACCTGTCGACGGGGATCAACCCCGTCCCCTATCCCGTGCCGCCCGTCGAGGCCAGCGCGTGGCTGCGCCTGCCGGAATCCGCCGAGCTTCTGGCGCTGCGCGCGGCGGCCTCCGGGGCCTACGGCGCGCCGGGGGCGGACCATGTCGTCGCCGCACCCGGCACGCAGATCCTGATCGAGACCCTGCCCCGCCTCGTGGCTCCGACCGAGGTCGCCGTCGTCGGCCCGACCTATGCCGAGCACGCGGCCGCGTGGCGGCGGGCCGGGCACGCGGTGCGGGAGGTGACGGGCCTCGGCGACGTCGGTGCGGCGCGGGTGGCGGTGAGCGTCGATCCGAACAACCCGGACGGGCGCACCGACCCGCTCGCCGACCGCCTCGCCCTCGCGGCGGCGATGCGCGCGCGGGGCGGGCTGCTCGTCGCCGACGAGGCCTTCGCGGATCTGGAGGAGGTCGAGAGCCTGTGTCCGCATGTCGGGCCGGGGCTCGTGGTGCTGCGCTCCTTCGGCAAGACCTACGGGCTCGCCGGCCTGCGCCTCGGCTTCGCGGTGGCCGATCCCGGCACGGCGGGGCGGATCGCCGGGGCGCTCGGCCCCTGGGCGGTGTCCGGCCCGGCCCTGGCCATCGGCGCCGCCGCCCTGTCGGACGGCGCGTGGCGCGCGGAAGCGGCGCGGGCACGGGGCCTGGACGCCGGGCGCCTCGACCGGATGATCCTGCGGGCCGGCGGGCGGATCGTCGGCGGCACGCGCCTGTTCCGCACGGCCGACTTTCCCGACGCTCCCGGCCTCTACCGGGGGCTCGCGCAGGCGGGCATCGCCGTGCGCCGCTTCACCGAGTGCCCGGAGCGCCTGCGCTTCGGCCTGCCGGCCGATAAGGCGGCGTGGTGCCGGCTGTCGCGGGTGATGAAAGGGGGGCGAATAGCGAATAGGGAGTAGCGAATAGGGCGTTGCAGCCGATGCGCCCGCTTCGAACGTGTCGACTGCCGTCCATTATTCGCTACTCCCTATTCGCTACTCCCTACTCACTACAACCCCTTCGCCGGGTGCGGGTCCCGCGCGGCGACCAGCACCGCCAGGGCCGAGAAGCCGAGGCCCACCGCGCAGACGCCCGGCCAGCCGACGAGCAGGAAGGCCTGCGAGCCGGCATAGGCGCCGAGTGCCGCGAAGACGAAGATCGTCGTGAACAGCACGGTGTTGATCCGCCCCCGCGCGCCGGGCACCAGGGCGTAGGCGCGGGTCTGGTTGGCGATGAGCGCGCCGTTCATCCCGATGTCGATGAGGAACACCCCCGCCGCCACGGCGACGAGGGACCACGTCCCCGCCGCCCAGAGGATCACGAAGGACAGGGCGACGAGGAGGCTCCCGCCGAGCACCACGGGCTTGGCGCCCTTCCGGTCGGTGAAGCGGCCGGAGAACGGGGCGACGAAGGCGCCGCAGACGCCGATCACCCCGAACAGCCCCGCCCCGGCGGCGGTGAGGCCGAAGGGCGGCGCCTCCACGAGGAGGGCGAGCGTCGCCCAGAAGGCGTTGAACCCGGCAAACAGCAGCCCCTGCGACAGGGCGGCGGTGCGCAGCACCGGCTGCGTCCTGGCGAGCCCGACGATGGAGGTCATCAGGGCGGCGTAGCGCAGGCGCTGGGTCTGGGGCGTGTGCGGCAGGGTGGCGGCGGCGATCCCCGCCATGGCGAGCGCCACGCCGGAGGCGATGAGGAAGACCGGCCGCCAGCCGAGATGGGCGCCGATGAAGCCGCTCGCCGTCCGGGCGAGCAGGATGCCGGTGAGGAGCCCGGTCATCACCTGCCCGACCACCCGGCCCCGGCTCGCATCGGGGGCGAGTTCGGCCGCGAAGGGCACCGCCTGCTGCGCCGCCGAGGCGAGGATGCCGACGAGGAGATGCGCCAGGGCGAGCGCCAGGAGGTTGCGGCTCAGGCCGACGGCCAGCAGCGCCAGGGCCAGGGCGAGACATTGCAGCACGATCAGCCGCCGCCGGGGCAGGGCGTCGCCCAGGGGCACGAGGCCGACGATGCCCAGCCCGTAGCCGACGAGGGCCGTCGTCGGCACCCAGAGGGCGGCGCGGTCGCCGAACTCGGCCACGATCAGCCCGAGGAGCGGCTGGTTGTAGTAGATGTTGGCCACGGCCCCGCCCGCGATCAGGGTCAGGCCAAGCCTCGCCTTGCCGTCGAGGGGGGCGGGCGCGGAAAGGGTGGCGGACAGGGCGCCCTCGCAAGGTCGGGGGTTGGAACGGCGGGGATCTCGCGCACGGGCAAGCGGGCCCGGCAAGCGGACGCGCCGCATGGCCGCGCCCCGCCTCGCGCACCTGCAATCGGTCTGCGCCTGCCCCATATGAGACAGATGCGGACACGAATCCGCATGGGTTCGGCCCCGCGTGGTTCACACCGCCGCAGGCCCGGCCCCGCCGTCATTCTACGATCGGGGCGCCGATCCGTTCCCGGCGAAGGCCGGGGGAGGGCCCCCAGCAAGGAGTACGGGATGCTGAATTACCGGGTCGATTTCGCCAGGGAGATACTCGGGGTGCCGTTTACGGTGGGATCCGTAGAGATCAGCCGGGCGCGCGACCCCGACCGTGCCAAGCGTGCCGCCGAATTGCGCTTCGCCCGCCAGCACGGCGTGGGGGATTGGCGCGAGCGCGCCGACCTCGCGATGCTGTCACCACAGGGTTGAGACGATCCGGCGTCGCTTTGGCCTTGGCCGTGGCGGCGTCGGCGCCCTAAACTAGGGGCGAACAAGCGCGGCAGGACGGGATCACGAGGGCGATGGCGGCGATCTCCTTCTTTGGCGACCTGCTTCAGACGATCAGCGACCGGGGCCGCGACCTCGTCGATCTCGTCGGCCTCGGCCGGGGGGACATCGCCGCCCGGGCCGGCGCCGCCGACCTCGCCCGCCTCTGCGACGACCTGATCTCCCGCCGGGGCGAGGCGTCCGGCGTCGCCCTCGCCCGCGCCATCCTCGACCGCTACGCCAGCCTGTCGCCCGCCGAGCGGCACGAGTTCCTGCGGGCCATCGCCCTCGATTTCGGGGCGGACGACCGCGCCGTCGACGCGGCGATCACCGCCTATCTCGCCAACCCGAGCCGCGCCCGCCTCGGCACCCTGCACGAGGCCGCCGAGCCGCGCAGCCAGGAATTGATCCGCCGCCTCAACCTCGCGCGGGGCGGCACGCTGAGCCTCGTGCGGATGCGCGAGGACCTGTTCGACCTGCGCCGTGATCTGCGCAAGGCCGCCAAGGACGGGCCGGCGGACAAGGCCCTGCTCGACGCCGCCGACAGCCTCGATTCGGATTTCGAGCACCTGTTCGCCTCGTGGTTCAACCGGGGCTTCCTGGTGCTGCGCCACATCGACTGGACGACCCCGGCGCATATCCTCGAAAAGATCATCCGCTACGAGGCGGTCCACGCCATCGCCGACTGGGACGACCTGCGCGCCCGGATCGAGCCGCCGGACCGGCGCTGCTTCGCCTTCTTCCACCCGGCGCTGGCCGACGAGCCGCTGATCTTCGTGGAGGTGGCGCTCACCGAGGGCATCGCCCCGGCCATCGCGCCGATCCTGTCGCGGGAGCGCAAGCCCCTGCCGCCGCGCGCGGCCACCACCGCGATCTTCTACTCGATCTCGAACTGCCAGAAGGGGCTCGCGGGCGTCACCTTCGGCAACTTCCTCATCAAGCAGGTGGTGGAGGATCTGGCCCGCGAGATCCCGAGCCTGAAGACCTTCGTCACCCTCTCGCCGGTGCCGGGCTTTACCGCGTGGCTCACCCGCGAGCGCCGGGCCGACAGCCCGCAGGGCCTGCTGCCGGAGGACGTGGAGGCCCTGCGCGGCCTCGACATCCCCGGCTGGCACGAGGACAAGGCGCTCTCCGAGACCGTGCGCAAGGCGATGATCCCGGCGGCGGCGGCCTATTTCCTGCGCGCCAAGAACGAGCGCGGGCGTCCCCTCGACCCGGTGGCGCGGTTCCACCTCGGCAACGGGGCGCGGCTGGAGCGGATCAACTTCCTCGGCGACGTCTCGGACAAGGGCCTCGCGCAGTCGCACGGGCTGATGGTCAACTACCTCTACGACCTCGGCGCCATCGAGAAGAACCACGAGACCTACGCCAACCTCGGCACGGTCGCCGCCTCCTCGGCGGTCAGCCGCGAGTTGCGCGCCAAGCTCCCGCCGCCCCGCGCCGTCGCCCTCGCTGATGCCTGAGGGCGCATCAGCCGGGCGCCAGGGGAACGAGGATCAGGGCCGCGAGCCCGTGGACCGGGGACCACGCGGCGAGCGTCAGATCCTCCGCCGGCATGCCCGCGCGGCTCGCCCTGTTCGCGCCGGAGAAGGCACCGGAGGGGGCTTTCTGTCGTCCCGGCAGCGGCTTGCCGCCCGAAAGGGCTCGCGGCAGCCGGGCGGGGCGGCTAGAGAGGCGGGATAAGACGCCAGCCAGCAACCCGGCCCTTCGATGACGAATCACCTCTTCTCCCTCGTGCGGGACGGCATCCCCAGCCCGGCCAAGACCGTCATCGAGACCCATGAGGGCCGGCACTATTCCTATGCCGACCTGATCGCCCGCTCCGGCGCCTACGCCGCAGCCCTCGTGGCGGCGGGCGTCGCACCGGGGGACCGGGTGGCGGTGCAGGTGGAGAAGAGCGCCGAGGTGATCTTCCTCTATCTCGGCGTGGTCCGGGCCGGGGCGGTGTTCCTGCCCCTCAACACCGCCTACACCCCCGCCGAGATCGGCTATTTCCTCGGCGACGCCGAGCCTGCCCTCTTCGTGTGCGACCCGGCCCGGCGCGCGGCGCTGTCCGAGGCCGCCGCCGGGGTGCGGCAGGTCTGGACCCTCGACGCGGCCGGCACGGGCAGCGCCGCCGAGGCGGCCGACGCGCAGGACGGCGCGGCCTTCGCGGACGTGCCGCGCGGGCCCGAGGATCTGGCGGCGATCCTCTACACCTCGGGCACGACCGGGCGCTCCAAGGGCGCGATGCTGAGCCACGACAATCTCGCCTCGAACGCGAGGGTGATGGTCGAGGCATGGCGCTTCACCGCCGACGACGTGCTGATCCACGCCCTGCCGGTGTTCCACACCCACGGCCTGTTCGTGGCCACGAACACCGTGCTCGCGAGCGGCGGCACGATGCTGTTCCTGCCGCGCCTCGACGCCAAGAAGATCCTGGAGTTGATGCCGCGGGCGACGTCGATGATGGGCGTGCCGACCTTCTACACGCGGCTCCTCAAGGAGCCGGGCCTGACCCGCGAGGCGGCCAGGGGCATCCGCCTGTTCACCTCGGGCTCGGCGCCGCTGCTCGCCGAGACGCACCGGGAATGGCAGGCCCGCACCGGCCACGCCATCCTCGAACGCTACGGCATGACCGAGACCAACATGAGCACCTCGAACCCCTATGACGGGGAAAGGGTGGCGGGCACGGTGGGCTTCCCCCTGCCGGGGGTGGACCTGCGGGTGGTCGATCCCGACAGCGGGACGCCGCTTGGCCCCGACGAGGTCGGGATGATCGAGGTGAAGGGCGCCAACGTGTTCAAGGGCTATTGGCGCATGCCCGAGAAGACCGCCGCCGAGTTCAAGCCGGACGGGTTCTTCATCACCGGCGACCTCGGCAAGGTCGATGCGCGGGGCTACGTCCACATCGTCGGGCGCGGCAAGGACCTGATCATCTCAGGAGGCTTCAACGTCTACCCGAAGGAGGTCGAGACCGAGATCGACGGCCTGCCCGGCGTGGTGGAATCGGCGGTGATCGGCGTGGCCCACCCGGATTTCGGCGAGGCGGTGACGGCGGTCGTGGTCGGCGGGGAGGGCGCCCCGGACGAGGCCGCCATGGTGGCCGACCTCGAAGGGCGGCTCGCCAAGTTCAAGTGCCCCAAGCGCGTCCTGTTCGTGGACGAGTTGCCGCGCAACACCATGGGCAAGGTGCAGAAGAACGTGCTGCGGGAGCAGTACAAGGGGTTGTTCGGGGGGTAGCGTCTGTCGAAAGACATGCCGCCACGTCCTCATCCGAAAGAGCTGCAGCCCCTCTCCCCGCGGGCGGGGAGAGGGGAAGCGCGCCTTTCCGGCTGTCCTTACAGGTTGTGCTGCGTCCGCTCGCCGGCCGGCGGGGTGCGGTCGTCCTCGGCCCCGGTCGCCTTGCGGACCGCGTCGTTGAGATTGTCCGGGTCGAGGGCCGACTGGACGAACTCCCGGCCGCGATGGGTCATCTCGCGGGCGTAGCGCAGGCCCTCCTCGCGGACCTCGTCGGCATACGGGCCGAGGCTGCGGTCCTCCTGGCGGGTGCGCGGCAAGAGTGCCCCGAGTAGTAGCCCGGCGGCGACGCCCACCACGCCGACCAGCAGGGGATTGTCTTCCACGAAGCGCTCGACCTGGGTGCGGCTGCGGCGCAGGCCGTCGAGACCCTGCACGGTCAGGTCGTCGAGCTGGCGCATGTGGCGGCGGTGGAGGTCGCCCGCCCGGCCGCGGGCCTCGTCGTAGGCCGCCTCGGCCTTGTCCCGCACGCGGTCGGCCGAGTTGCCGAGCCGGTCATGGATGTCGTCGGCGAGGCCGGTGATCCGATCCCGCGCCCGGTCGGCCAGATCGGAGGCCTTGTCGCCCAGATCGTGGGCCGTGTCGGCGGCCCGGTCGGCGGCGGCGGTGGCCGCGCCGGGGAGAGGATCGTGGCGGCCGGCGGGGTCGGGCCGCAGGGTGTGGTCCCCGGCGGCGCCCGGCGCGGCGGCGGGGTTGAACGGCTCGCCCGCGGGGAAGCCCGGCTTGTCGGTCATGCTCGTATCCTCG
>Ga0182229_1000351_pt1 | contig 12056 bp, 11 predicted proteins | sample G6R1MG_32_FD_129663 | JGI IMG/M metagenome (GOLD analysis project Ga0182229, IMG submission 129663) | Miscanthus phyllosphere microbial communities from Michigan, USA - G6R4_MAIN_07NOV2016_LD1 MG | ecosystem: Host-associated > Plants > Phyllosphere > Phylloplane/Leaf | place: USA: Michigan...
ACTGGCCCGCGCGCAGGCCGGTGACCCAGCCCGCCGCCTGGTCGAGGGCGCGGCCGAGCGGCTCGACCTTGCGGAAGCCGCAGCATTCCTGCCGCGCAGCCACGGAATGGCGGAACCCGTTGATGCCCTCGCGCGCGACGAAATCCTCCTCGGCCGCGCGCTCGGGCGCGTAGGCGCGGATGCGCAGGCCGTAGGCCGATTCGGTCTCGGCCCAGACGTCGTAGGTCTCGGGGTACAGCCGGCCGGTGTCGAGGGTGACGATCTCGGTGCGCCCCTTGGCCATGGCGATGGCGTGGGTCACGACCTGATCCTCGATGCCGAGGCTGGTGGTGAAGACGAGCCGGCCGGGCAGCTCGGCCTCCACGAGGCGGATGCGCCCCGCGAGATCCAACCCCGCCATCGCGGCGGCGAGGTCCTCGGCGGTCCGTGCGAGGGCGACGGTCATGTGCGTGTGTGAAATCCGGTGCTTGTCGAGCGTCTGAAATGTTCGCTATAACGAACGCTGTCAAGGTGTCGCGGGGCTTTGGCGGCGTCGTACGCCGTCGCGGCAGCGGACACTCGGGCAACCGTCGGCGCGGTCATCCGTTGCCTTCGGACGAAAGATTCTTCTCGCGGAGCCCTTCGGCCCGAGGCCGATCCAGGCTCGCATCACGACGGAGACCTGAGTTGGACGCGATCGACCTGAAGATCCTCGCCCTGCTCCAGAAGGACGCCACCCTGTCCATCGCCGCGATCGGCGAGCAGGTCGGGCTGTCCCAGACGCCGTGCTGGAAGCGCATCCAGCGCCTGGAGGCTGACGGAGTGATCGACCGGCGCGTGGCCGTGCTCGACCCGGTCAAGCTGGGGCTCGGCCTCACCGTGTTCGTATCCATCGAGACGGCAGACCATTCCAAGGACTGGCTGGAACGCTTCGCCAAGGACATCGCGGCCATGCCTGAAGTGCTCGAATTCTACCGCATGGCCGGCGACGTGGACTACATGCTCCGCGTCGTCGTGGCCGATATGCAGGCCTACGATACCTTCTACAAGAACCTCATCGCCACGCTGCCTCTGAAGAACGTGACCTCCCGCTTCGCCATGGAGAAGGTGAAGTCGACCACCGCCCTGCCGCTGCCCGCCCCGCCGCCGCGCGGACGCATCACCCCACAGCTGTCGGTGGTGGCTGGAGAATGATCTTCTTTTTTGTGTCGCGATAGCAACTTGGTTCTTCTCCTGCGAAGGCGTTCTATAAAAAGAACATCCTCGCGTTGACAGATGCGTCGTCGCGGACGACATGGCTGAGACGATGGCACGACATTCGATCCTCCCCCGCACGGCTCCCTTCGACGACAGCGAACGGGCCAGTCTCGACGCCGTGCTCGCGCCGGCGACGCCGATCCAGCGCGCGTGGCTGGCGGGATTCCTCGCGGGGCTCGACGCGGCGGGCGGCCAGCCCGCCGTCGTCCCGGCCGCCCCCCCGAAGGCCGCCGAGCCGCTTACGATCCTCTTCGCCTCCGAGTCCGGGAACTGCGAGACGCTGGCCGGCCAGGTCGGCAAGCTCGCCAAGAAGCAGGGCTTCAAGCCGAAGGTGGTCGACTTCGCCGACCTCGACCTCGCGACGCTCCCCAAGGCCGGCAAGCTGGTGGCCATCGCCGCGACCTGGGGCGAGGGCGAGCCCCCGGCCCGCGCCGTCGGGACCTACAACGCCCTGATGGCCGACGGCGCCCCGCGCCTCGACGGCGTCGAGTTTGGCGTGCTCGCGCTCGGCGACACCTCGTACGCGGAGTTCTGCGCCATCGGGAAGGCCCTCGACGCGCGCTTCGAGGCGCTGGGCGCCAAACGCGTCGTGGATCGGGCCGACCTCGACCTCGACTACGACAAGCCCGCCGCCGAGTGGATCAAGGGCGCGCTCAAGGTCCTGGCGCCGTCCGCGCCCGCCGACAACGTCGTCGCGGTGGATTTCGCCCGCGCCGGTACGGGCGAGGACGACGACGCGGAGGTCAGCCGCGAGCCCGTCGAGGCCGAGGTGATCGAGCACGTGAACCTCAACTCCTCGCGCTCGGCCAAGGAGACCATCCACCTCGCGCTGGAGTTCGAGGATGGGGCACCGGCCTACGAGCCGGGCGATTCCCTCGAACTGTTTCCCGAGAACGACCCGTCGCTGGTGGAGGAGATCCTGAACGCCACCGGGCTCGGCGGCGACGAGGCCCTGCGCCGCTCGCTCACGGCGGAGCGCGACATCACCACCCTGTCGCCCGCAACCGTGGAGCGCTTCGCCAAGGCCACGGGGCAGGTCGGGGCGCAGAAGCTCGTCGAGAGCGGCGAGGCCAAGACCTGGGTCGAGGGCCGTCACCTGATCGACCTGATCGAGGCCTATCCGGCCCCCCTCACCGCCGAGCACCTCGCCACGATCACCCGTCCCCTGCCCCCGCGCGCCTACTCCATCGCCTCGTCACGCAAGGAAGTCGGCGACGAGGTTCATCTCACCATCGCCGCCGTGCGCTACGAGACGCACGGCCGTTCGCGTACCGGTGTCGCGTCGACCCATGTGGCCGACCGGATGAGCACGGGGGCGAAGCTCAAGGTGCGGGTGAAGCCCAACCGGCACTTCCGCCTGCCCGCGGACGGGGCCACCGACATCATCATGGTCGGCCCCGGCACGGGCGTCGCGCCGTTCCGCGCCTTCGTGCAGGAACGTCGTGCCGCAGAGGCGACAGGTCGCTCTTGGCTGTTCTTCGGCGATCGCCAGTTCACTCACGACTTCCTCTACCAGCTCGAATGGCAGGACGCGCTGGAGGATGGCTCGCTCACCAAGATCGACGTCGCCTTCTCCCGCGATCAGCCGGAGAAGGTCTACGTGCAGGACCGGATCGATCAGCACGCGGCCGAACTGGTGGACTGGCTCGACGGCGGCGCCCAGTTCTACGTCTGCGGCGACGCCAAGAACATGGCCAAGGACGTCCGCGCCGCGGTGGTGCGGGCCTTCGAGACGGTGAAGGGCTTGAGCACGGCGGACGCCGAGGCGCACGTCGCGAGCCTCGACAGGGCCAAGCGCTACCAGCAGGACGTGTACTGACGAAGCGAACGGTTGGGACGTCCGTCCCACCCGTCCCAGGCCGTCCCACCGCTTGGGGGCGGCTCGACGGCGGGTCCGGCGGAACCGGACGGCGTTTCCCAGGGTGCCGCCACGCGCAGCCGATCACCACATGACGAACAGAGATCATTATGGACGATCAGACCACGATCGACACCCCTGACGGCCCCGCGGTGGATACGCCCGGCTCGGGCGCGCACCGCTACGAGACCCCTCCCACGGGCCGGCCCATCGACGACGCGGAGGCCGCGCGGGCGGCCGGGCTCGCCCACAACGAGCACCTGAAGATCGCCAGCGGCTACCTGCGCGGCGGGCTCGCCGACGGGCTGCTGAAGCACGCCACCGGCGCGATCTCCGAGGATGACGGGCAGCTCGTCAAGTTCCACGGGATGTACCTGCAGGACGACCGCGACATCCGGGCCGAGCGCACCAAGAAGCGGCTCGACAAAGCTTACGCCTTCATGATCCGCCTGCGCATCGCGGGCGGCGTGATCACGCCGCGCCAGTGGCTCATCCTCGACGAGATCGCCACCACCTACGCGGGCGACGCCATCCGTGCGACCACGCGCCAAACCTTCCAGTATCACGGCGTGATCAAGTCGAACCTCAAGCGGACCATGGCCGCGATCGACGCGGCGCTGCTCGACACCATCGCCGCCTGCGGCGACGTCAACCGCAACGTGATGGCCGCGACCAACCCCGCCCAGACCGGCGCCCACAAGGCGGCCTACGAGTTGGGCAAGGACATCTCCGACACCCTGCTGCCCAAGACCGGCGCGTGGCGCGAGATCTGGCTCGACGGCGAGAAGGTGGTGGGCGGCGAGGAGGAGTTCGAGCCGGTCTACGGCCGCACCTACCTGCCGCGGAAGTTCAAGATCGTGATCGCCGTGCCGCCCTCGAACGAGGTGGACGTGTTCGCGCACGACCTCGGCTTCATCGCGATCCTCGACGAGACGAACCGCGTCACAGGCTGGAACGTGACGGTGGGCGGCGGCATGGGCATGACCCACGGCGAGACCGACACCTTCCCCCGCACCGCCGACCTGATGGGCTTCTGCCAGCCCGAGGACGCCGTGGCCGTGGCCGAGGCCGTGATGACGGTGCAGCGCGACTGGGGCAACCGCACCAACCGCAAGAACGCCCGCCTCAAGTACACGATCGAGCGCTACGGCCTGGAGGCGTTCCGCAAGGAAGTCGAGGCGCGGATCGGCAAGCCGCTCGCCGAGCCCAAGCCCTTCGCCTTCACCGGCAACGGCGACCGCTACGGCTGGACTTCAGGAGACGACGGGCGCCACCACCTCACCCTCTACGTGCCGTCGGGCCGGATCAAGGACATCGAGGGCGGCGCGCAGTTTCTCTCGGGGCTCCGCCGCATCGCCACCGTGCACGAGGGCGATTTCCGCCTCACCGGCAACCAGAACGTGATCATCGCGAACGTCCCGAGCGAGAAGCGCGCCGAGATCGAGGCTTTGGTCGACGAGTACGGCCTGACAAAGGGCGCGGGTGCGCTGCGGCGCAACTCCATGGCCTGCGTGGCGCTCCCGACCTGCGGCCTCGCCTTGGCCGAGAGCGAGCGCTACCTGCCCGACCTGATGACCGAGCTGGAGGAGAGCCTGGAGCGCCACGGGCTCCAGGACGACGAGATCACGATCCGCTCCACCGGCTGCCCCAACGGCTGCGCCCGACCCTTCATCGCAGAGATCGGCCTCGTCGGCCGCGGTCCCGAGCGCTACCACCTCTATCTCGGCGCCGCCTTCGACGGCTCTCGGCTCGGCAAGCTCTACAAGGAAGACGTGGCGGCTTCCGAGATCCGCGACACGCTCGACCCGCTGTTCGCCGACTACGCCAGGGGCCGGACGGAGGGAGAGCGCTTCGGCGACTTCCTGATCCGTGCCGGTCACGTGGCCAAGACGGCCAACGGGCCGGATTTCCACGAGCGCACGGGTGCGTTGAAGCCGGCCCTGGGTTGACCCGCTGCCGCGCTACGGCGTCTTCGACCCGCCGCATCTCGTTTTGCTGAGATACGTCGGGAGCGTCCGTTCCTGCAGGGCGCTCCTGGAGTTCGGCGCCTCAGGTCTTCAGCACCGGCTCGGCCACGTCGCCCGCCCCGCGTTGTTCGAGATACTCGGGCTGGAACAGGCACATGCGCACGGCGTCGCGATACCGGCCGTTGACGAAGAACTCGTCCTTGAGAATGCCTTCCGGGCGGAAACCGCAGCTCTCGTAGATCCCCACCGCCCGGCCGTTGTCCCGGTCCACGTGCAGGTAGAGCTTGTGGATGTTGAGCACGCGGAAGGCGTAGTCCATCGCCACCCGCGTGGCGCGCCGCGCATAGCCGCGCCCCTGGAAGTTCGGGTGGATCGCGATCTGGAACTCGCAGCGGCGGTGCAGGTGGTTGATCTCCACCAGCTCGACGAGGCCCGCCGGCTCGTTCGCCTCGCTGGCGATGATGAAGCGTCGCTCTGTCTGGTTGTGGATGTTGCGTTCGTAGAGCTGCGAGAGTTCGGCGAAGGACTCGTAGGCCTCCTCGAACCAGTAGCGCATGATGCTGTCGTTGTTGTTGAGCTGGTGCACGAAGAGCAGGTCTTCCCGTTCCAGCGGCCGCAGCTTGATCGTGGTGGTCATGGTGTCCGTGTTCGCAGTTGGGGGGCAGACCGCGGCCTCCCTATGGCATGGCGATGACGAGAAGGCGTCGGCGTCGTCCCGCCGGGTACCGCTGGGCTTGTGGTGCAGTGCAAACACAAAGGCAGTCCGTCGCCATCCGGCCGGCAATACGGTCCAGCTCAACCAGGCTCCGTCTTGTCGTCGCCCGTCCGATGAACCTTACGCCGATCCGGCCGTTACTCGGACAATCACGATTGAGGGCGGTTATGGCCAAGCATGAACTTCTCGGTTTCTTCGAGCACCGCCGCGACGGCGCCTGGATCTGCGTGAGGCCCTTCACCCTCACCACCAAGAACGCGAGCGTCGACATCCGCCAGGGCATGCGCTTCGACTACGGCAAGCGGGTCGGCGGCGTCGATCTGGCCGAATACCTGGAGCAGCTCGGTTCGCAGTTCGGCTCGTAGCTTGTCATCGTCGAACGTGACGATGCGAGGCGGTCCGGCGATGCCGGGCCGCCTGCCTTCGTGGGAAGCCCGGTCCGATCGAGATCGGACCGGGTTCTGAGATTCAGGCGCCGCCCCACTGCATGGTGAGGCCGCCATCGACCACCAGGGTGTGGCCGGTGATGTAGTCGGCATCGTCCGAGGACAGGTAGAGGATTGCCTTGGCGATCTCATCGGGCTGACCGGCCCGGTGCCACGGGATCTGCGACAGCGACTTCTCCAGCACCTTCGGGTTCTCGAAGCGGTCGGCCGTCATCGGCGTCTCAATCAGGCCCGGGGCCACGTTGTTGACGTTGATCCTATCCTCGGCGAGTTCGCGCGACAGGCTGCGGGAGAGCGAGCCAACGCCGGCCTTCGACATGCCGTAGGGCGCGCTCTCAGGCGTCGGCAGGTGCTGGGCGACGGAGGAGACCATCACGATCTTGCCGCGCCCGCCATTGGCGCGCCTGAGCTTGATGAAAGGGCGCGCGCAGAAGACCGGCCCCATCAGGTTCACCCGCAGGATCCGCTCCATCCAGGCGTCGTCCATCTCGGCGATCTCCAGGCCGCCCATGACCTGTCCAGCGTTCGCGACGAGGATATCGAGGACACCGAGATCGCGGGCGACGGTCTCGTACATCGCGGCGACCGAGGCCGGATCGCCGACATCGACCTTGATCACAACGGCCTTGCGGCCCACCGCCTCGACGGCGCGCGCGGTCTCGCGGATGCCGGTCTCGTCGGTGTTGTAGGTGATGGCAACGTCGGCGCCCTTCTGCGCGAACAGTTCGGCCGTGGCGCGTCCGATTCCGGAATCCGCGCCCGTGATCAGGGCTCGCTTGCCTTGCAGTGTCATGGGGTGCTCATCCTCAGCGACTGGGGTCTGGCCGCAGCGCTCTCGTCCGATCGGGACATCTGCGGCCGGTTGCTCAGGCAATCGCATCGGGACTGCGTGGTTCCGGCCTTCGACGCGCCACAGCGAGCAGCAATGACGGTGATCGCAGGCCAGACCGTTGCTCGAGCAAGGTTTTTTTGACGAGACCGGCGCCACGGCCTAGATAACGTCGATGCCCGCCGAAGCCGACCGGACCCTGCCCTTCGTCGAGGAAGGCGCCTCGACGACCCGCTGCCGGATCGTGGCGACGGCAGAGCGCTCGTTCCGCGAGATCGGCTACCAGAAGACCACGGTCGCCGACATCGCCAAGACGCTCAAGATGAGCCCGGCCAACGTCTACCGGTTCTTCGACTCGAAGAAGGCGATCAATGAGGCGGTGGTCGGCGGATTGACCCGGGAGGTCGAGGCTCTGATCTCGGGGATCGCGCAGGCCCCCGGCCTCAGCGCCGCCGAGCGGCTATCGCAGATCATCACCGCGCTCCACAGCGACTGCCTGGAGCGCTGCCGGGCGTTCCCACGCATGCACGAGATGATCGAGGCGGCGATGAGCGAGAGCTGGGAGGTCTGCCGGACGCATGTCGAGCGCATCCGGGCCGTGATCGCGCGGGTGGTGGCCGAGGGCGTGCGGGCCGGCGAATTCTCGGTGCCCGACCCCGACCTCGCGGCCGCCTGCGTCCACGCCGCGATCGTGCGCTACTGCCATCCGGTGCTGGTGAGCCAGACCCCGGAGGCGCCGGTGCCGCCGATCGAGGCGATGATCGCCTTCCTGCTCGGCGGCCTGAGGCCGGCCGGGTGAGCCATGGCCGGGTGGGATCCCGGCCGACGCAAGCTCGCCGCGAAGCGGCAGAACGAGTGGGTGAAGCTGTCGGCAGCCTTGGGCGATGCGTCGCCGTTGGAACGATCGGCGCAGGCGCGATCATTCCCGCAACGAAGACACCACCGGAGCTGACGTCGAACAGTCTCGCTTGGATCGGCGTCGGATCGGGACGACATCTCTCGGCTCAAGCCGCCCTTGCACGTTTGCGGAGCGAGGACCGAACCACGATGTGGACGTACACAACGCAGATCGCCTCGATCCTTCCGACCACCGCCGTCGTCGGCTTGGGTTGCCTGATGGGTTGCCTGCGATGGCTGACCTGAGACTTGGGCCGGAGGTACGGCAAGGACGCCGAGACGCCTCCGGCCGAGTGACCGGGCCGGATCATTCCGAGGCGGGGTTGGCCGGAACCTCCGGCTGCGAGCGCGTGGGCTGCGGCCCGTCGTAACCCTCGATCACCAGGATCTCGGCCTCCGCGCCGTTCTTCTGCAGGGCGCGGGCGGACTGGTAGAGGTCGGAGTTCCAGCAGGCGAGCGCGTCGTCGTAGCTCGCGAACTCGACCACCACGTTGCGGGCCCGCGGCGTGCCCGCCACTGCCTCGAAGGCGCCGCCGCGCACCAGGAAGCGCCGGCCGAATTTGGCGAAGGCCTCGCCGTTGGCGCTCGCGTACGCCGCGTAGGCCTCCGCGTCGCGGACATCGACCCGCACGATCCAGTAACCCTTGGTCATCGTCGTTCTCCCTATTCCATCTCGGCGACGATGGCCTGCGCCACCGCCCGCGGATCGGCCGCCCCGGTGATGGGGCGCCCGACGACGACGTGGTCGATACCCGCGGCACGGGCCTGCCCCGGCGTCATCACCCGCTTCTGGTCGCCGGCCTCCGCCCCCACGGGACGGATGCCCGGCGTCACGATCAACCGCTCCGGCCCGACGATTCTTCGCACGGTCGCGGCCTCGGCGGCCGAGCAGACGATGCCGTCGATGCCGGCCTGGGCCGCCTGCCCCGCGCGACGCGCCACCAGATCGGCCACCGGCAGCGCGTAACCGGCCTCCGCCGCGTCGGCGTCGTCGTAGGAGGTCAGCACGGTCACGGCGAGGAGCTTGAGGCCGTCGCCGCGTCCGCGCACGGCCCCCGCCATGGTCTGCGGGTAGGCGTGCACCGTGAGGAACGTCGCCCCCAGGCCGGAGGCGGAGCGCACGCCCTCCTCCACGGTGTTGCCGATGTCGTGGAGCTTGAGGTCGAGGAAGATTTTCACGCCTCTGGCAGCGAGCCGCGCGGCGAGGTCGAGGCCGCCCGCATAGGCCAGCCGGTAGCCGATCTTGTAGAAGGTGGCGGCGTCGCCGATGCGCGCGATCAGCCCCTCGGCCTCGACCACGCTCGGCACGTCGAGGGCGACGATCAGGCGGTCGCGGGGATCGGGCACGGGCATCGCAGGCTTTCGGGTGAAACGGGTCGCCGCACCATCACGGCGAGGCGGAGCCTGTCAACGCCGGCTCCATCACCCGCGCCACCTCCGCGCGCAGGACCGGCAGCAGTTCGGCCTCGAACCAGGGATGGCGCTTCAACCATCCGTTGTTGCGCCAGGAGGGGTGCGGCAGGGGCAGCACGCGGGGTCGGCGCGGTTGGGAAATAATCTCGCGCCAGCGTTCCACCGTGCCGGTCAGCCCCCCCGGCATCGGCCCGAGATGCCAGGCCTGCGCGTACTGGCCGATCACCAGGATCAGCTCCAGCCGGGGCAGGCCGGCGAACAGGTCCGCGCGCCAGCGCTCCGAGCATTCGCGACGCGGCGGCCGGTCGCCGCCCTTGGTGTCGAGGCCGGGAAAGCAGGCGCCCATCGGCACGATCGCCACGCGCGACGCGTCGTAGAACCGAGGCTCGTCGAGGCCGAGCCAGGCGCGCAGCCGCACGCCCGACGGATCGCTGAAGGGCCGCCCGCTGCGATGCGCCCGCGTCCCCGGCGCCTGGCTGGCGATGCAAAGCCGCGCCCCGGCGTCGCCCTGGACGATCGGGCGCGGCTCGTGCGGCAGGGGTGCGCCGTAGACGGGCGCGTCCCGGCAGATCCGGCAGGCGCGCAGGGCCGCGGCGGTGTCGTCGAAGGGGAGCGGCATAGGCCTCAGATGGGTCGATGGACCGCCCGTGACGAGGCCGTCCTCAGGCCCCCTTCAGTCCCACAAGGTCCAGCGGCAGCGAGCGCAGTCGCTGGCCCGTCGCGGCGAAGACCGCATTGGAGATCGCGGGCGCGAGCACCGGGACGCCCGGCTCGCCGATGCCGGTGGGGGCGACGGTCGAGGGCATGATGTGCACCTCAACGCGAGGCATCTCCGACATCCGGGTGGGCTGATAGGCGTCGAAGTTGCGCTCCTGCACCACGCCGTCCTTCAGGGTGATGCGGTTGCGCAGCACCGAGGACAGCGCGAAGCCCACGGCGCCTTCGACCTGCGCCCGGATCACGTCCGGGTTCACCGCCACGCCGACGTCCACCGCCGCGACGATGCGGTTGACCTTGATCTCGGAAGCGCCCGCCGTGACGTCGGCCACCATGGCGACGTAGGAGCCGAAGGACTGGTGCGCCGCCACGCCGAGGCCGCGGCCCTTGTCGGCGGGCTTGGCATCCCAGCCCGCTTCCTGTGCCGCGAGCTTCAGCACGCCCGAGAGGCGAGGCGCGCGGTTGAGCAGGCTCAGCCGGTAGGCCACGGGATCGACGCCCGCCGCGTGGGCCAGTTCGTCGATGAACACCTCCATGGCGTGCGCCGTGTGGGTGTGGCCGACCGAGCGCCACCACAGCACCGGCACGCCCTCGCGGCCGTTGTGGACCTCGAAGCGGTAGGCTCCGATCTGGTAGGTGGTGTCGGAGGCGCCCTCCACGGTGGTCGCATCGATGCCGTTCTTGACGATCATCGCCTCGAAGGGCGAGCCGATCATGATCGACTTGCCGACCATGACGTGCTGCCAGCCCGTGATCCCGCCCTTGTCGTCCAGCCCGGCCCGGACCTTGTGGTAGACCGTGGGGCGGTAGTAGCCACCGGTCATGTCGTCCTCGCGGGTCCAGACGAGATGGACGGGGGCTTGGCCGCCCCAGGCCTTCACGATGGCGGCCGCTTCCGCGAAATAGTCCGCCCCCGGGGTGGCGCGGCGGCCGAAGGAGCCGCCGGCCCATTGCGTGTGCAGGCGGACCCTGTCCGGCGTGACGCCCAGCGTCGCGGCCACCACCGCCTGCTCCACGGTCTGGAGCTGGCAGCCCGCATAGACGTCGAAGCTGCCGTCCGCTGCCCGCTCGATCGTGGCGTTCAAGGGTTCCATCGCCGCGTGAGCGAGGTAGGGGAATTCGAACTCGGCCTCCAGCACCTTGACCGAAGCGTCGATCGCCTTGCCCGGATCGCCGCGCTCGGAGGCGACGAGGCCCGACCGCTTGGCCGCCTCCCGGTACCCGGCGAGGATGGCCTCGGACGAGCGCGTCTCGGCGGCCGCGTCGTCCCAGGTGACGCGCAGCGCCTCGCGGCCCTTCATCGCGCTCCAGGTGTCGCGGGCGATCACGGCGACGCCCGTGGGGACCCGCACCACGTCGATCACGCCCGCGACCGCGCGGGCCGTCGTGTCGTCCACCGAACGCACCTCTCCGCCGAAGCGCGGGGAACGGGCGACGAGCGCGGTGACCTGACCGGGCCGGCGAATGTCGAGGGAGTAGATCGCGCTGCCGTCGGTCTTCGCCGCGGAATCGACGCGCGGCACGCGCTGCCCGATCAGCGTCCACTGCTCGGGGGTCTTCAGCCGCGGCTCCTGCGGCACGGGCTGCGCAGCCGCGGCCTCCGCCAGCTCGCCGAAGCGGGCCTCGCGCATGGACGCCGCGTGGCGCACCACGCCCGCCCGCACGGTGATCTCGGCGGCCGGCACGCCCCAGCGCTCGGCCGCCGCCGCCACCAGCATGGCGCGGGCGGCCGCACCCGCCTTGCGCAGCTGGAACCACGAGTTGGCGATGGCGGTCGAACCGCCCGTGCCCTGGACCGGACCCATCAGGGTGTTGGCGTAGAGCGCGGCGTCGGCCGGAGCGAAGGCGACCCGGACCCGCGACCAGTCCGCGTCGAGTTCGTCGGCGAGGATCGTGGCGAGCCCGGTGGTATTGCCCTGGCCCATGTCGAGATGCTTGATCATCACCGTCACGGTGTCGTCGGCGGCGAGCCGCACGA
>Ga0182229_1000352_pt1 | contig 12028 bp, 23 predicted proteins | sample G6R1MG_32_FD_129663 | JGI IMG/M metagenome (GOLD analysis project Ga0182229, IMG submission 129663) | Miscanthus phyllosphere microbial communities from Michigan, USA - G6R4_MAIN_07NOV2016_LD1 MG | ecosystem: Host-associated > Plants > Phyllosphere > Phylloplane/Leaf | place: USA: Michigan...
CTGCGCCTGTGCGTCGGCTCGGGCTGCTGCCATCTCTGCGGCACGCTGGGCCTCGGAAGCCTTCGTAGTTGCCGTTTGGACCTGAACTGCCCGGCGGGCCTCCAAGTCGGCGACGTACTGCTGGGCATCTTTGGGAAGCCCGGCAAACTTCGCCTTTTCCTCGGCGGTCAGGCTGACGGGAGCATCGATGGCCGGTTCACCCGGTTCGTCCTCTTCGTCATCCTGCTGCTCGTCTTCAACTTCATCCCCCTCATCGGGTTCCGAAGCATCATCCGCGCGCTGTCCCTCTTCTACTTCTTCATCGAAGTCGTCAAGGTTCAAATCACCAATCGCCAGCGCCGCGCTGTCGAGGTCGTCACCGGCTTCCTGAATATCAGAATGGGCCAATTTCACTCTCCGTTACTAGCGCCGGATTGACGCTATCTTGTCGGCATGATCCCGCTGGCTAGCGCGGATATGCCCTGTCTCAATTACCGTCTGAACCTTGCGCTCGATCTCACGGGCGATCCTGTCCGCCATGCCGAGAGCGCGAAGCCCCTCAGTGTCGCCTGGTGCAAGCTGTCCGACCTTCTCGAAGTAGTCACGCCGCAGCCCGCCGATCATGTCGCGGAGACCGTCCTCTTCGTTGTAGAACGCTTCCCACCGCTGCCCGCGTGCAATGGCGTCGGTGCCGTTGTTGACGCGAGCATAGGGGCGGGGTGCATCGGCGGGGATGTAGCCGAAGTACGCGAGGATGCGGTCAAGCCACGTCATACACCACCAGTGATCGACACATATTGAGCGCGAGCTAGCATGCCAATACGCTCGTTGGTTGACGCCGGGCCACCATGAAGCATTTCGACATACTGATCGCCGTCAGCGTCCTCTACGAGCAATACCACAGTGACGCTCTCCGCCTTCACTTCGCCCGCTTCGATCATAGCAATTGCCTCGCGCAAGGCGTCCACAGCGGCAACGTCGGTGCACTTCTCAGCACGTTGCCAGCGCTGGCGAGACATATCAATGATGTTCATATGTCAGAAATCCACATCGCCAAGCTCATCCTCACTGGTGTTAAGCGCTTGGTCGCAGATCGAGCGAAGCTCCCTAAGCTCGACTCTGCTCATAGGCAGCCAGCCACCATCAGTCACACGATTGATGAGCAGGGTGAACTCGTCAGGCGCTTCGAACTCCATGGCGAACAGCGGACTTGCCGGACCGGTTTCAATATCAGTCATGCGTCGAGACTCCCACCTTCACGGTTCTGGCCGATGTCGCTATCATCAGTCTTCCCGGCGACACGAGCGGCATAAGCCTTCACCTCCGCCTCCCGGTCAATCCGGTACACGGCGATGTCAGCTTCGGCTTTTGCCCTCGCACGCGCAAGCTGGTCGTCAAGCGCGGCGGCCTCTCTCTTCTGCTGCATCTCCAGCGCATGACGCTCCCGCTGGGCTTCGATCAACGCCGATGCCTTGTCGCGCTCTAGCTGTAGCTGCGCCGCTGCCTTCTCGCGGTCCATGTCCATCTGAGCCTGCGCGCGCTGCTGTTCCGCCTGGAACTTGGCATCTTCCCGCTGCTGCTCGGCTTGTGCCGCCAGTGCCTCGGGATCGGGCTTCTCTTCCTTCTGAACAGGCCGGCCGGTCTGCGGATCGATCTCGGGCGGCGCGTCGGGATCAATCCAGAAGTCATCGCCCTGCCCAAGCCCGATGTCGCGCACCAGCCCATCGACAGCGTGGAACAGGTGCTTGCCCTCGACTTGCCCATTAGCGAAGCCTTCGGCGAGGATCGGCGCAAGCATCATGCGCGCCTGAATGCGCTTGTCCTTCGACCCCGTACCCAACCCAACGCGAATGCCGATGTTTACGTCCTCGGGCCACAGCGAGGGATCAACCTGCTTATACTGGCCATCGACCTTGATCTTGAACGGCTCGCCCTCGCGACGCATCAGCCGGTACTTCTTGGCCATCAGCCGAGAAAACGCCTCGGCGAAATTGCGAGCGACGAACTCTTCCTGCTGCTGCCCCTGCGCCTGCATCATGGCCGTGCCGGTGGCAGTCTTGTTCAGCGCGTCGGCGTCCAAGCCCTGATTGAGCCGGGTAATGCCAGTCCGCGACTCCCGCTCGCCGGTCATCCACTCCATGACGGTCAGCGACTTGCCTACGTCGAAGCTGTTCTGGAACGGCGCGATCTGGCTAATGTCGGCCATACGGATAGGCGAACCAGCGATCGGCGAGAGGATGTCGTCAATCGTATTCTCGTTTGTCCCTCGATCGCCGATGATAGGGCGGGGGAGGTTCGCCTGGTACATCCCGTCGAGCAGCTGGCGAGCGATCGTGGATCGGCCCAGCTGAATATCCATCACCTTGTCGGCAAGCGAATACCCGACGAGGCGATGCGGACGGGGGAAAGGGCAGAACACGGAGAACGGCTGCTCGTCCACCGTCTCAATCGCTAGCTGACCATCGGCCCATCGTAGAATCTCGTCCTCTACCCGGAACACTTGGACCCGCTCGGCAATCCCGTCGCCGTCTATGTCGATGCGAGCGTATTCCTCACGCAGCTCGACCATCTGAAGCGCAGGCGTGCTCTCGGGGTCAGGCTCCCACGTTCCGTCCTGGTCGCGCTCGCGAGGCAAGGCCGTGTAGCTGGGCAGTCCGTACACCTGCTCGCGGTCGAAACCCATGTCCACCAGATCGGAGCGGGTCTTGATCGGGACGTGCGCCAGATAGTCCGACTCGTCCTCATGCCGGGCACGCGCCGAATAGCGGAATTCCTCCGCCGGGATGGGCTGGTCGGTGAACAGCTTGCGGGTAATCGTGCGCTTCAGTTCGAGTGTGTAGCTGCCGTCCTCGTTCGGTTCGGCGCTCTCGACCTCGCCATCGAACCCTTCAAGCTCGACGGGATCGCTGATCGTCACGCGGTCGCGCTGCACCTTTTCTTCAGTGACAACGCCGGTCTTCGTCACCCCGTACTTCTGAAGCAACCCGTCAGACAGCCAGTCATGCAGAACGCGGTAGCCGTCCTGATCTCGCATGAAGCTATAGCCGATCGCTGCCGTAGCCTCGTCGGCCAAGTCCTCGTCCGCCTCGTCGGTAGCCTCGAACTCGACAACCCGATCCCCGCTGATGAACGTCCGCAACACAGACGGCACCATGTAGTCGATCGTCTCTTGCACGTCGGGCAGGATGATCTGCGACCGGCCGTCTACCTCGTTGCCAAACGGCTTGGCTTCGTAATAGTCCAGTGCCGCCTGGCGATACTCACGGACGCGATCGTATTCCGACTCCGCTGCCTCAGCTTCACGGCGAAGCGCATCGACAAGTTCGTCCTCATCAATGCCGGTGTCGTTGGCTGCTGCCTGAGGATCAAGCTTAGCCAGTTCCGGATCGATGAATGAGGGCGCGGTCGCCATTACCAACGCCTTTTACGGAGAAGGGACCGAAGCTCGTCTTGTTGCTGCTCTTCGGCCGCAAGCCAAAGCTGACCGTCCTTCCGGCGACGAATTAGATCAGCAACCTTGCTTGTTAAACTGGCAGGAGGCTTGGCGTTCATCAAATCACTCCCCGCTTCAGGCGGCTTAGGTCCATCTGAACTGCCTTACGCGGTTCTTCATAGGCAACGCAACCTGTACCAAAAGCATCGGCGGAATGCGAGGACCAATCGTGATTAGGTCCAAGCCCGATCAAACGCTGGTCGTCCCGCTTCTCATGATACCAGCCGAGCGCCTTCAATCCCGCCGCGCACTTCACCTCGTCAAAGCGCATCCGGGAGAATAGTTGCCGCCCACGCTCGACACGCTGCATTGCCGCACCCTTGCCCTGGTTGGGCACGACCTCAACCGTATACCCCGCCGCCTCCAGTGCCTTGCGATAGGATGTGTCGAACACCTTGTCCTGCGTGTCGCCATCGTGCGGGAGCCATATCTTGCACCGATCGGGCGAGTAGCCCTCCGACCGCATCCAGTTGAGGTGAGCCGCCACGGGCTGGCCTTGCTGCTCATAGTGGTTCGTCCACCTGATCTCCGTCCCGACGAACTGCGCTGCCCAAAACACGAAGTTATCCGCCTTGGCCCCTGTGCCGCCGATGTCAGCGAACAGCCGGACGATCAGGTTCGGGTCTTCCGCCGTGGGAGCAATCCGCCCCTCTTCCTTCGCCTTGGTTAGGTGAGGCGCGTAGTAGGCCCCCTCCTGAACCGTGATGAAGTCGCCTTCCCAGATATGCTCGTACAGGTGCGGGCGCTCAGCCTTGTCGCGAAGCCGAGTGCGGTTCAGGATTTCGGGAAACCAGAAGTTATCGCGCCAGTTGATCTCAACGATCTTCACCCGAGGATCGGTGTTATGACGAAACCGCTTGTTCGTCGCCGACACCTCGCGCTCGGGGTTCCACGTCACCCACAGCTCGGAGTCCGTCTCACGCAGCGTCGGGATCAGCTTCGTCCAGGCTTCCTCCGTAACGGGCTCAGCCTCGTCTACCCATGCCAGCTTGATCCGCGCTTTCGACTTGATGCTGTCGATGTTCCGGTCCAGCCCGGCGAAGCTGTACGATATGCGTCCGTCTCCAGTGCGGATGTATTTCTCACCAATGTCGAAGTGAGGCACCAGCCAGTCCGTCTCCCGGATCGCCGCTTTGATCTCCTCCAGCGACGAGTCCGAGAGCGAGTTCATGAACTGGCGGCAGCACAGGATGATGCCCTCCTCGCCAGCCTGTGCCCACATCAGCGCACGAACGGCGCTCATCTTGGCGAACGTCCGCGTCTTACCCGACCCACGACCACCCCAGGCACCACGCACGTCCGCTTCGCCCGAGAATATCGGGACCAGCTTCTCGGGCATTTCGATGCGGACTGTGCTCATGCGAGGATGTCTGATCGGCTAGGTTGTGGGAGCATCTTCGCCACGGGCGCGTGCCAAGGCGGCGCGGGCGGCATCGCCCAACGGGCCGGATAAGCCCGCCAGATCAGCCGCCTTCACCACCATTCGCGCGACCTCAGCCAAGTCGGGAGCGGCGGCGATCAGGTGGGCATTGACTATGGAAGAATCGACGGACTGTAAAAGCGCAATGGCAGAAGTTACCTTTCTTTCTACCACATTGCGGTTCATGTTGGCACCGCGTAGCAATGCATCAGCAAGCTCTAAGGCTTCAAGTGCATCACTCATGGCTGCGCGGTAGTCAGCTGCGACCTCTTCGGCTAAAAGGTTGCTGACGAGGCTGCCGTCTGACAGGCCACTCAAAAATTCGTCCACTTCTTTTCTAAGAGGTGTGGCTATGGTTTCATTTTTAGTCACTTCAACCCCTCCTCTGCGCCATTGTTAGCGACTAGCTTGTTGTGGCGTTCAACTTCCTGCATCACGAGTGACTGTCATGCCACTCAACGCACGAACGAAAATCATCCGACAGAGCTGGCTCACGCTTATGCAATTCCCGATAAGCCAACACCCCGCCGTAGTGGAAGCTGATGTTGGTTGTCAGCTCATTGTCCGCGCGAACGGGCCAGATCGACCACTGCCGCTCGAACCACGGCCGGGACGCCTCATCATCTAGGTAGCAAGAGCGGCCGTCATGAATGTTTGCCTCGCTCATCTCAACCCCTCCTCTGCAACCGCCCTCAGCTTCACCGCCATCGGCTTTTGATTGCCGTCTAGCATGGTGAGGATTTGCTGTAGGGTGGCGGTGCGCTTGTCGTACGCTTCCAGCTTGGCTTTCTGGCGAGCGCGGTAGTCGGCTACGTGCTCGGCGTTGGACTTAGCCATTGGCCTTCGTCAGCGCCGCAATGGCAGCCTTACCCTCATCGGTTTCTTCCGCCGACCAGAACCCAGCATCACCACTGTCGGCCAATGCCTTGTAGCGATGCCACAAAATCGCCAACGCATCGTACAGGTCGGGAGCGGCAGCGATCAGGCGTTTGTCGAAAGTTTCGCCATGCAAACCGTCATCGGCGCTCGTGTAGCCGAGCACCAGTTCGCCGCCTTCATCGACAAGCCAATTGCCGTCCCAGCGCCATTTCGCATCGGTCATATCGCCCTCCTCTAGCTACCCAACCGATTACGTCATGACTGTCGTCAGGTCAACCCCCTGTCGTCAGATTATGACGACACATCCCCAGGTGCAACAGCCGTCAGCTCGATCCGGGTAATCCGCACAGGTCCACCGTCCTCGCCCGTCACCTGCATGGGGAGAACCTTACCCAGCAGCCCAATGAACGCGGCAGGGTTCTTGTCCGCCTGCTCCGTGAGGTAGCCTACCATGCCCTCCTTGCCGCCTGCCTTCTCAGCGGCTTGTAGGATAGCGTCCTTGAGGAGAGCCGTCGTCCTGTTCGGCACCCCCTTGGGCCTTCCCTTGCCTACCTGTGCAGCGAACTTCTCATTTCCGCCTTTCGGAGGCGCACTTTGCGCGTCACTCACTGACGTAACCCCTGTGCAGGTGTCGAATGTCTACCACGTTGGGGGACATTGCGATTGCCTCGTTACGCTCCTCTAACGATAGGGCGCGCATGTGCTCGGCGGCTTTGAGGAGGTAGCCGTTCTTGAATAGGCGCTTCATGTCAGAATAAGCCTGCCCGCTGAGCGATGACCAGCACAACGACGAGCAGCACGACCAGGCTAGCGATGTCACCGTACTCGGGAACGACCCGGCGGATGATGGCGATAGCGATGCCGCCGACGATCAGGGCGAGCAGTGCGAAAATGAGAAGGCTCATGTTGGTTCTCCTATCGTCCGAATATACCACGCCAGATCGCGTTGGCCAAATTTCGCCCGAGCGTCCAACCTATGCCGCGCTGCATGGATTGCCAGATGGTGTCGATCATTCTCGGTCTTTCGCTAGTCCACGCATGGCGTCGATGACTAAGTTAGCTGAAGCCATAACGAACATCGCCAGTAAGACATGGCTGAAAGAACGAGCGGTATCCAGCACAAGCGCCGGAAAGCATACGAGAATCATCGCCATCAGCCACCGCTGAATGTTCCGCGCGTTTCTCTGCCCCTCGGTCATCACTCCCCCGCCTGATGCTTACGGATGGTGGAGAGGGCGGCTCGGGCGTGGTTGCGGAAGTTATCACCCCACGCTGTCGGGGACGTCCTGGCCCAACTATCGCCATGCTCCGGCTCAGCTGACACGAGGAATAGCGCTTCGGCCACAGCCTCGACCAGCGCCGGTGAGAAATCCTCAGCCCCTTCTCCCTCTACGATGGTCTTTGCGTGGGTGCGGAGGCGGTCTAGGTCGGTCATGCCTCATATCCTCGTTCGAGCTGGCGACCGAGCGCGATTCCGGATTTAAGCCCAAGAACGAGCGGCTGGTCGTCACACATGCCTTCTGCAATCTGCTTCCACAGATACCCGTCAATGCCGATGTTCGCTGCGGAGCGACGGGCAAGGATCAGGTCCGGGTCTACCTCCTGCGGTAGATCGGAGACGATGGCGTCTAGCTCATTGAAGAAGGCACCGATCGCGTGGCCCGGCGGATAGCTGAACTTCGGAAGTTTTTGCGCCGAGCGACACAGCGCCACCATCCGCTCCACCAGCTCGGGCGCGTACTGCGTAGGGGTGGGGTGTTCGGCACGGGAAACTAGCTCATAATCATTCTCTGTTCGATCGCGCACATTCCCATCATCATCAAAGTGGATGGGAGTGTTAAACGATCCAACACGAATGCAATCATAGATTGCGCCTTGGGTAAGTCCAACCCGCTCTGGCCCAATGTAGCGCACCTTGTCGCCGACCTGGAAAGCGCCCTTGCCCTGCGTGGTGTTCGGTGTATCAGTCATCGGACTTCTCCGGAAACGAGTGGCCAATCCGGTATCCCCACATACCGAAGATTATAGCTCCCATGAGCGGTATGAAGCCGCGCCACATCCACTCATCCATGAAATCAAAAACCGACTCCCTGATCCATTCCGGTAGCCATGTTGACGCGACAGCCACAGCAATCATGAGAATGCCAATAGCGGCTCCGATCATGCCGGAACGGTTGCGCCTACGCTCTAATTCGCTATCGTCCATGTCAGCGGCCTCCTCTGCCGTTAGATGCCGGGATCGAGCGGGCTTGAATACGCTCTCCCGGCATCGTTACTATGCGCTTGGTTTCGTCAGGGTGCAAACGGTTTTACCCGATGCGATTGAGCCGCTGCGCTTGGCTGAGAAGCCGTCGCACGGTCGAGTTGAGTTCGAACAAGCGATCCGACACATGGCCTCCACCGCCAATAGCGTTAGACGCTTGACCAGGTTCGGGACGAGGGCCAAAAAGCCGATCCGCACTCTGACCTACGATTGTCAGCGTTTCGTTGACCAGTTTGTCAATCTCGCCAATCTGTTCAGACAACAACTGCTCGGAAGTGACTGGCCCTGATTGCCCGGCACTCATCTGCTTCAGATTACGGTGCAATTCAGCCGCTTCATACGGGTCAGTACCTTTGACAGCTCCAAATGTCTGCGCGTGTCCCACAAAATCACCCACGTTTCTTCTCCTCACTTACCCGCCGGAATTGGCGAATATCAAAGTCCCACCCGCGCTTGTCCCACACAAGTTGCCTTATCTCATAGCATCGTAACGCCTCTCGATCGTTATGCCAACGGACCATAACCATCGTATCGGCGGGCCACTTCGACGGCGGGCGACCGGGATTCGGAAACCACGTCACCGCAACACCACCTGGACCAGCCTAGCCCCGTCGAGCAGCAGCTGTAGCGATCCACGCAATCGTATCAGCTTGCTCATCGGCTCACCACTAATAACCGCCAGCGACGCCATGCGGTTCACGTCGGACAGCACGCCTAGCAGGTGATCGCTGCCCCTCGACATACCCACCGCTGCCTCGTCACGGATGCGGGCGATGTCGCAACGTACCTGCATCTCGGCTTCGGTGATGTTCGGGCAGTGCATGGTGATCGTGTGGGCGTAGGCGCGCTGTTCAACGGTCGGGCCTTTGGGGACGTGGCGCTTCGTCATGCCGCTCTCCTCCGCTTAGCTTCCTGACCCTTGGCCCATCGTATCTGGCTAGCTTTGATCTGCGCCAACACCTCGGCGGACGGCTCAAGCGGGGTAAGCCCCTGCTTCTTCGCTGGCCAGTGGCCGTGCTTATCGCGAAACTTACCAGCCGCGTGCTTCTCTTCCTTGCCAGCCTTCCTCGCCCAGCCGAGCAACATTCGATAATAGACCTCTTTCTCGAACGGTGTCGCCTCCAACTTCTTCGGTCCCTTCTTATCCCCATCGACCAGCACAAGCGAACCGGCGGCTTCCTCCATATCGCTGTGGCGCTTGTTCTCGAACCCACAGGCAGGGCATTGCTTCACCCCGGCAGGCTTCACGGCCGAGCAGCGAGGGCAGCCCTTGGGAATAGATGCAGCCTCCGCCTGGGACTGTTGCGCCTCGCCCTTCTTCGAACAGTCGAGCGTGTCGCAGCGGATGTCGATCGGCAACCCGAGGCGCAGGATGTTGTCGCTATGGTCGAGCACGATCGAAGTGGGCCATTCGGAAAACGGGCGCAGTCTCCCCAGCTTCTGAACGTGCCGCATCCGACTTTTCGTGGGCTGCGCGTCAACGATCGTGCCGAACTTCCAGTCCACCCCCTTAATCATCGTGCCGACCGCACACACGACCATGACCTCCCCGGCGTCGAGCTGGCGGCGGATGGCCTTGCGCTCGATCACCGGGGTGTCACCCGAAATGAACGCTGCCGGGATCGCCGCGCGCTCGAACCGCTCCCGCATCGTCTCGGCATGAGCGAGGTCTACGCAGAAGCACAGCGTGGGCCGGTTCATCCCCATGTGACTCCACGTCTGTACCACGTCAGCGACCAGCTTCTCGCCTCGCATGACCTGAGACAAGGCGGTGTCGTCGTACTCGCCAGCGCGGACCTTGACGCCGGTTAGGTCGGGATGACCGGGCGCGTAGGCTTCGAGCCGGGCGACGTAACCAAGGTCAGTAAGCTCGGCGATGCTGGCGGGCTGGATCAGGTCGTCAAACACCAGCCCCATGCCCTTAGCCCATGGCGTCGCGGATAGGCCGATGAACGGGGCGGCGCTGCCCTCGACCAATGCGTGGTGGGCTTTGTATAGCGTGTGGCACTCATCAATGATGCACAGATCGAACGCTGGGCAGTCGCGACGGGCCAACGTCTGAACCGACGCCACCTGTATTGGCTTGGACGCGTCGGTCATTGGGTGATCGGCTTGAATGACCCCGATCCCATGCAAGCCCTCGGCGTACAGCGCGTTGACGGTCTGGTCGATCAGCTCCACGGCATCGACCACGAACAGGATGCGCTTACCCTTGGCGATGGCGTTGTCGATGATCTTGGCGGCTATGAGGGTCTTACCCGCCCCGGTCGGGAGACGTAGGACGGGGCGGCGCTTGCCCGACCGGAGGGATTGCCGAAGTTGGTCGATGGCTTTCGTTTGGTGAGGGCGAAGCGTTTTCATGCCACTAGACTTTCGCGGACGGCGACAAGGAAGCCTTCCGCTTGTCCGAGCGTGACTGCATTACGGAACGCATCCGATCCACCCACGCAACGGGGATGCCCATCATCCAACACTCGAAGCTCGGAGAGTGCAGTCTGCCAATGGCAGTCCCACGGAACGGATTGCTGCTTCCGCCCCACTCGTCCAATCGGCCAGCCGTATGATTCTTGCCGCCGTTGACGCCGCTTGGCGTGGGCAACCCAATAGGTCCGGGGCCGATTATGCGGCGCACCGAAGCCCGCAGCACAGGTAACAACCGCCCCGCAGTCGTAACCCGTTGCGTCCAAGTCAGCCGATACGAGGTCGATCCAAGCCTCCCCACCTGCTCCGCCAGATTGCTCGCCAACGACGAGGTCAGGTTGACACTGTTCGATGAGATAGTGGAATGCGGGCCAAAGGTGCCGCTCGTCAGCGAACCGGCCTCCTTTGCCTGCCGCGCTGAAAGGCTGACAAGGACAGGAACCGGACCATAGGGGCGCATCGTCATCCCAACCGGCGCGGCGGGCAGCAAGGCTCCAGACGCCAATTCCGGCGAAGAAATGGCACTGTCGAAAAGGTCGTAGGTCATTAGGGGTCACGTCCTCAATACTGCGCTCGTCAACCTCACCGGGCGCGATCAGGTTGTCGGCGATTAACTCCCGCAACCACGCCGCCGCAAATGAGTTATTCTCGTTATAGTAGGCAGTCATGACACTGCCTCCCCGTATCCAGAACCGGAGTGCGTACCAAAGTGCTGCCGTGGGGTAGCTTTCGGCCTAGCCGTCACGAATCCCCGCCACGATTCCCGTGCTTCGAGCGCTAGCGCCCTAGCGAAACCCTCGCGGAACCGGTCGCAACGCCCCCACAGACCGGAGAACCATACCCATGACGGTGCAACCTTAGTCCCTTTGCTATATGCACCATCGCCATTTGTCCCCTTTTCTTCGCGGAGCAAACCGGGGGCGAAAGCCTCGCGGATCGCTTTGAAATCAACGGCCATACGCTTGCGGTTTCCTCGGCCTACGCCGCCGAACGCCACGACGATGAAACCGCGTTCGACCAGCTTGGCGATCAGCCGCTTGACCGCCCGAACCGTATAGCCAATGCCAGCCGCGATAGCCTCATAGCCTGGGGCGAGCGGTGCGCCCTTGCGCTCATGCCGCCACCAGCGTTCCATGAGCCACTTCATGGCTCGATACTCGCCGGTCGGCAGGTTAACAGCAATGAGGTTGCGGTAGAGGCGGCGGCGGGTAGCGGTAAGCGATAGGTGGAATGGTTGGCGGGTCACGCCTCCACCTCGAACGCTCGCCAAGCACGCATGACATAGAACCGTCTACCGGTTTTAGCGCATAACGCCTTGGCGTGATTGACCGCCATGTTTCGCTCATGCCATGCGTAAACGCGCTTCGGCATATCATTGGGATCGCCGCCCCAAACCATGAACTGCGACTTACCCTTGGTGACATATCGCGGCGGAGAATGTCCCGCATCGTCATCTGGCACGTCCTTTGCAACTGAAAGGACCTTGCGCGGCGGATGGACGTTTGCTAATTCGGTCATGTTGAACGCGTCCCTTGCGTTTGACTAGGGTGGGATCGAGCAACCGCCAAGAAGC
>Ga0182229_1000353_pt1 | contig 11996 bp, 14 predicted proteins | sample G6R1MG_32_FD_129663 | JGI IMG/M metagenome (GOLD analysis project Ga0182229, IMG submission 129663) | Miscanthus phyllosphere microbial communities from Michigan, USA - G6R4_MAIN_07NOV2016_LD1 MG | ecosystem: Host-associated > Plants > Phyllosphere > Phylloplane/Leaf | place: USA: Michigan...
CCGCGGGTCGGCGGCGGCGGCGCGGACGAAATCAAGCGTCCGGCCATAGCTTGCCGGCATGTCGGCCGATCCCGTGACGAACCCGTCGACGATCCCGCGATCGAGCGTCATCGGCGCGGCATCCGCATCGAACCCGGCGCGAATGCCGGCAGCCAGCGCCTGCCGGTCGACCATCTGCGACGCCTGCAGAAAGACGAAGAACCCGACTAGCAACAGCGACAGATCGGCCAGCGTCGTCAGCCACAGCGGGCGGCCGGGGGCAACGTCGAAGCGTGACATCTTCATTCCGCCGCCTCCCGGAAATGCGGCCGTTCGCGCCGGGCAAGGGCAACCAGCGGCCCTTCGAACCGGCTGCGTTCGAATGCCTCGATCCGCGCCATCCGCCGCAACCGTCCGGCGATCGGCATCCCGATCAGTGCGGCAACGATCGCGCCGTACAGCGTCGACAGCAGCGCGACTGCCATCGCCTTACCGATCGCGGTCGGATCGGTCATGGCCATGAACATCTGCACCAGCCCGACCAGCGTGCCGATCATGCCCAATGCCGGTGCCAGTTCGGCAACCGCCGCCCACATGTCGGCGGCGGCAAGGTGGCGTTCGGCACGCGCGGCGTTGCGATGGCTCAGCGCCTCGCCGACCGCATCCGGCCCTGCGCCATCGACGATCGCGGCGATGGCTTGCGCGATATCGGGGTCGGCGATCTGCGACCGGTCGAGCGTCAGCACGCCGTGCCGCCGCGCGATCCGTGCGAGTGCCGCGATCTGTTCGATGCCGGCATCGGCCGAAAACGGGCGACGCGGCAGGGTGACGAGCGCACGCACGGCGCGGCCTATATCGGCGTGCGGCGTGCGGATCGCGATCGTCAGGATGGTCCCGCCGATCACGAACAGCGCGGCCAGCGGATCGGCATAGGGGGCAAGCAGCGACAGGTTCATGCCCGCCTTACTGCAAGGGCGATGCCAATTTGGCGGCGGCAACGCTTTGCCGGGCGGCGGCGGGCGGTTGCCGCGATCGTGGTTAAGGTCGCACGCCTTTCGTTCGTGCGCCGAGACCGGGCGGAATTGGCACGTGCTTTGCTATGATCCGTGGGGACGCGCATCCGGCGCGCCGCTTGGGGACTTTGGGCCGATGGCCGACAATGCTCTGTTCGGGATACATGGTGCCGCGCTGGAGGTGCGGGCACAGCGCATGGGGATGCTGGCGTCGAACATCGCCAACGCGTCCACGCCCGGATTCAAGGCAAAGGACGTCGACTTCCGCGCGGCGCTCGCCGGGGCGGAGCGCGGCGGCAATGTCGACAGCTCGATCGAGCGCAACACGCTCTACCGCCTGCCGCTCCAGCCCTCGATGGATGGCAACACCGTCGAACTGGTGACCGAACAGACTGCCTTCGCCGAAAACGCCGTGGCGTATCAGACGACGCTCGCGTTCCTGAACGGTCGCATTTCCACCATCAACCGTGCGCTGAAGGGGGAATAAACGATGCCCGCGCCGATGAGCATCTTCGAAGTATCGGGTCGCGCCATGTCGGCGCAGCTCGTGCGGATGAACACGACCGCGTCGAACCTCGCCAATGCCGGCGCGGTCGCGACGACGCAGGACGCCGCCTATCGCACGATGAAGCCGGTGTTCCGCACCAGCTTCGACGCAGCCAGCGGCCTTGCCACCGTCGACGCCCGCGAGATCGTGAAGGCGGGCGAGGCGCCGGCAAAGCGCTACGACCCCAGCAACCCGCTGGCCGATCCCGAGGGCAATGTCTGGGAAGCCGCCGTCGATGAACCGCGCGAACTGGTCGACATGCTCGATGCCGCCCGCACCTATCAGAACAATGTCGAAGTGATGTCGACCACCAAGTCGCTCATCACCGAAACCCTCCGTCTGGGACGCTGATCATGGCCACAACCTCGGTCCAGAATCTTCCGCAACTCGATGCCGCGAAACAGGCGACGGCAAAGTCGAAGATGGGTCAGCGCTCGCTGGGCCAGGACGATTTCCTTCGTCTGATGACCGCGCAGCTTCAATATCAGGATCCCTTCAACCCCACCGACAACGGCCAGATGGTCGCCCAGATGGCGCAATTCTCGTCGCTGTCGGGTATCACCGAGATGACGTCGACGCTCAAGACGATGGCGGCGCGCATGGGCGGCAACGGTACCAGCGATGCGGTGTCGTGGATCGGCAAGGCGGTGTTGACCGACAGCCCGACCGCGACCGCCGACAACAATGGCAACGTCAACGGTGCGGTCGAACTCGATGCCGACGCGGCGAAGGTGCAGCTGGAAATCCGCAATGCCGACGGCACCGTCGCACGCACGGTATCGATGGGCGCTCAGCCCAAGGGCATCGTGGATTATCAATGGGACGGCACGACCGACAGCGGAACCCCCGCCGGTGCCGGCCCCTACACCATCTCGGTCGCCGCATCGGACACGAGCGGCGTCGTGGTCAAGGCACGCAACCTCGCCTGGACGGGCGTGTCCTCGGTCATGCCGAACGGCGGCAAGCCGACGCTTACCCTTTCGAACGGTTCGCAGGTCGCGGCCGACACCGTCCGCAAGATCGCCTGATCCCCCCATTCTTTCGAATTTACGCAGGAGCCTAGCATGTCCTTCTATACTTCGCTGTCCGGTCTGAAGGCCTCGCAGGTCGACATGGCGTCGATCTCGCACAACCTCGCCAACGTCGGCACCAGCGGCTTCAAGAAGAGCCGCGCCGAATTCGCCGACGTGATCGCGTCGCACCTGGCCGTCGCGCCGACGCAGATGGTCGGTTCGGGTACGGTGGTGAAGGGCAATCGCCAGCAGTTCGGCGAAGGCAACCTCGTCCAGTCGTCGTCGTCGCTCGACATCGCGATCGCCGGCGACGGTTTCCTCGCGTTGAAGCCGGACCCTAACAAGCAGGGTCTGACCTTCACCCGCAACGGCTCGCTGCGGGTCGATTCGAACCAGAACGTCACCGATGCGCAGGGTGCACGGTTGCAGGTCTATCCGGTCGACGGATCGGGCAACGTCGTCGCCACGACCCGTGCGTCGCTGACCGACCTCGTGCTGGCCAGCACGTCGGGCAAGCCGAAGGGCACCGAGAACCTGACGCTCGACGTGAACATGAACGCGCGCTCGATCAAGCCGTCGACCGCGGCGTTCAGCCGGTTCGATCCGACCAGCTATAACGAAGCGGTCTCGACCACCGTCTATGACGGGGCGGGCAACCCGATGACGATGACGACCTACCTCAAGCGGACGACCGATCCGGTGGTGGTAACGCCGCCCGCAGCCGAAGATCTGTCGAGCACATGGGAAGCCTATAGCTTCGTCGGCGACAAGCCCATGACGACCGGTACCGGCGCCGCAGAGACACAGGCGGTCCAGGTGCAGTTCAACGCCGCCGGCAAGCTGACGACGCCTGTCGTCGCGACCTTCAATTCGTTCATGCCGCCCAGCGGCGTGGCGCAGCAGCAGATCAAGCTGACGATACCGGTCACGACCGCCTCGACCACCAAGCCGTTCAAGGCCATTCCGTCGCAGGACGGTGTCGAAGTCGGCCGCTTGCAGGGTGTCACGATCAACGAAAAGGGCATCGTCACCGCCAGCTATTCGAACGGTGATACCAAGCCGCTCGGACAGGTGGCGATCGTCAACTTCTCGAACGCGGCAGGGCTGCGCCAGATGGGCAACAGCAACTGGCAGGCAACCGGCCTGTCGGGCGACCCGTCCTTCGCCAGCTCGGGCGAAAACGGTGCCGGTTCGCTGATGTCGGGCATGATCGAAGGGTCGAACGTCGACATCACCGAGGAACTGGTCGGCTTGATCGCCGCCCAGCGCAACTTCCAAGCGAACTCGAAGGCGCTCGACACCTCGAACCAGATCACGCGCTCGATCCTCGACCTGCGCGCCTGATGAAATTGGCATGGCCCTTGCTGTGAAGCAGGGGTCATAACTGGGAGGCTTCGATGGACCGGCTGGTCTATACCGCGATGTCTGGACTGCGCGGGCACATGGCGTCGCAGGCCACGATTGCGAACAACATCGCGAACGGGTCGACGATCGGCTATCGTGCCGACAAGGTCGATTTCGAGCAGTTGTTGCTTAAGGGCAAGAACGGCGAACTCGAAGCGCGCTCCCCTTCGTCCGAAGAGGTGCGCGACATGGACCGGCGGCCGGGCGCGATCCTCGCGACCGGTCGTGCGCTCGACGTCGCGGTCGAGGGCGATGCGTGGATCGCGGTGCAGGGGCCTGACGGCACCGAAGCCTATACCCGCCGCGGCGACCTGCAGGTTACTGCCGCCGGCACGCTCGAAACCGGCGATCGTTTGCCGGTCATGGGCGTCGGCGGTCCGATCACCGTGCCGCCCAGCCAGTCGATCTCGATCACGGCCGAAGGCCGGGTCATGGTCGTTCCGCAAGGAGCGCCCCCCGGTACGCCCGATCAGGAAGTCGGCCAGATCAAGCTGGTCAGCACCGCCGGCAGCAACACCGTCAAGGGCATCGACAATCTGCTGCACGTCCGTGGCGGCGGTACCCTGCCGGGGGACATGACCGCCAAGGTGCGCAGCGGTGCACTCGAACAGTCGAACGTCAACATGACCCAGGCGCTGGTCGACATGATCGAGAACCAGCGGTCGTACGAAGTGCAGGCAGGCATGTTGAAACAGGCGAAGGAGATGGATGAATCCTCCGCCAACCTGATGCGCGTCCAGAGTTAAGGGGAACAGGACATGGCAAATGCCGCACTGCATATCGCGCGCACCGGGCTGGATGCCCAGGATACGCGGATGCGCGTCATCTCGAACAACCTGGCGAACGTCAACACGACCGGGTTCAAACGCGACCGTGCCTCGTTCGAGGCGATGAGCTACCAGATCGTCACCGCACAGGGTGCGGCGTCGACGCAGGAATCGCGTTACGCCACCGGTCTGAACCTTGGTACCGGCGTCAGGATCCAGGGGACGGCGAGCATCCAGACACAGGGCGCGCTCGCAACGACCGGCAACACGCTCGACGTCGCATTGGAAGGCGATGGCTTCTTCCAGGTGCAGTTGCCCGGCGGCCAGCTCGGCTATACCCGCGCCGGCAATTTCACGCGTTCGGCCCAAGGCCTGCTGGTGACGACCGAGGGGTATCAGGTGATGCCCGGCATCACCCTTCCCGAAGGGGCGACCTCGATCACCATCGGCGGCGACGGTACGGTGAGCGCGACCATCCCCAACCAGACCGAAGCGACGCCGATCGGCCAGATCCCGGTCGCGACCTTTGCCAATCCGGCAGGCCTGATGCCGGTCGGTGACAATTTTTTGACCGAAACCGGCGCATCTGGTGCAGCCCAGCTCGGCGTCGGCGGCCTCGATGGCCGCGCCCGTATCCGGCAGGGGATGCTCGAAAGCTCGAACGTCAATGTCGTCGAGGAACTCGTCGACATGATCGAGACGCAACGCGCCTATGAGGTCAATTCGAAGATGATCTCGGCCACCGACGAAATGCTGAAATATGTCAATCAGAACATCTGAAGCCGCGCGCGCCGTCGCGCTCGCTGCGGTCGTGCTGGCGGCAATGCCGGCAGATGCCCGCCCCCTGTTCGGCAGGAAATTGCCGCGCGAATCCTATGCCGCGACACCGGCGGCCGCGCCGGTCGTGCCCGTGGTCGCCACGGGCGCGATCTTTCAGGTCGAGCAGGGCTATGCCGCGCTCTACGAAGGATGGCGCGCACGCAAGGTCGGCGATCCGCTGACCATCGCCTTGGTCGAGCGGACCAGCGCGTCGAAATCGGCGGGATCGAAGCTCGACAGCAATGGCGGCTTCTCGATCACGCCGCCCTCGGTCGGGCCGTTGTCGTTCGATCCGAACATCGCCAAGGCATCGGGCGGCCGCAATTTCGGCGGTACCGGGTCGGCCGATCAGACCAACGCGCTGTCGGGTGAACTCTCGGTCACCGTCGCCGAAGTCTATCCCAACGGCACGATGCTGGTGCAGGGACAGAAGCGGGTGACGCTGAGCCGCGGGGACGAGGTCGTCGCGATCAAGGGCATCGTCCGTATCGCCGATGTCGATGCCAACAACCGCGTGCCGTCGACCCGCGTCGCCGATGCCCGCATCTCGTACACCGGCAAGGGCGATGTCGCCCGCGCCAGCCGGCAGGGGTGGCTCAGCCGCTTCTTCCAGGTCGTCAGCCCGTTCTAGGTTCCGCCCATGCGCATCCTGCTCGCCATTCTCGCTGCCCTGCTGATGATCTCGCCCGCTTCGGCCGAGCGGGTAAAGGACCTCGGCCGTTTCCAGGGCATCCGGTCGAACCAGTTGACCGGCTACGGCATCGTCGTCGGCCTGCCCGGCACCGGTGACGACAATCTCGAATATACCGTGCAGTCGGTGAAGGCGATCGCGTCGCGCATGGGACTGCAACTGCCGCCCGGTGCCAATCCGGGACTGAAGAACGCGGCGGTCGTCCTTATCACGGCCGAACTTCCGCCCTTTGCCAAACCCGGCCAGCGGCTCGACGTGACGGTCGCCTCGATGGGCAAGGCCAAGTCGTTGCGCGGCGGTGCGTTGATCATGACCCCGCTGCTGGGTGCCGATGGCCAGATCTACGCCATGGCGCAGGGCAATCTCGCGGTCGGTGGGCTGGGTGCAGAAGGCGCCGACGGGTCGAAGATCGTGGTCAACATTCCCTCGACCGGCCGTATTCCCGAAGGGGCGACGGTCGAACGCATGGTCGATACCGGCTTTGCAACCGCTCCGACCCTGACCTTCAACCTTGCCGAGGCCGATTTCACCACGGCGCAGAATGTCGCTGGCGCGATCAACCGCCGCTTCGGTGCCGGCACCGCGACCGCGATCGACGCGGTGTCGGTCGCACTGCGCGCCGCGCCCGGTGCCGATACCCGTTCGATGCTGATGAGCGAGGTCGAGAATCTGCCGGTCGAATCGGCCGAGACGGCTGCGCGCGTCATCGTCAACGCCCGCACCGGCACGGTCGTCATCAACTCGGCGGTGCGGGTTGCGCCCTCGGCAGTGACGCATGGCAAGCTGACCGTGAAGATCGACGAGAACCAGCGCGTCAGCCAGCCCGCGCCCCTGAGCCAGGGTCAAACCGCTGTCGAACAGAAGAGCGGCGTGACCATTGAGCAGGAGGTCAAGCCGATGTTCGTACTCGCGCCTGGCCCGAAACTCGCCGATGTGGTGAAGGCGATCAACGCGATCGGCGCATCGCCTGCCGATCTGGTCGCGATCCTCGAAGCGCTGAAGGAATCGGGTGCGCTGAAGGCGGAACTGGTGGTCCTGTGAGTGCGATCGGCGCGACGACCGGCATCGGGGTCGACACCACCCGCATCGGCAATAAGGACAATCTGAAGGCGGCCGGGCAGCGTTTCGAATCGGTCTTCACCGGCATGATGCTGAAATCGATGCGTCAGGCGAAGCTGGCCGACACGCTGTTCGAGAACAAGGCCTCCGGCCAGTTCCGCGACATGTGGGATCAGAAGGTCGCCGAGAACATGTCGGTGTCGACCCCGCTGGGAATCGGCAAGGCGATGACCGAGTTTCTGGCTCGGTCACAGATGGTTAACGTGGCGGATGCCAATAATCCTGCTCAAGCCCGGGCCGAATCGGCCGTTACCTCGGGCGAAGGGAAGAGCGGATGAGCGACCTGCTGTCGATCGGGGCAAGCGGGGTCAGGGCGTATCAATCGGCCCTGACCACGACGTCGGACAATATCGCGAACGCCGGCACGACCGGCTATGTCCGGCGTACGACTTCGCTTGCCGAGGTCGGCGTCGGGGCATCGCGACAGATTACCGGCAGCGGCGTCACCGTCGTCGGCGTGGCGCGTTCCGCCGATATCTTCCGGTCGCAGGAGGTGCGCCAGTCAACGTCGGACGTATCGCGCAGTGACGGTGGCATTACCTGGATGACGCGCATCGAAAGTGCGCTGACCAGCCGTGCCCTGACCGATCGGATGGCGTCGTTCTTCAACGCCGGCACCGCCTTGTCGGCCGATCCGTCGGCCGATGCCCCGCGCCGGTCGATGCTGGAGGCGGCGGAAAGCGTCGCCCAATCCTTTTCGGGCACGATCAACGCCCTCGACGAAACCGCGACCAATCTCGACCTGAACGCACAGAATTCGGTCAGCAAGCTCAACAACAATGCGGCCGTGCTGGCGCGGATCAACGACGGGCTTGCCCGCGTCGCGCGAGGGTCGGCGGGTGAGGCGCAACTGCTCGATCAGCGCGACCGGATGCTCGATGAGATGAGCGAAATGACCGATATCGACGTACAGTTCGATACGACCGGTCGCGTGACGGTCCGCGCGGGTGGGCCGGACGGGCCGTTGATGGTCCATGGCATTCAGGCGTCGACCGTCCGTTTCGACCGTGACGAAGACGGCGGCGCGGTGTTCACGACGACGCGCGGCGCGACGGAAAGCATCCTGACCCCGCGCGGCGGTGCGCTGGCGGGAATGGTCGATGGTGCGAAACGGATCGGCGACATGCGCAAGGAGGTGGTCGATCTGGCCACCGATTTTGTTTTGGACGTGAATGCGGCGCTGGCCGGCGGCGATGATCTGAACGGAAATCCCGGCGCGCCGATGTTCGCGGTCGACGCGACCGGCCGGGTCACCCGCACGATGTCGGACCCCACGAAGATCGCCGCGGCCGAGACCGACAAGGGGCCGCGCGACAGCGGGAACATGTCTAAATTGTTCGATGCCCGGCGTAGCGGATTGTTCGAACAGCGCATGGTCTCGCTGCAATCGAGCAACGGCTCGGCACTGAACGCGCGCAAGACGATTGCCGAGGCGCAAGGCGCGATCCGGGACTCGGCGGTCGACGCGCGCGATTCGGCGGCGGGCGTCAATCTGGACCAGGAAGCCGTGAACCTGATGCGGTTCCAGCAGGCGTATCAGGCGTCGAGCCGGGTGATTCAGGTCGCGCGCGAAACCTTCGATACGCTGTTCGCGATCCGATAGGACCAACGATGCAGATTTCCACCGCCAACTTCTACAACCGTGCATCGTCGCAGATGGGTCGGCTGAACTCCGACCTCAACCGGCTGAATACCGATCTGTCGACGCAGAAGCGGCTGAACGTCGCGTCGCAGGATTCGACCTCGTGGATGATGTTGGGCGGGATCAAGAAGGACGAGGCGGATTCGGCCGCCTTCCGTTCCAACATCACCTTGTCGCGGGGATTGCTGGCGCAGGCCGATACCGCGCTTGACAATGCCGACGAACGATTGGTGCGCGTGCGAGAACTGGCGACACGCGCCGGCACGGAAACGCTGAACGCCAAGGACAAGGCAGCGATTGCCACCGAATTGTCGCAGATCCGCGATGGATTGATGTCGATCGCCAACAGCCGCGACGTGCGCGACCATCCGGTCTTTGGTGGCACCGGCGACGTTGCGTTCACCAAGGACGCGACGACCGGTGCGATCACCTATACCGGCAACCAGTCGATCGCGAATGTCCGCATCGGCGACGCCAGCGATATCCAGGTCGGTATCGATGGTGGCCGGGTATTCAGTGGAGCCAATGGCGGCGTCGACATCTTTGCGCTGATCGACGACCTGAAGACGGCAATGGAAATGCCGACCGACAAGCCGGTGGTCGATCCGAACGTCCCGGTCGATCCGCTGGCGCCGCCGTTCGACGCCGAAGCAGCCCGTAAGGCCTATACGACCAAGATCAGCACCGCGCTGACCAAACTCGACACGGCCGAAGCGCAGATCACGTCGGCACGCGCCGCGAATGGTGCGCGCGCGGCACGGCTCGAGATCGAATCGAGCCAGTTGGAAAATATCGGCATCGACCGCGAAGAGGCACGCAGTGCACTGGAGGATACCGACATCGCGACGACGATGGTCGAATTTCAGAAGACTTTGACGATCCTCAATGCGACGCAGGCGACGATCTCCAAACTTTCAGGGCTGTCGCTGTTCAACTATCTGAAGTGATCCATACGGCCTGCTTGTTTTTAAATTGGCGGCCGGTAACGATTTCTCGACGTCTATCGGCGAAAAGGGACGAGTGATGCGACGCGGACAGCGGCGCAACGGTTCGTAACCCAGGGGCAAGCGCCATATGTTTCCGGCCATCGGCTTCGTCGTCCTTATTGCCATGGTGTTCGGCGGATTCGCCTTTACCGGCGGCGACCTCGGACCCGTGATGCACGCGCTGCCGCACGAAATGCTCATCATTGGCGGCGCCGCGGTCGGCGCGCTCATCATCGGCAATTCCGGCCGCGAACTGAAGGGCATGGGCGGCGGCTTCATGAAGGTCATGAAGGGCCCGAAGTACAAGAAACAGGATTATCTCGACGCTATCTTCCTGGTGTCGAAGCTGATGAAGATGCTGCGCGCCGAAGGGCCGATCGCGCTCGAACCGCATGTCGAGGACCCGAAATCGTCGTCGGTGTTCGGTGAATATCCGCGTCTCATGAAAGACCATACCCTCGTCAACCTGATCGCCGATACGCTGCGCCTCGTCGTGGTGTCGTCGGGTACGCTCGACGTGCATGCGGTCGAGGAGGTCATGGACAATGCCATCAAGACCCATCACCACGAGGAACAGGGGCCGCAGGCGACGTTGCAGGGGCTGGCCGACGCGCTGCCCGCACTCGGGATCGTCGCGGCAGTGCTGGGCGTGGTGAAGACCATGGGCTCGATCGACAAGCCGCCATCGATCTTGGGCGGGATGATCGGGTCGGCGCTGGTCGGTACCTTTCTCGGCATTCTGCTCGCTTATGGTCTGGTCGGGCCGCTCGCCGGGCGGTTGCAGCAGGTGATCGATGCCGATGCCGCCATCTATCACACCGTCAAGCAGATCATCATCGCCTCGCTCCACGGTCATCCGCAGCCATTGGTAATCGAAGCGGCACGTTCGGGCATTCCGCACCATAACCAGCCGGGCTTCGCTGAAGTCTTCGACGGCCTGCGCGGACGCTGATCTCATGGCGAAGGCACCTCACGGCAACAACCAGCCGCCACCCGTCATCATCGTCAAGAAGATCATCGCCGAGGGCCATGGCGGCCATCACGGCGGTGCGTGGAAGGTCGCCTATGCCGATTTCGTGACGGCGATGATGGCGTTCTTCCTGCTGATGTGGCTGCTCGGCGCCACCACCGAGAAGCAGCGCAAGGGACTGGCCGATTATTTCGCGCCGACGCTGGTCACGGTGAAGGCCGGCGCGGCGGGATCGAACGGGCTGTTCGGCGGCGAATCGATCGTCGATCAGGACAGCTACCCGCACCGCGCCGCACAGACGGGCACGCGGTCGCTGACCATCCCCGTCGACGCCACCGGCGGCACGCAGGTCGGCTCGGGCGAAAAGGGCCGGTTGAAGAACAAGGCCGAAATGGCCGAGGCCGATCGCAAGGCGTTCGAGAAGGTGAAGCGCGAGTTGAAGCAGAAGCTGCAATCCAGCCTCGAACTGCGCAAGCTTGCCCGCAACGTCCGCATCGTGCCGACCCATGACGGGGTGCGCATCGATCTGGTCGACAATGCCGATTATTCGATGTTCGCGCTGGGTACCACTGCGCTTGCCCCCGAAGCGTCGAAGCTGATGGCGCTGATCGCCGAGACGGTGAAGGACCTGCCTAATACGATCATGATCCGCGGGCATACCGATTCGGTCGCCTATGGCCGGCGGGAGACGATGAACAACTGGATGCTGTCATCTGGCCGCGCCGAAGCGACGCGTCGCCGCCTTGCCGTGGCCGGGGTCGGTGAACGCCGCTTCGAACGGATCGAGGGAGTGGCCGATCGCGAACCGATGGTGGCCCAGGACCCCTATGATCCACGCAACCGTCGCGTCGCCATCACGCTACTGTATCAGGAGACGGCCGGGTTCGGCGGACGCCGCATGGCCAGCACCGACAGCGACGCCCCCGGACGGGCCGATGTGCCGCGACCCGGCGCCGAACATCTCAACGGCGAGCGTTCGGACGCGCATTGATCGTCTGGTTCAGAAGAACAGTTTCCTGAAGGTAAGGCGCACGACCCGACCCGTC
>Ga0182229_1000354_pt1 | contig 11969 bp, 11 predicted proteins | sample G6R1MG_32_FD_129663 | JGI IMG/M metagenome (GOLD analysis project Ga0182229, IMG submission 129663) | Miscanthus phyllosphere microbial communities from Michigan, USA - G6R4_MAIN_07NOV2016_LD1 MG | ecosystem: Host-associated > Plants > Phyllosphere > Phylloplane/Leaf | place: USA: Michigan...
CAGCCTCGCGCTGTCCTATCGCGGCGCGGGCCTTGCCAACCGAAACCAGGCGGTGCCGGTGCAGTTCGCGGTGGAGGGCGAGACGTCAGGCCTCCGGCTCGGCCAGTTCGTCACGGTCGTCGCCCCGATGGGCGGCACCGGCCGGGGACTCGCCGTGGCACGCTCGGGTCTGGTCCGGACCGAGGGGGGAACGCAGGTCTACGAGCACGTCTCTGCCGAGCGCTTCGCGCCGCGCGACGTCAGGGTCGAGCCCCTCGACGGCGACAGGGTGCTCGTCGCGAGAGGCCTCGGGGCCGGCCTCCGGGTCGTGACGGACGGGGCCGAACTCCTCGATCAGGTGCGCTGAGCATGTTCGACGCCCTGATCCGTGCGGCGCTCGCGAACCGCGTCCTCGTCCTGGCGCTGAGCCTCGCCCTGATGCTCGGAGGAGGCCTCGCGGCGACGCGCCTGCCGGTGGACGTGCTGCCGGACCTCAACCGCCCCACCGTCACGGTGATGACGGAGGCCGAGGGCTACGCCCCGCCGGAGGTGGAGCAGCTCGTCACCTATCCCCTCGAGACCCGGATGAACGGCCTGCCCGGCGTCACCCGCGTGCGTTCGGTCTCGGGCGCAGGCCTGTCGATCGTCACCGTGGAGTTCGCGTGGGACACCGATCTCTACCGCGACCGCCAGTTCGTGGCCGAGCGCATCGCCCTGGTGCGGACGGAGCTTCCGGCGGGGGTCTCCCCGACCCTTGGGCCGGTCACCTCGATCATGGGCGGCATCCTGCTCGTGGCGGTGACGGGCGACGCGAGTCCGATGAGCCTGCGCGAGACCGCCGACTTCGCCCTGCGCCCGCGCCTCCTCTCGATCCCCGGCGTGGCGCAGGTCATCCCCATCGGCGGCGAGGTGCGTCAGTTCCGTGTCAGTCCCAACCCGGCGGCGATGCGGGCGCTCGGCGTCACCCATGACGGCTTGGCCCGGGCGCTCTCGGGCTTCGGCACCAATGCCGGCGGCGGCTTCGCGGACGCCAACGCCCGCGAGATCCTGATCCGCACCGTCGGCCGTACCCTGGATCTCGACGACCTGCGCACCCTCGTGGTGCCGACCGGTGCCGCCCCGACTGCGGACGGGCCGGGCACCGGCGAGCCGGCCACGCCGGGACGCGTCTACCTGCGGCAGGTCGCCGAGGTCGCGTTCGCCGCCAAACCCCGCAGGGGCGATGCCGGATACCGCGGCGGGCCGGCCGTGATCCTCTCGGTGGAGAAGCAGCCGGGCGTCGATACGGTGCGGCTCACCCGCGAGGTCGAGGCGGCTCTGGCCGCGATGGCGCCGGGCCTGCCGCACGGGATCGAGGCCCAACGCATCCTGTTCCGGCAAGCCGACTTCATCGAGACGTCGCTCGGCACCATCGAGCGGGTGCTGGTGGAGGCCGTGGCGGTGGTCGCCCTGGTGCTGTTCGCCGTCCTGATGAATGCGCGCACCACCCTGATCTCGCTGGCCGCGATCCCGGTGTCGATCCTCACCACCGCCGTGGTGTTCTGGTTCGCGGGCCTCTCGATCAACACGATGACGCTGGGCGGGCTCGCCATCGCCATCGGCGAACTGGTCGACGACGCGGTGGTGGACGTGGAGAACATCGCACGCCGCCTGCGCGAGAACCGGGCGGCGGGATCGCCGCGCGCGGCCCTCGACGTCGTGGTGACGGCGTCCACGGAGGTGCGCTCGGGCATCGTCTACGCCACCGCGATCATCGTGCTGGTGTTCGTGCCGCTCTTCGCCCTCCCGGGTATCGAGGGGCGCCTGTTCGCACCGCTCGGACAGGCCTACATCGTCGCGATCCTGTCGAGCCTCCTCGTCTCGGTGACGCTGACGCCGGTCCTGGCCTACTGGTTGCTGCCGGGCGCGGGAGGGCTCGCGGGACGCGAACCCGCCCTGGTCCGCCGCCTCAAGACGGGCAACGCGGGCTTGCTCAAGTATGCCCTGGCCTACCGGGGCCTGCTGGTCGGTGGCGTGGCGATCCTCGTGATCGCGGCGGGGTTCGCGGCAGCGCGCCTGCCCAGAACCTTCCTGCCACCCTTCAACGAGGGCTCGTTCACGATCACCCTCACCTTCCGGCCCGGTATCTCGCTCGGCGAGAGCGCCCGCGTCGGGGCGCTCGCCGAGCGCCTTCTGCTCGACATCCCCGAAGTCGCCGACGTCGGCCGGCGCACCGGCCGGGCCGAGCTCGACGAGCATGCCGAGGGGGTGCATTCCTCCGATCTCGAGGTGCGGCTGAGGCCCGGCGGGCGGCAGCAGGACGCGGTGGTCGCGAGCCTGCGCGAGCGCCTGTCCGTGCTGCCGGTGAGCGTGAACGTCGGCCAGCCGATCTCGCACCGCCTCGATCACCTGCTCTCGGGGGTACGCGCCGAGATCGCCCTGAAGCTGTTCGGCGACGACCTCGGCGCGCTGCGCTCCGCCGCCGAGACCCTGCGCGCGCGGATGGAGGCGGAGGTCCCGGGCCTGCGCGATCTCCAGGTCGAGCGACAGGCCCTGATCCCGCAGCTCGACGTCCGCGTGGACCATGCCCGCGCCGCCCTCTACGGCGTCTCGCCCCCCTCGGTCGTCGAGACCCTGTCGCGATTGGCCAACGGGCGCACGCTCTCGACCATCGCCGACGGGCCGCGCCGCATCGACGTCACCCTGCGCCTGCCCGAGCGGAGCCGCACCCCGCAGGCGCTGGGCGACCTGCTGATCGAGACGCCCTCCGGCTGGGTGCCGGCCCGCGAGATCGCGGACATCCGCGAGGGCACCGGCCCCAACCAGATCCTGCGCGAGAACGGCCGGCGGCGCATCGTCGTCCAGGCCAACACCGACCGCAGCCGCGACATGGCGGAGATCGTGGCAGGTATCGAGCGGACCATTGCCGCGACACGGCTGCCCGACGGCGTCTCTGTCTCGCTGGAGGGGACCCATCGGGCGCAAGCCGAGGCGGCGCGCACCATCGGCCTGCTCTCGCTGATCTCGCTGACCTTGATCTTCGCCCTGCTGCACGGGCGCTACCGCTCTGTGCCGCTCGTGCTGATCATCATGGCCAACGTGCCGCTCGCGCTGATCGGCAGCGTGGCGGCCCTCCGGGTCGCCGGCCTGCCGCTCTCGGTCGCCTCCATGATCGGCTTCGTGACGCTCACCGGCATCGTCGCCCGCAACGGTATCCTCAAGGTGAGCCACATGCTCAACCTTGCGCTCCATGAGGGCCTGCCGCTGGGGCCGGAGCTGGTGGTGCGGGCGAGCCTCGAGCGGATGACGCCGGTGCTGATGACGGCGCTGGCGGCCGGCATCGCCCTGGTGCCGCTGCTGCTCGACGGAACCTCACCGGGCAAGGAGATCCTGCACCCCGTCGCCGTGACGATCTTCGGGGGGCTGGCGAGTGCCACCCTGCTGGACGCGGTGCTCACGCCGATCCTCGTGCTGCGCTTCGGCCGGACCGCCTTCGCGCCTCTGCAAGGACCGGAACCGGGGCTCGCCCCCTCGGAGGCGCGACCCCGCGAAGCCTTCTGAATTCTCCCCGAGTTCTTCCGAGCGCGAGACCGTTCATGATCCCCGTCATCCGATCCGGCCTCTTTGGCATCGCCCTCGCCATGAGTCCGGCCTTCGCCCAACACGCACCGCATCGCCACGCCGACGGCCCCCATGGCGGCCGGGTGGAGGAGGCCGGGCCGTGGCACGCGGAACTCGTCACGGCGACAGACGACGTCTCGGTCCATCTCAGCGACGAGGCGGGCAGGCCCATGGGCGTCGCCGGCTTCAAGGGCACCGCGATCCTGATCTCTGGCGGCAAGCCCGTCCGCATCCTCCTCGCGCCGGAGGGCGATCGCCTCGCCGGCCACGCCGACACGCCGCTTGACGACCGCCCGAAGGGCGCGGTGCGCCTCGCCGCCCCCGACGGCGTCACGGCCAGCGCCCGTTTCGAGTGAACCGTACCCCCATCAGGAGCCAGACATGACCCGAACAGCCCTGCTCGCCGCCCTCCTCTTCGCCGTCCCGGCCCTCGCTCAGGACGGTCAAGGGGGCGGGCACCGTCACGGCCACGACATGACGGACATGAAAACGAAAGCCTCCGACACGCCGGCCACGAAGGCGTTCCGCGCCGCCGATGCGCAGATGCATCGCGAGATGACGATCCCCTACACCAACGACGTGGACCTGGATTTCATGCGCGGCATGATCCCCCACCACCGGGGTGCCGTTGCGATGGCGAAGGTGGCGCTCGCCCATTCGCGGGACCCGGAGGTGCGCCGGCTCGCTGAGGAAATCGTCAAGGCGCAGGACGTCGAGATCGCGCAGATGGAGGCGTTCCTGAAGCGCAGGCAGGCGTCGCGCTGAACGGCGCGGCACTTCCTCCCGCCGGGAACGTTTTCCCAAGGGCGTGACGATCCACGCCCGCGGAACCCAGTCAGCCGTCATGCCGACCTTGCCGAACTGGCTGTTCCTGCGCGGCACGCTGCTCGCCCTGGGCCTTGCGCTCGTCGTAGCGATGGGGGGCCTCGCGGTCTACTGGACCCAGGCGACGACCCTGGTCATCGCCGTCGCGCCGCGCGACGGCACGGAGCCGGAACTGATCCGGGCCTATGCGGACGCCCTGACGGCGGGTCGGGAGAACATCCGCCTGTCGATCCTGCCCTTCGACGACGTGCGGGAGAGTGCGGCCGCCCTTCAGGACGGGCGTGCCGACCTCGCCGTGGTCCGGCCCGACGTCTCCCTGCCCACGAACGGCCTGACCCTGGCGATCCTGCGCGATCAGGCGATGATCGTCGCCTCAACCGAGGCGTCCGGGATCAAGACTTTCGCGAAGCTCGCGGGCAAGCGCCTTGGAATCGCAGCGCACAAGGACGCTGATTTCTCGCTCCTGAAGAGCATCCTTGGCTATTACGGGCTGAGCTTGCAGGAGGGTGCCTCGGGCGGAAGCGTGCCCGTCAACGGCGTCCTACTGGTCTCGATCGACGAGGGCGACGTGGCCGCCGCGATCCGAGACCGGCGCATCGACGCGTTCGTGAGCATCATCGCCGCCTCGGCCCCCAAGGCGCTGGCCCTGGTTGGCGCTGTCCAGTCCGTGAGCCGGGGCGGCAGGGTCGAATTCATCGACGTGGCGGACGCGGACGCCATCATCGAGCGCTTCCCGCGCCTCCAGGCCGTGAGCGTGCCGGGCGGTCTGTTCGGCGGCCGCCCCAAGCTACCGGCCGAGGACGTGAAGACGGTGGGCGCCTCCTACCGCCTGATGGCCCGCTCCTCCCTCAGCCGGGTCGTCGCGGCCGACGTGACGCAGCACCTGTTCGAGCTGCGCACCGCCGCCGCCAGGGCGACGGACGCGGCCGAATACATCCTGGCGCCGGCCTACGAGACCACCGCCGCCGCGACGAGTGCGCGCATCCCGATCCATCCCGGGGCCATCGACTACTTCGAGCGCGAGCAGCACAGCTTCATCGACCGCTACGGGGACACGATCTACCTCATCGCCGCGGTGGCCGGCGCCCTCGGCTCGGCCGTCGCATGGCTGCGCCAGCGCCTCGCCCGCCTGCGCCGCGAGCGCATCGACGAGGTGACCGATCGTCTACTGGCGATCATCGAGGAGGCGCCGACCCTGCGCGATCCGGCCTCGATCGAAGCCCTGCACGTGGAGATCGACCGTCTCGCCGCGGACGTGGTGCGCTACGCCCGCGAGCGCGAACCCAACGGGAGCACCATGACGGCGGTCTCCATCGCCATCGACACAGCGAAGGCCGCCGTCGCCGATTGCCGCCACTCCACCGACCCGGCCGGTGAAGCCGCGTCGAGGGTCGGGCCACGACGCCTCGCCGCCGCGGTCGAGCGCTGAGCCCCGGCGGTCAGGCCCGCAGCAATCCGCGCCCGCGGATCCAGGCCAGGAACAGGCCGGGCCACGCCGCCACGGGGCTGCCCGGCACGCCCAGGCCGAAGCCGTGGCCGCCGCGTTCGAACACGTGCAGCTCCGCCGGAATCTTCGCCGCCCGCAATGCGGCGAACATGATCAGCGGGTGGTCGGTGACCGCGATCGGATCGTCGGAGGCCTGGACGAGGAAGGTCGGCGGCGTGCGCTCGGTTACCTGGGTCTCGACGGAGTAGGCCCGGCGCCGAGCCTCGGACGGATCCTCCCCGATGAGCATGCGCCGGCTCGAGATCGTGCTGTCGAAGGGTGGGCGCAGCGTGATCACCGGGTAGATCAGGCCGGCAAGGGTCACGCGGGCGGGCAAGTCGTCGTCCTCGTCGACGTCCTTATAGAGTTCGACGTCGCCCCCCACCGCGGCCTCGCCCATGAGATGGCCGCCGGCCGAGAAGCCGAGCAGGCCGATCCGTTCCGGATCGACCCCGTAATCCTGGGCGTTGGCGCGCACGAGGCGGATGGCGCGCTGGGCATCCTGCCGGGGCGCGTCCGGGCCGGCATGCCAGCCCTCGCCGGGCAGGCGGTAGACCAGGATGAAGGCGGTGATGCCGGCTCGGTTGAGCCATTCGCCGACCGGCAGGCCCTCGTGCCCGATGTCGATGCGACGGTAGCCGCCGCCCGCGGCGATGATGATCGCCGCCCCGTTCGGCCGCTCCGGCCGCATCACCATCAGGCAGGGACGGCTCACGGCGGTGATGACGCCCTTGAGGGTCTCGTCGAAGCGGAAATCCGTAGGGACTGGCCCGCCGCCGCCGGGAGGGGGACCAGGCCAGAGATCGATCACTTCGAGATCCGAGCCCGGGGCCGCCTTCGGCAGGGATTGGGCCTGCTCGGTGCGCCCGGCGGCCAGACCGGCCGGCGTCACGGTCTGGAACTGGCCTTGGGCCTGCGCGACGCGGCTGCCGGAGAGGGCCGCGGCGGCACCCGTCAGCAGCAGCCTTCGATCGAGCCTCATGAACCGTCCTTCGTCGCGAGGGGAAGCGGTCTCGCACCGCCGCGACAGGGAGAACGGCCAAGCGGCCACAGTGATCCGCCGACCGGTCGTCCCTGATACGCGGGACGCCGACGGTCCGGTTCAGCCCCGGCGGTCCAGCCCCGCGACGTAGAAGCCGTCCGTTCCGGTGAGCGCCGGGCTCATCTGGAGGCCGTAGCGCGTCCAGCGCAGGAACGGCGCGAGCGCCGGCGCCGCCGCGTCGACGAGAGCCCTCGCATCGACGGCTCGGATGCCACCGCCGGACCGCTCCAGCAGGCCGGCCACCGCCGCGTCGTTCTCCTCGGGCAGAAGCGAGCAGGTCACGTAGACGATTCGGCCGTTCACCCGCACGAGCCGGGCTGCGCGATCCAGCACCTCGGCCTGCTCGGCGACGCGTCCGGCGAGGCTGGCCGGGCGCAGGCGCCACTTGGCGTCCGGGTTGCGCCGCCACGTGCCCGTGCCGGTGCAAGGGGCATCGACCAAGACCCGGTCCACCCGCCCGTCGAGGTCCTCCAGCACGTCGGCCCGCGCACGGCCCGCACGCGGCGTGCGGACCTCCGCCACGGCGCCCGAGCGGCGCAGGCGCTCGTGGATCGGCGCGAGGCGACGCGGATCGGAATCGGTGGCGATCAGGCGCGCCCCGTTGCCGGTGAGGGCTGCGAGCGCGAGGGTCTTGCCGCCGCCTCCGGCGCAAAAATCCACCACCGTCTCGCCGGATCTCACCCCCGCCAGCAGGCTCGCGAGCTGGGAGCCCTCGTCCTGGATCTCGTAGAGGCCGTCGAGGAACTCCGGCTCGACGTGGAGCGCGGGCCCGCGTCCGTCCTCGCCGATCGGCACGCGCAGGCCGAGGGGGGAATGGGGCGTCGGCTCGGCGCCGAGATGCGCGAGGGTAACGGAGGCCGCGTCCCGGTCGGCCTTGAGCCCGTTGATGCGGATGTCGAGCGGCGCCCGTCGCCCGAGGGCCCGCAGCTCCGGCAGGAGATCGTCGCCGAGCAGCCCGGCGAGGGAGTGCAGCACCCAGGTCGGCGCGTCGCCCGCGACCTCGGGGGGCGCGTCGGCGAGCGTGCCCTGCGAGAGGCGCTCCGCCTCGGTCTCGCTCAGCGGGGCGGGGGCGAAGCGCGACCCGTCGAACAGGGCCGCGATGCTGGGAGTGGCAAGCCCCCGCTGAAGCCGCAGCATGCCGATCAGCACGGCCCGGGGGGTGTCCTCGCCCATGATCCAGGCGGCCGAGGACCGGCGGCGCAGGCCGTCGTAGACGAGGCTGGCGATGGCGGCGCGGTCGCCGGAACCGGCGAAGCGATGGGCCAGCCCCCAATCCTTCAGGGCGTCGGCGGCGGGGCGGCGGCGGTCGGCGATGTCGGCGAGCACCTCGACGGCGGCGGAGAGGCGGGCGGATGGGGTCAGGACGGGCTCCGAGGGAATCGCGTTAACGCTGCCGCGATACGGCCACGCTTAAGTCCGGGGCGGGACACGACATGGTCGAGCTTCCGGCGGGTTGCCCCTTCAGAACGCTACTGTACCCCATCGGTCAACGACCTGACTGCGAGGCCCACCATGTCGCCAGCCCTCCACCTCGCCGCCGCCGGCCTCCTCACGCTCATGGTCGCCGCCTGCTCGACGGCCCCGGCCGGGCCGATCACCGACCCGGTTCCGCCTCCGCGCCGCCCCTACGACGCCAAGACCCAGCTCGAATACGGCAACCCGCCGCCCTCTCCGCCGCAGCGCTACTGACGCCGGCAAGCGTCGGCCCTGCGATCAGGGACAACGTCCTCGCCGGCGGACGTCCTCGGCGTGGCATACCGTCCGATGGCCGGCCGGGCGGGAGCGATCCGCCCCCGCCCGGAAAAGTGAGTCGACGCCGATCCTAGCGGGTGATGCCGCCCGGACCGCCCGAGGTGCCGCCCGTGCCGGGAATGCCTCCGGTTCCGGGAGGGCCGCCCGCGCCCGTGCCGACGCCGGGCCCGGTTCCGAGGCCCGCGCCCGACCCGGTGCCGATCGCCGTGCCCGCACCGCCCGCGGGCGAGCGCGTGGTCGATCCGGTCGCCGCCCCGCCCTGCGGACCGCTCCCGCCCGTCATGTTGGCGGGGCCGCCCGGTCCGATGCCCGTCTGAGCCCAGGCGCCTCCCGTCAGGGACAGGGCCAGCGTCGTTGCCAGGGCGATCGTCGTCCGCATCAGATACTCTCCGTCGATCCGGCCCCGCCATGGGGCCGTCGGATCGTGCCGGAAACGCCGTGCGGCCGGTCCTGTTCAGTGCTGCGCGAGAATTCGCCGCGCGCGACGGCTCACAGACCGGCGTACCAGCTGAAGCCCAGCTCCGACACCATGCTGCCGCGCCCCTGGCCGAGGCCGTCGACGCGCGCCACGGCCTCGATGTCGGAGACGTACTTGAGCGACTTATAGCCGAGCTGCCGCTCCACCCGAAGGCGCACGGGCGCGCCATGGGCGATGGGCAAATCGCCGCCGTTCATGCCGTAGGCGAGGATGGTCTGCGGATGCAGGGCGTCGAACAGGTCGTAGCTGTCCCACCAGCCGTCGACGCTGCGGATCACGATGAACCGCGCCTCGGGCTTGAGGCCGACGCTCGCCAGCACGTGCGAGAGCCTCACCCCGGTCCAGCCGCCGATCGCCGACCAGCCCTGCTCGCACGCATGCAGCGTCACCTGCGTGCGCGCCGGCATCGCCTTGAGGTCCGAGAGCGACAGGGCGGCCGGCCGCTCGACGAGACCGCGCACCGGAAGGCGCCAATCCGAGAACCCCTGCGCCTTCGAGCGGCGATAGGCGGGATCGTCGGGGTCGGTGGTGTTGATGGTCGGGAACACCGCCGAGATCGCGTCCGCCGAGAACTCCCGCGCCAGGGGCTGGTCCCGCAGCAGGAAGCGCTGGGTGGCGAAGGTGAGCGTGTCGCTCAGGCCGTAGAGGCCGCCGCGGCTCGGGCCGTTCTCGACGAACTCGCATCCGCCGAGCAGGGTCCCGGCCCCCAGGGTCGAGGCGCCGAGCAGCAGGCGCCGCCGTGACAGGTCGCGCATCAGGCCTCCTCCCCCCACGGGGCCGACCGCCCCGTGATCATCCCGCGCATCAGCCGGACGGGATGATGGGCGAGCACCTGCCAGACATGGATCACCAGGAACCCCACCAGCAGCACGGCCGAGAGGAAGTGGATCGTGCGCGCCGACTGCCGGCCGCCGAACAGGGTGAACAGCTCGGGGTAGGCGCTGGTCACCCCCGGCGACATCGTCAGGCCGGAGAGCAGCATGGTGGGCGCGAGCACCACGATCACCGCGAGGTAGGCGAGCTTCTGCAGGGCGTTGTAGCGGCGCCCCGAGGCCGCCTCGTCCGAGGCGCTCAACCCGAGATGGCCGCGCACCTCGTCCGCGAGATGGCGCGGATGCCACTGGTCGCGATCCGGCAGCAGACGCCGGTAGAGCCGCCCGCCCAGGAGGCTCGCCAGACCGTAGAGCCCCCCGGTGATCACGAAGACCCAGGCCGAGACGAAATGCAGGTTGCGGCCCCAGCCCGTCCGCTCGAGATCGACCGGCAGGGGCAGCACGATCCAGGCCGGCGCGTCGTTGGCGCCGGTCTCCCCCCAGAACAGGCGCGGCAGAGCGAGCAGGATCGCGGTTCCGCTCACCGCGAGCGCGAGGAACGCCGCCGCGTTGATCCAGTGCGCCGCACGCACCCAGAGGGGATGACGCGGCCGCGTTCTCGTGTCGCCGGCACCAAGCATTCGCCTCGCTCCCCTGAGACAACACATCGCGTCGAACCGCCGAAAGATCCAGACGGCATGATGTGGCTGCGACGCCGGGGACGGAAACCATTTGGAACAAAAGTCCGTGATACGACGATGCTGTCGTTGCAGCCCCACCTAGGCCGCTAGTCGTCTCGTTGCACGCCGGATCGTCCGTGAAGATTGCCGTCCTGGCCCATCTCAAATACCCCATCGCCCAGCCATTCGCCGGCGGTCTGGAGATGCACACGCACCTGCTGACCCGGCTGTTGCGTGAGGCCGGCCACGAGGTCACGTTGTTCTGCGCCCGGGGCTCGGACCCCGCCCTGGGACCGGCCGAGATCTGCGATCCGACCGGCGAGGGTCGAGGCGATCCCGTTCTTCAGGCCACCATCGACGAGGTCGAGGCCCGTGCCTACGCGGAGATCGTCGAGCGCGTGGCGGGGGGCGGGTTCGATCTCGTACACAACAATTGCCTGCACGACGTCCCGCTGCGCCGCAGCCGGGAGATCGGCGCGCCGATGGTCACCATCCTGCACACGCCGCCCTTCCCCTCCCTCTCGGCGGGGGTGGAGGCGGCGGCGCCCGGCATGGCGTTCGCGGCGGTCTCGCGCACCCTCGCGCAGGAGTGGCAGGCGCTGGTGCCCGCGGCCCATGTCATCGGCAACGGCATCGACCTGTCCGCCTTCGCGTTCCGACCCGAAGCCCACGCGGAGCCCTACGCGGTCTGGAGCGGGCGGATCGTGCCGGAGAAGGGGCTGCATCTCGCCATCGACGCGGTCCGTCTGGCCGGCCTGCCCCTGCGGTTTGCCGGCCCGCGCAACGACACGGGCTACTGGTACAACGAGATCGTCCCGCGGCTCGGGCCGGACCTCGTCGATCTCGGGCACCTCGCGCAAGGGGACTTGGCGGTTCAGATCGGCGGAGCGCGGGTCGCGTTGGTGACGCCGCGATGGGAGGAGCCGTTCGGCCTCGTCGTGGCCGAGGCCATCGCCTGCGGCACGCCGGTGGCGGGATTCCGGCGCGGTGCGCTACCGGAGATCCTGGATCGGACCTGCGGCCGCCTCGCCCGAGCCGACGACGTGCGCGATCTCGCGCGCGCCATCCGGGCGGCCATGACGCTCGACCGCCGTGCCTGCCGGAACCGGGCCGAGACGCTGTTCGACGCCGCGACCATGACGCGTCGCTACGAAGACCTCTACCGGAGGTTGCTCGCGAGGGCCGCCGGGCCGGACGCGATCCCCTCCTCGGCGTCGCTGGCCGACGCGGCCTGAGATGACCGAGCCAGGCGCCTGCGGCGCCCCGCCCCGCGAGGAGGCCGAGCGCCTGCCGCGGCTGTTGCGCAGCCTCGCGG
>Ga0182229_1000355_pt1 | contig 11955 bp, 13 predicted proteins | sample G6R1MG_32_FD_129663 | JGI IMG/M metagenome (GOLD analysis project Ga0182229, IMG submission 129663) | Miscanthus phyllosphere microbial communities from Michigan, USA - G6R4_MAIN_07NOV2016_LD1 MG | ecosystem: Host-associated > Plants > Phyllosphere > Phylloplane/Leaf | place: USA: Michigan...
CGGGCCCGAGCGGCTGCCCTCGCTGGCCAAGGACGCCGCCCAGGGGCTCAAGCGGGTCCGCGAGGCCGTGACCGGCGTGCGGGGCCAGCTGCACGACAGCCTGGGCGAGGACTTCGACCAGCTCCGCGACCTGGACCTGCGGCAGTACAACCCGAAGACGTTCATCCGGCAGCAGCTGGTGGGGGACGACGAGTCCCCGGTGCGCCGGGCGTCGGGGCCGCGGTCGGCGACCCCGGCAGCGGCCGCCGTCGGTGCGAGCAGGGCGCGGGACCGCACGCGGCCCGCGCCCTACGACACCGACGCGACCTGACCTACCGTCGGACGGGCGTGAGCCCCAGCGACATGCCCGACAGTCCGCGCGAGCGCACCGCCAGGCCCTCGGCGATCTTCTCCAGCGCCTGCGCGGCCGGGGCGTCGGGCTGCGCCAGCACGATCGGTGCTCCGGCGTCCCCGGCCTCGCGCAGCCGGGTGTCCAGCGGGATCTGACCCAGCAGCGGCACACGGGCGCCCAGGGTCTTGGTCAGCGCGTCGGAGACGGCCTGGCCCCCACCGGAGCCGAAGAGCTCCATCCGGGAGCCGTCGGGCAGCTCGAGCCAGGACATGTTCTCCACGACCCCGACCACCTGCTGGTGGGTCTGGGTCGCGATCGCCCCGGCGCGCTCGGCCACCTCGGCAGCGGCCTGCTGCGGGGTGGTCACCACCAGGATCTCGGCGTTCGGGACGAGCTGGGCCACCGAGATGGCGACGTCACCGGTGCCCGGGGGGAGGTCCATGAGCAGCACGTCCAGGTCGCCCCACCAGACGTCGGCGAGGAACTGCTGCAGCGCGCGGTGCAGCATCGGGCCACGCCACACGACGGGGGTGTTGCCGGGGGTGAACATGCCGATGGAGATGACCTTCACGCCGTAGGACTGCGGCGGCATGATCATGTTCTCGACCTGGGTGGGCTTGTCGTCCACGCCCAGCATGCGGGGCACCGAGTGGCCGTAGATGTCGGCGTCCACGACACCGACCGACAGGCCGCGGCGGGCCAGCGAGGCGGCCAGGTTCACCGTGACGCTGGACTTGCCCACCCCGCCCTTGCCGGAGGCGACCGCGTAGACCCGGGTCAGCGACCCGGGCTGGGCGAAGGGGATCACGGCGTCGGGGGCGTCGGTGCCGCGGACGGTCTTGCGCAGCTCGGTGCGCTGCTCGTCGTTCATCACGTCCAGGCCGACCTGCACGGTGGTCACCCCGGGCACCCGGGTGACGGCCTCGGTGACCCGGTCGGTGATGGTGTCGCGCATCGGGCAGCCGGAGACGGTCAGGTACACCTCGACGCGGACCGCGCCGGGGTCACCGCCGACGCCCAGCTGGACGTCCTTGATCATCCCGAGCTCCGGCAGCGGCCGGTTGATCTCGGGGTCCTGGACGGTGGCCAGGGCGGCGTTGACGGCGTCGAGCGCCGGCGTGCCGGTCATCGTCTGGGTCATGGCGCCACTGTACGACCGCTGTTCCGGGCCCTCCCTAGGCTGCGCGGTCGTGACGACCGACGCGACCCGCGCCTCCACGCTGCGCGACGCGATCGGTCTCGGCGTCGCCGTGGGTCTGTACGGCGTCGCCTTCGGTGCGGCCGCGGTGACGGCCGGGCTGGACCCCTGGCAGGCCTGCGCGCTGTCCCTGCTCATGTTCACCGGGGCCTCCCAGTTCGCGCTGGTCGGCGTGCTCGGCGCCGGTGGGGGAGCGCTCGCCGCGGTCGGCAGCGCCCTGCTCCTGGGCACCCGCAACACCGTCTACGGGGTCCGGCTGGTGCCGCTGCTGCAGACGCGGGGGGCGGCGCGACGGGCGGCGACGGCGCACTGGGTGATCGACGAGACCACCGCGCTGGCCGTGGCCGCCCCGGACCGGGAGCTGGCCCGGCTGGCCTTCACCGCCGGTGGCGCGACCATCTACCTCGGCTGGAACGTGATGACGCTGGTCGGCGCGCTGGGCGCCGAGGGGCTGGGCGGCACGGCGCAGGCCGCGCTGGACGCCGTCGTGCCGGCGGCCTTCCTCGCGCTGCTGTGGCCCCGGCTGCAGCGGGCCTGGGCCGAGCCCGCCGCCCAGCGCCGGGTCGCCCTCGGCGGTGCGGTGGTCGCGCTCGCACTCACCCCGTTCGTGCCGGCCGGGGTGCAGGTGATCGCCGCGGTGGTGGCGGTCGCGCTGGCCGGGAGGTGGCGGCGGTGAGCACCGGGACGCTGTGGACGGTGGTGCTGGTGGCCTCGGTGGGCTGCTACCTGCTGAAGCTGGCCGGGCTCAGCGTGCCCGCCGCCTGGGTGGAGCACCCGGTCGTGCGCCGGGTGGTCGAGTTCGTCCCGGCCGCGCTGCTGGGCGCCCTGGTCGCCGTGCAGGCGGCGACCTCCGGAGCGCAGCTGGTCGTGGACGGGCGGCTGGCCGGTCTCGCGGTCGCCGCGCTCGCCCTGGCCCTCCGGGCGCCCTTCGTGGTGGTCCTGCTGCTGGCCGGCCTGACCGGTGCCGCCGTGCACTGGCTGACCTGAGGAGCGACGGTGTCGGACCTGCCCGAGCAGTGGGGCGTGACCCCGGCCGAGGTCGCCGCGACGTACGGCTGCGACGGGCTGCGACCCGGTGCGCCGCTGCGCTGGCTGCGCGGGGTGGACGTCGCCGCCCCGCGCGAGGTGGCGTTCCGCTGGCTCTGCCAGCTGCGCGCGGCGCCCTACAGCTACGACCTGGTGGACAACCTCGGCCGGCGCAGTCCGCAGACCCTCACCCCGGGTCTGGACGAGCTGGCGGTGGGTCAGCGGGTGGCCACGGTGTTCCGGGTGCACACGTTCGTGCCGGGGGAGGAGCTGACCCTGGTCCTCCCGCCCGGCCCGGTCGCCCGGGCCTCCGGTGACATGGCGGTCAGCTACGCCGCCCTCCCCGGGGACGACGACGCGACGAGTCGGCTGGTCGCCGTCCTGCGCGTGCAGGCGCTGCCGAGGCCGGTGGCCGCGGCGCTGTGCTGGGGGGACCTGGTGATGATGCGCCGGCAGCTGCTGAACCTGGCCCGGCTGGCTGCGGGGGGCCGAGGAGCGGACTGACCGGTCCTCTGGTCGGCTGTCCCGGAACGTGGCCCCGCTCACAGCCGGTCGGGCCGCACCGTCGAGCCCGAGGAGGCTGCTCCGTGTCACCGGAGGTCCTGTCCCTGCTGGTGCTGCTGGGGATCCTGGTCATCGCCACCCTGCTGCCGATCGACATGGGCGTGCTCGGCTTCGGCGCCGCGTTCCTGGTGGGCGCCGTCGTGCTCGGTCTGAGCACCGACGAGGTGCTGGCCGGGTTCCCGGCCGACCTCGTGGTGACCCTGATCGGGATCACGTACCTGTTCGGCATCGCGCAGGTCAACGGCACGGTCGACCTGCTCGTCGCCGGGGCGGTCCGCGCGGTGGGCGGCCGGGTCGCCCTCGTGCCGTGGGTGATGTTCGCCGTCAGCGCCGTGCTGATCGGGATCGGTGCGCTCTTCGCCGTCGCCATCGTCGCGCCGATCGCGCTGCGCTTCGCCGCGCGGCACCGGATCGACCCGCTCTACATGGGCATGATGGTCGTCCACGGCGCGCTGGGCGGGGCGTTCACGCCGATCAGCGTCTACGGCAGCTTCGTCAACGGCCTGGTGCGCGACAGCGACCTCGCCGGCAGTCCGCTCGCCCTCGCGCTGGCCCCGCTGGGCTTCAACCTGGCGATCGCCGCCGCGCTGACCGTGTGGCTGGGCCGCCGGCGGGTCCCCGTCGCCGTCGGTGCCCCGGGCGCTGCGGCCGAGCCCGGGACCGACGCGGTCCCGGGGGCGTCCCGGGTGACCCTGGTGCAGGCCGCCACGGTGGCCGGCATCCTCCTGCTCGCGGTGCTGACGGTGGTCTGGCAGGTCGACGTCGGGTTCGCCTCGCTGCTGATCGGCGCGGGTCTGGCCCTGCTGGACCCGAAGGGCACCCGGCGGGCGGTGGACTCGGTGGCCTGGTCGACGGTGCTGCTGATCGCCGGGGTGCTCACCTACGTCGGCGTGCTGCAGGCCGCCGGCACGATCGACCTGGTCAGCGACGGCATCGCCGGGCTCGGCGTCCCGCTGCTGGCCGCGCTGCTGATCTGCTACCTGGGCGGCATCGCCTCGGCGTTCGCCTCGTCGGTGGCGATGCTCGGGGTCATGGTGCCGCTGGCGCTGCCGTTCCTGCAGCAGGGCGACATCGGCCCGATCGGCTTCGTCGCGGCCCTGGCCGTGGCCACCACCGTGGTCGACGTCAGCCCGTTCTCCACCAACGGCGCGCTGGTGCTCGCCAACGCCCCGGCCGGCACCGACCGCGACCGCTTCTACAAGCGGATGCTCGGCTACGCGGGCACGGTCACCGCGCTGGGCCCGCTGCTGGCCTGGGCGGTGTTCGTGCTGCCCGGGTGGGGCTGACGCAGACGGTCAGTTCTTGCCGGCGTCCTCGCGGGCCTGCTCGCGCTTGCGCTTGCGCTCCTTCTTGCGGCGCTCCGCCGTCTCCTCGCTCAGGTCCTCGGGCACCAGCCGGGCCAGCTCACCGCGGATGAAGTCCCGGGTGGCGAGCTCACCGACGGCCACCCGCAGCGAGGCGAGCTCGCGGGCCAGGTACTCGGTGTCGGCCCGGGTCGAGGCGGCCCGGCTGCGGTCCTCCTCGGACTGCACCCGGTCGCGGTCGGCCTGCCGGTTCTGGGCCAGCAGGATCAGCGGCGCGGCGTAGGCGGCCTGGGTGGAGAAGGCCAGGTTGAGCAGGATGAACGGGTAGGGGTCCCAGCGCAGCTGCACCGCGGTCACGTTCAGCACGATCCAGACGATCACGATGATCGTCTGGACGGCGAGGAACCGGCCGGTGCCCAGGAACCGGGCGATGCCCTCGGCGAACTTGCCGACCGCGTCGGGGTCCAGCCGCAGGAACTGGAACGCGGTCCGGCTGCTGCGCGGGACGTCGAGTCGCCCGGTCTCCGGCCGGCGGTCGCCGTCAGCCACGGCGGGCACGCTCCCGCCAGTCGGTGGGCAGCAGGTGGTCCAGCACGTCGTCGACGCTGACCGCGCCCACGAGGCGTCCCTGGGGGTCGACCACGGGGGCGGCGACCAGGTTGTAGGTGGCGAAGTAGCGGGTCACCTCGGCCAGCGGGGTCTCCGGGCGCAGCGGCTCGAGGTCGTCGAGCACCCCGGACACCAGGGTCGAGGGGGGTTCGCGGAGCAGCCGCTGGATGTGCGCCAGCCCCAGGTAGCGCCCCGTCGGGGTCGCCGACGGGGGCCGGCAGACGTAGACCTGGCTGGCCAGCGACGGGGTGAGCTCCGGGGCCCGCACCCGCGCCAGCGCCTCGGCGATCGTCGCGTCGGGGGAGAGGATCACCGGCTCGCTGGTCATCATCCCGCCGGCGGTGTCCTCGGAGTACTTCAGCAGCTGCCGGACCGGCTCGGCCTCGTCGGGCTCCATCAGCTCCAGCAGCCGGTTGCGGTCGACGTTGGGCAGCTCGGCGAGCAGGTCGGCGGCGTCGTCGGGGTCCATCGCCTCCAGCACGTCGGCGGCCCGGTTCTCGCTCAGCGTTCCCAGGATGACGATCTGCTCGGCCTCGGGCAGCTCACCCAGCACGTCGGCCAGCCGGTCGTCGTCCATCGAGTCCGCGACCTCGTGCCGGCGCTTGAGCGGCAGGTCCTGCAGGGCGTGGGCCATGTCGGCGGGGTTCAGGTCGCGGTAGGTGGCGATCAGCGTCTCGGCCGACTGCCCCACCTGCGGCAGCCCCAGGCCGGTGACCTCGTCCCAGGCCAGCTGGTGGGTGTGCCCGCGGCGGCCCAGCCGCCCGGGCTCCTGGACGGCGAGCCGGGAGAGCACCCAGTCCCCGGTCCGGGTCTGCTCGATCGCGGCGTCGGTGACCGTCGCCGGACGCCCGGTCTCGGTGACCGTCACGCTGCGGTCGGCCAGCTCGCCGAGCACGAGCGTCTCCCCGGCGCGCTGCTCGAACCGCTTGAGGTTGACCGTGCCCGAGGCCAGCATCACCGCGGTCGCGTCGACGGCGGTGACGCGGCCCATCGGGCAGAAGATCCGCCGTCGGGCCACGACCTCGACGATCAGCCCCAGCACCCGGGGCGCCGCGGTGCCCACCCGCAGGGCCACCAGGACGTCGCGGACCTTGCCCACCCGGTCGCCGTTGGGGTCGAAGACGGTCAGCCCGGCGAGCCGGGAGACGTAGGCCCTGGTCACCGTGGTCACAGCGGCCTCCTCGTCAGGTCTCGCGCGTCAGGTCACGGGGCCACCGCGTGGCCCACGACCACACGACGGTGATCACCAGCGGTGAGGCTACCGTCGCGCCCGTGACACCCCGGACCGCCGAGCTGGCCTACGAGGTCGTGGACGTCTTCGCGCCCCGTCCCTTCGCCGGGAACCCCCTCGCGGTCGTCCTGGACGCCGGGGCGCTGAGCACCGACCAGTGCCAGGCGCTCGCCCGGGAGTTCCACCTGTCGGAGACCACGTTCGTCTCCGACGTCGGGGACGGCGGCTACCGGGTGCGGATCTTCACCACCGACACCGAGCTGCCCTTCGCCGGGCACCCCAGCGTGGGCACCGCGCACACCCTGGTGCGCCTGGGCCTGCTGCCGGCCGGGGTGGTGCAGCAGCACTGCGGGGTGGGCACGGTGCCGGTCGCGGTCACCGGGGACGGCGCCCGGCTGACCGGCGGGCCCGTGCAGCTGCGGCCCGGACCGTCCCCGGCCGACCTCGCGCCCGCCGTCGGCCTCACCCCGGACGACGTCACCGGGCGCCCGGCGCACCTGGTCGGCTGCGGCCTCGAGTTCGCCCAGCTGGACGTGCGGCCCGGCGCGCTGGACCGGGCCCGGCCCGACCGCCGGGCCCTGGACGCCCTGCTGCCCCAGGTGCGGGGCGGGATCTCCCTGATCGAGCGCGGGGCCGGCACCGAGCACACGGTGCGGGTCTTCGCCGGGGGGCTGTCGTGGGAGGAGGACCCGGCCACCGGGTCCGCCGCGCTGGGCACCGGGGTCTGGCTGGCCACCGAGGGCCTGGCCGGGGAGGGGACGACGGGCTACCGCCTGCACCAGGGTGCCGCGCTGCGTCGTCCCTCGGTGCTGGACGGGACCGTCACCGTCGTCGACGGGCAGCCGGTCGGCGCCACCGTCGAGGGCACCGTGCACCCGGTCGCCCGCGGCACGATCGCCGTCCCGGCGTGACCGCCGAGCCCGCCACCGCCGACCCGGCCTGGGCGCTGCACCGGCCCGGCACCCGGGACGTCGTGATCATGGCCGTCGCGGTGGTCGGGGTCTCGCTGTCGGGGCCGATGACCGCCCTCGTCGCCGCACCCGCGCTGGCCATCGCGTTCTGGCGCAACGCGGCCGGCGCGGCGGCCCTGCTGCCGGTGCTGCTCACCCGGGAGCGCAGCACGCTGACCGGGCTGCGGCTGCGCGACCTGCGCAGCTCGGTGGTGGCCGGGCTCTTCCTGGCCGCGCACTTCGCCGCCTGGCTGCCCAGCCTGTCGATGACCACCGTGGCGGCCTCCATCGCGCTGGTCACCACCACCCCGATCTGGACGGCGCTGGCCGCCCGGCTGTCCGGGGTGCGGCTGCCGGCCCAGGTGTGGTGGGGCCTCGCCCTGGCCGTCGCCGGCGCCGCGCTCATCGCCGGGGTCGACGTCACCGTCTCGCTGCGCGCCCTGGCCGGGGACGGCCTGGCCCTGCTCGGAGCGATCGCCGCCGCCGGGTACGTGCTGGCCGGGGCCAAGGCCCGGGTGCGGCTGTCCACCTCGGCGTACGCGGTGGTCTGCTACTCCACCTGCGCGGTGGTCGTCGCGGCCGCGGCGCTGCTCGTCGGGATCCCGCTCACCGGGTTCAGCGCCCGCGACTGGTGGCTGATCGCCGGCATCACCGTGGTCGCCCAGCTGCTCGGGCACACGCTGTTCAACCTGGTGCTGTCCACGGTCGGGCCCACCGTGGTCGGGCTGGCCATCCTGCTCGAGGTGCCCGGCGCGCTGCTCGTGGCGCTGGTGCTGCTGCAGCAGCTGCCCCCGCTGCTGGCGCTGCCGGGGATGGTGCTCGTCGTCGTCGGCGTCGCCCTGGTGGTGCGGGCGTCCCGGCCGGTGGCGGCCACCGAGCCCGTCACCTGAGGGCCGCTGGTTAGTCTCCGTTCACGTCCCATCCCCGATCAGCGGAGGCACCGTGGCCGAGCTCCGATCCCGTCGTTCCAACCTGGCCGTCCCCGGCAGCAACCCCCGGTTCCTGGAGAAGGCCAAGGGCCTCCCCGCGGACCAGGTGTTCCTGGACCTGGAGGACGCCTGCGCGCCGCTGGCCAAGCCCGGCGCCCGGAAGAACATCGTCGCTGCCCTGAACGAGGGCGGCTGGGGCGACAAGATCCGCACCGTCCGGGTGAACGACTGGACGACGGAGTGGACCTTCCAGGACGTCATCGAGGTCGTCGGGGGCGCCGGGGCGAACCTGGACGCGATCATGCTGCCCAAGGTCCAGGACGCCGGTCAGGTGCAGGCCCTGGACATGCTGCTCACCCAGATCGAGAAGGCCCACGGCCTCGAGGTCGGGAAGATCGGCATCGAGGCGCAGATCGAGACCGCGCAGGGCCTCATCAACGTCAACCAGATCGCGTTCGCCAGCCCGCGGATCGAGACGATCATCTACGGCCCGGCCGACTTCATGGCCTCGATCAACATGAAGTCCCTGGTCGTGGGGGCGCTGCACCCGGACTACCCGGGCGACCCGTTCCACTACATCCTCATGCAGATCCTGATGGCCGCCCGCGCCCGCGGCGTGCAGGCCATCGACGGGCCCTTCCTCCAGGTGCGTGACGTGCCGGCCTTCGAGGAGGTCGCCAAGCGCTCGGCGATGCTCGGCTTCGACGGCAAGTGGGTGCTGCACCCGGGCCAGATCGACGCCGCCAACGAGATCTACGCGCCCTCGCAGGAGGACTACGACCACGCCGAGCTGATCCTGGACGCCTACGAGTGGGCCACCAGCGAGGCCGGGGGCAAGAAGGGCTCGGCGATGCTCGGCGACGAGATGATCGACGAGGCCAGCCGCAAGATGGCCCTGGTCATCTCCGGCAAGGGCCGGGCGGCCGGGATGAGCCGGACGTCGTCCTTCACCCCGCCGGAGGACTGAGCGGGCTGCCGGGCCGGACCCCCTCGCCGCGCGGCGAGGGGGTCCGCCTAGAAGGAGCTGGTGACCGACACCAGCGCGACGACCCAGATGACGATGAAGACGGCGTAGAAGGCGGCCGCGATGCCGCCGATGATGATGCCGGCCAGCGCCATCCCGTCGCCCTCCTCGCCGGTCTGCCGGATCTGCCGGCGGGCCACGATGCCCAGGACCAGCCCCACCGGCGCGAACACGAAGGCGAACACCAGCGCGAGGATCGCGGTGGTGTTGGTCGGGCGGCGCACCACGAAGACGGGCTGGCCGTACCCCGGGGGAGGGCCGTACCCGGGCGGGGGGCCGTAGCCGGGGGGAGGGCCGTAGCCGGGAGGGGGGCCGTAGCCGGGGGGAGGGCCGTAGGAGGCCGGCGGCACGGCGCGCTGCACCGGCGGGTCGCCCCGGTAGAAGCCGTCCTGGGGCTCGCTCACGTGGGTCCTCCTCGCCGCGGGGTGGTGGAGCTCAGGCCCCGATGACCGCCGCCGGCAGCTGGGCCATCCGGGCGGCGATCGAGCGGGCCGCGGACAGGGTCGCATCCGGGTCGTCCCCGATGACGACGGACACGACCGTGCCGCGCGCCTGCGCCACGATCACCTGGGGCGTGCCGGTGGACAGCTGGTACTGCACGACGACGGAGTCGGCGGTCAGTCCCTCCGCGGACGGCGGGGTCACGAAGGTGCGGTCGGCGGACTCGCACCCGGCGAAGGCGGTCCGCAGCTCGGCCAGGGCCTGGGCGGCGGCGTCGGCGCCGTCGTAGGAGATCGACTCGCTGGTCAGCTGGGGGGACCCGGTCTCGTCCACCGCGACCACCGGGAACTTCGCCGTCCGGCGGGCCTCGGAGGGGAACGAGGTCTCGCACAGGCCCTCGAAGCTGGGGTTGTCGCTGAGGTCGCCGTCCTCGACGGGGTTGGACTGCACGTCCCAGCCCTCGGGCAGGTCCGCGACCCGCATCGCCGAGGCCAGGGCGGCCTCGTCCGGGCTGGTCACCGCTGTCGGGTCCAGCGCGGCCGCGGCGGACTCCTCGGCCTCGGCCGGGGCCGGCTCCGGGGACGTCGCGGCCGGTGAACTGCTGGTGGCGCTGCTGGCGGCCGGGCTGGCGTCCCCGTCGGTGCTGCTGCAGCTCGTCACGAGCAGGGCCGTGGCCAGGGCGAACGGGGCGAGCAGGCGCACGCGGCGGGTCGTCACGGATGCGACGGTAGTCGGCTCCGGGTGTGGTCGAGGCCACGCCTGGACCGTCGGTGTCCTGCCGCATACTCCCCGGTGACAGGACACCGTCGTCCCCGAGGAGTGCAGAGCGATGACCCGCCTGGCGCAGACCGCCGACCTGACCGAGATCCAGACCGAGATCCTGTCCACGGTCCGGACGTTCGTGGACCGGGAGATCATCCCGCGGGCCCAGGAGCTCGAGCACTCCGACACCTACCCGCAGGAGATCGTCGACGGGATGAAGGAGATGGGGCTCTTCGGCCTCATGATCCCGGAGGAGTACGGCGGCCTCGGCGAGAGCCTGCTGACCTACGTGCTGGTCGTGGAGGAGATCGCCCGCGGCTGGATGAGCGTCTCGGGCGTCATCAACACCCACTTCATCGTCGCCTACATGCTGATCCAGCACGGCACCCCGGAGCAGAAGGAGCGCTACCTGCCCCGGATGGCCACCGGCGAGGTGCGCGGGGCGTTCTCCATGAGCGAGCCGGGGCTGGGCTCCGACGTCGCCGCGATCCGCACCCGGGCCAAGAAGGACGCCGAGGGCGGCTACACGATCGACGGCGAGAAGATGTGGCTGACCAACGGCGGCAGCTCGACGCTGGTCGCCGCGCTGGTGCGCACCGACGAGGGCGGGGAGAAGGCCCACCAGAACCTGACCACGTTCCTCGTCGAGAAGCCCACCGGGTTCGGCGAGGTCAAGCCCGGGCTGAGCATCCCCGGCAAGATCGACAAGATGGGCTACAAGGGCGTGGACACCACCAGCATGGTGTTCGACGGCTACCAGGCCAGCGCCGACGACATCCTGGGCGGGGTGCCCGGCAAGGGCTTCGCGCACATGATGGACGGCGTCGAGGTCGGCCGGGTCAACGTCGCGGCCCGGGCCTGCGGCATCTCCATCCGCGCCTTCGAGCTGGCCGTCGAGTACGCCCAGCAGCGCGAGACCTTCGGCAAGAAGATCGCCCAGCACCAGGCGATCGCCTTCCAGCTGGCCGAGATGGCCACCAAGGTCGAGGCCAGCCACCTGATGATGGTCAACGCGGCCAAGCTCAAGGACAGCGGCAAGCGCAACGACGTCGAGGCCGGGATGGCCAAGCTGCTGGCGAGTGAGTACTGCGCCGAGGTGACCACCCAGTCCTTCAGGATCCACGGCGGCTACGGGTACTCCAAGGAGTACGAGATCGAGCGGCTCATGCGCGAGGCGCCGTTCCTGCTCATCGGCGAGGGCACCAGCGAGATCCAGAAGACGATCATCAGCCGGGGTCTGCTCAAGACATACGCCAGCAAGCGCTGAGCCGTTCGGTGGCCCGGGAGGGGAAGCGCGGCTGGGTCGCCGCCGAGGACGCGGCCGGGGACTGGTGGGTCCTGCAGGTCTTCGAGGACGGCTGGGTCGAGGTGCCCGGCGGCGCCCGCGACCTCGCCGACACCCGGGCCCAGCTGCGCGTGCTGCTGCCCGGGCTGCTGGTGAGCATCGCCTTGTTCGCGGCCTCGATCGTCACCTCCCGGCTGGACGTGCCGGTGCTCCCCTCGCTGCTGGGCCTGGGGGGCTTCGCCCTGCTCGTGGTCACCGGCGTGCGGGCCCGGCGGTTCCGCTACCGGGACCGCCTGCAGAG
>Ga0182229_1000356_pt1 | contig 11950 bp, 14 predicted proteins | sample G6R1MG_32_FD_129663 | JGI IMG/M metagenome (GOLD analysis project Ga0182229, IMG submission 129663) | Miscanthus phyllosphere microbial communities from Michigan, USA - G6R4_MAIN_07NOV2016_LD1 MG | ecosystem: Host-associated > Plants > Phyllosphere > Phylloplane/Leaf | place: USA: Michigan...
GCCAAGTAGGCCGTTACCCGATCCCCGCCGGCATCAAGCCGTGACCGAACCAACCAGGAGAACGAACATGAAGCGTCTCGTGATCACCACCGCGACCCTCCTCGCCCTCTCGCTGACCCCGGCCATGGCGGCCGGGTGCTGCGGCAAGGGCGGCAAGGGGATGTGCGCCAAGCCGATGGCGTCGATGTCGATGAAGAGTGGCAAGAAGGGCTGCTGCTGCGAGGGCATGGGCAAGAAGATGGCGATGTGAGGCCGCCGGCCGGGCGTTGGGTTCGGGGTCGGATGGCCCCGGTCTCAACGCCCGGCACGGGCTTTTTTGCGCGGTGCGGGGGGGTCGGGCTTCGTCGTGACGGAGCTGGAATGGCAGACCGGCACGTTCGTGGCGGTCCCCAGGCTGGCGATGATGGGACAGTCCGGCCTGCCGTCCCCGTCGCAGGCGAGGGCCAGGCCACGTAGGACATCCGCCATCTCCTGGAGGTGGCGGGCCTTTCCTTCGAGTTCCTTGATGTGGGTCAAGGCGAGGGCCTTCACCTCGGCGCTACTGCGGCCGGGGTCGCCCCACAATCCCAGGAGCACCCGGATGCGTTCCAGGGAGAAGCCGAGGTCCCTCGCCCGTCGGACGAAGCCGAGCCGGTGGACGTCCTCCGGGCCGTAGTCGCGGTAGCCGCTGTCCTGGCGGTCGGCACGAGGCACGAGGCCGATGCTCTCGTAGTGCCGGATCATCTTGGCCGAGACGCCAGACGCCTCCGCTGCCTGCCCGATGTTCATGGTAATCCCCAGGTTGACCTTCCCATGATGGGAAGCCGCATACCGATAGGCAACATCGACAGAGGGGAACACGATCATGGTCCACGGCACCGCAGCGAACGACCACGGCGAGCATGCCGGGCACGACCACACGCACGGCCACCATGCCACGCCACCTCTCGAAGGCGGGTCGGTCAAGGATCCCGTCTGTGGGATGTCGGTCGACCCACACACGGCGAAACACCGTTCCGAGCACGATGGGCATCCCTTCTATTTCTGTTCGAACGGCTGCCGGACCAAGTTCGAGGCGGACCCCGTCCGCTACCTCGATCCGGCGGTCGCGGCGGCGTCGGCCGAGCCCGTGCCTGAGGGCGCCGTCTACACCTGTCCAATGCACGCCCAGATCCGTCAGGTGGGTCCCGGATCCTGCCCGATCTGCGGCATGGCCCTGGAGCCGGCGACGGTGAGCCTGGACGACGGCCCCAACGAGGAACTCGTCGATATGACCCGGCGGTTCTGGGTCGGACTGGTCCTAACGCTGCCGGTGTTTGCCCTGGAGATGGGCGGCCATCTCACGGGGCTGACGGAGCGGATCGGGCAGCAGAACTCCAACTGGATACAGTTCGCCCTGGCCACGCCCGTGGTGCTCTGGGCCGGCTGGCCGTTCTTCGTGCGCGGCTACCGGTCGGTGGCCCTGCGCTCGCTCAACATGTTCACGCTGATCTCCATCGGCACGGGCGTGGCCTGGGCCTACTCGGTGGTGGCCACCCTCGCGCCGAACCTCTTTCCGGACGCCCTGCGCGGCCATGGAGGGGCCGTGCCCGCCTACTTCGAGGCCGCCGCCGTCATCACCGTGCTCGTCCTCCTCGGGCAGGTGCTTGAGCTCCGGGCCCGCGAGAGCACCGGCGGCGCGTTGCGGGCCCTCCTCGACCTGGCGCCGAAGACCGCCCGTCGGCTTCACGAGGACGGCACGGACGAGGAGGTCCGGCTTGAGGACGTCGTGGTCGGCGACCGCCTGCGCGTGCGTCCCGGCGAGAAGGTGCCCGTCGACGGGGCCGTGGTCGAGGGCCGGAGTTCCGTCGATGAGTCCCTCATCACGGGGGAGTCGATGCCGGTGACCAAGGAGGCCGGCGCGAGCGTCGTCGGCGGCAGCATCAACCAGTCCGGGGCCCTCGTGATCGAGGCCCGGAAGGTCGGCCGCGACACCATGCTGGCGCGCATCGTCCAGATGGTTGCCGAGGCCCAGCGCAGCCGCGCCCCGATCCAGCGCCTCGCCGACAGGGTCGCGGGCTGGTTCGTGCCCGTCGTCATCGGGGTGGCGGTCCTCGCCTTCGGCGCCTGGATGGCATTCGGGCCGGAGCCCCGGTTCACCTACGCCCTGGTGGCCGCGGTCGCGGTCCTCATCATCGCCTGTCCCTGCGCCCTGGGGTTGGCCACCCCGATGTCGATCATGGTCGGCGTCGGTCGGGGGGCCGGGATCGGCGTGCTCATCAAGAGCGCCGAGGCCCTGGAGCGCATGGAGAAGGTCACGACCCTCGTCATCGACAAGACCGGCACCCTCACCGAGGGCAAGCCGACGGTGACCCGCATCGTCCCGGCGGAAGGCTTCTCGGAGGACGAGATCCTGCGGCTGTCGGCCGGCGTCGAGCGGTCGAGCGAACATCCGCTCGCGGTCGCCATCGTGGCGGCGGCGCAGGCGCGCGGGATCACGATTCCGGCGGTGTCGGAGTTCGACTCACCCACCGGCAAGGGCGCCCTCGGTACGGTCGAGGGGCGCCGCATCCTCCTCGGCAACGCGAACTTCCTCGCCGGGGAGAACGTCGCGACGGGAGAACTCGAAGCCGTCGCCGACGGGCTGCGCCGGGACGGGGCCACCGCGATCTATGCCGCCATCGACGGGCAGGTGGCCGGCGTCATCGCCATCGCGGACCCGGTCAAGGCCACGACCGCCGAGGCCCTCGTCGGCCTCAAGGCGGAGGGCATCCGCGTCGTCATGCTGACCGGCGACAACCGCACCACCGCCGAAGCGGTAGCCCGGCAGCTCGGGATCGACGAGGTCGAGGCCGATGTCCTGCCCGACCGGAAGGCGGCGGTGGTCGAGCGCCACAAGGCTTCGGGCCAGGTCGTCGCCATGGCGGGGGACGGGGTCAACGACGCGCCCGCCCTAGCCTCGGCGGATGTCGGCATCGCCATGGGGACCGGCACGGACGTTGCCATCGAGAGCGCCGGCATCACCCTGCTCAAGGGGGACCTAACGGGCATCGTGCGGGCCCGCCGGCTGTCGCACGCCGTGATGCGCAACATCCGGCAGAACCTGTTCTTCGCCTTCGCCTACAACGCCGCCGGCATTCCGATTGCCGCCGGGGTGCTCTACCCGACCTTCGGCTTGTTGCTGTCCCCGATCATCGCGGCGGCGGCGATGTCGCTGTCATCCGTCAGTGTGATCGGGAACTCGCTGCGGTTGCGTTCGGTACGGCTATGAGAGGTCTCCGCGAGGTGCCAGCGCCCGCCCGGTCCGCCTACGAAGTCGATGTGGCCTGCGGCCCGTAGGCGGTGCCTGACGAGTCGGGCCCGGGATGGCGCCAGTCCGCGCCGCTCCCCCACACGGAGAAGTTCATCCCCGTCGAGCCCGGCGGCACCGGCACGCCCTACCGCTTCCAGGATGGCTTGGCCCACCTCGGTGAGGCTTGGGTCCTGCACGGGAAGGGTGTCGGTCCTGGGAATGACGACCCCCGGTTCGAGCAAACGCGGGGGCAACGCCCAGTGGCCCGTGCCCGTCTCCCTGACCAGGACCCCGAGTTTCTTGAGGCGGGTCTTGTTCTTCTCGAACGCGTCGATGGTGTAGCCGGCATCGACGATCAGGCGGCCCAGCGTCCGGCCGGGCAGGCGGTTTTCCGGCGCGTCCCAAAGGGCATCGACGATCAATTGGGCGACATGGCCGCCCGCACGCGGTGCGGCGGGACGCGCGGCCGGAGAATGCCCCGCCGACCGGTCCGTGGGATCGCTTGTCCGCGCGATGGTGGGGGCGACCGCAGCCGGCACCGAACCGCAGGCCCTGCGCATGGCGCGCTCGACGAGCAGGGGAACGAGCCTCTCCTCGACGTGCGTTGTTCGTGGAGGGTGGTGAGCTGGGGCTGTCCCTGGCCGGCGTGAACGACAAGGCGGGCGTCATCCGGGTCAGGAACCAGGTGGCGTTGCCGCGTGGCGGAACGCCTTCGACCCACACCCTCAAGGTCGACATCCCCCGGCTACCCGACAGTGCCCGCGTCGAGAACTTCTGCCTCAGGCTGGCGACCGCCGTCGGGATCAGGGCGGCGAGATCCCTCATCATGGAGGCGGAGGGCATTCCCTTCGTCCTTGTCGCACGGTACGACCGCGTGCTGGTGGAAACGCCTGCCGGCAAGCGGCTCCGGCGGGTTCATCAGGAGGACTTCTGCCAGGCGACGGGCGTCGGACCCTAGTCGAAGTACGAGCGCGAGGGAGGTCCGGGCTGGAAGGCCGCGTTCGCCCTTATGGATCGGATGAGCGAGCCATCCCCCGACAGGGACGAACTCCTTAGGCGTGCATTCTTCACCTATCTCGTCGGAAATCCGGACGCGCATGCGAAGAACTATTCCGTCGTCTTCCGGAATGGGCGGATCTCCCTGGCCAGCGCATACAACATCAACAACGCAGGCGCTTTCCGAGACTGCTTCAAGGATGTCAGGGCACGCATGGCAATGGCCATCGGGGGATGCTTCGACCCTTTCGCGCTGACCGGGGGGATTTGGGACGCCTTTGCGCGCGAGACCGGTTTCACTCCCGCCCGCGTGCGCCTCGGCCTTGAGCAACTTGCGCAACGGATGGCGAAGGCCGCGCCCGAGGTCGCCGACGCCCTGCGCGGCGGCATCGAGTGGAGCGACCGCATCGACATCGCCGTCGCGGACATCGTGGCGAGATGCGCCGCGGTGCCTACGATGCTTGAGCGAACATCCTCCCCCGTCGAACCGAACCAGGTGGCGGGAGCCGACAACGCCGACGAGCACATCTTCTCTGGTCCGTGACCAGGACCAGCCGCCTTCCCACCACTGCTCGGAATGGAAGGTGCCGCCTTGCCCGATGCGGTCACCCGATATCAGATCGGAAACGAGGAGGGCCCCCGAAGGGCCCCTTGCGGTCACATGCGGTGGTGGCGATGGCCGTGGCCGTGACGCATCATGTGCCCACGGTGATGATTGTGGCGCATCATGTGACCGCGCATGTGACGGTGGCCCCGCATTCCATGACGGCCGCGCTGACCCTGCGTGTCGTCCATGCGGACGTCGACGACGCCGGTAGAGGCATCGACGGCCCCGACCAGGCCGGGGGCGGCCGCTGCCGGTGCGACGATGCCGAGGGCGCCGAGCGCGGCCAGGGCGGCGACGGCGAATACTGACTTCCTCATGGGTGCTTCCTCGTTAGTTGTCGTTGGCCCGTTCCGGCACCGTTCCGATGCCCGTATCGGGTTGGTCCCGGGGAACGACGAGGAACGCCCCCCCTCCAAGGAGGGTTCCGTGAATGCGCAGCCTGCCCCTTGCCGTGGATAACGAAGGCTTGTCCCGCGGACATACTCGCATGGGGCGTCCCATGGCGGGGTGCCAACGTCGACGGAAGGATTCGCCACACGTCTGCGACCGTGTTACCTATTGGGTAACGGAGTGCGGAGCATTACCTTGCGGGTAACGGATTGGTGCGATGCAGATCCGTTTCCGGGTTAAGCGGCTGAACAAGGACCTGTCGGACCCGAGGCAGATGGCCAAGGCCTACGGGGACAGGGCGAAACAGATACGGAGGCGGCTGGACATTCTCGGGCAGGCGGCCTGTCTCGCGGACGTCCCGACGGGCCCCCCCGACCACCGGCATCAACTCGGCGGTAACCGGAACGGCCAACTCTCGGTCACGATCAAGGACAACTGGCGTATCGTCTTCGTGCCCGACCACGACCCGGTGCCATGCCTGCCTGACGGCGGGCTCGACACCGGGCAGGTCACGGCGGTCGAGATCATCGAAATCGTCGACTACCACGGCAACTGAACGGCGGAGACCACGGGGATGACGACGCAGGAAGCCTGGACCCCGCAATGGGCCACCCATCCCGGCGAACACCTCGATGAGTACATCCAGGAGCGTGGCTGGTCCCAGGCCGAGTTCGCCCGCATCGCCGACATGACGCCCAAGCTCGTCAGCACGATCATCAACGGCTCCAACCCGGTCACCCCCGAGACCGCGCTCAAGCTGGAGCATGTGCTCGGCCTCAAGGCCTACATCTGGACCGGCCTCCAGGCGAACTGGGACCTGTTCCAGGCCCGTCAAAGAGAGCAGGAGGCGGCTGGGCGCGAGGCCGAGTGGCTGAAGGGGTTCCCCGTCCGGGAGCTGAAGGCCTGCGGACGCCTTCCCCAGACGAGCGATCCCGGGAGGATCATGGACGGGTTGCTCGGCCTCCTCGGGATCGGGAGCCCTCATGCCTACGAGGCGAAGCTTGGGTCACTGGCCGTGCACCACCGCAAGGCGCGGACGGGCACGACCTCGCCGCACCACATGCTTTGTTGGCTGATGCTGGGCGAGGAGCAGGCGCGCCGGCTCAGCCTGCCGGCCTACGATCCCCGGCGGTTCGTGCAGGGATGCGCCGAGATCCGTTCGCTCACCGTGCACCGCGCCGAGATCTTCGAGCCGCGCCTGAGGGAGATCTGCCACGCGTCAGGTGTGGCCTTGGTGTTCCAGAAGCCCCTGAGCAAGACCTGCGTCTTCGGCTCGGCACGGTGGCTGAATGACGAGCGCCCCCTGATCCAGATGTCGCTGCGCATGAAGACCAACGACCATTTCTGGTGGACCTTCTTCCACGAGGCGGCGCACATCACCCTGCATCGCGGGAAGAACTTCGTCGACGACCACAACGGCGAGGGCGACGACGTCGAGGCCGAGGCGGATGCCTGGGCCGAGGAGATGCTGGTCGGACGCGAGCGGATCGACGCCTTCGCCACCACGTGCCCCAGGGCCAAGCAGGAGGTCATGGCCTTCGCCGACGAGGTCGGGCTTCATCCGGGCATCGTGCTCGGCATGCTGCAGCATCGTCGCGTCGTTCCCTTCAGCCACATGAACGACCTCAAGGCACGCCTGGGATGGGCGGACGAGGTCGCCGCGGCCTGACGGACGCGGGGCATCGGCGAGGCCCCCTCGGTCATGTCGTCGCCTATCCCCGACCGTTGCATCACTTCCGCCCGTCCCCAGCCGCGGCGAAGGTTTCCACGAGGCGCCGGCGGTGCGCCTCGGTCGTGCCGGTCGCCGGCGGCTTGGTCGCAACCGTGCTCCGTACCGGCTCCCGCCGTCCGATGGGCGCGACCGGCCCCGGAGCCGGCATCGCCACCTCGCGCGGCCCTGCCGCGAGAGCTTCGGGTCGGCTCACCTCGCCAAGCCCGTTGCCGCCCGCCATCATGGTCTCGCGGAACGTCCGGTGCTGACCCCCGTCCTCGTACACCAGGCGGACGGCCGGGGTTCCGTTCGCCACCAGGGCGGCGACCTGCCGCTCGTCGTCCGCCTGCTTCCGGGCGACCGCATCGGTGGTCGAGGCGTCGGCGCCCCCGTCGAACACGTAGCGCCCGCCCGATACGTCGACGAGCGGTTCGGCCTTCGTGACCTCGAAGCGGTCGGCCCCTTCCTTGATGTTCTTCCAGAAGGCGAGGTTCGGGTCCTGGCGGTGTCTGGCAAGGTTCTCCGGTGTCATTCGGAACGGGTAGGACTGGAACTGGACGGCACGCTGCCCGCCCGCGAACGCCTCGCGGACCACGGCATAGAGCTCCGAGATCGCCTCGTCGGTCATCGCGAAGCAGCCCTGGGACGAGCAGGAGCCGTGGACCATCAGGTGCGTCCCCGTGCGGCCCAGGGACCGGTCGTACGCATTCGGGTACCCGAGGTCGAACGAGAGATAGAGGCTGGAATTGGGGTTCATGGACGCGGGCGTGATCGCGTAGAAGCCCTCGGGGGCCTGGCGGTCGCCCTCCCGGGTCTTGGGCCCGAGCTGACCCGACCAACGGCACATCGGATACGTCTTCAGCAAGGCGTACCTGCCGTCCGCGCGGCGCTTCCAGAGCTCGATCTCGGACTCCTTCTTGTAGGCCCGCACCAGGATCGGGTCGGTGGGAGACATCCCCTCCGTCGACATCAGCGCCAGGGTCGCCGGCGGGATGGGCGCGAGATGGCGCGTCGAAGCCGCGTACCGTCCGTCCTGGCAGGCGGACAGCGCAAGGAGAAGGGTTAGGCCGAGGGTGGTCTTCTTCAGCATGTCGGCCTCGCCGGTGTCGGTGCCCGAGCCTTGGCCCGTGTGGTCGATGACAGGTCGTCGTGGCCGCGGTTCGGCGGGATCGGGGCCATCATGGGGTCGGGCCCCCGGTTGCGGGATGCCCCCGTCGTCGAAAAAGTCCGTCGAGGAGCAGCAGGACGACGCCCCCGGAGATCCAGGCGTCCGCCAGGTTGAAGGTGAACCAGCGGATGCCGCCCGTGTGCAGGTCGAGGTAGTCGGTGACGGCCCCGTCCATGAGCCGGTCGAGGAAATTGCCCGCGGCCCCGCCGGCCATCGACGCGAGCGCGAGACGTTCGAGCCCGCTTCCCGCGGCCATGGCCCAGGCGGCGACGAGGCAGGTGAGCATGCCCTGGATGCCGAGGAGAAGCGCCAGGGAGGATGGATCGCGTGCCGGGAACAGGCTGAAGCTGATGCCGTGGTTGAACGACAGGCTCAGGTCGACGAAGGGCACCAGGCCCCGGACCGCACCCTCGGCCAGCCACACCTCGGCCGCCGCCTTCGCGGCGAGGTCGATGGCGGCGGCCACCACGACCGCCGCCACCGTCGCGACCCGGTGGGTCCGTCCAACCGATGGGGCGTCCATCATGCCCTCAGGAGACGGAGCGCGTTGGCCGTCACCAGGACGGTCGCCCCGGTATCCGCAAGGATGGCCGGCCATAACCCGGTGATGCCGGCGAGGGTGGTCACCAGGAACACCGCCTTGAGCCCAAGGGAGATGGCAACGTTCTGGTGGATGTTGCCGAGGGTGGCCCGGGAGAGCGCCACGAGGGCGGCGACGTCCGAGACCCGGTCGTTGAGGATGGCCGCGTCGGCCGTCTCCAGCGCCGCGTCGGTGCCGCCGCCCATGGCGATGCCGACGTTGGCTGCGGCGAGCGCCGGCGCGTCGTTGATGCCGTCGCCGACCATCGCGACCGGTCCCACCTCCTTCAGGGCGGCGATCCCGGAAAGCTTGTCGGCGGGGAGGAGATCGGCCCGGACCGAGAGCCCGAGGCCTTTCGCGATGGCCTCGCCGGTGCGCCGATTGTCCCCGGTCAGCATCACGCATTCGACGCCGAGCCGGCGCAGGGCCGCGATGCCGGCGGCCGCGTCCGGACGAGGCTCGTCCCGGACCGCGAGGGCGCCGAGCGCCTCGCCGTCGCGGACGACGACGATTGCGGTCTTGCCCGCTTCCTCCAGGGTCGTCACCACCCGCTCGGCCTCGGCTCCGAGGGTTACCAGCGTCGCCGCATGGCGGGGCGAGGCCACGGTCACGAGGCGTCCCGCCACCGTTGCCTGGACGGCCTTGCCAGGCACGGCGCGGGCATCGCGTACCGGCCGTAGGGGAATGCCGTCCGCCTGCGCCCGGTCCAGGAGCGCGCGTGCGATGGGGTGGCTCGACCCGGCCTCGACAGCCGCCGCCAACCCGAGGAGGGCGCGGTCCGTCATCCCCGGGGCGAACGACAGCACGTCCGTCACCAGCGGGCGTCCGACCGTCAGGGTCCCGGTCTTGTCGAAGGCCACGGTGCGCACGCGTCCCAGGGTTTCCAACGCCGCTCCGCCCTTGACCAGGAGCCCGCGACGCGCCCCCGCGGCCAGCCCGGAGGCGATGGCTGCGGGAGTCGAGAGTACCAGGGCGCAAGGGCAGGCGATGAGGAGCAAGGCCAGCCCGCGATAGATCCATGTGCCCCAGTCGGCACCGAGCAGGAGGGGCGGACCGAGGGCCGCCAGCGTGGCAAAGGCGAAGGCCACGGGGGTGTAGACCGCGCTGAAGCGGTCGATGAAGCGGGCGGTCGGCGATTTCGAGGCCTGGGCCACCTCGACCATATGCAGGATGCGGGCGACGGTGTTGTCCGACGGCATCCGGGTCACCCTGACCTGCAGGGCGCCGTCGGCGTTGACGCTGCCGGCATAGACCGCGTCGCCGACCTCTTTCGGCCGGGGCACGGATTCCCCCGTGATGGGGGACTCGTCGAGGCTCGACGACCCGTCCGTGACCTCGCCGTCCGCGGGGACGCGGTCGCCCGGGCGCACCAGCACGGTCTGGCCGATTACCAGGGCGGCGGCCGGCACCTCGCGCACGGAGCCGTCCCCCTCGACCAGCCGGGCCGTCTTCGGCACCAGTCCCACCAGCGCCTTGATGCCGGCCCGGGAGCGGCCGGCCGCGAAGCCTTCGAGCATCTCGCCGACGGTGAAGAGGAGGACCACCACCGCGGCTTCCTCGGCGGCATGGATGGCGAGCGCACCGACCGTCGCGACCGACATCAGCATCTCGATGGAGAACGGCGAGCCGTTGCGCGCCGCGGCGATGGCCCGGCGGCCGTAGAAGGCCAGCCCGAGAAGCGCGCCGGGCCAGTAGGCGTACTCGCCCATCAGCCCAGGCTGAAGCCGGTCCAGCAGGAAGCCAACGGCGAACAGGGCGGCGATGGCGATGGCCAAAAGCCCCTTGCGGCTGCGCCAGACAGGTGGCTCGGCCTCCTCGTGCTCGACAGCCAAGATCACGGTCCCGGCGGCATGGGACCGGGCTAGGTCGGCGGCGGTCGGCAGGGGGGCGACGCCGTAGCCCAGGCCGGTGATCCGCCCCTCCAGGTCGGCCCGGGGCGTGGCGCCCTCGTCGAGCATCAGGTCGAGGACCTGTGCGGTGTAGTTCACCCGCACGTCCCCGACACCGGGAAGCCGGGTGACCGCCGTCTCGATCTTGGCCGCGCAGCTCGGGCAGTCCATTCCCTTCACGCGATAGCGCAAGGCGGCGGCTGCGGGGATGTCCCCCATGGTTCCTGTCCCGGACATGTCACGCTCCGTCTGCCCGGGCATCCTGCCGGGCGGTGGGACGCCCTATATCCACCCTGTAGCAACTACAGGGTCAAGGCCGTGGCGCACGCATCCCCCATGACCATCGGCGACCTTGCGGCGGCGACGAACACCAGCGTCGAGACGGTCCGGTGGTACGAGAAGGTGAAGCTCCTGCCGGCCCCGGCCCGGTCGGCGGGCAACTACCGCCTCTACGGGCCCGAGCACCTGCGCCGCTTGAGCTTCATCCGACGCGGGCGGGACCTCGGCTTCACCGTGGACCAGATCCGGGAGCTTCTCGCCCTGGCCGACGAGCGCGACCGGTCCTGCGGCGAAGTCGACACGATTGCCCGGACGCACCTGGCGGAGGTGGAGCGCAAGCTCTCCGACCTGACCCGGCTCGCCCGCGAGTTGCGCGACGTCATCGGTCAATGCGGGTGCGGCTCGGTCGCCGACTGCCGCATCATCGAGGCCCTGTCCCCCCACGGCGACCCGTCCTGAGGGTGGGTCGATCCCACCGGCATCAGGTGGAAATGAGCCTCCCCGCCGATGCGGCAGAGGCAGTACAGCAGGTAGACGCTGGCCGGGATGGCGACGAGGGCCAGCCCGAACGCGCGACCGGCCGCACGCCGGACATGCGGCCTGACGCGGCGTCGGCGACGTGGGCTACCGCCGACGCCGCCCCAGTTGGCGATGGTTCGGGCGGCCTTCTTGCTCATCCCGCCCTCCTATTCGGCTGCGTGCGGAAGCGGTTCGACCGGTCGGCGGTGATCCTTCCTGCCTGGGACGACCGCACCGGCGAACCTGGCGTAGAGCGCCGGCAGGACGACGAGGGTCAGAAGGGTCGCCGAGATGAGGCCGCCGATGACGACGGTCGCGAGGGGACGCTGGATCTCGGCCCCGGTTTCCGTCGCCAGCGCCATCGGCACGAACCCGAGGGACGCCACCAGGGCGGTCATCGCAACCGGGCGTAGCCGGGTCATGGCGCCCTCCAGGATGGCCTCGCGACGGGGCCGCCCTTCCGCGATCAGCTGCTTGATGAAGGTGAGCATCACCAGGCCGTTGAGGACCGCCACCCCCGACAGGGCGATGAACCCCACGGCCGCCGGCACCGAGAACGGC
>Ga0182229_1000357_pt1 | contig 11943 bp, 9 predicted proteins | sample G6R1MG_32_FD_129663 | JGI IMG/M metagenome (GOLD analysis project Ga0182229, IMG submission 129663) | Miscanthus phyllosphere microbial communities from Michigan, USA - G6R4_MAIN_07NOV2016_LD1 MG | ecosystem: Host-associated > Plants > Phyllosphere > Phylloplane/Leaf | place: USA: Michigan...
CGGTGAAGCCGTTCGATACCGCTGCCTATGAGACGATCCTCACCCTCGAACACCTCGACGCCTGGATCGCCGAGGCCGAGGAAGCCGGCGTGGTGGCGGTCGATACCGAGACCGATGCGCTGGATTCCTTCCGCGCCGGGCTCGTCGGCGTCTCGCTGGCGGTGGCGCCGGGGCGGGCCTGCTACATCCCGCTGGCGCATGTGCAGGCGGTCTCCGCCCCCGCCGATGCCGGCGACCTGTTCGGCCAGGGCGCGGCGGCGACCGATCTGGTCGAGCCCCTGCCCGGCCAGATCCCCCTCGACGCGGCGCTGGCGCGGCTGAAGCCGCTCCTCGAAAATCCCGGCGTGCTGAAGGTCGGGCAGAACCTGAAATACGATTGGGTCGTGTTCTCGCGCTACGGCATCGAGGTCGCGCCCTTGGACGACACGATGCTGATCTCCTACGTGCTCGATGCCGGCAAGGGCGGGCACGGCATGGACGAGCTCGCCCGCCGCCATCTCGGCCACCAGCCGATCACCTTCTCGGACGTCGCCGGCACCGGCCGGGCAAAGGTGACGTTCGACCGGGTCGCCCTCGACAAGGCCACCGCCTACGCCGCCGAGGACGCGGACGTCACCTTACGCCTGTGGCGGATGATGAAGCCGCGCCTCGCGGCCGAGCGGCGGGTCGCGGTCTACGAGACCCTGGAACGGCCGCTCCTGCCGATCATCGCCCGGATGGAGATGGCCGGCATCCGCGTCGACCGCGACATGCTGAGCCGGCTCTCGGGCGATTTCTCGCAGATCCTCGTGCGCCTGGAAGAGGAGATCCAGGAGGACGCGGGAGAGAAATTTTCGGTGGGCTCACCGAAGCAGATCGGCGACATTCTGTTCGGCAAGATGGGCCTACCCGGCGCCAAGAAGACGCCCTCCGGCCAATGGGCCACGCCCGCGACGCTGTTGGAGGAGCTGGCCCAGGCCGGGCATGAGCTGCCCAAGAAGATCCTCGAATGGCGCCAGCTCTCGAAGCTGAAATCGACCTATACCGACTCGCTCCAGACCCATGCCGACCGGGAGACGCAGCGGGTCCACACCTCGTTCTCGCTGGCCGCGACGACGACGGGCCGGCTTTCGTCCTCCGAGCCCAACCTGCAGAACATCCCCGTGCGCACGGAAGAGGGACGGCGCATCCGCCGGGCCTTCGTGGCGGCGCCGGGCATGAAGCTGATCTCGGCCGACTATTCGCAGATCGAGTTGCGGCTGCTCGCCCACATGGCCGACATCCCCGAACTGCGCAAAGCCTTCGAGGACGGGATCGACATCCACGCGGCCACGGCCTCGGCGATGTTCGGCGTGCCGCTCAAGGAGATGACCCCGGATCTGCGCCGCCGGGCCAAGACGATCAACTTCGGCATCATCTACGGCATCTCGGCCTTCGGGCTGGCCGACCGGCTCGGCATCGGCCGGGAGGAGGCCTCGGCCTTCATCAAGCAGTATTTCGAGCAGTTCCCCGGCATCCGGGACTACATCGACACGACGAAGCGCAGCTGCCGCGATAAGGGCTACGTCACCACCCTGTTCGGGCGGGTGTGCCACTACCCGCAGATCCGCTCCAACAACCCCAACGAGCGGGCGAGCGTGGAGCGTCAGGCGATCAACGCCCCGATCCAGGGCTCGGCCGCCGACATCATCCGCCGGGCGATGACCCGCATGGAGACGGCGCTGAAGGCCAAGCATCTCGGCGTGACGATGCTGCTGCAGGTGCACGACGAACTGGTCTTCGAGGCCCGCGAGGATGAGGTCGACACGGCGATCCCGATCATCGCCTCCGTGATGGAAGAGGCCCCCGCCCCCGCCCTGACGCTCCGGGTGCCACTGGTGGTGGAGGCCAAGGCGGCGCTGAACTGGCAGGAGGCGCATTGAGGCGCGCGGCTTCGACCCTAAGACACAGCCGATCCTGACAACCAGGAAGAGCCCGACCGGGAGGCAACGATGCGCGCCCTACTCTGCAGCACCCTCGACGGGGCCGACGCCCTTGCCCTCGCGGAGAGGCCCGCGCCCTCCCCCGCCGCCGGGCAGGCGCTGGTGCGCGTCACGCTGGCCGCGCTCAACTTCTTCGACACGCTGATCGTCGCCGGGAAGTATCAGGTGAAGCCGCCCCTGCCCTTCTCGCCGGGGGGCGAGGGCGTCGGCGTCGTCGAGGCCCTGGGCGAGGGCGTCACCGGGCTCGCGGTCGGCCAGCGCGTCGTGATCCATGCCGGCTACGGATGCTGCGCCGAGCGGATCGCCATCGCCGCGACGAAGCTCACCCCCGTGCCGGACGGGGTGCCGGACGAGCAGGCGGCGGGCCTCACCATCACCTATGGCACCACCCTCCATGCGCTCGCCAACCGGGCGAAGCTGCGGGCGGGCGAATGGCTCGCCGTTCTCGGCGCCTCGGGCGGAGTCGGGCTCGCGGCGGTGGAACTCGGGGCGCTGATGGGGGCGAAGGTCATCGCCTGCGCCTCGTCCGAGGACAAGGTCGCCGCCGCCCGCGCCCATGGCGCCGCCGAGGGGCTGGTCTACTCGCCCGAAACCCTGAAGGACGATTTGCGCCGCATCACCGGCGGGGCCGGGGTCGATGTGGTCTACGACGCGGTGGGCGATGCCTTCGCCGAGCCGGCGCTCCGGGCGCTGGCGTGGCGGGGGCGCTACCTCGTGATCGGCTTCGCGGCAGGCGCGATTCCCCGCCTGCCGCTCAACCTGATCCTGCTCAAGGAACTCGACGTGCAGGGCGTCCACTGGGGCGCCTTCACCGAGCGAGACCCGGAGGGCCACCGGGCCGACCAGAAACAGCTGCTCGCCTGGGTCGCGGAGGGCAAGCTCAGCGCCAAGGTCCATGGGGTCTATCCGCTGGACGAGTACCGCGAGGCGTTCGGGGTGCTCATCCGGCGGGAGGCCGTGGGGAAGGTTCTGCTGCGGGTGTAGGCGGGGCTCAGAGGAGCCCCTGCTCCCGCGCCAGCATCACCAGATCCGCCTGCGGCCGGGCGCCGATATGCTGGATGACCTCCGCCGCGGCCAGGGCGCCGAGGCGGGCGCTGGTCGCGTGGTCGAGGCCACGGGCATGGCCGGCGAGGAAGCCGGCGGCGAACAGGTCGCCCGCGCCGGTCGTGTCGACGACATGCTCCACCGGGCTCGCGGCCACCTCGCGGACATGGCCGCCGTTGACGACGAGGGCGCCCTTCTCCGAGCGGGTGACGAGGCCGAGCATGTGCAGGCCGCGCCCGTTGCGCTCGTCGCGGAGCGCCGCCACGGCGGCTTCCTCGTCGTCGGTCTCGTAGAGGCTCTTCAACTCGCCGAGGTTGGCGAACAGGATGTCGATGCTGCCGTCGCGGATCAGGCCCAGGAACTCGTCGCGGTACCGGCCGACGCAGAAGGCGTCGGAGAGGGTCAGCGCCACGGCGTTGCCGGCCCGGTGGGCGATCTCGACGGCCTTGCGGAACGCCTCCTTGGCGGCCGGCGGATCCCACAGGTAGCCTTCGAGATACACGACGCGGGCGGCGGCGACCGTCTCCTTGTGGATGTCGTCCGGCCCCAGGCCCTGGCAGGCGCCAAGATAGGTGCTCATGGTGCGCTCGCCGTCCGGCGTCACCAGCACGAAGCAGCGGGCCGTGGCCGGGCCGTCGGTGGCGGCGGGGACCTCGTAGGAGACGCCCGTGGCCTTCAGATCGTGGCGGAAGAGCTGGCCCAGTTCGTCGTCGCGGACGCGGCCGACGAAGCCGGTCTTCGTGCCGAGCATCGCCGCGCCGACGGCGGTGTTGGCGCCCGAGCCCCCCGACACGATCGTCGCCGGGCCCATCACCTGGAACAGGGCTTCCGCGCGGGGCTCGTCGATCAGCGTCATCGCCCCCCGGGCGATTCCCTCCTTCTCGAGGAAGGACTCGTCGGTGCGTGCGATGACGTCGACGATGGCGTTGCCGAGGACGAGGAGGTCGAGGGAGGCGCTCATGCAAGGATCCGTCTGCCGATGATTGCGGCGGCTGTGGCATTGGCCGTCCGCTGGATCAAGGCTTTACGATGCCCTCACCCCGCGATCTCCTCCAGCGCCACGTCCCGCGTGCGCGGCCCGAGGAGGCCGACGAGGCCCCCCGCGATGAGCATGGCGGCGGAGATGAACAGGAAGACGCCGGGCGCGCCCGCCTCGCGCAGGACGAAGGCGATGATGAAGCCCGTGAAGATCGCCGAGAAGCGGCTCCACGAATAGACGAAGCCCACCGCCCGCGCCCGGATGCCGGTGGGGAACAGCTCCGCCTGATAGGCGTGGAAACTGTAGGACATCACGTTCGAGGCGAGCGTCAACCCGATGCCGAGCGCCACGATGGCGGCCACGTCCCGCACCTGCGCGAAGGCGAGGCCGCAGGCGATGTAGACGAACGCCGCCGCCACGATGACGTGCTTGCGCTCGAACCGGTCGGCGATCAGGAGCCCGATCAGCGGCCCGACCGGCGCGGCCAGCGCGATCAGCGCCGTGTAGGCGAGGCTCGACGTCACCGTGACGCCCTGCGCGATCAGCAGGGTCGGCACCCAGTTGGCGAAGCCATAGAAGCCCACCGTCTGGAACACGTTGAACCCGGCCATCATCAGCGTGCGCCGGCGATAGGGCGGCACCCACATGTCACGGAAGGCGCCGCGACCTTGCGTCGGCTGCGGCGGGCCGGGGGGCGGCAGGGGGCGGCCGTACTCCGCCTGCACCTGCACTTCCAGGCGGGCCATCACCGCCTCGGCCTCGGCGAAGCGCCCGCGCTCCACGAGCCAGCGCGGGCTCTCGGGCAGGCCGGAGCGCATCCACCACACCAGTACCGCCGCCGAGGCGCCGATGAGCGCGACCCAGCGCCAGCCATCGAGACCGAAGGGCGACAGCGGGATCAGCAGGTAGGACAGGAAGGCGACGACCGGCACGGCACAGAAGCCGATGCCCTGGCAGAGGGCGAAGGCCCGCCCCCGGATCGCCTTCGGCACCAGTTCGGAGAGGTAGCTGCCGATCGTGACCATCTCCAGCCCCAGCCCGATCCCGGCGATGAGTCGCCACAGGTTCAGGCCGAACGCGTCCGTCTGGAAGGCCATCACGACGTTGGCGGCGGTGTAGGACAGGAGCGACCATGTGAAGATCGCCCGCCGCCCGAACCGGTCCGCGAGCCAGCCGCAGGCGACGGTGCCGATGAACAGGCCGGTGAACAGGGCGGCCACGAACCCCGCCACGCCCGTCGCCCCGAACAGGCCCGGCGTCGTCGGCGTGAGGATGCCGGCCTTCACGAGGCCCGGCGCGACGTAGCCGGTGAACAGCAGATCGTAGAGCTCGAAGAAGAAGCCGAGGCCGAGCAGGGCCACGAGGCGCCACACGCTCCGCGTCGCGGGCAGCCGGTCGAGCCGGGCGACGATCAGGCCCGGATCATGGGAAGCCGCGCTGGTCGTCATGGGGAGGGCTCGTTCGTGGGATCGCCGCGCCGCTTGCCCTGGAAAGGGCGGCTGCGCAAGGCGCCCCTCACACCCCGAACACCGACCACCCCATGCGCTGGGTCAGCTGTTCCAGCGCGACGCGGCCGAGATGGGAATTGCCGGCGGCATCGAGGCCGGGGGACCATACCGCGATGGAGGCCTTGCCCGGCGCCACCGCGAGGATGCCGCCGCCCACCCCGCTCTTGCCCGGCAGGCCGACCCGGTAGGCGAACTCGCCCGAGCCGTCATAATGCCCGCAGGTCAGCATGATCGCGTTGATGCGGCGCGCCCGCTCCGGCGACACCACGTTGAAGCCGGTCGCCGGGTTCAGGCCGTTATGGGCCAGGAACTGCCCCGCCGTCGCGAGCTGGCGGCAGTTCATCGCGAGGGCGCAATGGTGGAAGTACACGCCCAGCGTGTAGTCGACCGGGTTCTCGATTACCCCGAACGATTTCATGTAATAGGCGAGCGCGCTGTTCCTGAACCCCGTGCGCCGCTCCGAGGCCGCCACCGTCTCGTCGATGAAGACGCTAGGGTCCTGCGAGAGGAACTGCATGAAGCGCAGGATCTCGCCCAGGGCCTCGCGCGGCGCGTGGCCGGAGAGGATCACATCCGTCACCGCGATGGCGCCGGCGTTGATGAAGGGGTTGCGCGGCACCCCGCGCTCCCGCTCCAACTGCACGATCGAATTGAACGGGTTGCCGGAGGGCTCCCGCCCGACGCGCCGCCACAGGCGGTCGCCGATCATGCCGATGGCCAGCGTGAGGGTGAAGACCTTCGAGATGCTCTGGATCGAGAACAGCGTCTCGCTGTCGCCGCCCGCGCTGACGCGCCCGTCCCGGTCGATTACCGCCATGCCGAAGCGGTTCGGATCCACATGGGCGAGTTCGGGGATGTAATCGGCGACCGTGCCGCGATCCGTGCGCGCGGCCATTTCCTCCGCGATGTCACGGACGACGGTATCGAGATCGGGCATGGCCAGTCGTGGTTTCAAAAGGTCCGGGACCTTTTGCGGGTGCAGGACGGCGCCCTGCGGAACCCCGGCCCTTTAAGCAAGGACCGGGCCCCACGTCACGCGGCCACGAGGGCCGTACCCATCGATTCCTTCTTCATCAGCTCGCGGAAGAAGCCGTCGAGATGCGTGAGCTTCTCGGGCGAGCCGTCCTGCGCGATGCGCCCCCCTTCCAGCACGACGATCCGGTCGAAGTCCTGGAGCGTCGAGAGGCGGTGGGCGATGGCGATGACCGTGCGGCCCTTCATCAGGTTCGCCAGCGCGTGGCGGATCGCCTGCTCGGAATCCGCGTCCAGCGCCGAGGTCGCCTCGTCGAGGAGCAGGATCGGCGAGTTCTTCAGGATGGCGCGGGCGATGGCGATGCGCTGGCGCTGGCCGCCCGACAGCTTCACGCCCCGGTCGCCGACGATGGTGTCGAAGCCTTCCGGCAGGGCCTTGATGAAGTCGGTGCAATGGGCCGCCTCGGCCGCCTGCCACACCTCCTCGTCGGTGGCCTCCGGCCGTCCGTAGCGGATGTTCTCCCGGAGCGTCCGGTGGAACATCGACACGTCCTGCGGCACCACCGTGATGGCCTCGCGTAGCGATTCCAGGGTGATGCGGCCGATATCCTGGCCGTTGATGCGGATCGCCCCCGATTGCGCGTCGTAGAAGCGCTGGATCAGCGAGAACAGGGTCGACTTGCCCCCGCCCGACTTGCCCACGAGGCCGACCCGCTGGCCGGGCTCGATGGTCAAATCGAAATCGCCGAACACGGTGCGCCCGTCCGGATAATGGAAGGCGACGTGCTCGAACTCGATCCTGGCGCCCTGGCCGGCGAGGGGCTTCGCCTCCGGGTGGTCCACGAGGTCGTGCGGCTGCAGCAGGGTGTGCAGGGCCTCGGCGAGGCGGGCCGTGTGCTGCGTGGCGTCCACCAGCGCGACGGCGAGGTCGCGGGTCGCCGCCAGGATGCGGATGCCCAGCGTGCAGACGAGCACCACCTGCCCGTTCGTCGCCTGCCCGGCCTCCCACAGCCGGATTGACCAGTACAGCAGGCCGAGGATCGCCAGCACGGTGAGGATGGCGTGAACGATGCGCAGCTTCTCGAGGTAGAGGAGCGACGAGCGCCGGGCGCGCATCTCGGTGGCGATGGTGCCCTCGAAGCGGGCGCCCTCGCGCTTGAAGGCCGAGAAGGCGCGCACGAGGGACATGTTGCCCACGAGGTCGACCATCTCGCCGTCCACGCTCGCGGCCTTGGCCGCGAAGTCGTGGTGCAGCGGCTTGCCGGCCGAGGCCATCTTGAACATCAGCACGACGACCGCCGCGAAGATGCCGGCGAGGATCCCCGCCATCGTGAGGCTGACCGAGGCGATGTAGGCGATGGAGCCGAAGGCGGCGACGGTCGGCGGCATCACGTTGAACACGAACATGTTCTCGACCGTGAAGATCGCGTTCGAGGTCGCGGTGATGCGGCTCGCCAGCGTGCCGGGCTGGCGGTCGGAGAAGAAGGTCGGCGAATGGCCGGTCATGTGCCGGAACAGGTCGCGGCGGATATCGCCCGTCACCCCGACGAAGGTGAAGGCGCCCGTCAGCGCGGCCACGCGCCAGAGCGCGTTGTCAATGGCGATGAAAACGATGAGGACGGTGAGCGCGCTCCAGATGCCGGTGTTCTCCGGCCCCGGCCCCTTCGTGAGGGCATCGACCACGCCCTTCAGGGCGTAGTCGGTCGAGACCGAGAACCCGACCGCACCGAGCACCGAAATCAGGATGACAAGGTGCGGTAGCCAGCGGCGGCGCAGGTACCGTCCGACGAAGGCGAAGGGCCGTTCGGCGTAGCGGTGGAGTTCTTCCATCGTGGCGACCATCCCGTTCTCGCGTGACCGGCCGGCGGCAGCCGTGCGAGCATGCGGTTCTAAAGGCAAGTCCGTCCCGTAGCGCCAACGCAGCAGCGTTGCCATACGTTGCAGTGTGAGTCTCTGGATCGCGCGCTTTTAGCGGCTCAAGCTGAACATAGCTTGATCGTCTCGCTTAAGCGAAAGCGATGCCGCGCCCGTCAGGCGGGCCCCGCAATCTCCCGCTCCTTGCCACCGGACCGGCGGGTCTCGGGCATGATCAGTGCCACCAGCATGAAGGCGGCAAAGCCCAGGAAGGCGAGGCCGAGGAAGGCGCTGTGGCTCCCGAGCCGGTCGGCCATGATGCCCGCCAGCGAGGTCGAGAGGGCGGCGCCGATGCCCATGGCCGTGCCCACCGCCCCGAGGGCGAGGTTGAACCGGCCCGTGCCGCGGGTCAGGTCGGACACGACGAGGGGCACCATCACGCCGAGCACCGAGGCCGAGACGCCGTCGAGCACCTGGATCGCGACCAGGGCGTAGGGATTCGTGGTAGAGGCGAGCAGCAGGCCGCGCAGCGGCAGAGCCGCGAAACCGACGAGCAGGACGGGGTAGCGGCCGAACCGCTCCGTGGCCCGCCCGACCGCCGGTGCACAGACGGCGAGCACCGCCTGCGGAACCATGATGCAGGCTGCGACCAGCGCGGTCGCGGTCTCGCTGGCGCGGAGCGTCAGGACGCTGCCGACCAGCGGCATCATCGCCGCGTTGGCGAGGAAGAACAGCAGCATGCAGGCGCCGAAGCTCATGAGGCCCCGGTTGCCGAGGAGCGCCCGCAGCGCCCCGCGCCCACCGGTCGAGGCGGCGGCGGGTTCGGCGGCGGCCTGGACGCGCGTGCTGGCATCGATCTCGTCGGCGCGGATCGCCGAGAGGGCCATGACGGCGGGAATGCCGAGGGCGGCCGTGAGGTAGAAGACGGCGCCGTTCGAGAGATAGTAGCCGCAGGCGCCCATCCCGGCGGCGGCGACGGCGTTGCCCAACGCCTGGAAGCTGGCATTGCGCCCCAGGCGCTCGCCGGCCCGCGCATGGCCGACGAGGCCGATGCTGATCGCGGCGATGGCCGGTGTGAGCACGCAGCTCGCCGCCGAGTGCAGCGCCATGGCGAGGAGCACGACGAGGAAGCTCGGCCAGACGGCGAGCGCGAGGGCGCTGCCCGCCACGGCGAGGGTGGCCACCGCCGCCGCGAAGCGCTTGGAGCGGGCGGCATCCACGAAGGCGCCCCCCGGCACCTGCCCGAGCAGGCCGACGAGGCTCCCCACCGTGAGGGCGAAGCCGATGTCGGATTGGGTCCACTTGGCCTGCGAGAAGTAGACGGCCAGGAACGGCCCGAACCCGGTCTGAAGGTTGGCCACGAAGAAGGCGAAGGCATCGAGGCCCCGCCGGCTCCCCCGGGAGACGACGGCCTCGGCCGGGGCGGGAGCCCCGGACGCCGCAGCCGCTTCCGGTACCGTCGCGAGCCGCTGGCGCGCCTCGGCCACCGATTCCTTGCGCGCGTCCGGGCGGTGGACGTCTCGGGCCGGTGTCGCGGGAACGGGGGGCCGTGCCTTCAATCCGGCCACCGTCATTTATCCGGAGCCTTTTCGGGCGCGGGCGCAGCGGGAGGGGCGGCCGGCGTCGCGACGGGTGCGGCGGCGGGCGCGGCGGGGGGCGCGGCAGCGGGCGCGGACGGCGGCATCGAAGCGGGGGGCACGGCGGGGGCCGGCGGTCCCGCCGGAGCCACGCCGGCCTGCTCGCCCTCGGGCGGCATGCCGCTCGCCGGGCCGAGCACGACGATGGGCTCGCCCGACTTGTATTCCGGCGAGACGCGGACCTGATTGCGGGTGAGCGCCACCGAGAGACGACGCTCCTTGCCGTCCGAGGCGAAGCGCAGGGCGCGCCAATCGACGGCGATCTTGCGGGTGCCGACGCCGAGGAAGCCGCCGAAATCGATGATCGCCGCGCGGGGATGCCCCTCCTTGTCGATGATCACGTCGATCACCCGGCCGAGTTCGTCGCCCTGCGCGCTGCGGACGCTGCGGCCGAGGAGGCTCTCGTAATCCGAGGTGTCGAGGACCGTGGCGGGCGTGCCCTGCTGTGGCTGCGCCCCGGCGGCGGGCGCCGGAGGGTTCGCAGGCGGCGGCGCAGGCGTGGCGGCGGGGGGCGCGGCCGGCGCGGGCGTCGGGGCGGGTGACATGGGCGGAGGCGGGGGCGAGGCGCCCGGGCCGGAGGCGCCCTCACCGCCGGCGGGCGGCGTCTGGGCGGCAACCCCCGTCGCCCCCAGGGCGAGCACCAGGGCTGCGATCATCCGACTGGTAGTACGCACGCGTCGTCCTCTGCGAAATCCAATGGGCGGCCAGGCCGGAAGCCCTGCCGCCCGAATCCGGAGCGGCATGACGGCGATACCGTCGGACCTGGGCGAAGTTATGGATCAGGTCTGTGGGCTGAGGGCAACAGGGTGCGAGATCCGCGCCACATTCCCCGTCTGGCGGAGCTGCGGGCGGCCCGCCCGCCCCCGGCGCGTCTGTTTTTCGCCGCAACCCCGGCTTAGATCCCACCAAACAGTTCGTGGGCCCTGGCATTGCACGGCCCGCGCGAGGAACCGTCAATGTCCCGCACCCCGTTCCCGGCCCCCGTGCCTGCCCTGCTTCTCGCCGTCTCCCTGGCCGCCGGCGGCCTCGCGGGATGCCAGGCGCTGGGCGGCACGAATGGCGTGATGCCCGACACCGATGTCGGCCTGCCGCCCTCCATGCGCGGCACCATCCCCGGCCGGCAGGCGCGGACGGCGACCCTGGACGACGAAGGCCGCCCGCTGCCGGCCGCCCCGACCCGCAACATCGACATCCCGAAGAGCGCGGGCGCGGCGAGCCGCTCCGCCGATGCGAGCGAGCGGCGGATCCGCCGCGACGAGCTGGAAGGCAGCGACGCCCGCGGCGGCAGCGGCTCGAACGGCATGGCTCCGTCGCTCACCCCCGGCGGCAGCGTCGGCCTCGGCGGCAAGTTCTAAGCGGAGGCGAGGCGGCTGCCGTAATATTCGTCCAGCCGCTTCTTGTAGTTCGGGTCGGCGAAACTGTCCTCGCCCGGCCCGTGGGTCGGCGCACCCGCCAGGGAGCCGGGGTCGATATCCACCACGTAGCCGCCGAGGTCCGTGCTGTAGCGCAGGGCCCGCCAGGGGAGCGCGTGGTGGTTCTCCCCGAGGCCCAGGAAGCCGCCGAAGGCCAGGACGGCGTAGGCCACCTGCCCCGACACCTTGTCGACCATGAAATTATGGACCGTGCCGAGATGGCGGCCCTCGCTGTCGTAGACGGCGGTTCCCTCGACCTTGTTCGAGGCGATCAGGCGCGGCGTCTCGTCGAGGGCGACGCCCTCGGCGGCCGGATCGAGTTCCAGCGTGCCCGGCTTCCTGACGGCGCGTTCGGTCGGCAGATCGGTGGGCATGGTCCCTCCTCTGGCGCCCCGCGGAGACGCGGCGGGGGTGATGGAGGGGTTACGAGCACCGCCGCAACCGGTTCCGTCGCGGCGTTCGTGTGATTCGCGGGGGGGGGGGGGGGGGGGGGGGGGGGGGCGCCCGCCCGGCGCACGGGGCCGCCCGCCCCGGCCCCCCGCCGCGCGCCCCCCCCCCCCCCCGCCGCCGCCCGCC
>Ga0182229_1000359_pt1 | contig 11913 bp, 10 predicted proteins | sample G6R1MG_32_FD_129663 | JGI IMG/M metagenome (GOLD analysis project Ga0182229, IMG submission 129663) | Miscanthus phyllosphere microbial communities from Michigan, USA - G6R4_MAIN_07NOV2016_LD1 MG | ecosystem: Host-associated > Plants > Phyllosphere > Phylloplane/Leaf | place: USA: Michigan...
CCTTCCCCGGCGGCTTCTTCAAGATCCTGCGGATGCGCAAGGCCGGGTGAGCGCGCAGGCGCCCCCGGAGAGCCGCTGGCGGCCAGTGCGCCGCTGGCTGCCCCTCATCCTCCTCGTCGGCCTTTCCGTGGCGGTGCTCGTCTCCGGCGCGGCGCATCTCCTCAGCCTCGACAGGCTGCTCGCCTCCCGCGCTTGGCTGAAGGGCTTCGTGGCGGAGGGCTACGGGCGGGCCATGGTCGTGGCCTTCCTCGTCTATCTCGGCGCGGTCATCGTCTCCGTGCCGGCGACCCTGTTCCTCACCATGGTCTGCGGCTTCCTGTTCGGCATCGTGCCGGGGGCCTTGCTCGCGGTCTGCGCCGCGACGACCGGAGGCTCCCTCGTCTTCTCCATCGGGCGCGGCCCCGGCCGGGACCTGCTGCAGCGCTTCGGCGGACCGCGCCTCGACCGGTTCGCGGCGGCCTTCCGGCGGGACGCCTTCGGCTACATCGCCACCTTCCGGGTGCTGCCGCTCTTTCCGTTCTGGGTCACGAACCTCGCGCCGGCCGCCTGCGGCGTGCGGCTGCGGACCTTCGTCGCCGCGACCTTCCTCGGTCTCCTGCCCGGCGCCCTCGTCTACGCGACCACCGGCGCGGGGATCGAGGACGTGGTCGCCGCCCACGAGACGGCGCGGGCCGCCTGCCTCGCGGAGGGCGGCACCGGCTGCGACGACGCCATCGCCCTGTCCGCCCTCGTCACGCCCAAGATGGTCGCGGGTCTCGGCTCCCTGGGTGTCTTCGGCCTCGTGACCCTCGTCCTCGGCCGGCGGATGCGCCGCCGGGCCTGAGGCGCGGCATCGTTGCAGAGGTATTCATACGCAGCAAGTGATCCTGCCCTCGACGCTGGGGCGGGCCGAAGCTATCGACGGTGGGCTGCTCCATCGTCCCGCCGTCCGACGGCGGTGGAAGCGGGGGGGTGTGAGTTCGCGTGAAAGCGGAAACCGACAGCATTGTCGGACCGGCTCGGGAGGTGTCGGCCGCCCCGGTGGCCGGTGTCGACCTGCGCCCGCGCAGGCTCGGCCTGTCCGGGCGGCTGTTCCTCGTCACCGTCGCCTTCGTGGTGGTGGCGGAGATCCTGACCTTCGTCCCCGCCGTCGCCAACTACCGCATCGAGTGGATGGACGACCGGCTGGCCGCCGCGCAGGTGGCGGCCCTGGTCCTCGACGGCCGCACGGCGGAGCCCGTCTCGGAGGATCTGGAGAGCCGGCTGCTCCAGGGCGTCAACGCGCGGGCCATCGTCGTGCGCGGCAGCGGGGCGCAGCGCCTCCTCGCCATCGAGCCGATCCCCGAGCGGGTCGCGGACACGGTCGATCTCGGGCAGGTCACGACCTGGAGCGCCCTGCGCGGGGCGTGGCGCACCCTGGTCTCGCCGGTCACGGAGCCGATCCGCGTCCTCGGCGAGGGCAAGCCCGGCTTCGGGCGGGTGGAGATCCTCCTCGACGAGGCGCCCCTGCGCACGGCGATGATCGACTACGCCCTCCGGCTCGCGGTCTCCTCGCTCATCATCGCGGCGGTGGCGGCGGGGCTGGTCTTCGTGACGCTGCAGGTGCTGATCGTGCGCCCGGTGCGCCGGCTCGCCACCAACATCACCGCCTTCGCCGACGCGCCGGAGGATGCCGCGCGGATCATCACGCCCTCCGACCGCGCCGACGAGATCGGGCAGGCCGAGGCGGCCCTGGCGAAGATGCAGCGCGGCCTCGCGGACCAGTTGCGCCAGAAGCGGCGCCTCGCGGAACTCGGGCTCGCCGTCAGCAAGATCAGCCACGAATTGCGCAACCTCCTCACGGGGGCGCAACTCCTCGGCGACCGCCTCGAATCCGCCGCCGACCCCTCGGTGCAGCGCATCGCGCCGCGCCTCGTCGGCACCCTGGCGCGGGCGATCCGCTTCTGCGAGGGCACCCTCGCCTACGGCAGAGCCATCGAGCCGGAACCGCGCCTCGCGCCGACGCCGCTCGCCCCGCTGCTGGCCGACCTGCCGGACATCGCCGCCCTCGCCGCGCAAACGGTCGCGGTGAAGGTCGATGGGGGCGGGCTCTCGGTCCTGGCCGATTCCGAGCAGGTGTCGCGGGCGCTCGCCAACCTCGTGCGCAACGCCGTGCAGGCCCTCGACGGGGCGGCCGTGGCGGGGGCGACGGTACGGGTGACGGCGGCCGCCGGGCCGGAGGAGAAGGTAACGATCCTCGTCTCGGACAACGGGCCGGGCCTGCCGCAGCGGGCGCGGGAGAACCTGTTCGCGCCGTTCCAGGGCTCGGTGAAGGCCGGCGGCACCGGCCTCGGCCTGCCCATCGCCGCCGAACTCATCGAGATGAACGGCGGCCGCCTCTGCCTCGACGAGACGTCGAGCGGCACCCGCTTCCGGATCGTGCTGCCGGCGGCGTGAGGGAGGCGGCGGATCACTCCGCCGCGGCGCGGGTCTCCACCGGCACGCGGATGCCGAGGTCGGCGAGCAGGGCGACGTCCGCGTCCTCGTCGGCATTGGCCGTCGTCAGCAGGCGCTCGCCGTAGAAGATCGAGTTGGCGCCGGCCAGGAAGCAAAGGGTCTGCGCCTCGCGGGTCAGGCTCTTGCGGCCGGCGCTCAGGCGCACCCGGGCGCGGGGCATCACGATGCGGGCGGTGGCGCACATCCGCACGAGGTCGAACGGGTCGATGGCCGGCTGCGCGGCCAGCGGCGTGCCCGGCACGGCCACGAGGGCGTTGATCGGCACGCTCTCCGGGTGGGGCGCGTGATTCGCCAGGACCTGCAGCATCGCGGCCCGGTCCGTCGTCTCCTCGCCCATGCCGACGATGCCGCCGCAGCACACGCCGATCCCCGCCGCGCGGACGTTCTCCAGGGTGCGGAGCCGGTCGTCGTAGGTGCGGGTGGAGATGATGTCGCCGTAGAAATCCGGCCCGGTATCGAGGTTGTGGTTGTAGGCGGTGAGCCCGGCCTCGGCGAGGCGACCGGCCTGCGAGGGCGAGAGCATCCCCAGCGTCACGCAGGCTTCCATGCCCATGGCGCGCACGCCGCGCACCATGGTGAGCACCGCGTCGAATTCCGGCCCGTCCTTCGGCTGGCGCCACGCCGCGCCCATGCAGAAGCGGTGGGCGCCGGCGGCCTTGGCAGCGGCGGCCTCGGCCAGCACGGCCTCCGGCTTCATCAGCCGCTCGCGCTCCACCCCGGCCTCCTTGTGGTGGGCCGATTGCGGGCAATAGGCGCAATCCTCGGGGCAACCCCCGGTCTTGATCGAGAGCAGAGACGCCCGCTGGATGTCCGCCGGGTCGTTGTAGCGACGATGGATCGTCGCCGCCCGGAACACGAGGTCCATCAGCGGGGCATCGTGGATCGCGCGGATGTCCTCCACGGTCCAATCGTGGCGGATGTCGTCCCGGAGGGTCACGGCAGGCTCGCTCATGCCGTTTCTTGCCGGGCTCGGCCGGGAAAAATCAAGCCCCCGCGGCGGCCTTCGCGGTCCAGGCGTCGAAGGCCACGACCTTCTGGCGCTGCTCGCCGAGCTTGGCGATGCGCAGCACCATCTCGTCGCCCTCCTTCAGGTAGGTCGGCGGGTCCATGCCGAGCCCGACGCCGGGGGGCGTGCCGGTGGTGATGACGTCGCCCGGTTCCAGCAGCATGAAATGCGAGCAATAGGCGACGATCTGCGGCACATCGAAGATCATCGTCGCCGTCGAGCCGGTCTGGCGGCGCGTGCCGTTCACGTCGAGGCTCATGGCGAGGCCCTTGAGGTCGCCGACCTCGTCGAGGGTCACGAGCCAGGGGCCGAGCGGCCCGAAGGTCGGCGCGCTCTTGCCCTTGGTCCAGGTCGGGCCCCGGTTCATCTGCCAGTCCCGCTCGGAGACGTCGTTGCAGATGCAGGCGCCGGCCACGTAGTCCAGCGCTTCGTTGGCGTGGACGTAGCTCGCCGGGCGGCCGATCACCACCGCCAGCTCCACCTCCCAATCGGTGCAGGAGGAGCCCTTGGGCAGGATCACCGTGTCGTTGGGCCCGCACAGGCTCGACGGGGCCTTGTTGAACACGATCGGCTCGGAGGGGATCGGCGCACCGGTCTCGGCGGCGTGGTCGGCGTAGTTCAGGCCGATGGCCACCACGTTGCGGGTGCCGCCGACGCAGGGGCCGAGGCGCGTGCCCGGCGGCAGGAGCGGCAGGCGCTCGGCGTCGATCAGCTTCAGCCGCGCGAGGGATTCGGGCGAGAGCGCCGGGCCGGCGATGTCCCTCACCATGCCCGAGAGATCGCGAAGGCCCCCCTTCGCATCCACGAGACCGGGCTTCTCGTCTCCGGGCGCGCCGTGGCGGATCAGCTTCATCCTGCGACCTTTCCGTGTGCGGCGTCCGGGCCCGTCAGGACCGGACGCGGACATAGGTGCCCGGTGCCGGGCCGAGGGAGGGCAGGGTGCCCCCGCCGGGGCTGCGGGCGGGCACCCGCTCGGGGGCCTGCGCCTCCATCCAGCGCAGCCAGTAGGGCCACCACGAGCCGGGCGTCTCGGCGGCCTTCTCCAGCCATTCCTCGAACTGGCCCTTCACCGGACCGCCGGTCCAGAACCCGTATTTCGGCTTGGCCGGCGGGTTGACCACCCCCGCGATGTGGCCCGACCCCGCCAGGACGTAATCGACGGTGCCGCCGAAGCGCTTCGAGCCCTTGAACACCGACAGGGCGGGGGCGATGTGGTCCTCGCGGGTGGCGAGGTTGAAGACCGGGATCTTCACCTGCTTCAGGTCGAGGCGCACGTTGCTGAGCACCATCCGGCCCTTGGCAAGGTTGTTCTCCAGGTAGCAGTTGCGCAGGTAGAAGGAATGGTTCGCCGCCGGCATCCGGGTGGCGTCCGAATTCCAGTAGAGCAGGTCGAAGGCCGAGGGCGCCTTGCCCTTGATGTAGTTGTTGACGACGTAGGGCCAGATCAGGTCGTTCGGCCGCAGCATGTTGAAGGCGTTGGCCATGCGCGCGCCCTCCAGATAGCCGCGCTCCCCCATGGTCTTTTCGACTTGGCGGATCTGCTCCTCGTCGGCGAAGACCTTCAGGTCGCCGGCATGGGTGAAGTCGACCTGCGTGGTCAGCAGCGTCGCGCTGGTGATGCGCTTGCGGCCGGTGGCGGCCTGCATGGCGAGCGTCACCGCGAGCAGCGTGCCGCCGACGCAATAGCCCGCCGCCGCCACCTCTCTCTCGCCCGTCGCGGCGCCGACCGCGTCGATGGCGGCCTCGATCCCCTCGTTCATGTAGGACTCGAAGTCCTTCTCGGCGTGCCGCTCGTCGGGGTTCACCCACGAGATGCAGAACACCGTCAGGCCCTGGTCCACCATCCACTTGATGAAGCTCTTCTGGGGGTTCAGGTCGAGGATGTAGAACTTGTTGATCCACGGCGGCACGATCAGGAGCGGGCGCTTGAACACCGTCTCCGTGGAGGGGGCGTACTGGATCAGCTCGATCAGGTCGTTGCGGAACACGACCTCGCCCGGCGTCACCGCCATGTTGCGGCCGACCTCGAACCCGGACGGGTCGGTCTGGCGCACGCGCAGCGCCCCGTTCCCGGCCTGCATGTCCTCCTCGTACATCTTGAGGCCGCGCACGAGGTTGGCGCCGTTCTCCGCGATGGTGTGGCGGATCAGTTCCGGGTTGGTCGCCAGGAAGTTCGAGGGCGAGAGCATGCTCGTCACCTGCCGCAGGTAGAACTGCGCCTTGTGCCGGGTGTGCTCGTCGATGCCCTCGGCATCCTCCACCAGATCCTCCGCCCAGCGGGTGGCGATCAGGTAGCCCTGCTTGATGAAGTCGAAATACGGGTTCTCCGACCAGTCGGGATGCGCGAACCGGGTGTCGCGCGGCTCCGGCGCGGCCACGGGCGGCGCCTGCTGGCCCTGCAGCTTCTGGTAGGTCGAGCCCCAGAGGGTCAGGAAGTCCTGCGACAGGCGCGTCTGCGCCTCGACGGTGCGGTTCGGGTCCGACAGCCAGGATTCCGCGACCTTGCCGAGGGTGCGCACCATCTCGCCGACCTCGGCGGAGGGGCCGCCCGGCGTCTCGGGCTTCAGGTAGCGGGCGGCGCTGCGGCCCAGCGCCTCGACCAATTGGCCGGCATTGCGCGACATCGCCTCGAAATCGGGCAGGGCGGGAGAGGCCTCCGGGGCTGCCGGAGTGGGCGCGGCTTTCTCCGCCGCCTGCCTGTGCTGCGGGCTCGTCACGGCTTGCCTCCCTGGATCATCGCGGCCCGCCTGTGCCGGCGAGCCTCGTTTCCGACACATTAAGGAGCGAGCCGGACGTTTCGCCACCCCGGCGCGGGTTTCCCCGCGACAACCGACCCATGTTCTCATCGCGCAACCGCTAATCGGCGCGGGAGGATCCTTGATGACGCCCGCCCTGCGACGCTGCGTTGCCCTCGCCCTCCTCGTCACGCCCCTGGGCGCCTGCTCGGGCGACACGGTGCGCACCCTCGCGGCCGATGCCGGCTACGGGCCTCGCAAGGTCGATGCCCCGGACTTCGTGACGAACACCCGCCCGAAGGACACGCCGGATTTCATGGCGGTGGGGGTCGATGCTCCCAAGCGGACGGCACGCGCCAAGAGCGCCGAGAGCCAGAAGGCCCTCGAATCGGAGCTGGAGAACGCCCGCGGCCGCAACGTGGCGCGGGGCCGGGCGGCCGAGAGCGCGGCCAAGGGCGTCGCCAAGGGCATCGCGCCCCCGCCCGATCCGGCGGCCCCGAAACCCGCCACGCCCCCGCCGCAGTGACCGATTTTTAAGGGTCGGCGGGCGAGGCCGGCTCTGCTATACGCAGCGGTTCGCGCCCCACAGGGACCTGAACGACACGGGCGCGCCCATGGAAACGCCGATGACCGACTTTCACCGCATCAAGCGACTCCCGCCCTACGTGTTCGAGCAGGTGAACCGGATCAAGGCGGCCGCCCGAGCTAACGGCGCCGACATCATCGATCTCGGCATGGGCAACCCGGACCTCGATGCGCCCCGGCACGTCATCGCCAAGCTGTGCGAGACCGCGGGCCGCCCGCGCACCGACCGCTATTCCGCCTCCAAGGGCATCGCCGGCCTGCGCCGCGCCCAGGCCGGCTATTACGCGCGCCGCTTCGGCGTGAAGCTGAACCCCGACACCCAGGTGGTGGCGACGCTCGGCTCGAAGGAAGGCTTCGCCAACATGGCCCAGGCGATCACCGCCCCGGGCGACGTGGTGCTGGTGCCGAACCCGAGCTACCCGATCCACGCCTTCGGCTTCCTCATGGCCGGCGGCGTGATCCGCTCCGTGCCGGCCGAGCCGACCCCGGCCATGTTCCCGGCGCTCGAACGGGCGATGCAGCACTCGATTCCGAAGCCGGTGGCGTTGGTCGTCTGCTATCCCTCGAACCCGACCGCCTATGTCGCCGGGCTCGATTTCTACCGGGACCTCGTGGCCTTCGCGAAGAAGCACGAGCTGATCCTGCTCTCCGACCTCGCCTATGCCGAGGTCTATTTCGACGGCGAGCCGCCGCCCTCGGTGCTGCAGGTGCCGGGCGCGATGGATTGCACCGTGGAGTTCACCTCCCTGTCGAAGACCTATTCCATGGCCGGCTGGCGCATGGGCTTCGCGGTGGGCAACGAGCGGCTGCTCGCGGCGCTGACGCGGGTGAAGTCCTACCTCGATTACGGCGCCTTCACGCCGATCCAGGTGGCGGCCACCGCCGCCCTGAACGGGCCGGACGATTGCATCCACGAGATGCGCGCCATCTACAAGAAGCGCCGCGAGGCCCTGGTCGATTCCTTCGGGAAGGCCGGCTGGAAGATCCCGGCCCCGGCCGCCTCGATGTTCGCCTGGGTGCCGATCCCGGAGCGCTACCGCTCCATGGGCAGCCTCGAATTCTCGAAGCTGCTGCTGGAGAAGTCCGACGTGGCGGTGGCCCCCGGCATCGGCTTCGGCGAGCACGGCGACGATTACGTCCGCATCGCCATGGTCGAGAACGAGCAGCGCATCCGGCAGGCGGCGCGCAACCTGCGCCGGTTCTTCGACGCCGCCGACAAGTCTCTGCACAACGTCGTGCCGATGGCGCAGGCCGTCTGACGGGGCTCCCGCCCCGCTATCGCATGTTGCCGCCGGGCGACACGGCTCGCCAAAGGGTCGTGCAGCCCGGCGGCGGCGCTTGTCAGGCGCCGTCCGGCTGCGCAGGGTCGGCATGGGGGTGTCCCGTCCCGCGTCCCGAGAGCCGCATGCGCCGTCTGTCCACCATCGCCGCCCTGCTGCTCGCCGCCGCCGCCTCGGCCTGCGCGCCCAACCCGATCATCGCGCGCGATCCCGTGCCGGCCCCCGGCCCGACGGATACCTATGCCTGCGATTCGCGCCCGATGCCGCTGAACGCCTTCCGCTCGAATTGCCGCCCGGTGCCGGCGGCGCCGCCGGTGGTTCTCCAGTCGCGCGGCTGAGCCCGCGTTTGTCGGGGCCGGCGGATCTGCTACGGTCCCCGCCCAAGCCAGTGACGGAGCATCGCGTGAGTTCCTCGACCCTGCGCCGTGCGGTGAAAGCCGCTGCCTTCCTCGCCCCGGCCCTCTGCGCCGGGAGCGCCTGGGCCCAGGAAATCCCCGTGCCCGTGCGCCCGCAGGGCTTCGTGTTCACCGCGCCGGATGCGCCGAGCGTCCTCGACGGCACGATCCTCGGCCCGGTCGCCCCGGCGACCCGGCCCGACCTCGCCCAGCCCGCCGTGCCGGTGGCGCAGGTGATGAACGGCGGCGGCTTCGGCCTCACCGGCTTCGATTATTACAACGACCAGTATTCCGAGGGGCGCCTCGGCCAGCGCAAGCGGCCCAAGGAATACGTGATCGCCCCGTCCTGGATCGTGCCGCCGGCCTACTGAGCGCGGGCGCCGGGGCCGCCTTAATCCTTCTGCGGATCGTGGCCCCAGTTCATCAGGGACAGGCGCCACGCGGAATCCGGATCCTTGCGCGCCTCGCCGCCCTGCTTGAGATGGCGGTGGACGTAGCCGACCACCTTCTTCATCGCGGCGTAATCGTCGTCGGTCAGGTCGGCCTTCTTCTTGTCCTTGATCTCAAGGATGCGCCGGCCCATCGCGTGGCCGGTGGATTCACCGCCGCCCTTCTTCTGGCCGACGTCCTTGCTGTCCTCGCTGTCGAGGTGCTTGCGCAGGGCCGCCGGGGTCATGTTGACCGCGTCCTTGAACTCGTCCCAGGTCGCCGCGTGATCGTCCGACATTAGCCTGCCCTGTCCGCTGGAGAATGAAATCCAGCGGGCAACGCCCGACGCCCGGAGCGGTCCCTGCGATGCGCCGCCGCAGGCTCAGGCGGCCTTGCGGCGCTCCGGGTAGAGGCCGAGCAGCCCCTCCGCGCTTGCCTCGCAGACGCCGCGCTCGGTGATGATACCGGTCACGAGCCGGTTCGGCGTCACGTCGAAGGCCGGGTTGGCGACGGGGCTGCCGGGCGAGACCACCTGCACCGTGGCGAAGCCGCCGTCCTCCGTGCGCCCGGTGAGATGCGTGACCTCGCGGGCGTCGCGCTCCTCGATCGGGATCTCGGCGACGCCGTCGCGCAGCGTCCAGTCGATCGTGGAGAAGGGCAGGGCGGCATAGAAGGGCACGTTCGTGTCCCGCGCCGCCAGGGCCTTCAGGTAGGTGCCGATCTTGTTGCACACGTCGCCCTCGGCGGTGGTGCGGTCGGACCCGACGATGCAGAGATCGACCTTGCCGTGCTGCATCAGGTGCCCGCCGGCATTGTCGGCGATCACCGTATGCGGCACCCCGTGGCCGTGAAGCTCGAAGGCGGTGAGCGCCGCGCCCTGGTTGCGGGGGCGCGTCTCGTCCACCAGCACATGCACCGGAATGCCCCGGTCATGGGCGTCGTAGATCGGCGCCAGGGCGGTGCCCCAATCGACGGTGGCGAGCCAGCCCGCGTTGCAATGGGTCAGCACGGTGATCGGCCGGCCCTTGGCTTTATGCAGATCCTCGATCAGCCGGCCGCCATGGGCGCCGATGGCGCGGCAGCTCGCCACATCCTCCTCGGCGATCCGCCCGGCCTCGGCGAAGGCGCGGGCGAAGCGCTCGTGCGGCTCGATCTGGCGCAGGTTGGCGGACACCCGGTCCAGCGCCCAGCGCAGGTTGATGGCGGTGGGCCGCGTGGCGGCGAGGGTGGCGCAGGCCCGCTCGATGCCCTCCAGCGAGGGATCCTCGCGCAGGGCGAGCGCCAGCCCGTAGGCGGCGGTGACGCCGATGAGAGGCGCCCCGCGCACGATCATGGTGCGGATCGCCACCGCCGCGTCGTCCAGGGTGGCGAGGCGCTTCAGCTCGAAGGCGAAGGGCAGGCGCGTCTGGTCGATCACCTGGACGCCGAGGCCGTCCGGGTCGGCGAAGATGGTGCGATAGGGGCGGCCGTCGATCTTCATGCGGGGCATGTGCCACAACGGGACCGGCTTTGCACGCGCCCGAAGACGGGACCACGCGCTGCGTGTCCACTCAAGCCTTCCTCAACCTTAGCCGGTCGTTAAGCCCTCTCTGCCAGCGTCTGGAACGAGTCCTTCGTTCTGCGTCCGGTCCCGCATGCGCTCGCTTCGCCGCCCCGCGTCGCCCTACGAGACCTTCGTCGATGGCTTTCGCCCGTTCATGGGCAAGCGCCTGACGGAGCTCGGCGGCCTTGTGCTCTTCACGGCCGCCGTCGCCATGACGGTGGCGCTGGCCACATGGTCGGTGGACGACCCGAGCCTCAACCATGCCACCGAGCACGCGGCCCACAACGTCCTCGGCCAGACCGGGGCGGTGGTCTCCGATCTCGCCATGCAGCTGCTCGGGCTCGGCTCGCTCGCCTTCGTCCTGCCGCCGGCCCTGTGGGGCGTGCGGCTGATGCGGGAGCGCAACCTGCCCGGCGGCGGGGCGCGCATCGCCCTGTGGATCATCGGCTTCTGCGCGGCCAGCGCGGTGGCGAGCGCCCTGCCGCCCACCGCCCGGTGGCCCCTGCCCACCGGCCTCGGCGGCGTCGCCGGCGACGGGCTGCTCCACATGGTCCGCCGCATCCTCGGCAGCATGTTCTCCGGCCTCGCGCCGCTGTCCGGCTTCGGCTTCGCGGCGGTGGCGATCGTCTGCCTCACGGGCGCCTGCCGCTTCGTGCCGGCGGAGGAGGAGAGCCCCGACGAGCCCTATCCCGTCCGCCGCCTGCCCGACCGGAACCGCGACGGCCGCCACGGCGACACCGACGAGCCCGGCCTCGGCCTCGTGGGCATCGGCGCCCTGGCCCAGGGGCTGATGCGCGCCCGCGCCTCCGTGGCGCACCGCGTCGAGGGGCTGCGCGCCGGCCGGGGCGACGAGATCGACAGCGCCTCCCCGGTGCTGGCGGCCAAGCGCGCCTTCTCGGATGCCGACGCCCCCTGGGCCGACCATATCCCCGAGGCCGAGCGCGGCGCGGCCAAGCGGCGCGAGCCTGTCTTCGATCCGGCTCCGCGCGCCGAGCCCATCCTCCACGACGAGATGGACGAGGACGAGCCCGAGCCGGTGCCGGCCGCCCCCGTGCCCGCGGCGGCGCCCTCGCGGGTCGCCGCGCCCGTGGCGAGCCCGGCCCCCGCCCGGCGCCCGGCGCCGCAGCGCGCGCCGCACGATTATGAATTGCCGGCTCTCGATCTACTGGCCGAGGCGCGCGGCCCCTCGCAGGCGAGCCTCGTCTCGGCCGATTCGCTCGAACAGAACGCGACCCTGCTGGAAGCCACGCTCGGCGATTTCGGGGTGCGCGGCGACATCCTGGCCGTGCGTCCCGGCCCGGTCGTGACCCTGTACGAGCTGGAGCCGGCGCCCGGCACCAAGTCGAGCCGCGTCATCGCGCTGGCCGACGACATCGCCCGCTCCATGTCGGCGGTCTCGGCCCGTGTCGCCGTGGTCCCCGGCCGCAACGTCATCGGCATCGAACTGCCGAACGAGGTGCGCGAG